>Ga0222689_1000129_pt1 | contig 39010 bp, 47 predicted proteins | sample AntAcemetage1231_FD_179838 | JGI IMG/M metagenome (GOLD analysis project Ga0222689, IMG submission 179838) | Saline water microbial communities from Ace Lake, Antarctica - #1231 | ecosystem: Environmental > Aquatic > Non-marine Saline and Alkaline > Saline | place: Antarctica: Ace Lake...
AATTGTTTGTTCAAGATGTTCAGGGCCTTTTTAGCCTCTTCATCCTTTTGTTTGTTCAAGATGTTCTTAGCCTTAGCCTCTTCATTCCCTTGTTTGTTCAAATTGTTTTTAGCCTTGTTAGCATTGAAAGTGTTCTCTTCTTTGGGTTCGGCTCTTTCAATTCTCTTAGCTTCTCCAGCCCTTTGTTTGTTCAAGATGTTCAGGGCCTTGTTGGTGTTAAAGGTATTCTCTTCTTTGGGTTTGGCTCTTTCTTCAGTCTTTTTCTTACCAGCCTTTTTAGCCTTATCGATGCTTTCAGCTTCGCGTTTGATACGATCGATGTCGGTGTTCTTATTCTTGACCCTACCCATGAACTTGGTTACCTGATTGGAACTAAGATTCGTGAGACCATCGAGGAATGTGCGTAATTCGGTCTGCTTACGAGCAAATGTGTTACGTTTACTCTTGAGATCTTCATCAACCCTTTGAATGTTCTTCTCCAAGTTATTCATTTTGGTATCGAGTTGTACCCGATCTATGTACTTGTTTTTGTCTTGGTTAGACAACAGAGTATTCTTCATGAATTCGCGAAGTTTCATCTTTTTGTTCGTCACGATCTCAGCATTTAACGACACTCTTTTCTTGTCAGCTTCCTCTTTCACCTTATTCGCAGTGAGGAGACCATTCTTAAAATTTGTGATGAGTTTGTTTCCGTTAGTACCCAAATTCTTCGAGGACACATAGTTTATGATAGATTGTTCTACATATTTTTTGGATTGTGCGTTTGCGTTCATGCGTTTAGCAGAACTTAAGACAGTGTTTACAGCTGTACCAGACTGTAAATTCGTACGCAACTTCGTCTTGTTATTTTCCGAGATGCTTGATAAATTCTTCAACGCGTTTTCCAATTTTTCTTGGTTGCGAGTTTGTTTCGTAGATGTCGCGTTATTTTTAGACGACTCGAGTGTCTTGTTCGGTGACTGATCGAAGAATCCGACGATCATATTTTTGTTTTGACCTGAGAGACCCAAACTATCCATGTAGTTCATGAGTGCACCGCGCTCACCGGTGCGTTTATCACCTTTTCTCTGTTGAACCAAAGACTTCGCATTCGCCTCGAATGACTCGAGGTTACCGGGTGCATTATCAAACTTCGCGAGGAGTGTCACCTTATTTTCTTCGGTGAGATTCATAGATTTCAAGAGTTCCTCGAGCTTCTTGCGATTCTCGACTATCTTTTCACTCGTTCGCGTCTTTTTGAGAGCGTTCGCCTTTTGTTTCATGGCATCGAGATTTTTGGTGTTGTTAAATTCGAAGAGGATAGAGTTACGATCCTTGACATTAAGGTTGAGCGTTTCATCGAGGTACCTGTACAGTTCTTGTTTTTGGTTCGCAACCTTTTGAGTTGCCTTACTATTCTTGAATTTTTGAACATTTTGTAAGATAGCATTCAAGGAATTGTTTTCATTTTTAAACTTTTGTAAGAACCGATTCTTATTTTCTTGGTTCAAGTTCCCGAGAACTTCTTCGAGTTTCCTAAGATCTTCATTCCTCTTACCACCAATGAGACCATTGAGTTTATTCTTGAGTTTTTGAACATTGTTCAGACTTTTGATGGCGTTCAAATTATTCGAGATGTTGATGTTACGGTCGAGTGCGCGTCGAGCGAGATCTTTCTTACCCTTACCGATGTACGCCTGGTTGATTTTAGCGTTGAGGGTCTTCAGGTTTTCTTTGTTGACGTTAAACTTCAGGTTGAGTTTATTCTCTTCGCGAGCCTTGCGAATACGTTCAGTCAGACGCACCTTCTCACCAGATGCACCTTTGAGTTCCTTCACTTTTTCATGTAAAGCATTCATGTTTCGTGGGTTCGCGTCGAAGTTTCGCATGATCGTGTTGATATCGTCGTTTGCGAGATTGAGATCATTCTTGAGATGGCGGCGAAGTGCGATTTCCTTTTCCTTTTTGTACTGACTAGAAAGAGTAGACGCTTTGTTTTTTAAATTGACGACGGTCATGTTTTCGAAGGCATCCCAGTTATTCAAGAGAGCCTCACGATCTTCAGGTTTGAGGTTGTACTTATTGAGAACTGTCTCGACGTTTGTAACATTTTCTTTCGATTTCTTTTTCATAAACGCCGTGATGTTTGCTTGAATGTTACTGATTCTGGAATTTTTAGTGATTTTGTTATAAAATTGTTGTCTGTTCGTGACAGGAACATTTTCTTTGTTGAGTAACTCGGTGAGTTCGAGTCTTTTCTTCTGGTCGAGAATGGTATTTGCCGTTTCACGAGTGGTGACACGCTCTATCTCTTCGTTAGTGAGTCTGAGTTGTTTCGCGTATTTAACAATCTCATCTCTGTTGGTAGCACTCTTTGTGGTGATGGCAGCTTCAACCTGCTTCTGAATGGCATTCAGATTTTTGAGTGTTTTTACGTTAGTCACCTTATTCATGAAATCGTTCGTCAATTTGGCATCGATGATTTTGTTGGAGAGTGCGTTTCTTCCCCTATTGACGGCACCTTCTATGGTAGTATCCACGGTACGATTCAATTTGTCGATGTTCTCCTCTGAGTTCAACTTGTTCGTATTCGTATTGAAATTGAACGCGACATCGTAACTCTTCGCAGTGTTAATTTTGTCTGACAAAGCCCGTTTCTTACTGTTGAGATCCCCTTTACTGGCCACTTCCTTATTGACCGCAACCTTGATGTTCTCGAGAGAAATGTTGGTAGTCTCGAAACGCTGAATAAACTTCAATTTGTCGATGTTCAGAGGTTGTAAGTACTGCTTTAATTCATCGATATTCTTAGATCGTTTGGTGTTTTTCACTTTTTGTATTTCAGAATTGATCTCCTTGCGAAGTTCGAGGAGGTTCGTATTGTTCAAATTGACTTGTCTAACAAACGCGTTCCTTTTATTTTGTGGTAAAATTGTATTCACACTGATATAACTTTTTAACTGCTCCCTACTTTGAGCGACTCGCGCAGCCTCCTTTTGTTTTTTGGAACCTTGTTTGGCAGCCCCGGTGTCGTTTATTTTCTGTTGAAGGGGGACAAGTTTGTTAACAGTGTTCAGTTTTTGAATATTTTTAGAGAAATTGACGTTCAGGGACTTGGCACGATTAGATAACTTAGTCTTACCCGCACTCATGACACGAACTTTCATGGCATTGAGATCGGTATTATTTTTCAACTTGAGAATATCGGATTGGATGTTCGCATTCAAATTGATCATAGACGCGAGAGTCGAAAGACCTCGAACCTTTGCGGCGAATGTACCTTGAACCTTTTCGGCCCCGGCTTCGCGAATTCTCGCTTCCACAGCCGATACGTTGTTTAATGAGTTGAGTTTAGACATGTTTTCGTTCACACCCAATTGTTTAGCCAAGGCGAGGAGTCTCTGTCTCTCGGTATCTAATTTTCCAGAATTTCGCGCCCCTTTTAACGTTTTCGCTTCCTCCACGAGTTTGGTGACATTCTTATTACCGTTGTTAAATTTACCCATGATCGTATTTTTGTTTTGTGCGTTCAGATTGAGAGCGTTCAGGTTTCTAACGAGACGTGTTCTCGCATTTTCACCTTGACCACCGAGTACTTCTTCTTCGCGCTGTTTGGCGGCACGCTTTAACGCGTCGATACTTTCACCTTTGTTGAAACGTGTAAGAAAACTATTCTTATTCGTTTGATTAATTTTCAATGGGGTCAGATAGGCGAGAAGGTCCTGTTTTATGAGGGCATTCTTTTCTTTTTTTCTCTGCTCGACCAAATTGTCCGCGCGAACTTTTAAAGAATTCAAATTCGTCTTATTGTCGATGAGATCTTCGAGACTCGTCTTATCCCCATCGGAAAGCTTGACATTTACGACCATACCCATGAACTTCTTTTTCTGATCAGAGACGAATGCGGTACGCTTCGTTTCGTTTTCCGTTTTAGCCTCTTCGATGAGACTGTTTATGTTGGCATTCTCAGCTTTGCTACGGGCCTTGAACGTAAGCTTTGACGCATTATTGATGAATGGAAGTGTCGCGAGTATGATATTCATCTTTTGTTCGTTGTTCTGTAAAGCACCCGACTTTAACGTAGCCTCAGCCTCTAACTGCTGCAGGTCTTCGGTTGTCATGCGATCGATGATCGATGTACGATTTGTGTTCGACAAGGACATCTTTTCTATTTTCGTTATAAAGTTAGTCTCGAGGGTCTTGTACTTCACCGCCTCATCTAAGACATTTGAACGTTTTACAACACCAGCTTTTACTTTATTTATAAATGGTTGTTCACGCTTGAGTTGAAGTTTTTGTATTTTATTGATAGCATTATTGAGTTCTATGTTTGTAGGAACGTTAGGGACGTTGAGGACCTTAGGTTTGAGCATGGGTCCTTGCACACGTAATGGGTCGGTATTTATGTAGTACCCCGTACCCTGATTACCAGTTTTGAATGCGTATCCCGTCTTGGCACCAGTAAAGGTATCCGATGGCATAAAGTTTGCTTGTTTTGGTTTGAAAATTCGATTAAAAAATGACCCTGTAGGTTGTTTCAGTCCGGCAAAAATAGACTGTGTAGGTTGTTTCACGGCACTCACCTGGCCGTTAAGAAATTTTGGTTTCTGGCCTGTCATGAATAGACTCCCTTTGGGAAAATTTACACGGGTTCTGGGAACTGGTGCCCTGGTGTTCACTGATGTGTTGGTATTGAACGACCGGTTAACGTTGTTCACTGCTGTGTTGTTCACTCGGTTCACTGCTGTGTTGTTCGCTCGGTTCACGTTGTTCGATCGGTTCACTGCTGTGTTGTTCACACGGTTCACGTTGTTCGATCGGTTCACTGCTGTGTTGTTCACACGGTTCACGTTGTTCGATCGGTTCACTGCTGTGTTGTTCACGTCGACGTCAACGTCAACGTTGTTCACTTTCCCTGGAGCGGTACGTTTCGTTCCAATCTTCACGGGTTCGTGAACTTTCATGTACCTGAGACGCTTACCGATAGAATCGATCATCTGACTCTTCGTCATCTGATCCATCTGACGAATCCCAACTTTACGGGCAACTCTCTTAATATCCACACGCTTAGAGGACGTATCGAAAAGGGTCTCATAATCACCGGGGGTAAGTGGCGACTTTTTGTCGAGGAGGTAGGTCTTATCAGAACTCATGATCAGAGGGGGGAGAGGTACATTTCCAGATCTGATATCGTCAAATACCTGACATGTTTGTTTTTTTGTCAATTTAATACTGTGTCCTGTGTGTATCTTAATGAGTTTCTTTAGGACATCGAGTTCTACGTCTGGATCGCAAACCTCAATCATATATAATAAACTGATAAAAAAAGTGTTATGTCGAATATCCAATAGTGTATAATTTTAACTTTTGTTCGTAGTCCATATTGAAATCAAACACATTCGCATCTTTCACGTTAATTTCTATGATTTCTATGGGTATCGTGTACGTTGACCTATTCGTGAGGGCTGAACGAACGAGTGTATCTATGAATTGTCTGGGGGTATCTATGTTTTCCTGGTATATTTTGTCCATGATAATCTTAATACATGTCACTTCATGTGGTTTCTTATCAAGAAACGGAACCAACGGATAATCCTCTTTTGTACCACCATCTATGTACATTTTACCTTCACGTGTTCCACAAGCAAATATGAAGGGTACAGCCATGCTCATACACACAGCATCTATGACCTTCATGTCTGGATGTGTATCACGTGAAAAATAAACAGTTTCTGCACTGTTTAGACAATACGCAGATACGTATATCTTAGTTTCTAATTCCCCAAATGTAGGATCTCCTTTACATAGTTCCACAAACTTTTTACGTATTGGACCCATATCGACAAAACCAAATTTGTTAAAAAATGAGCCCAAGCGTATTTTAACAAAGTTGGGGATATTTAGGGATAAAGATGTCTCCAAAATCTCATCTACGGACATTCCCACTGCTAAAAACAATGCCAAAATCGCACCAGCTGAAGATCCGGAAATTTCCTTAACGTCCGCGAGTGAATATTCGCGTGCTTTTAGAGCACCAATCAATGAGAAGATCCCCATAGATGCAGGACCGAGGACGAGGTACTTCATCTTCTTACTTAATAGAATTGAGGAAATTGACGACGCAAAACCGCGAAGACCACCGCGAATACAACCGCGTGGGTCACAGCCGCGGGGAGGCTGGTCTGACCGGAACTGAACACCCCACCCGAACCAGGAGGTAACGTGAGAAGGAGACCGGGGCTCAAGGCGATAAAGAGCGTGGTCGTGACGATGAGATCAGTCTTGGTGAGCACGATACCCATAGCTTTGGCGATGAGGCTGTACACGAGGAAGAACACAAGCGCGTGGAAAAAAATAGCCATCTGGTTGGTACTGCCGTTGGCGAACTTGACATTCTTACCCGCGGTGGTCAAAAGCACACCGGGGCTGAGCGCGAGAAAAAGGGCGGCGGGGACAGCGACTTTCTGGGACGTGAGATCGGGTAACATTTAATATACGCGCATATAATTTTTAGCGAAATCAACAAAATGGTGGACTGTAGCACCACGCATCATATGCTCATGAAGACCATTACTATTCACGATTCGCCTGATGTTTCTCCAGATATCATGGAGCACCCGTTCATCATCCTCAGACTCGTTACATTCTTCATGTTCTACGTAACAAAACTCGACGAAATCTATAAATTCTCCCGAGTGTTGGAGTCCCGCGTCATAGAGGAGTGTCCTGGTGGTATTCCACATGTGCCTGAGTTCGTCTGAGTATTCGACTTCCCAGTCTTCGATATTCAGAGGAGTGTGTTCGTCATCGAACCCGTCATCATCACTGACGTCGGGGTCAAATCCAATTGAGGCTTCGTATACGTATTGGCTCCAAACCATGGTGAGTTTTACTTATCTTCTTTCTCGGGTTTATCTTTTATACCGGTTAATGAAAGAGATGTAGATTCTTTTGTTTTAAGTCCATCTTTAATAGCATTTAGGGCGCCTTCGACCTTCGTTTCGTCCCCCCCAAAAAAGGTCATGAGTCCCTCCTTGATGGCATCCTTATTCATACCCGCTTTCCTAATGGTTTTACGGATACTAATCTTCCCCTTCCTGAGATTAATCGTGTCAATACCCTGATCCATCATGTGCTTCTTCACATTCTCCTTGAGACGCTTCTCCTCCTGAGTGAGGACCTTGATGTCAGATTTCGCTTCGGCTAATTGTTTCGTGAGCTCTACCAGTTTAGATACATTCTCGGAGAGATCAGGTGCAACAGATGTCATTATTTACTACATGGATCAAATCTTTAAGCGCAGAGACCACGATGCATGAGATCGGGGACGATAGTGGAATTGTTCCACACGAAAGGTTCTTTGGGGTTGGGGGGGTCCTTGCGGATCTGCTGGTTGGCGTTGCGGAGAGCACCACCGACCGTCTCGGGGTACCCAATCTGCATGCGGGGTTCGAGGAAGTTCTGACCCTTGAGGATATCCTCTGGGGCGAACTGACCAAAGTCCTCCGCGGACGCAACCTCACGGGGGAGGAGGGACGACGCGAGACCAGTACCCTTGTTCATACCACCACAGATGGTGTCACTCTGGGCCATGGAGGGTCCGGGGGCAGGGCCGGCGGAAGGCGCCATACCGAAAGGCGAATACTCACGCTCGGTGATGGTGTACCCTGATTTGCTGTTCATGGAAAAAAGGAGGAAGATCAAAGCGGCGACGGCGACCAACATGAGGAGGTTCTGTTTACGACCCTTCATTTTCTTTTATATATGTATAACAATTTTTTTATTGGTCAAAGGCATAGTCTTCTGGATAAACATCGATGATGGGATCATCGTGTACCCTGACCTGGACAACATTCCAAGTGGGACCGAAAGCCTTCTTGGCGAACCAAAGTCCGGCGAATTCGAGGATGACATCACACATTTTCTCGGGCTGTACAGTTTCGAAGTCGATGCGTTCCTGCTGTGTGTTATACACCTTGGTCACGGCGATACGATCGCATGAGAGTGTACCAGCGTCGAGGCCTGAAGTGTAGGCACCTTTGATCACATTTTCAGACAACTTCTTACCGAACCACGTCTCACACTGCTCTTGGGCAGCTTCGAGGTTGGTGGCATCGGTGGCCTCGATCTTCTGGGTGTTCACATCCGAGACGATGTCAATGACAACATCTCCTGACACATCGGTAATCTTAACATCGTTGAGCTGGACGAAGCACTTACGCTTCTCATCATTGAGCGCCTTCACAAAGTAGAGGCCATCATCACCTTTAATGGGGGCGTTGTAAATCATTATACATGTACTGGGTCTCATTTCTTTAAACCAACAAATGGTATTTCCGCCGCCTTATTGAGTAACTCTTTCGGTACCCACTGATTTCTCCTGGGGTTGTACCCATAGAGGGTCTTACTGATGTTCATGTTCTTAGGGAGTGGCTTGGCGTTTACTGGGCGTAGGGTATATTCATTTTTTACGTATGCTTTGTTTTGAACATTCTTCCACTTGAGGTTCTTCAGGTTGAAACGCTTGTTTCCTGAGCTGTTTTTGTACCCCTCGACGTTGGTGTTCTTCACGACTGGTTTGAGACCGTGTACGATCTGCTTGGAGAGACGTTCATCTGAGGGTTGTGTCGTGAAGTGTTTGTACTTGTACGGGTCAATTTTCCTAGCTTTAGTGATAGAAACGTTCACAGGTTTCGTGGGTACCCGCTTTTTCGATTTAATTTTAGGGGCTATCTTCTTGAAGACGTCATCCATAGAATCCGAAGCCTTGACCCCCTTATCGAACAATTGTGACAACCTGACAAGCCTCTGACGATCTTTTTCCTTCTTTTCCGGGCGAAGACGAAGTTTGTGCATCAGGTATATGTCTTCGATCAGGAACTCTTTGCTCGCGACGAGAACCCGCTTATCGTTGATCAATTTGTCTGTGTTCACGTTGCGATACGTGACACCTCTTTTCTTAGTCAACGCGACTTCGTATCCAAATTCCTGGGGACGCATGAAAGGAATGTCGAGAATACCACCCATGTTGAAGTCCTCGATCTTTCCGGATTTTGGGGAGAAATAGCGAATGTTCAGATCGAGTGCGAAAAGTTCCACATCGATGAAGATGTCACCCATACTGGACGCGTTACCAGTGCCGGTTTTCTTCTTTTTGATGAGTGTGTATCTCCGTGTCACGAATGGACCACTCTGTTTGAAACCGATACCCAAAAACTTGAACAACTTGGAATGTATGGACATGATTCTCTTTTTGATACGTAAATTGAGACTTTTCGCGAGTTCCCCCATTTTATTCCATAATAGGAGTTTGACCGCTTGGAGCTTACCGAAATATTTATCGTTCATAGGTACATGAGGTACAAACTTCGCATCGATATCACTCGTGACGATTCGGTCGTTGAAATCCACGTACAAGTTGAACGCCTCCCCACCACTCACGATCAGGTCCCCCGAAGAACTCAAAAATTGGGTGAGGTCCCCGATCGTGTCCAGTATGATATCGCGAATGGAATCCGTGATAAACACGTACATGAACTTTTCGAACTCTTTGTCCGCGTGCGCGCTCACGAGGCGGGCGCGGAACTTACCGAGGTCCCTCTGTAGATTTCGGTCGTAGTACTTCTTCAGTTTCGCATCCTTGAATAGGAGATTTTCATTCGTAAATTTTTCAATCGCAGCCTTCGAATAAATCTTGTCATCCATTATTATATCTTGATATAATAATATGGTGTGCAACGTCATCGAAGAATGTAGATGCTTCGCGTATACCGGCGAAAAGGAACAATTTTGTGGCGTGCGTAAAGGACCAAAAGTTTTACCGTGTCCGTCGGCTTGTTGTGCAGGTGGGTGTCCTGATGACGGGTCCAGGCAACCATTCCGATACATAGACAAACCAGATTTTGTAGATTTCACCAATAAGAGATTCGTCTTTTTTATATGGCTATTTGTTACCGTGATGACTATCTTCTTCTTCAGGAACTTAAAGATTACACCGGTAAGAAAGATATAATGTCTCTTGAAATCATCCAAACCGAACTCGCCGCCCTCCGCAATGACGTTAAGAACCTCACCAAGCTCATCCGCAAGATGAAGAACGTCCAAGAAGATCCCGATGGTGAGAAAGCCAAGGCGCGCGCTGCCAACAACGGCTTCAACCGCAAGCAGGAAGTGACACCTAAGTTGCGTGAATTTCTTGAACTTCCCGAAGGCGAACTCATCTCTCGCTCCGAAGTCACCAAGTTCATCAACAAGTACATCACCGAGAAGGGTCTCAAGCACCCCGATAACGGTCGCCAGATTATCCTCGACGACAAGCTCCGTGAGTTACTCGCACCCCCTGCTGACGTTGTGGTAACCTACCTTAACCTCCAGAAGTACCTCTCTCCTCACTACGTGAAGAAGGAGGCTTAAAAAATAAACACATAACATAATAAAACATGGTGACTTTCCTTACTAAAGAAAGGGCCGAACAACTTGTTGGTACAAAGATCAAAAACCTTGATTTGTACCAAAGAGCTTTTACGCATAAATCTGCTCTCAAAGAGTATGAACAATTTACGGAGTCTTTTGAAACACTCGAATTTATTGGTGACTCGGTCCTCGGGTTTGTCATCACTAAGTTTTTGTTTGATAGATACGAAAGTCGCCAAGAAGGGTTCCTCACCAAAGCTCGTACAAAGCTTGTACGTGGTGAAACGCTCGCGAAGATTGCGAGTGTTCTTAAACTCGATGAACTCGTCATCATGGATGAAAAGGGAATGAGGAATAACTGGAATGAGAATCCCAAGATTTTAGAAGATGTCTTTGAAGCCCTCATCGGTGCTATCTATATGGATATTGGTCTTCTCCACGCTAAGGAATTCGTACTCAGAATTTTTCAAGACCCCGCATTTGTGGATATGAATTCTATCATGGTGGATGATAACTTCAAGGATAAATTAATGCGTCATTGCCAAATTCAAAATTGGCCACTCCCCGAATATCGTGTCGCCGCCCACCACGAAGGGCTCTTCTATATCGACATCTACATCAATAACGGCTTTGTTGCCAGGGGTGTGGCTAAGAGTAAGAAACAGGCGGAGCAAAATGCAGCCCAGACCTATTTTAGCGTTGCAGAAGAACTTAAAAACTACAACTTTAATTAATGTAAGATGCATCCTAATGTCAAGAGACTGATTGAGTTAGAGTATGCAGAACAGAGGTCAGAAGAGTGGTTAAAATTACGTGGCAATCTTTTGACCGCCTCGGATGCGGCCACGGCTATAGGCGTGAACAAGTATGAAACGCCTGCAAAGCTTCTATTGAAAAAGTGTGGAATGGCTGAACCTTTTCGAGGCAATGAGGCGACCGCGTGGGGAACTATGATGGAGCCAGTCGCTTTAGAAATGTTCGAAGAAAGGTACAATGAAAAGGTTTATGAATTGGGATTAGTCCCACATCCGATCTACAACTTTCTCGGTGGGAGTCCCGATGGTCTTACAGAATCCAATTGTTTGGTTGAAATAAAATGCCCGATGATGAGGAAGATTATACCTGGGGAGGTACCCGTCCATTATATGCCACAATTGCAACTTTGTATGGACATTATGGACTTGGAAAGTTGTTTTTTTGTACAATATGCTCCCATCGAAAAAACTTGGCCATCACCAGAAGTGTTTGATGTTACCATTGTTCCCCGTGATCGTGAATGGTTTAAGACCAACCTCCCGATTATGCGAGCATTTTGGGATAAAGTATTGTACTACCGAGAGCACTTGGATGAGTTGCCTAAACCCAAGGAGAAGGTAAAGAGACCTCGTAAGAAGAAGGAACTTGAACCAGCTGTGTGCGAAATTGAACCATTCCCCGAGGAGGACTTCTATCATGATGATTGAAGAGTTTTTACATGTTCTTTCAAAACTGTGTTAGCTTCTTCTTCTGTTTCGTATGATCCTAAACGTTTAGTTTTACATACGACGACCCATCTATTACATTTTTTATATACACATCCTACCTTCTTTTCAGGTTTTACAAAGTTTTCTGTATCTTTTACGTACCTCTCGAGAGCCTCTTCACCTTCTTCCTTTGTTTTATAATATCCCATAAATTTACTTTTATATCTAGCCATCCATTTACCACCTTTATTGTGTTCCCACTTTAAAGAAAAAATCATAGTATATGTAAATGGAAGGTGTGACCTTACCTACTCCACCAGAAGGGTTTGAGTATAGATTGATGAAGAAGAGACCAAGACAGACAGTCAGTCTCAGTGATGTGGATCCATCTAAGTTGACACCAAGACAATTGGCAACACTTCGATACCGTGAAAAGAACAAGGAAAAGTTAGCCGAGTACAATCATCAGTATATGGAAAAAAAGAAACAAAAAGTTTATGAACCCGGGACTACCCCATCCTAACTTTTATTTATTCATAGATGGAAAGTTTAAGATACTTGTATACTTTTTTCAAAAAATAATTGTAAGTTGAAGTGTAGTAGTCTCTAACTGACCACATAAAACCTAAGTGACCCACCTCTACGAGGAAACCAACTTGAAATCATGTCTATTGAAGAACAATATAACCGTGCAAAGGACACCCTCAATGGTAGGCTATTTGCCCCTTACCAGCGTGAAGGGGTCTTATTCCTCCTGACGATGGAGGCGCAAACCTCTGGACCCAAGGGAGGTTTCTTATGCGACGAAATGGGTCTGGGTAAGACCGTGCAACTTGTGGCAACCATGCTCGGAAACCCAAAACCCCGGACGCTCATCGTCGTTCCGAAGTCCATCATCACCCAGTGGGCAGAAGAGATCAACAGATTCGCGCCAAACTTGACGATCAACATCTTTGATGGTCCAGATAGGAGAATCAAAGAAGCCGACGTGACCCTCGCGCCATATACACTCCTCACAGTGAAAGGGGCAAAAGTTGATACGAAGACAGCTCTCCATATGGTACAGTGGGATCGAGTCATCTTGGACGAAGCCCACGAGATTCGAAACAAGAAATCAAAGCTGTTCAAGAGTGTGTGTCGCCTCCAGACTGAAATCAAATGGATCGTGACTGGTACCCCAGTCTTTAATTCGATGGAGGATTTTGTGTCTTTGTGTACGTTCTTGGGTCTTTCCAAAGTGGTTGTACAGGGGATGACCAATAAAATCAAGGACATTTACATTCTCAGAAGAACAAAGGATGATCTCGCACAAATTAGTGAGCGTTTGAGACTGCCACCATGCCACTTTGAGAATGTGGAGTTGGAGATGTACCCAGATGAGAAGCAATTGTACGAGATTGTGTTTCTCGAGGCACAAGAGACAATTCGAGATGCTTTCAGACACGCTCAAAGTATGAACGCGAAGAATATGGTCATTCTAGAGTGCCTTCTCAGAGCACGTCAGTGTATGATATGGCCTCAGATGTATCTTGACGGAATCGCCAGGCAAAGTAAGACACAACCAGAGCAGTGGGTTGGACGATCAAAGAAGATGGAGACTCTATTCGAAATGATTGGGGGGCACCCAGAAGAAAAGACTTTGATCTTTTGTCAGTTTAGAGGTGAAATGAATCACATCCAGAAGAATCTCACGCGACCTGTATACCGCATTGATGGTTCAGTTCCCAAAGATGAGCGCGTTAGGCAAATTGTTGAGTTCAAGAAGGCTGCACCAGGTGCGATTTTCATCATCCAAATCAAAAGTGGTGGTCAAGGTCTCAACCTTCAAGAGGCGACACGTGTTTACATTACGGCACCATCGTGGAACCCCGCGACAGAACTCCAGGCTATAGGTCGCAGTCATAGAACTGGACAAACCCAACCAGTATATATTAAGAAACTTGTCTACGAGGAGTGTGCACGTTTCGTGAGTGTAGAACAGGAAATGATGGCTCTCCAAGGACATAAATCTATCGTGTGTTCAAAAGTACTCAATGATGAACGAATCGAAAATCAAATCCCAGTCAACAGGACGAGCGCTAAAATATCAATCCTGGACATCAAGAAAATTTTCAAAGCGTAATATAAAAGATGATTGGTTCCCGCGCTGAAGTTTTCCATGGTAACGCAGACAATACCTCCGGTGGTCTCGCCAAAAAGGATTTGATGATGAAGGATGGTCGCATCGTGTCCAAGGCGGCGAGCAAGGCTGCTAAGAAGTCCCTCAAGAAGAACCCCAAGTTCCAGGCGTTCGTTGAGCTGGCGAAGAAAAAGGCTGATAGTAACAAGAGCTCATTCGGTCTCGTACCCGCCAAAAACACCAAGGCTTATAAAAAAATCATAAAGGATAGTAAGTAAGCATGTCTCTCGCGAAATGGGGAGAATCTGTAACGATTGCGAAAATTAAACTTGGTATGGACCCAAATAAGTTTACCAGGGTTCAGGGTAAACTTCTAAAGGAGGCACAGGCTATTTATAGTATTTTACTTTTGAATAAATCTAAATCTTAAATTGAAATCCCTTGAGATTCTGGGGCTCATACACGATGAGCTGGTGAAGTTTCCAAGTACACCCGAACTTTCTGTTCAAGAAATACACAGTGCCGAGTTCGACAATGGCATGTCCCGAATTTCTTGCATAGAGACCATTTTTAGCTTCATCCTTAATGGGATTCTTATCCGCATCAAAAACATTCACCTTGATCTGATCTTCCATTGTAGTGTCGACCTTGACTCTAAATTTCGGTTCACGATCGAGAGATTCCTTCATGTTGGAATTGAACATGGGTGTGAGTTCTTCTTTCGTCATCACACTTCCAAAAATAGATTCACTCTGTTCTACGACGGCATCAATAATCTTACTCTCAATTGCTTTTAGAGAATCGTAAAACTTTTTCATATAACTCTCCTCTTCGTCGTACCCTTTTACGGCGAAATCGATATTATATTTAGTGGGACCAACTTCAGGTGTGAATCCAGAGACACCGAATGGCATGTACATACGGGGAAATTGTACACGGATAGGTGTTCCTTGTTTAGTTGAGAGGACAATTTTACGATTCGTGTACTCATTTATTTGAAGGTTTTCAAGGGCTTTGTCCATGTCTTTCTATTAATTTAGAGTTTCAAAACTTTAAGCTGAACACGCCACGCAATCAGGCTCCAGGCTAAACTGAATAGGACGCGCTTTCGCCTTCGAGCGAAGGTAATACATCCCGGTTTTGAGACCAGATTTCCAGGCGTACATATGCATCGACGACAGTTTAGACATCGTGGGACTTTCCATGAAAAGGTTCATGGATTGGGACTGGTCAATGAAACGACCACGATCCGCCGCCATATCTATGATACATTTCTGACTAATTTCCCATACAGTCCTGTACAACTTCTTGATATCATCTGGGATATCGACAATATTTTGAATAGAACCCCCAGCCTTCACCATAAGATCTTTCATTTCCTTTGACCATAGACCAACCTCCTTGAGATCATCAACGAGGTGTTTATTCACAACCACAAACTCACCAGCGAGGGTGCGTCTCAGATAGATGTTGGTCGTGTAGGGTTCGAAGCATTCATTGTTACCCAAGATTTGAGCCGTAGAAGCCGTAGGCATCGGGGCCATGAGAAGACTGTTCCTAAGTCCCTTTGTTTTCACGCGCTCACGCATCGCATCCCAATCATAGCGCCCACTAAATTTAGTTTCACCTTCCCACATGTCGGGTTGAAGAATACCTTGGGACGCTGGGGACCCCTCGAAACTTTCATAGGAACCATCAATTTCAGCAAGTTCTGAGGAAGCCTCAAGGGAAGCGTGATACATAGTCTCAAATATATGCGCGTTCATGAGACGTGATTCCTCGCAGTCGAATGGGAGTCCACATAGAATGAATACATCTGCGAGACCCTGTACACCTAGACCAATAGGACGGTGTCTCATATTAGAACGCCGGGCAGTCTCCACGGGGTAAAAGTTACGATCGATAACACGGTTCAAGTTTTTTGTGACTGTTTTCGTCACCTCATGGAGCTTCTCATAATCAAAAGACTTCGTTTCTTTGTTCACGTACTTTGGGAGAGCGATGGAACCTAGGTTACACACAGCAGTTTCATCCTTGTTAGTGTGCTCTATAATTTCAGTACATAAATTGGAACTCTTGATTACACCCAAGTTCTTCTGGTTACTCTTTGAGTTACATGCATCCTTGTAAAGCATGTACGGTGTCCCAGTCTCCGTTTGAGATTTCAGAATTGCTTTCCAAACTTCAGCGGCTGGTACAGTTGAATGTGCGAGCCCCTCCTCTTCGTACTTGGTGTACAATTCATCAAATTCCTTCCCATAACAATCAGAGAGACCCTTCGCTGTGTCTGGACAGAAGAGTGACCATTTACCCCCCTCTTCTACTCGCTTCATGAAGAGATCTGGGATCCACATGGCTGAAAAGAGGTCGCGACAACGAGCTTCCTCATCACCTTGGTTAAGGCGAAGTTCAAGGAAGTCCATGATGTCGGCGTGCCACGGTTCCACGTACACTGCGATCGAACCTTTGCGACGACCAGCCTGGTTCACGTATCGCGCCGTGGCGTTGAACACTCGAAGCATTGGGATGATACCATCCGACTGACCATTGGTTCCCCGAATGTGAGACTTATTCGCTCGGATATCATGAATATGCATCCCGATACCCCCAGCCCATTTACTAATTTGTGCACATTCTGTCAGGGTTCCATAGATACCATCGATAGAGTCCCCCTTGTTCGCGATGAGAAAGCAAGAAGACATCTGAGGTCGAGGTGTACCAGCGTTAAATAGAGTTGGGGTAGCGTGAATGAATAAACCACTTGACATCTTATCATATGTGTCGAGTACAGAGGGAATATCCTTCCCGTGAATACCAATGGAGACGCGCATGAATAGGTACTGTGGTGTCTCGATCAATTTCCCTTCAACGCGTTGAAGATACCCCTTCTCGAGAGTCTTGATACCAAAGTACCCAAAATCGAAGTCTCGGTCACTCTTGATCTCATCCTTGACCTGTTGAGCAACTTCGACAACTTCGTCGGTGACGACACCAGCCTTCTGGAGCTTCTTCATGGCGAGATGAAAATTGTTGGGGCAGACCTTGTGGATGTTACTCGCGATAATACGGGTGGCGAGAACCTCATAATCTGGTTCGGAAGTGATCATACCAACACAAATTTCAGCGGAGAGGGTGTCGATCTCCTGTGCGGTAATGTTATCGTACATAGAAGAAAATACCTGCTGTGCAACCTTAGAAGAGTCACATTTTTCTGAGAGTCCATACGTTAAATTCTTGATCCTATTGGTGACGTTATCAAATTTCATATCCTCAATACGACCTGAGCGTTTAATGACCCTCATATATCTAGTGTTCCACTTTTATTTTTAACTTACTTCTTGCACCTGAGATCAGCGCTCCTCACGGGAACTGTTCCAAAAGTCTCAAACTTTCGGTTGGGTTGGAGAAGATAGGTGTTCACGAAAAAAGGACCAGGCTCACCAGCTTTTGCCACTGGGGGGTAAGAACCAACGAAGCAGGCTGGGGGTTTGCATGGAATTTCCTCAAACGTTGGGGGCTTGTTGGCATACACTTCATTAAAGTCAGCGAAGTTCAGCATTTACTATTTACACACAATTTTTTTCGGCGACTATATTAAATGTGTGATAACCTCCATCTTGATTCGATTCAACAGTGTGAGACCCCACTGAACTCTCTCTTCTTTTCAAAATTTAACAAAAATTTGATTCAGCGTGGCATTCGTCAAACATTCAAGGATAAGACTGGTATCGCCATCGATTACCAAAACCCCGATGATCTCTATGGTATCATGCGAATGGTATTCATCAACAGTGCTGGTGATCATCACATCAAAGTGAATGAGCAAGTTAAATTCATCAACACCCGGGTTATCGAGACCGCTTTATCTCAGATCCAAACTGGTGTATCCCAGTACATCGCATATGCGAAAGAAATCGATACCATCAGTGTCCCCCTCGATCAACCTATAAATACAAGTACGACGGGAAAGAAGTTGGACTTCAATTACAAGATCGGTATCAATTAAAGAGTATGAACCAGGTAAACATAAGTGATGAGTCTCAATTATTATAAGACAGAAACCGAGAAAGTGTGTAGATCGAAGGGGTGGGATCGAGCCGCTGTAGATACAGTATGGCTTCTCCTGACTGAAGAATTTGGTGAACTCGCGTCAGCTATCAGGCAGTATAAGAAAACATTCAAGAAGACCAACCTCAAGAAGGAGCGAGGCACTGATGTCATGATGGAAATGGGTGATGTTTTTAGTTATCTCTTCCAACTCGCACATATGTTAAATGTTGATTTGGATAAAATGTGGGAAGAACATCGGTATAAAATGAAGCATAAAAATTATAATCTGAACTAGTAGTAACAGCGATGAGTGTGTACATGCTCAACGATGAAGATGCTATCAATGATGTGAACCCATTTGTCACACATGATTTCTCCCTCCCTGGGAGTCTGCGACAGACGGGTAATTCTAAAGATTTTGTTGAAGTGAAACCTTCTATTCAGGCTCCACCCACCGAGAAGAGTGTATTTTGTAAGACTGGTTTATGTAAAGAAGAAACTAAACCGTGTCTTATTGAGAAAGATATTCATCCACGAAGGAATATAGATTATGGTTTCACACGGGATAGGAAACCTTTGACTGTTGGTGTTTCAAATAAAAGTGTATCTTATTTCTGGATCTTTTTGATTACTCTTCTCATTGTTCTCGCTCTATTGTACGCAAGACGTTGAGAAAGTATTCAAGTCGTGATTTTTTAGCACACATCTCTATAGCGTGTGGTAGATATTTTTTACATATCTTTTTTGCAAGCTCCATCTGCCAAGTACTCTCCCTATTTATGCGGGGTGGTTGGAATGTTGGATCAATAATTTTAATGGCGTGTACGAGACGAATGTATACTCGATCAGGTTGTTCATATAAAAGAATATTTTCAAGTGTGAGCTCAATCATACGTTGACGAACCTCTATCGTTTTTTTGACCATCACATCAAGGAATTTTACATAAGGAATTGATCGCTTTTGGGACTCGAGTGTTACCCAGTCTGCGAGGGGTTCGGTGTTGATGTAGTCATTATAGGTTTCGTACCCTTTACCATTTACGTAACGATCATAAATGACCTCGACGTATGAGATATCAGATTCAATATCATGTACATGTTTCGCAAATTTGATAAAGGAAGTCATATAATCATTCGACGATTGTTTTCTTTAAACACCTAAGTGAGACACACATATATAGAAAAGTATGTTCCTAAATGTATTCCTCAATTGCCAATAATAGCTTTTCGTATCTCCTAACACTCGATGATATGCGAAAAGCTTTACCCGATGAGACTAGACCTTCATGGATCAAGATTACGACGATCACAATGGTTTCCAGCTTTATCCAGTCGGTTGATATTAAAAAACTTCGTGAAACCTTTGAAAGAATTGGATCTTATAAGATGCGACGCGAGGGAACGAATACCGATGGATTTGAATGGAAATTGAAACCCACCACTTTTTACAATCAGGTCACCCTAACGTATCACGACACGTATAGTACTAAATCTGTAAAAGTGTTTCCCAATGGAAGTGTCCAAGTTGCAGGGTGCTGCGACCTCTTCGATTGTAAACGTATCATTACACAACTCGCCTATATCTTCAGGGTATTTTTGGGTATGGATATCAAGATTTCAAATGATACATTTCGTGTTGTGATGATCAATTCCAACTTCAGTCTTAACTACAATGTGAATCTCATTAAGGTTGCAAACTGGTTTGAAGAGTATGACGATATATTCAAGATGTCTTTTGAACCGGATAGATACTCAGCAGTTAAAATAAAGTTCAAACCATCTCACGATATGAAGGAGATTACGTGTAGCATCTTCAGTACAGGGAAGATCATCATCACGGGGGCGGAAACCCTCAAAGAGATTGCTTTCGCATACAATATCATTAACCAGCATATAAATGAGAATCCCGAGATTAGGGTTTCTCGAACGCAGGAAACAGACGTTTTTGATATTTATTTGGGGTACAAATGTGAACCTTTTATAAAAAAGCTCAGGGGGGAGGGTTTCGAATCGTGGATGAAAACGATTACGAATAGACAAATTAATTTCTAGTTTTATAATAACAAAATGTCTCAGCGACTTGGTATGGCCGATGGTAGATGCTTCACTATTAACTCGTCCTCTCAGCTTTTCAACAATTACATCATGAAGAATAACAACATCTCTTTCGAAGACAACTATTCGTACAGACAGCTTCTGCAGAAGCAGGGTCCCGCCCTCATGTCTCAGATACAGGGGGAACAGGGGAAGGATAACTGCAACACATGTGACAAGCCTCTTGTTAACGCTTCCGATATATATTAAATGAGCTAAATCACGATAAAAACTTTAGAACCTTCCTATAGAATGGCGACATGTGCCATATGTCTCAGTGAGGTCAGGTCAACACGTAACAATACCCCGACCAGGTGTGGACATATATTTCATTCCCATTGTCTACAGGGATGGAAAGATAAAGGTAAGAATACGTGCCCTACATGTAGAAAAGTAATTGATGGATCTCAATTTAAGATCGTCGTGTCGATTCAGAACAATTACACAGCAGCTGCGAACTCTGTGTCCTTGAATGAGGAATCGATTTTGAATGTGATGGATATGTTTGATATAACCTTCGATGTGGAGGAAACATTAGACCTGGACAGTATTCTTTCGGACCTTGGGATGAGTCTTTCCGACTTTGATCCCTCGGTTCTTAACACAGAATGAACTACAATATCTCTCGTAGTTTAGACCTGGGTAGTTCCTAGAAGCCTTGCGAGGATCTATGATCGCCTTACCTTTCGCATCAGTCAGAAGTGGTCCAGTCGCCCACCCACGCTTGTGACTGAATACGTTAGCCTTGAATATGATACGTGTACCAATTTTAAATGGACCAGCCCTCTTTATCCGCGAATCAGGAATCTTAAAGAACTTCGCGACTGAAGCGATAGTATCCCCAATCTTGATTCGATACTCAACCACATTGTGCTGTTTGTAAAAGTGGAAATCACCTTGGCGAATATAATTTGTGGGTCTCCCAGGGGAGACAAACATCATCACCTTGAAGTATCCTTTCTTACATTTTTCACTCGCACCAACCTTATACACTTTATTGGGATTGTCGGAAACAACACGGTTTGGGAGATTAGTACAGTGTGTATAGTTATGATACCTATTCGACATACCGGAACGATCCCCAGGAATGGACTTTTGCCATCTATAAGCTTCATAGTCACCCACAGCATATGCATAACAGTTATTATTACCGATACCAGTAGATGTACCCCAGCGTCTATTGGTAAATCGATTTTCGGAACCACTCACAGGTAGACCTTTCATTTGTATTTGGAATAGAAAAAAATATTGACATCTAATAAATGATCCAGGAAGTTTCAAAGGCTCGCACTAAGTCTGATATGCTCACCGAGTTTCTCATATTTGTACTCACCATCCTTATCAGCACTTTCCTTCTCCGTCTCGTATGGAACCGTTCTCTCGTGAAGCACATCACCGTGTTGAAACCTATCAACACCATGCTTGATGCGTTCATACTTTCCATTGGTCTCACTGTCGTGCGAGGTATTTAAACTTCCTTGTACCCAACAGTTTTTTCCCCGTCAGGGCTGACGAGAGTGGGAAAAGCCTTCATATCCTTACACTCCTCCTTGTCGCAATCGACAAAGGTGTGAGCCTTACCAGCCTTTTTCATGTGTTCAAGTTGCTTACGAGTCCAGCCACACCCCATGGTCCCGTAAACAGTCCAACCCTTTTCCTCCCCCACTGGGGGAGCGGCCTTCTTGGCCTGACCAGTTTTCGTCAGAATGATTATGTTGATAATCGCGAGAATAATGAAAGCGAACATTGTTTATATTGTATAATAATATTATTTTCGGCGAATAATCGGTTTTTGTTTTGCTTTCATTATAGTCACTGCACGAGTCAACGCCGCTTTCTGATTCACTGGAGACTTCTTATTGGGAACCGCGATGACCATGGGTTTTTTGAGTTTGGTCTTAGAGGTGATATTTTTGAGAAGCTTATTAAGCTTACTTACTTTCTTTTCACCAGTGAAGAATGAGTGATTCAAAACCGTTTTGAATCCTGGAATATCTCCTTTACCCTCATCTATACCAATACGACGTATAATAGTTTGTTTTTTCATTACCATAACACCTAGATACTTTGTAGGGATGAGAGATTTGATAAATTCGTGTATCTTGCGCTCATTTTCATTTTTAGGTCTAATCACTTTAATCCAAACAGTATTCAGGAAGGTGTGTAAATCATATTGGGGGTGGGATTTCTTTGATATTCCCACATATTCGTATCCACCATTTGAAATAACGGGATTAGTTATCCTAGGAAAAACCGACAGTCCAAAATCAATCATAACAGCTTCCACACCACCATTTGAGACCTTGTATGATTGATTTTCCCCCAAACGTATCACAATTTCCTTGGTCGGCACGGGGCGTACGAGAATGTTACCACCATGAAGATCATGATGTCTGAATCCGGGGAATTCTTGTTTAATTCTATATAAATTATACAAAACTTGGAGCATGACAGATTTTATCTCCTCCATTCCTGGGTTGGTTTTCCACCATATATCGAATTCCTTAGCTTTGATATGTTCTAGATAAAGAATGTCCATACTTTCACATTTCTTATACATATATTGATCAGGAACGCCATACCCTTTCAATTGTTTTGCAACCTTGTATTCAAACGCACCTGACCCCACTGTATTCTTACTTGTATCTATCTCTTTGTAGGCAACATAACGACGACCATTGTCGTTTATACTCCCTCTATATACTTTACTGTATTGTCCTTGTCCCAACATTTTACCTTTAGCGGGTTTCATCTTTCCATATGGCCAAAATGGAACCTTTAAAAAATTACCTGGAGTACACGCCTTCTTACCTCGTAATATTTTTTTGAGATTACTCTCAAGGTTTGTCATACTTACTTATTCGTAAGAAGATTTTTCTTCTTACCAATGAGGATTTTAAGTTTTATTGTGTGATATATTTATTCATCGACTTCTTCATCTTCCTCGTCTTCAACACCGACATCGGTAGGAAGATCAACACCCTGGAAGGCGAATGATGGGAGTTTGGTGGACTGTTCAACAAGGGCCTGTTGAAGGCGGATAGTCACACCGAACTTGTTATCGATGAACCAGATTTGATTAAGATCAACGATAGCCATACATTTCTGACCCTTTTCAATGCTGTCGATAGAGATAGATTGTTTCTGCATGGAGTATGCTTCAGGAACAAATGTACCATCTGGTTTGGTGAGAATCTTGAGTTTAATAGTGGCTGGATATTGCTCTTTACCAGGGCGAATCATGGGTTTGTAGAGTGCTTCTTTCAGGACAGTGACGTTAAACTCTTTACCGAGCCACTCCTTGGAGTTCTTGGCGACAGTATCTACGATTATATCATCGAGTTCTTTGAGTTTGTCGTGAAGTTCCATCGCTTCGGTGTTATCGGGATCAAATGAAAGATCTAACGAATACGAGGTGCGCCCTGTACCTTCGTCAGTAAAAGCACTCAGGCCATATGGTGATCGCATAAAAGGAAATTGAATATAATTTTTTTTGTTGTCGCCGCTATTCAGGTAGACGGCTTTACCGCCATTTTTGTTTTTACGAAATTTTGAAAATTGCACAGAGGCAGAGGAGAATTCAGTAGAGCGTTGGATAGTGAGCGACATTGTTGGTTGGTTATATATACATTATGAGGCTTGACTTTAAGTGTTTTTTTTTGTTGACATATATTAAAAGTAATTATGGGTGTTTTTAAAGATTGTGGATGTGGTTGTAACGGCGAGAAGCAGCAGGAAAAGTTTATCATTTCTGTTATTTCAGGTCTTACATTTTTCATTGTCGCGAACCCCGAAACGTTCCGTCTCGTCAGGCGAGTATTAGGTCCCGCCATTGCGACACCAACCGGGTGTCCCTCTACACTCGGACTTCTCGTACACACCGCCGTCTTTATACTCATCGTGTGGGGTATGATGAACTTGCAAAATAAGAAGAAGCCCACTAAAACGGGTTGTGGTTGTGGTGATAAAAAAAAAGGAAAGGGTACAAAGGTTGTGATACAGCCCCCAGCGCCCATGGTTGATGCACCCGATGCAGAACCCGGTTTCACCGAACCTCAGATAAAGTTGGAGAATACTGGACGTACCCTCAAACCCATGTCTGTATCTTCCGATGGCAACCTGTTTTAATTAAATATTTATTCAATCAATCACTCTTAAAATATATGTACACATTTTAAGATTGAAATTTATAGTTGGTTACTGAATTATAATTATAAATCACTATATGTCCATGCAGGTGTTTCTCCAGTAAAATCATATACGGCCACCTGCTGTAGCGTATTGGTAGGTGGGGTCGCAGCGGTAACAGTAGTACCATCCGCAGCGAATAGCTTCACAATCGCATTCTTGAGACTATCATTGGCAACCTGTACCGTTGTAACCACCGTCCCTTCCAGGGCGGGTTTAGGTGCATAGTCCGCAGCACTACTAGTGATTTTGATAGAACTAATTTGTTGTAATGAATCGAGATCAATTTGTATATATGGATATTCAGCCTCCGTGCTTGTAACAGTACTAACACCTGCTTCCTGGTATAAAGTATCTACGAGATTATTGAGATTCATCGCAACAGGAGCACCCGTAGTGTCTTTCTCTGATGATATGACATCACCCTCCTGATTATACACTTCAATTTCAAGCAGTCTAATTACTTTTCCGTATGGTCGTTCAATTCGAACATGTTGAGCCATAGGGAGTTTCTTTACACATGATGTACCAACTGCATCGTATGCACCGCTACACGAAGATAAAGCACAAGTACCACTGGCATTATACACATAAGTCCCCCTATCATCCATATCTTCCGTCGTACATGCATCACCCGTAGTATCTTCGATGCATGTATCACCACTTTTCTTGTATTCACTTTTACACGTGAATACACACTCCCCGTCTGCGTCTATAGTATATGTCGCATTGGAATCAGCCGTACCTTCGGGTTCACATGTATCACCTTCCTGGAGGAAAAATTGTTCCAAGTACCCCATTTGATATAATACCATGAAACCAATTCCCAATATGAGAATGAGAATGAGAATAATGAGTGTTAGTCTCTGCATTATTTATACTGTACGATAATATTTTTTTTTAAAATTCTTCATCGAAACCAATTTCGTTTGATGTATCGTCCATTTTCCCATAATCCCCGACTCTCTTTTCAAAAAAGTTTGTCTTCCCATCGAGGGAGATATTTTCCATGAAGTCGAAGGGGTTTTTGGAGTTCCAAATTGGGGGCTGACCAAGCTGTTTCAGAAGACGGTCGGATACGTATTCGATATATTCAGACATCTTCTCAGAGTTCATACCAATGAGATTACATGGGAGAGCATCTAAGATGAAATTCTTTTCAATTTCAACCGCTTCTTTTATGATAGTATGAAGTGTATCAGTTGATGGTTTATTTCTGAGTTGTTTGAACAACTCAACGGCAAACTCCTGGTGAAGCCCTTCATCACGCGAGATGAGCTCATTACTAAAACAGAGACCTGGCATGAGTCCTCTTTTCTTTAGCCAATAGATGGCACAAAAACTCCCAGAAAAGAAGATACCTTCGACACAGGCGAAAGCGAATAGACGTTCAGCAAAAGTCTTGGACTTGGTATCAAACCATTTCAGGGCCCAATTGGCCTTCTTTTCGATACAGGGTACAGTTTGAATAGCCTCGAAAAGTTGTTTCTTTTCAGTGGGATCTTTGATATATTTATCAATAAGTTTAGAGTAGGTCTCACCGTGAACCATTTCATTGTGAGACTGATAGGCATAGAATGAGCGAGCTTCGGATATCTGCACCTCATCGGCAAAGTTGTTGTTAATATTTTCAAAAACAATTCCATCGGATCCAGCAAAAAACGCCAGGATATACTTTATAAACTTCTGTTCATTATCAGTTAGTGTTTTCCAGTCCTCTATATCCTTAGAAAGATCTACCTCTTCAGCTGTCCAATTGGACATCTGAGCTTTCTTGTAGAGTTCCCAGAGATCTGGATACTTCAGGGGGAAGACAGTGAACCTGTTTAAGGTGGGGGCAAGAATTGGTTCGTATTCATTTTCTATATAGTCCTGAAAATCAAAGTATGTTCCGATGTGATTTCCGTTAATAAATATTTGAGGGTAGGCTGTTACATTGTCACCACACAACTTCTTGAGTTCGTCTTTGTCCACTAGTATTTTTTCATATACCAGCCCCTCTGTCTCACTCAGGGTGGCTGCGTGGTCACAATATTGACACCCTTCCTTCGAATAAATAATAACTTTCATCTGTGATATTATCCCTGATTATTTTTTGTCGAAAAACTCTAAGCATGATTGTGCCCTCTCAAATAAATGAAGATGATATAGTTAAACTACTGGTAAACGAAGACGGTGTAGAAGATGAAATGTATGGGATTGTTGGTATGAACACTGGAAATACTCTTGGCCTGAGATATCTTAATCCAACTGAACTCGTTTATAAGGGTGCCTGTGTATATGAACTCGAATCCAAAACTCTTTCTCCCGCACCTTACGAAAGTGTGACAGAACACTACCCAAGTGGGACAACATTTACCGATCTTGAGATGAAATCACTTGGGATGAACAGATTTGCAATGTACAGTGAAATTGATATCGAAGACAGTGACAGTGACTTGTATGACGAAGGTGGTGATGACCAATCGGACCTTGAAGGCTTTGTCGTCTCTGATAGTGAAATTGTAGGTCAAGAGATTGTCCTACCCCCCGGACATCAGGCCATCGATAAAGAGTGGAATGAATGGGAACCCACCACTTCAGGTGGTAAGAGTTTCAAGGAAACTATTAATATGATCGAAACACGTGTACGGCACCTAAGTCAGTGATGCGTTTTATGAAAATTCTAAAAAAAGTTGCCACAATCAAAAACAATGCTGGCAACCATATGGTCCGAACTGGACACCCTATTACCAAAAACAACAGAAGAAAAGCTAGTGAATATAAATATATGTAATGAATGTTCGGGAATCAAAGTTTTCTCACCAGAGGGATTACCAACGTGTTCGGATTGCGGTCTCATCGAAGATCGTTTTATTGATGATACGGCAGAATGGACGAGTGGAGTCACAGATGGTGGGAAAGTGAACGATCCTTCTAGATGTGGAAACCCAAATGCTAACCCCGAGTTGTTTTCTCAACACTGGGGTAAGGGGACAATCATATCAACGCAACATTCATCCACGTACGAGAATAAGCGTATGGCCAAAATAAATTTTCACATGTCTATGAATCACAGAGATAGATCACTATTCCACGCATACAAAGATATTGATGAAGCATGCTATACTCTACCAGAGACTGTACTGAAAGATGCAAAAATACTATATCGAAAATTCAATAATGAAAAATTAACAAGGGGGGCGGTGCGTCTAGGCATCAAAGCGAATTGTGTACTCTACGCATGTAGACTGGCCCAGCACCCTCGAACGACGAAGGAGATTGCGGATATGTTTGGAATTCAGTCAAAGGATATAAGTCGCACGACACAAATCTTTCAGGATAATATATCTGGTGCAACAAAAAAGAATTACGTGACGAAGGCATTTGATGTGATGCAGCGGTTACTAAACGCATTTGAGGTTTCTCGTGATGAGCGTCTCAAGTGTAATAAACTGTGTGGGGCGACGGATGATTGTATAGAATTGATGAGTAAAACACCAAATAGTATAGCATCTGCGATTATTTATATAGTTCTCTCACCGAACGTCACAAAGGGTGAGATGTGTGAAAAATGTTCAGTGTCTATCCCGACATTAAATAAGATTGAAGTGATTATAAAAAAACACTTAGAGTTAAAAACGTAATTGTAATAAAATGACTAAACTGTTTCTCGCGACACCATGTTATGGTGGAATGTGTCTCGAGAAGTATATGTCCAGTATCATTAAACTCCAACTTCTCTTGATCAAAGAGGGTATCCAATTATATCTCGATACAACTGAAAATGAATCCCTCGTTCACCGCGCACGGAATGTATCTGTGGGTCGCTTCATGCAAAAAACAGAGTGCGAACTTTTCATGTTTATCGATGCAGATGTTCATTTTGACCCCGAAGCAGTTGTGCGTCTGGTGAGGTCTGGACATGACGTGAGTGTTGCATGTTACCCTAAAAAGGTTGTGATGTGGGATCAAGCTGCAGAAGCTGTCAAAAGGGGGGACGAGCGAGACATGGCCATGCTCTCCTCGAGTCTCGTGATTAACTTTGGGGCGAGGAATAGACCTGTAGAAAATGGATTTATTGAAATTTTGGATGGACCCACCGGTTTCATGGTTATTAAGCGTTCTGTGTTTACAACTCTCGAGGAAAAGTTCCCTGACCTCTGGTGTAAGAATGATCACCAGAATAGGGACTTCGATGAATACCATGCAGCCTTTGACTGTATGATTGATCCAGATACTCGTAGATACTTGTCCGAAGATTATGCGTTTTGTCGCCGCTGGCAACAGACAGATGGTAAAATTTTCGCAGATGTGAATACTACTTTGGGACATGTTGGTAATCTACCATTTTCGGGGTGTATGGCAGATAGGCTTAAGGTTTAGAACTTTATTGAGAGTATGAAGTTTGGTACAATCATAGTAACGCGATCTAAATCCTGTCATGTAAAAACATTACATTCAATTCTCAGATTGAATATAAAATGTCTTCAAAATAAATATGATAATGAAATCACATACGTTAATGATGATCCATATGAAAAAGCTGAAATAATTCAAAAATGTATGAAATTGTATGAACGTATTATTTTTATTGATTTTGGGGTTGGAATTGATGATACTTCCCTTGAACAATGTTTCAAACAATACGATGGAATTGGGTGTCTTGTATTTCCAGGTGTTCGGGAAGGCATCGATTGGGAACTCTTCAAGCAAAAAGTGAGGAATGAATCAACCGAACCTACATCGCAGATGGGACTCAACTTTGATACGAATATTGATAACAAGATTTCCGAAAATATCTACCATGTAATTTCTACAGATGCGAAGGCGTGGATAATGTATACGAAAAATACAATCAAAAGTATCAAAGATAAGAAGACTGGAAACTGGAAAATCAGTCCAAAGATGTTTGATAAATTTAAGGAATGTGGTGTGCGAATATATGCATTTACTGCAGCTAAGTTGACGATGACTTATACACATGAATGTTTAGGTAATATCCTAAACGCGGCAGGGGTCAAAGTAAATTAAAGTTTTATACCGAACGTAGAATATGTCTACCCCACTTCACAAATATGTCATAGACTTTATCCATGCTCGTTGGGGGAGTAAGGAATATTTCCCAGGTCCACAACCTATATCTATCGAACATAAACATTTTCCTATTCTCAAAGGAGGTGATTATATGGTATGTGAGAAGACTGATGGTGAGCGACACATGATGGTTGCCCTCACCTACGAAGGAAAGAAGAAATGTCTATTTGTAAATCGGGCTTTTGCTATGTTTGAGGCACCCATTAACCTTAAAAAGAGTGCTTATGATGGAACGATTCTCGATGGAGAACTCTACGAAGGGACTCTTATGGTGTATGATGCCGTTCTCGTCGCAGGTGAATCTGTATGGAACAAGAACCTCATGGAACGCCTAGAAGCTTCTCGGGGTCTCATGAAGTCTATCATTTACATGAAATCTGACGTGTACCGTCTCAAATGTAAGACGTTTCACCACATGAGAGAATTCGCCATGTTTATGGATGAGTATCTTCCCAAAATTGAACAAAAAATTGATGGTCTTGTATTCACACCCGTGAATGAACCAATTAGGATTGGTACACACGAAACGATGTTCAAATGGAAACCACAAGAGAAGAATACTGTAGATTTTCTCATGAAGAGGGAACCTTCGAGAGAAACACCGGGATTTAACGCGGGTGTACCGACTTGGCGGCTGTATGTACAGGAGAAGGGGAAGATGTATTTTGAAAGTGAAATCCCACATAACCGAATAGAAGACAAGCCATGGTTTGAGGATGATGCGATTGTTGAGTGTATGTACGTCACATGGGAGTCACCGATGTGGTGGAAACCACTAAAAAGGAGGACTGATAAAACACATCCCAATAATAGACGGACATTTTACCGGACTATAGTTAATATCAAGGAGAATATACAGATGAAGGAGTTTTTAGATTGTAGACCATGAAATAGTGGCCAGCTTCCTTGGGGAGTTCACATTCTTTAGTATTTTCATCATTTAATAAAAACCATTTATTTTTTCGTTTTACAAAACTGACGTAATGTCCATCATTTTGGATCCCGAGGTGAACTGCACTCGCAATTAAATTATATTCCACCCCCTCGATATGAATAGTTTCAATAACTTTGATATGACTTTTCCTATCAAATGAGATCATTAAGACTTTGGGTAATTTGGAAAATACCATACGGGTCGTGGCGACATTGTGTACTTTACCTTCCATATCCTCAAAGTTTTCGAGTGTATTCCAATCGGTACTCTTAGCTAACATCTTACCCATATCCTCACCTTCCGAGGTTATCAAATGAATACTAAAGTCCTCTTCATTTGATGACTTTCCATTGGGCCATATAGTTTCCTGTGTCTTTTTCCCATAAAACCATTCTTTCAATACCGGTTCAGCTCTCTCGATAATATCAATAATACACAATACAGCTTCTTGAACATCGTGTTGTTCGTGAGATTTGAAACGAGGAAATTCCTTTTGAAATGCAGTGAGAAGTGGTTTAACATCCACTGTTTCCTGTCCTCTCGTCCAATAAATCAGAATAAAATCAGAGTATGCTCTGGTGAATGGACAGACCCCCGTGTATTGATTTCGTATGAAATGATTCGACATCACAGGGATATGTAAAAGGCACTGGAGAGCCGTGTTAAAATAACATGTATTTCCAATGTTTCCAAACCCTTTCATTACATTTTATGTGTAAAAAAGGCTTAAGAGAAAGACGCAAATAGTAAATGTTAAGATGAATATTGCAGAAAAAGTACTCCCTATCTTTGAAGCCCACAAGGGTGAAGGCGATATCGAGGTTGAAATTCGTCTCGGTAAGCACAATGGTTCCCTATTCGATACGAATGTAGGGAAGGATACATGGAAACAAGTTCTCAAGGGTCTAAAGAAATTTAACGGGTGGGAATCGATTAAGAATAGTACATCTGAAGTGTATTACAGTGATGGAAACAACGTCCGTATCACAGTCGATGAAAAGAGTGGTGAACAGACGATGATTCAGAAAATTTCAGTGGTCAAAGAAGACTTCAAACATGAACCCCTCGATGTACGCTTCTGTATCGCCCGCGAGATTCCTACATCGGGTGAATATGATATGGATCGGAAACGTACCAAAACTCGCCATTCATTCATACGTAAGAACCTCAGTATCGATATGACTATCTCATCTGGAGACAATGCTGATATGGACTCAGAAGAGGAGGCGAGCTACCAAATTGAATTGGAGATCGTGAAACCATCGGAGGTGGACTCAGTGTACAAGTTTCAAAACATTCTTCAGAAAATTGACGATATCGTTAAATTAATTTCCACGTAGAAGATGAACAACAATATTTACCTTGGTTTCACAGTTATCATAGCCTTACTCGGTTGATAAAAATATATGAGTAAATAGAAATGATACTCTCTATCATTCTCATACTCTTCGTATTGGCGCTCATGCGTGAAAAGCGTACAAAGTCTGAGGAAGTTGAGGGTTCCAAAAACTTCTACATAAGTCAAGGTGGATCGAAGGATATGTATCTCCAGATGCACTCAGATGGGATGTCCCATGAGGAGTTGAAAATGTTCGTCAAGATGGAGGATCGGTTCCTCGAATTGGAACGTTCAGGACAGGCTCACATAGTTACAGCAACATGCCTTTCTAATAAAATCAAAGAAACATTCCCAAAATATGATTTCTCTTATCACACAATCCACCTCAAAAACATTTCTCGCTCTATATAAATGTCTAAAACTATGAAACGTGTTCAAGAAACTGCCGCTTCTATTACCAAGAAGGCGCGTAAAACTTTCGATAAGATGCGAGAAGGTATGATGGCTCCCGCTGTCGCCCCCACCCCCTATGTCGATTCCAATGGTCGACGCATCAACAAGACGAACAATGGTGCCGTCTTCACCAAGAATGCTGAGGGTAACCGTAACTACAAGCCCGTCGCCAACGCGGTCAAGCCTGTCGCCAACAACGCTTCCACAAAGACGATCACCAAGGAGACCGCGAAGAATGTCCCCAAGGAAATCCGCCCCAAGAAGTAATTGCGTTTGATATCCTCTACATCTTTTCAACTCGAGCCTTTACCGCTCTGTTAATTCCATTAGAACGCCTATTGGAATTAGCATTGGCTCTAAATTTCAACCAATACTTCCTATATTCTGTCATCCTGCTATTCGAAGGGGTTGTCTTCCTGCTCAAGATATAGTTGGCAGCCGCACGACGATAGTTGTTCCTAAGGTTGAGTGCGATACCATTAACACTCACAGTGTTCATTAGGTATTTCGCTTCAAGTTCCCTCTTTCTCTCCATCTTCCACCGACTGACGACATTCTTCTTGACCGCGTCTATATCCTTCTTGAAAGCGATACCAGTTTTATTCTTCTTGTTGATGATGTTAAGCGTTGTCTTCATATTGCGTACATCCTGATTGAGATTGGGTTTGTATTTCTTCATCCAAGTCTCGCCATAGAGTTTGGTGATATCTTTGCGAATCGAGTTCTCGTTGAGACCCCTCTTCTTCATGACTTCACTCTTCTTCACGTCGAGTTTCGCATTGGCAGCTACACGTTGTACTTGCCTTTTACTGGGTTTGGGTGGGGATGGAGGGGGTTTGGGTTTAGGTTTGGCTAGATTGTTTCGTACAGCTTGAATTTTCTTACACAATGTATTCTTCGTTTCTTTCTCATCGGGTTTGATCTTAAGAATCCCAGCGATACGAATAAGTTCATCTTTTTTCATGTCTGTACATATCTTACGACCAACTCTGAATGTACTACCATTACCATTGAGTTTGATAGATTCATTCTTTTGAGTGTTTTTGAAAGTCACATTCTTTTTATTGGAAATGTTTTTGATTCTGTTGCGAATCTCATCCTTGGATGCAGCTCTAGAACCACCATTAATTTTTGTTCTAAAGTTGACAACACCCTTACGTCTAGCGAGTTTTATGAGTTCAGCTTTGGTCATACGTTCATTCTCACTCGAGTTTCTTTTGGTGTATTTCCTTTTTGGTGAGACAACTTTCTTCTTTGGCTTCGGTTTCGATTTACCAACCTTTACACCTTCATCGAATACCCCAGTCACATAAACTTGGTCATCGGCATACAATTTTTCAACTAAATCCTTTGCAACGTCATACCCTTTGAGCATAATTCCAGGAGTTCTTGCACCTACTACCTGAATGTTACCACTTTTTGAAAAAATCAAAGTCGCACCTTCAATGGGTACATAAAGGAAAGGTGTCTGTTCTTCCATGATAGACATATTCGTTATACCGTACATTCGTTGTCTACTCGCGATCACAGGTAAACTCTTAAACCGACCATTGATTCTAAACTTTCCACTCAGATTGTTATAGGTGAATGCGTTATATAAAAATGGTTGGCGCTCGGTGTATGTATTCACGATGAAACGTCGGAGAAGTTCGGGTTGATTCGTGATATTCGTTCCGACAAATCCACTAGAAAATCGAATCTTACCATTTCGGTAAATATTTACACTACCCCCCTTACTTTCAACGTCATTTGAAAGTGTTATCATGAATTGTACACTCGCAAAATTTTTATTAAGAGAACCCTTTGGACCAGCGTCTCGAGTGTGAGAGAAACCTGTCTTAAACTGTCCATATACCCCTTTAATTTCCTTTATGTCTACATAAAGACCTTCACCAATAGGTGTTTTTGGGAGTGGCTTCTTTACTAGTATTTTTTTAAGATCAATAATAGTATCTTTTGGTTCAAACCCAGAATCAACATTGGCGTTGAACATACCCGGGTTGAATTTACTAAACTGGAGAGAGTTTACTACTGGTACATCAAACTCCCGAATTAAGTTTTCGATCATTTTATCATCATTTGCAGACAATTTTACATCGTTAAATTCATTTTCTAATGGAGAATTATTCTCAAATTGTTTAAATGCACCTGCATACGACCGATCATTTACTAAATTTTTCTGAAGACGTTGGGGAACCTGAACCTCACGAGGTCGGGGTCTGGGGGGGGTACGAAATCCCGCAGCGCGTTCGCGCTCTTTACGAAGCATGGTCTCTTCAAGTTCTCTCGCAAAATTATTATCGTTTGAGTTTGAGTTTGAGTTGGACACTTCGATGCCAGATTCTTTGACAAATTCCTTAATCTTCTGGCTCATGTTATTATATAAGAGTATTTTTTTAATGATTATCTGTGAAAGTAATATCATCATCATCATTGATCAAATCTAGACCATAGATCACGGGTTGATGTTTGTAAAGTCGCCCCTTGTAGGTAACTGTATCGATGCGCACCTCAATTTCTCGGGAACTAAATGGACCGGCGTAGAAATCCTGGTGGAACTTGTGGCTACCCAAGTTATTCTCTTTACAGTGTTGGTTAAACTTGGGGACAAATTCCTTTTGGGGTACGAAGAGTTCCCGGTCAAGTTTGATGTACGTAGATTCCAGAAAGTTTGTGAGACTACTCGCAACCATTGCGACTTGTTTCTGAATCGTCTTGAAGTATTCGGGGACGACGTTCCAAATATCCTTGTCTCTATACTTACTCGAGTAATCGAGGTACCCCCTGACGCATTTGAGAAGAATAATAGGTAACTCTCGGTCAAGCTTCTCATCAAGTTGTGGGTCGGCCTCCTGTACCTGCTTACCAAAGTTCCATGGTAAAATCCGACGCAACACCGACCCAGAGTTGTCTTTCCAATTGGGAACTTCATTACCCCCCAATACACCAGGAACCTTCCATTCGATGGATACGGCCGTTTGATTCTTGATTGCAATAGATACATCTTCTCCTGAGACAATAGACTGAAATTCAGCTTGCTCTAGAGCGAGATCACCTTTCACCTCGGGGGCAATAAACATGAACGAATCCTTAATAGCGGACAGACCAAACTTCTTTTCGATATTGTTTGAAAGAGTTCCAACATCCTCAGATTCATAAAACTTCTTGAAAACCTTGGTGATTAGGGTAGACTTACCTGATTTAGCAATACCCTTGAAGAAAGGGATCACCTGCCAGGTGTCCAGCTCACCGATATCAAAGCATAATCGTCCACCCATGACGTATGCCCAATGACAAACCGCATCTTCAAACTTCTGGTACTTTAGAACAGAGTCAAAATAGGGTGTGGGGATATCTTTCCAGTCTTCCACATGAGAAAAGTCATCGAATTGCTTATCAAAGTATTTACAGGCGATGATACTCGGGTCAAGGCACGCATACTTTTCACCTTTATAAGGGTAAAATCTACACTCATATGCACCTCGCTCAGGAATCCACTCTTTACCCACAAACACACCATTTTTGAACGCCCATACGTGACGACGCTTCTTAATCTCGGGGAATTGTGCATCTTTACACTTTGATAGGTTATCGATGACTTCTCGAAAGATGGACCCCTTACTCGTAAAGTTTTTCCAAATCAAGAAGTTACTCTCCTTTTTAGGGAGTGAATAGACGTAATCTTCGATTGTAAACTTTGGGTCCCACGCTCTCGTACGAAACCCATCTACGGTCCTAATTTCTTCACAACAGTGTCCCTTGTATCGACGGTATCCAGCTCTGTACGCCTCTTTTAGAGAGAGCATCAGACACTTCTGAAAAGGGGTCGAACTTTCAATGTCTTCTTCGTTCATCGCAGATGGATCGGTATATACACTTACTTGTGGGAGTGCTGTGGGTGAGTTTACACGTTCATACGAGATACGATGACGCCTGACGTTCTCAAACCCATCTTCAATCTGAAGAATGACATAATTGATTCGCTTGATGGTCATATCAATATCTTCGTATCCCTTACCATTGGCTTGTACATGGTTCGTGAGCTGGATAAGAAAGGTAATCATACGGTTTTTTATACCAAGGATGGCCATAATGTCGAATTGATCGGGCCTGGGAAATCCATCATCGTCAAAATTATCAGGGTGAATAAATTGTCGGTACCCCAATTTGGCAGCCCTCTCTAAACACTTGGAATGAATTTCGGGATTGAGGTACCACCTAAATTCAAAATCTTCTACAATTTTCGCTACCTGTTCCTCATTCATTGACTGGATATTCTGTTTCTGCAACTCAGCGAGTGCTTCATATATATTTGGATCCTTGTCAATGAAGTGAGTGACTTTCATTTACAATAACTATCATTCTTTTCTCTAAATTAATTTTTAATTTGACTCAACATCTTTATCAAAATTTTATTTTGGGTCTGGAGTTGGTTCGCGATATTGACGAGGGCGGAGCATACAGTGTCTCCGTCGTCAGTTGCTAAAAGAGATGTCATCAATTCAGCAATATCCATACTATCATCTTCATCTTCCATTTCTGAAATATCATCTTCGGAGATAATCTCACCTTCTTCAATTTCAATATCTTCAATTTCTTCAGGCTGTGTCGACATTTAATCTACACTGAGAAAAACTGGGTTCGATAAATGCGCATTTACTCAGAATTATTTTCTCCGTATAGAGTACAAAACACTCACAATGGCTGGCGGTCTCATGCAACTCGTCGCCTACGGCGCCCAAGACGTCTACCTTACCGGTAACCCAGAAGTTACCTTCTACCAGGCCAAATACAAGCGTCACACCAACTTCGCGATGGAGAACATCGAGCAGACCGTCAATGGTACTGCCGCTGACTCCGGTCGCGTCTCCGTGACTGTTGCCCGTAACGGTGACCTTGTCGGTGACATGTACCTCGAACTGAAGTCCCTCACTTCCAACACCGTCACTTCCGATACCGTGGATGACTGTAACTGGGTCGCTGAGCGTGCGATCAACAACGTTGAACTGTCCATCGGTGGCCAGCGCATCGACAAGCACTACCAGAAATGGTGGCGTTTGTACTCGGAGCTTTACTTGGACGAAGCCAAGAAGGCTACCTGGGCTAAGATGACCACCGCTGCCTCCAGCACTGTCTACCTTCCCCTCATCTTCTTCTTCAACAGGAACCCCGGTTTGTACTTGCCCCTGATCGCCCTTCAGTACCACGAAGTGCGCATCGACATCGACATCGCGTCCACCTTCTCCACCTACCTGGACAAGAACACTTTCAAGGTGTGGGCCAACTACGTCTACCTGGACACCGAAGAGCGTCGCCGCTTCGCCCAGAAGGGTCATGAGTACCTGATCGAACAGGTTCAGCACACTGGTTCCGACACCGTCAAGTCCGCTAGCCCCGTCCAGGTCCGCCTCTCCTACAACCACCCCGTTAAGGAGCTTGTGTGGTGCTTCTCCAACACTGCCGCTCGTTCGGAATTGTGGAACTTCACCTCCAAGAACATGCCCACCGATATCGTTCTCGAGTCTAACCCTCTCGACGCGACCGACTTGTCCAACTGCTTCGTACCCATATCCTCGGTTGGTACCCCCCTCTACTCCACCGGTACCTCTACCATGGGTTACACCGAGGAACTCGCGGGTCCCCTCAGCAAGTTCAAGCTTGTCCTCAACGGCCAAGACCGCTTCAAGGAGCAGGAAGGTAAGTACTTCAACCAGGTGCAGGCCTACAACCATCACTCCGGCAACCCCTGCCCCGGTGTGTACTCGTATTCTTTCGCGCTCAAGCCCGAAGAACATCAGCCCACCGGTACCTGCAACTTCTCGCGCATCGATAACGCGCAGGTTGCGGTCACGATGAAGGCGACCGATGCTGAAACCATGCACATGTTCGCCACTAACTACAACGTCCTCCGCATCCAGTCGGGTATGGGCGGATTGGCCTTTTCAAATTAATTTGTTGGTTTCGGTCTGTTAGTACATTAAATCAAAAACTCATTTTTAAAATGCACAATTAATGCTATTTAAAAACGAAAATACTTTAGGTAGTATGTTAGCTCTAGGTCAAACCCCAATCCTTATTTATGCTATTAAACGACGACGAACCTATCGACAACGGAAAAAACCTTGTATCGCGAAACCCGACACACTCACATGTGCGATACGTCACAGACGTTGTGAAGGGTGTCCATTTAAGGACTTCTTCAAACCTGACAACCCACTTAAATACACACCCCCCGATATAGATAATGTTCAAGAAAGTGTTTGACCTTTTTGTTAAAGCAGAAAAACCTATATTGGGACGTTGGTCTCTTAAGTCTTGTGAGGAAATTTCAACTTCTATAAACTCTGTATATCAAAATAGGGATCATTGTGGGGACACGATCTGTAAAACACCTAAGAAAGCTTCAGAGTATAAGGATAAGCCCAGTAAGTAACTATGTATGAGATCTACACGGATGGAAGTTGTCTCGGTAATCCTGGACGTGGTGGTTGGGGTGTGGTTAGTGATCTGTTTAGATTATCTGGTAAACAGACTGACACGACTAATAATGTAATGGAGATGACTGCTATTCTCAAAGCCCTAGAGGAATGTTTGAAGAGGGACATCCAAGAAGTGTGTATATTTACGGATAGTCAATATGTGAAGAATGGTATTAGTTCATGGATTATAAAATGGAAAAAGAACGATTGGGTAACTTCCACAGGCACACCGGTTAAAAATAAAGAGTTATGGATTGCTATTGATGACGTGCGTAACAAGTTGAAAGTCGTTGAATGGAAATGGGTAAAGGCGCATAATGGAGATCCCAAAAATGAAGAAGTCGATACTTTAGCATTCGAGACTGCCGGTGGAACAAGCAAACCGAAGGGACAAAAGTTTTATAGTATATTCAAGGGACACAC
>Ga0222689_1000131_pt1 | contig 38712 bp, 66 predicted proteins | sample AntAcemetage1231_FD_179838 | JGI IMG/M metagenome (GOLD analysis project Ga0222689, IMG submission 179838) | Saline water microbial communities from Ace Lake, Antarctica - #1231 | ecosystem: Environmental > Aquatic > Non-marine Saline and Alkaline > Saline | place: Antarctica: Ace Lake...
TGTCACCGGCGTCCGTGCCTTCGATGATATCCGCGCGCGTAGTGACCTCGCAATAACGGCGCATAAAATCGGCAGCATCGTCGGCGTTTAGGACATTCATCGGCTCGCCATTAAATTGCCCGACGGATGCCCAGAACCGTTTGTTGCCGCACAGCATCCCCGCCTTTTGCGCCAGCGTGTATTCCCGGCGCCGTTTCGGGGCCTCTGGGAGCGCGTCCACCTTAATCGGGCACACTGCCACCCACTGCTCCGTAGCGAACTGTGGCACGCCCCCCAGCTTACGCAGCGCGTCGTCTGCCGCCTCTATCGGCACCTCAAGAATAATCTGGGCAACCTTGCGTCCTTTGATGACCTTAAAATCTGAAAACGTGGCTTGGAATGCTGTGTCAGTCATAGCTTCTTCCATCCGTCCTTGGGAACATAGACGGGCATCACGCAGACCGAACCGTCCGCAATGATAGGTTGCACAATTGGCCCGTCGCAATGCCAGCCAAAAATCTGCGCTTCATATTCGCCCAATTTCACTTTTACTGTGATCCAGTCCCCGACAGTCAGACCGGCGTGGCAAAGTTCTGCCGCTTCCAACCGGGCCTCGGCTGCGCTGGTGGCTGATTTCAGCTTGCCAATCTCATATTTAATGGCGTCAATTTCATTCTTACTCACGGCGTATTCTTTCCAGTTTTAGGTATGACCAGATATCCAATGGCTCGGGATATGGCGGCAAAAAGTCGGGTATATAGTGAGTGACTTTTCCGGTTCCGGCGTCCATCCCGCTGTCCGCTTCAATCCGCGCAATATCCTCGGGGTAAAACCCAGTGTTTTTCGTCCGCGATATTCCGGTGTTTTGCCGTATCCAATTTGCGCCGTTATGATATTGGTGGCCCTGCACCAGAACAAACACGCGGATGGGGCGTTCCCCCGGCGGCGGCAGCGTGTCAATCGGTAGCCATTCGGTGTTGTCAGTCAAGGCTTCATTCCTTTCATTTTCTCATATGTGGCTATCACATTCGGGTGGCGCTTGTATAAGTCGCCGATGCTATCCCAGTGGTGGCCAGTTCCTTGGCGTTGCCAGCCTGCCCTAGGCGCGCAATGACGTAGGACAGGCCAAGGGTGGTGGTCAAAACCCCACGGCCTGAAACCGCTTATGAACAGCGCGCACCCGTTCAACATCTTCGGCGCAATAGTCGCTGATCCGCTGGTATTCCCCTCGCGCCCATGCCCCGGCCACGTCCGCGCCGGAAAAGTCACCCTTGCCGGGTATCCCCAGAATATCGCAAAGCGCGTCAAGCCCGATAGTATCGCGCGCCCCGGCCCATGCCGTCATGGTGTCAAAGATTTCCTTGCCCCAAGGCTTCACATCGCGGGGCCAGACATTCACCGGGGGCAGCCTTACGCCAAGACAGATTGCCCGCTGAGTCAGGAATTTAATGTCAAACCCGCCAACATAATGGCCTACGATTGTGACGCTGTGATACGGGTCAAGGCTGGCGAAAAATGCTGCCAGCACTTCCCGTTCATTGAACGGCTTCCCCATTTGGCCGCGAACCAATAGTGATTCAATCGGCCCGTCATCAAACGCCCACGATATAGCGCAGACATGACCGCGCCCGCCGTCAAAGCTGGTTTTGGCGATTAGTTCCTCGCGCTTGCCGTCGCGCCATTTGGCGATTGCCTCGTCGGTTTTGTAGTTCGCCGGGGGCTTGGCATCCGCCACTAGCTTGTCGCCCGCTTCGGGGTCCTGGGTGGGAATCGTTTCAATGTCGAGATATAGGAATTGATTGCTCATTGCGTCGGTTCCTTTGCATCAAAATCTGGAATGCCATCCCCGTCTAGGGCCGCTGATGTCGCCTCGGTTTGCAACACGCCCTTGAAGTCTTCCTTGGCATCAATCACGGCTTGATCTTTCTGCATTGCGCCAATCGAACGCCAAACGGTTTGCAGCGCGGCTAAGTCAGGTGCTGACGACAACCGGGAAATCGCGAACGCACGTTCCTTGTTGTGCGCGGCCTCGTTGGCTTCCTGCTGCTTGTGGCTATAATCAATCGGGTCATCGCCGTCCTGATCAACATGCAACTGTCCCTTGTGCCACAGATCAAGCGCCGCGCCGAACCTCATGGCCGCATTGCGCAAACCATCGCCAATGATTTCCTTGATGGCATTCCCGCCGGTCTTCCCCTCCGCGTCACCGTATCCAATGCGGGTGACACCGCAGACAGTAAGCCGTATCCACATTCCGGTTCCGGATAGCTTAGGCAAGCCGCTTTCGTCGATGGCCATAGGCTGCCAATACCATTCCGGGTCGCAATCCAGCAGGCGGTTGGTCAACGCGGCGTGGCCGACGTAATCCAGATGCACAACCTTCGGATGGTGCCATTGGCCACACTCAAGACAGCGGATGCCTTGCTTGTAATTGGCCTTAACGTCGTCGGTCTGCTGTTTCGTCGGTTTCGGCAGCTTGGATATCTGGTTCGCGGGGAAAGGCTCACGCAATAGCGCAAGGCCCTCGGGTTTCGGCTTGTCAGTCATTGCGGTGTCCATTCTTTTGCGTTCCTACTGTCCCGGCACATCTGCAAATAGCGGGCGGCGGCGCGTGTCAGGTAGTCCAATCTAGCGATCCGCGCGTGTACTTGCGGCGCTCTCGCAGGCATTCCTGGGCGCGTTGGCGGGTATTCATCGCCCTAGCACCCAATCAAACAGCGCAAAGAGAATATCTTTAATAAAGGGCGCGACGATAAATGTGGCAATTGAAGCGCCGATAGCTGCGAGGATCAACAGCGTCCACGGCGCGACACGGTTCGGTGGCGGTGGTGGGAACCTGTCGTGCAATTCGATCTCTGCATCAAGGCTCGTGCCTGTGGCCGGATAGTGCTTGGTAGCACTGGCGAAGTGTTTGCGTTTAGCAAGAGGTATCATTTCGGGAACTCCATTGTGCATGTCGGTGCGGCCATTTTCAAAAAATCCCTGCCGTTTCCTGCGCAAAACCCGCATGATCTACATGTGACTGCGTAGTAATGGCCTGTGCAGAAATCCGTCTTCCAATCTATAGCGTCGCAATTCGGGCAGGGCGTGTCCATGCTTCGCTCCCCCACTTCAATGCACTGGCCCTCATCACGGCGTCGAATGCGTTGACCCCCGTTAGATAAGGAAATTGCCCCAGCGGCAATGAGGCCCCCAGCAATTAGAGCCGCTAAAACTGTCGGTATCATTCTGCAACCAATCTGGGGCAGTCTTGCCCCGCTGGTGTATCCAATGTGCAATGCTGTCGTGACAGTCTCCGGTGATATCCTCGTGGGTGCCTTCATTCAGGTTAAGGCGCAGAACGAATGCGGGCCGGTCGTTATCTCGGGCCTCAACGTAGTCATCGCAGGCATCATCGAAAAGGCGATGCGGTTCGCCGAGGTATCCAACAACTGCCGTAGGGCCGTTGTAGTCAACAATGCAGATGAACAGCGTTGCGGGTTTGGTTGCGCGGGTCATTGGTCGTAAACCCCCAACGGTGATTTCAGCGTTTCAACGCGGGCAAAATCATCTATTTGAAGCTGCATTATCTGAAAACCTGTCATCCGCGCGTAAACGGCATCAAGACAACCAATGCGGTAATTCTCATCACGCGGCAAAGCGCCGAATTCTTCGGTGGTGAATTTGGTAGGGGTGGTCATTGTCTCTGCTCCTATTTGCTGCACTCACAATACACGCCCACAAATCCCTGTCAACACGTTAAGCGAAGGTTGACAGCACGTTATATAGTGCGGTAAGCATGTGAAAAGGAGAATTGCTAAATGAGCGTACCAAAAAGCCAAGACCGCGCGGTTATCGAATTGACCCCGGATCAAAACAACGCACTTGAGGCTGTTGCAAAGAGCCTAGGGCTGTCCCGCAATCGCTATATCCTGATGCGGGCGCTTGAGGCCGAAAAGGTTGATCGGGTGCAGGTGGCGAAATGACCTTAGATTATGAGTGGATGGCCCCCAACGAGCATGAGGCAATGCTTCACGCTTGCGAACTGCAAAACCAAGGCACATATTCGCGCGTAACACAGGTCGGCAAACGCGTCCGCGCGTTCAGGGCCGACAAGTTGTTTCCAGAACCGGACGGCGCTGTGCCGGTGGAGGCGTGGCAATGAGCCAAGTCAAAGCCATTCGCGCCCACCTCGAGGCGGGGCACAGCATCACGGACGCGGTTGCGCGCAAGCTATGCAAATGCACCCGCCTTGCGTCGATTATCCACGTTCTGCGCAAGCGCGGATATCCGATTGACACGCACCTCATGCCAACCGGGACCGGCAGCAAATACGCGGTGTATGTAGAGGCAAAGCCGGTGGTGCCGGATCAAACGCGGATGGAATTGTGATGTTGGAAAGTATCGCCAACTTGGCAATACATTCCGCGCCAGGGATCGGCCATAACCAGCCGCCCAAACGCCTTTATGGGCTTGGATCACTGTGGCTTCACTTCGCAAATGAATACGAATTACGGCGGTTGGCTGTATTGCATCTGCGCATGGAACGGAAAAAGGCTGGCATTGCTGAAATAACCGCTGAGTGCGCCTTGATCGGCGGGCGGTGTGCCAAGCGCATGAGACGGCTAAGAGGGCTGAACTGATGGGGTTAGACGCAGCCGAGGCCCTAGCCAACGCGATTATCGGGCTTGTGTTGTCATGGGTCATCACGCTCACGGTGCTGGGCTTTACCGCGTGGCAGTCGGCGGGAATAACAGCGCTCTTTTTCGTGGTGTCGACGGTCCGCGCTTTTGTGTTGCGGCGGGTATTCCGGGGGCTTGGGAATGAGTGAAATGTCCATAGAGGCTAATGAAATTCGAAAAGCTGGGCAATAATGACCAGCCTGCCCCGGCGCGGGAAATCGTCTATCGGTTCGGGCCGTGCCGGGGTCATAAATGCAATGGAGGCCGAGACGTGACAAAGCTGCGTGTTCTGGACCTGTTTAGCGGTATTGGCGGGTTTTCTCTTGGGCTTGAGCGCACCGGCGGTTTTGAAACGGTTGCATTCTGCGAAATTGAGCCTTTCCCGCGTAAGGTTCTGGCGAAACATTGGCCGGAGGTGCCTTGCTATGAAGACGTTACCAAACTCACAGGCGACATTCTTCGACGGAATGGAATTGCCGTTGATGTCATCACAGGCGGGTTCCCGTGCCAAGACATTAGCTTCGCTGGAAAGCAATCTGGCATCAAAGAAGGCACCCGCTCGGGCCTCTGGTCCGAAATCGTCCGACTTATTGGCGAGTTATCACCCCGATACGTCATCGTGGAGAACGTCGCAGCGTTGCTTAGTGGCCCAAGTGAACAACGAGGGGGATGGTTTGGCCGAATTTTGTCAGACCTGGCCGAGTGCGGGTATGATGCGGAATGGGAAAACATACCGGCGGCGGCCTTGGGCGCGCCCCATCGCAGAGAGCGTGTCTGGATTGTGGCCTACCCCACTAAAGTCAAGTTTACAGGCGACCTTCTCTGCGGCCACAGTCCGAAAAGTGATGGACAATGGAAAGCAGGAACATCTTTGCTACCGCCCTATTCTTCTGGGATGGGACCGGGGAATGACAGCTTCACTTTACGCGATGGCGATGGGTTTCCCGAATTCTTGGGCGAGCTTAACGGATTCGGAAACGCCGTTGTGCCCCAAATCCCCGAACTAATTGGCAACGCAATCTTAGCCGCTGAGACAGACGTTGACGCAAACGAAATTCGAAAAGCTGGGCAATAATGACCAGCCTGCCCCGGCGCGGAAAATCGTCTAACGGTTCGGGCCGTGCCGGGGTCATAAATTCAATGGAGGCTGAGACACCATGACCAAACGCGCACCCGGAAAGTTCAAGCGCCGCAAGCAGGATGCCTATGATACGCCATCATCAGCGGTTTTGCCCCTGTTGCCGCATTTACCGCCAAAGTGTAAATATGTGGAGCCGTGCGCGGGATTTGGGGCTATAACCGAGCCTCTTTACATAGCGGGGCATCGCTGCGTAGAGGCTTTTGACATTGATCCGCGCGATGAAGACATTGACAAGCTTGATGCGCTGACAGCCCCAATATCTATGCTTGCAGCGGGCAGTCATATCATAACAAACCCGCCTTGGACTCGCCAGATATTACACCCGATGATTGACCGTTTTTCGGCAATACGTCCGACTTGGTTGCTGTTTGATGCCGATTGGATGCACACCCGACAGGCCGCGCCTTACATGGTAAAGTGCGTCAAGATTGTGAGCGTCGGGCGCGTGTCGTGGATGCAGAACGGGACTAGCGGGCTGGATAACTGCGCGTGGTATCTGTTCGACGCCAATCACATTGGACCGACTGTTTTCTGGGGGCGCACATGACCTATCGAGGAAGAGCGCGCAAAGACGGCAATCACCCTGCCATTGTGGCGGCGCTAAGGGGCGTAGGGGCAACCGTTGCCGATCTGGCGGACGTAGGGCGCGGCGTGCCTGACATAATCGTAGGGTGGCGCGGTGCTAACGTGCTGATGGAAATTAAAGACCCGACGGCTGTGAACAAGAAGGACCGGGAGCTAAGGCCTAACCAGGTGGAATGGCACGCGGGATGGAAGGGCCAGGTCACTACGGTTCGCAGCACAGACGAGGCCCTGACCGCTATCGGCGCGCGAATGGTGATTAAGGGGGTGAATGATGGATAACGCTGCCGCCCGCACCCGCCTTGTTGCAGACGCTCTGCGCGATGGTTGGGGCGTTGAGGATATCCACGTTCGCACCGGGGGCAATGTTCCCGTTGATTACAGCCGCACGCTTGTCCGCGCGTGGCGTGGGGCCGGGATAATTGATCGCATTCTAAAGCGCGGATCTGCTGCGCTGGATGGTAAGAAGGGAGATTGATATGGCATCGTACGAAGCGGCGGGAGAAAGTGACGAGTGGTACACCCCAAAATACATATTTGACGCGCTAGGCGAGGGATTCGACCTAGACCCGGCATCGCCTATCGGAGGCCCGCGTTACGTCCCAACTAATAATTTTTTGATATCTTGGTTAGGTGTTCCTTGGTATGGCTTTGTTTGGATGAACCCCCCTTTTGGCCACCAGCGCACTAAACGTATCTGGCTGGCTAAATTCTTTGAACACGGGAACGGCATAGCTTTGGTTCCTGACCGAACGTCCGCGCCTTGGTATCAGGAGTTTGTGCCGCGCTCGGATGCGTATCTTTGCGTATCACCAAAGATCAAGTTTGAGCGCCCAGATGGGACGGTCGGGAAAAGCCCCGGAACCGGAACCGTTTTGCTCGCTAGCGGCCAAAGGGCCGTTGCCGCTTTATTTCGCGCCAAGTCTTTGGGGATGGTGTCAAGGCCGGTTGGGCGCAAATCGCTGGATGGCAATAAGGGAGATTGATATGGATCGGTTTAGAAACTGGCTGATGAGTGTTATCGCGGGCGAAAAGTTTGTGTACTGGATCAAAGATGATGCCCAAAAAGGCATTGACGGTCTTAATGTTCTTGGCGTGGGGGCCGCGATATGCCTGGTTGATGCGGTGCGGAATGCTGGCGCTGATTTGGCAAAATTTACCTTGGCAGACTTTGAAATCACGGTTCAACGCACGGGTGATGGCAGCAAGGGAGATTGATATGACCGACACAAGAAACTTCGCCGATTTCCACGAGGGCGATATCGTGGCCCTGTCTCAAAAAGCTATGGAATGCAACATTTTCCCTCGCGCCGATCCGAATGGCAACCGCCAGGGGGTGCTGACCTCTGGAGCGTCTCGCCATAGCCGCGCGGTATTGGTCCGTTGGGATGGCAACACACGCCATCACTCTATGCACAGTAGCTTCATTCGGCGCATCAGGCTGGAAGGGCCTGGGGTAAAAGTTTTAGTGGACACGCCGGACATAATTGCTTAGAAAAAGAAAGCGGCGGTGGAGGCTACTAACCTCAACACCGCCTTTGAGCCGCTAGTCGCATGGGAAGTGCAACGGCTCGACGGAATATATAGGCCATATTGCCTAGCGTGTCCACCAAAGCTTCCCAAAAAGGTTTCGGCCACGACCTGAATAGGTGGCTACGGTTTTGGGTCCAGCCATTTTCGGATCAACCAAAAAATTCCGGGCAACGCTGACCCCATTGCGCCCCGGAGCCGTGAGTTCGAGAAACCCTCGGTAGGTAATACCAGTGTGGGAAACCTGATTTCCGCGTAGACTGCGGTTAATTTGGTCCACGCTGACCAGCGGCCTTGAAAATGCTGGTGCAGACGCCTGTGATGGGTGGCCCGCTTGCGGGGAAGGGATACCGAGTACTGGGCCGCGAGGCTGGGCATAGTCTGCCCCCGTGACTATCTCACGGCAGGAAAGGGGGGAAGATATGAGGAAACGGAAAAAATGACCGATAAACTGGCAAAAATTGCAGCGACGGTTCGGAAAGTCAAAAAACAACGCGATACGTTCTATGCGTCATGGGAATGGAAGCAGATTCGATATGAGGCGCTTCGCAAGTATGGGCGGAAGTGTGGTTGTTGTGGGTGGTCGCCGGAACATGGCGGCGGCGGGTGGATCGTTGTTGATCATGTGAAGCCCCGCAAAAAATACCCGGAACTCGAATTGGATATCAGGAACATGCAAGTGCTATGCAATTATTGCAACATGGGCAAGGGCCGCAGATTTGAAGACGACTACCGCAAGTAGCGGTGAGGTGTGCTATGGATAATGGAAAGGGAAGACGATGAAGCCACTTGGAAGAAAAGCCTACGGTTCAATTCCTCATTTGCCCGGCTCTCGGTTAGGGCCGAAGGATTATTCTTGTCATGAAGGGCAGGAAAGAATTTGTTTTGAAGGCGGTAAGAATAAGCGCGGGCAAAAACATCGGGTAATCGTCACAGAAAAACTCGACGGCAGCAATGTTGCTGTTGCCCGAGTTGGCGGCGATATTGTTGCTTTAGTTAGGTCTGGATATTTGGCGCAGTCGTCACCTCGTGAACAGCACCAAGTTTTTGCAGCGTGGGTCAGGCATCGAAAATGGGATGCGCTGCCGGAAGGCTGGCGTATTTGCGGGGAATGGCTGCACCAAGCACACGGGACAATCTACAAACCGACTACGCCGCTAATCGCCTTTGACGTGTTTACTGATAAGAATGAGCGGACAACACACGATGAGGCCCGTGGTCTTTTCAAAGAATTGAGCGTTGAAGGCGCGCATGTTGTTAGTGACGGGGCTGGGGTGAGCATCAGTATGGCTATGGATTTGGCGGGTGAACGTGGTTTCCATGACGCACAGGAACAGATTGAAGGCGCTGTCTGGCGGGTTGAAACTGCTGGCTCTTTTAACTTTCTAGCAAAATATGTTCATCCCAACAAAGTTGACGGGAAGTATTTTGGCTCAGGTGATGGCGGTTCTGATATTTTTATGGTGGACCCTATGGTGGAATTCGTAGCATGACTGACCTATTCGGCCACGACGCCCCGCTAGTCACTGAAACCACGTTCGCGGAATTCTGGGCATTGGTACCATGCAAGATAGCCCGCGCCGCTGCGGAACGGAAATGGAAGCAGCTAGGCCAGACAGCACGCAAGGCCGCAACGGACGCTGTTGCCGGGTTCTATCGCTGGTGGCGCAAGGAAAACCCCGATGCCACTTGGCTGCACCCGGCGACCTACTTGCACAACAGGCGGTGGGAAGACGACTGGACCGACCCAATAGGTTCCGCGCCGGTAGTCACGCTGAAATTCTGGGCTGACTGGATCAACAGCGACAAGCCACTGCCGACGATGGGCATACCGTCACGAGTGCAAGCGGCTGTATTCTCAGCGGGCTTAGTCTCGTCTCAGCGAATGAATGACAGAATCGGATAGGGGGCAATCCCCGCGAAACGAATGGGAGACACACAATGATCAAAGCAATGACACCGCTAGAGGCAATGATGATTGACGCGAAGAAATGCAACGCGGCCTTTCGGCGAGTATACACCAGAGGCGAAGGCACAGGCCGCATCAGCCCACAATCCGCGCCAAAGCCGCATGAAACATGCCGACGGGTTGTTGAGGCTCATTTACGTGGGCTATCGCCTGGAGCCATCGCTACACTTACCGGGTTTACTTTGAACATAGTAAATTATCACCTGAAAAACATTCGCGTAAAACCGAAAAGCGCGTATCGGAAAAAATTAGAGGCACGGAATGAAGAATATCGCACGGCTTGCGCCGGTGGTCTGACACAAAAAGAAACAGCGGCAATAATGGGAGTTAGCAAATCGGGGGTGGCCGACGCGGCGCTGCGGTTGAACATAACTTTCGCGCGCCAGCCCTCTGCCGGGCGGATTGCATAATGGGAGGCACATCATCCCGGCCTACGATCTATGACGGCGTGACTTATGAAAGCACCAAGGCATGCGCCGCCTCTTTCGGTGTCACGCGCGGGGCTTTATCTAAGCCGCTTAAGAGTGGATTTTGGCGCGGAAGGCCGATAAGCTAGGCAGAGGAACCGGGGCCGAAAATGACGCCAGAACAACGCGCGCAACAAAAGGGCATCTCGGCGCTGTTCGGCAGATGCGGTAAGAATTATTATCGGGGGCTGTTCTGATGGCGCAAAGGCGGGGCATCGCATGACCTACCACATCGGCGACACATTCCCACTAGACCGATCAATGGATATCACGACGGGCAAAATGGACGCCCCGGCATGGCATCCGCTATGGGTAGCACCACAAAAGGAGCGCGCGGCCCGCGAGGCCCTGAAAGCCAAGGGCGTCTTTGCATTCTACCCTTTCGAGGAAATGCAACGCTGGGCACATGGCCGCAAAATCACATGGCAACGCCCCAGCATAACGCGCCTGATCTACGCTAAATTCACGCACTATCCGCAATGGCACATCTTACGCCTGCGCCGTATGATTATTGGGCCTATGTCAGTCAACGGAGTTCCCATCATCATCCCCAGCGAAACGATCCGCCAACTGCAAGGCCTGCCGACAGAGGCGGAGCGGCTGGAAGAAGCTAGGCTTGAACTTCAACGCCTGCGCGTCGGTGACGTGGCTAGGATAACGCAGGGGCCGCTAGCCGGGAAATGCGTGGATATAAACAGCATTCGCGGCGGCGTGGGATGGTTCGACAGCCTCATAGGAATTCGGGGCAGCGCGCAAGTTGATAAGCTGGAGAGGGTGACGTGATGGGCGCGACTTGACTGCTAAGTGAATCCGCGTTACATCTAGGACACGCTACGCCTAGAGCGGACATTCAGGGCCGACGATGGGTAGGACTAGCGCGCGGACGTTGCACCGGCTCACGCCCATCGCGACGCCACATGCGCAAGCTATTTAACCGCGATTGATGCGGGTCGCTTATGCGGATTGGGCATTCCCGGTCGGGCGATCTACATGAGGCGCGGCTCCGGTGTAGCTCAGTTGGGAGAGCAGGCAGCGCGTATTGCAGTCAGGTCGCGGGTTCAATTCCCGCCATCGGTATCGTGTCTCAACCTATGATCTGGAACTATGCACAACCTAGAAGTAGGATCGTTCCGGCGGGCGGGAAACTGCCCGCCCTTCGACCTGCCCACACCTATTCGCGAGATAACCGACTAAACGCCATCCGGCAGGCATCACAGCAAAACCGCGCATCCTTCCGCGCCAAGAATAACACCTCACAACGGGAGCCCGCAAAGGCGCGCCGAATATCCGGGGGCTATGAGGACAATATGAAATGCGTTTAGGTATGGGCCTCAGAATGGGGTCACAAACACTTGCGGGGTTTTCGCCCGCGTCCCTGTTCGCACCCGCTGATGACGGCTGGTACTGGCAGCCATCGCTTGCGACGACATTTACCGACACTGCGCGGACAACCTCGACGACACTTGGTAATGCAATCGGCGGCGTGACGGATTCCAGCGGGAAAGCAAACCACGGATTGCAAGCCACGGCTGACGCGCGGATGGTGCTGAGGCAGGCTGCGAATGACTCGTATTACTACGAGAGCGACACAACAAACGATGCCCTGCAAACGGGTATGAACCTAGCCAGCAAGCGCGTGACGTTTGCAATGGCGTTCAAGCCGTTGGCGCGGACTTTTGTGCTTTTGATGAATGGCCCGTCTAGCTCTCCGTATGCAATGCTAGGAGACAGCGGGGCCGGGAGTACTGCCCTTACGACTGCTGGGGTCACGTTGAACTCGGCATACTTCGACAATGTACTATTCGCCGGAACAACGCGCGGTGCGTTATACACAGCGGCACAATCTGCTAAATCGGTAATTTTCGACATCACTACGAACTCGACGGCTTGGGAAACTCCTTCAATCGGTAAACTCTCTCCGTTCGGAATATACACCCCCGGCGATGTATTCTCCGTTCTGGCAATCGACAGGGAAATAACCGAAACCGAACGCGGTGATCTTAGCGACTCGTTTATGGCGCTGGTGCCATGACGCATGACAAGCTGACCGCGTGCGCCGGTGATAACGCCTTGGCGGTTCTGGCGGCTATGGGCCTGGTGCAGGTTGTTCAAGGCATATAATAACTCACACGATCCAATGATAGGATAACTAATGGCTGATGTATTCTCGAACTACACCGACAGTATCGACGCCCCTGCGTCCAACGCGGTGGCTATCACACCACACGACAGCACCGACTTGTCCAACACCACGCGCGGCGTGTTCGTGGGCGTGGGCGGCGTAGTTGTGGCCGTCGTGAATGGGGCGGCGGTGACATTCACGGGAGCCGCATCTGGCAGCATCCTGCCCATTCGCTGCACTAGGATCAACAGCACCAGCACTACAGCTACTAACATGGTTGCGCTTTGGTGATATGACCGACATTCTGAAAACCCACAAATTCAAAGACGCCTTGAGGCACCGATCCGCTATTGTTGCTGCTATCGGCCGTCAGAAGGCCGCAAGTCCATCAAGCAAGCTGGGCATTGGCGGATCATGGGCCGGACCAAAGACGCTGTTCGCCGACCCTGACACAGCACCGCTTGCCGAATGGCTACAATCAATCATTCCGGGCAATCCTGAACAGATCGACGCATGGGGTGTTGAGCACGCAATAGGCGATTCCCTGGCACCACATGACCACATCAAGGCTGGCCCAAACGCAATCAATGCATGGGCGGGCGTGTATTTCATTCAGAGCGGCGGCTTATTCTGCTATGGCCAAACAGACCACAAGCCAAAGGCAGGCACTGCGCTAATCTTCGCTGCTGATATGATACACTGGACACAGCCCGCAACGCAGGCGCGCACGAGCATAGCGTTCAACGTCATTGCCTAGCGCGCCAGAACAGCACAAGCGCCTGACAGTAGGCAAAGCCCACCAGATCACAGCACGACACCGACCGCGCGAACGCAGAGGATCAGCCCGCGACCGTGGATATACAACCGAATGGGATAAGTTTTCTAAGGCGTTCTTGTACTGCAACCCGCTATGCGAATACTGCCTAGGCAAGGGAGCAACCAAGGCGGCAAGGGTCACAGACCACGACATACCGCATGAAGGCGATCCAGAACTATTCTGGAACAACACATTCACAGCCTGTTGTGTTTCGTGTCACAACGGCACCAAGGCCAGCCTAGAGGCACGGTATAGCGGCGATGACCTGCTAGAGCGCGTGGCCAGAGCAAAGGGAAAGACTTGATGCCCCGAGACTGGTTTGACTACACATCAAGCGTCGAACGTATCAGCGTGGCATCTGTGGCATTGCTAGGGCCTAACGCTATGGGACCACCACAAGGCATGGCACCAGACGCAACACCGGACCAGATAGCGCGCGAGGCAAACAGGCTGTGGCGAAACAAGATTTACCGGACGCCTTGCCCAATGGGTTACTATAGCCAACCGATCAGGACCGTGGCCGACCGCCTGCCGATTTGGTGCTAAGGGGAAAGACAGAACATGAGCCTAGTCAAGTGGATCAAGGCCGAGTGGAACAGACAGCCCGTCACACTGGTTGATGGATACCAGCCCAAGGGCAACAGCGGGCCACCAAAGGTACTGCCAAGGGCAAAGTCGGCGGTAGTGCCTAAGCGGTGGGAAATGACATGAGCATACGACAACCAGAGACGCCAGCCCTGCGCCTAGTAGGCGACGCGGACGGTTCGGTCTACATCGCCACGCGAGGCGGCGAACGGCTGTGGAAAGTGATCGAGACAGCAATAGCGGTATGCGATGAAGTTGACGCTATGCCCGTTGGGATAGTGGAATTCTTATGCGGAAATCTCAATAAATAGGCAGGGGGTGGGTCAATCCCTAGCACCGTGGGAACGGGACCGGCGTGGGTAGTGTTTTTATTACACGTGCAAAACTGAAACGAAATAAGGTTGCGTGAAATGCCAGGCGGGCGAAAGAAAATACCGGACCATTTGAAAGTGCTTTCTGGCACTGCACAGCCTTGCCGCATGAACCCTGATGCGCCGTCTGCAAACCCTGGCGTTGCCGGTTGCCCGGATTGGCTTTCTGAACGGGCGTCTGAATTGTTCGCGCAAATCTCGGCTACTCTTTTGGGCATGGGGATTGCATCGCCAGATGATCAAGTTGCGCTTGCGATATTGGCCAGCCGGTTGGAAGAAGTTGAACTGATGACCGCCGCTATCGAAGACGGCGGGCGGGTTTACACTCAAGACAGCGGGATGCGCCGCGCGGCTCCGGAGGTTGCTATGCGGAATGAGGCGATGCGGCACGCGCAATCGTTGCTGGCTGAGTTTGGATTGACCCCGGCGGCACGGTCTAAGGTATCGGCGGGCAAGCCTGCTGATGTTAATCCGTTCAAGGCGCTGGGGTGATTTCATTCTCAGCCGTTGCCGCAAAATATGCGCGCGACGTTATCAGCGGAAAGATCGACGCGGGCCGGTATGTCGTCATGGCTTGCCAGCGGCACCTTGATGATTTGGATTGGCAGAAAGACGCGGCGTTTGCCTATCGGTACGACAAGAATACAGCGGACAAGGCGGCGAAGTTTATTGAGTTGATGCCCCACACCAAGGGCAAGTGGGCGGCGAAAAAAGAGACTATCAAGCTGGAGCCGTGGCAGGTCTTCATGGTCTGCAATGTTTTTGGGTGGATGCGGCGCAAGGATAACCTGAGACGATACCGGCGCACTCTTCTTTTGGTTCCGCGCAAAAACGGCAAGTCGGCGCTGGCTGCAGCTATCGGGCTTTACATGCTGGTGGCGGACGGCGAACACGGCGCGGAGATTTACAGCGGCGCGACCACGGAAAAGCAGGCTTGGGAAGTTTTCAGGCCAGCGCGATTGATGGCACTAAAGCGGCCTGACATGTGCGCGCACTATGGGCTAAGGGTTAACGCTTCCAATCTTCACGTCCTTAGCAATGAAAGCCGGTTCGAGCCGCTGATCGGAAATCCTGGCGATGGGGCAAGCCCGACGTTGGCAATCGTGGACGAGTACCACGAGCATGAAACCGATAGAATGTTTAACACGATGGAGACCGGCATGGGTGCGCGTGAGCAACCTATGATGTTGGTCATCACCACGGCGGGCGATAACATTGCTGGGCCTTGCTACGCGATGCAGGACGAGGCGCAGAAAATGTTGGAAGGCACGCGCCAGGATGAACAGACGTTTGCACTGGTGTATGGGATTGACGAGGGCGACGACTGGACAGACCCGGCAATTTTACGCAAGGCCAATCCCAATTTTGGAGTTTCGGTAGGTGAGGATTTCATTTTAACCCGCCAACGGGACGCGCTGACAAGCCCTCGCAAGGCTGGGGTCTTCAAAACCAAGCACCTGAATGTTTGGGTGCAGGCACGCGATGCCTATTTCAACGTGCAACGGTACATGGAAGCATCAGACGAGACGCTAAAGATTGAGGACTTTCTGGGCAAGGAATGCATAATTGGCGTTGATCTAGCGGAAAAGCGAGACCTTACGGCGATTGAAATCATGTTTAAGGATGGCGATGCGTTCGCTTGCTTTAGCCGGTTCTATGCACCGGAGGAAACGATTGAACAGCCTGAGAATGAGCATCTTCGAGAGTGGCGTGACACCGGGCTTTTGATCCAGACGGATGGTGCTGTGACCGATCAACGGGAAATCCAAGCCGGTATCATGGAAGACATGGGTAGGTTCCAGGTGCGCGAAGTGACGTTTGATCCGTGGCACTCTAGGCAAATCGCGGTGGAATTGATGGAACAGGGCGTGAAATGTGTGGAATTCCGCAACAGCCCATCGAATATGAATGAGCCGATGCGCGGCATGGACGCGGCAATCGCTGCAAAGCAAATGCGCCACGACGGAAACAAGGCTTTTAGTTGGATGCTTTCGAATGTGGTCAACGCATCGCGCACAAGCGACCTGCACCGACCGGGCAAAGACAGGCCGCAAAATAAAATTGACGGACCCGTTGCTAGAATGATGGCGCTGGGCCGATGGATGCTAGACGATGCCGCGCCGGTTTCCCCGTGGGATGACGAGGCATTCGTTTTGGAGGTTGGTTAATGCTTGACGCAGACGGACGCATAGAGCCGCAATTCGAACGGCGTGAAATTAGTGTGGTTCAATCCGCGCCTAATTTCCTTGAGATTTTCGGGGTCGGCGGTTCGGCTTCCGTTTCTATGGAAGAGGCTCTAGGCGTTCCAGCGGTTTGGGCTGCGGTAAACTTCATCTCTGGTACAATCGCGGGGTTGCCGCTGCACGTCTATGACAAGACGGCGACCGGCAAAAAGCGGGTGAAGGCTGGAAAACTTGCGCCGATTGTTTCGGTTCTGCATGATGCCATCAATGACGAGAGCACGTCGTTCCAATGGCGTATGAACATGTTCAACGCGGTCCTGACCGAAGGGCGATTTGTCACTTACATCGAGCGCGACAATTTGGGCCGTCCGATTAATCTATTTCCCCTGCCTGGGGCTATCGTCAAACGGATGGAAGGTGGGCGCAAACAATACAAAGAGCCGGGCGTTGGCGGTAAGGTATATGACGCGGCGAACGTCCTCGATCTAACTTTCATGCTCAAATCCGATCTGTTGATGCACCGCTCGCCACTGCGTCAATGTGCCGTTGCAATCGGCAAGGCGGTCAACGCAAATGCGTACGGGTCTAAGCTGTTCAAGAATGGCGGGTTGCCCGCCTTCTCCTTGCAAGGGCCGTTTGGTTCTGAGCAATCGGCGGTGCGCGGTGCTGACAATATCGCGGAGGCGACGAAAGAATCGGCGCGCAAGGGCGGAAACGTCTTGGCAATCCCTCTAGGTCACAAGCTAGAGCCGCTCGGGACTGACCCTCAGAAAATGCAGCTTGTGGAAACGCAGCGTTTCGCGGTTGAGGAAATCGCGCGGATTTATAGCCTGCCCGTGATATTCCTGCAAAGCCTGGTTGGCGCGACATATAGCAATTCAGAGCAACAGGATTTACATCTTGTCAAACACACAATCAAGCGTTGGCTGGAACAACTCGAAGCCGAACTGAACCTTAAACTATTCGGGCGCGGATCAAACCGCATTGCCGAATTCAACCTAGATGGATTGCTGCGCGGCGATTACAAAACCCGCATGGAAGGCAATTCCACAGCCATTCAAACTGGTCAGTTGACGCCGAACGAAGCGCGCAAGCTGGACAACCGTGATCCACTGCCCGGCGGCGATGATCTGTATATCCAAGGAGCAACCGTTCCGCTTGAAAAATCTGGCGAAGAGACGGACGCGCAACGCAGCGCGCGGGATGTACACGAGATGGTTCTTAGGTCCCTCAATGAGTAACCATGACCTCACGGCGCTGGCAATGATTAGCGCCGTAGAGAAACGGGTTTCGGCTCGTATCGAAGCGGCGAAGCTGACAGGGCCAAAGGGCGACCGAGGCCAGCGGGGCACCCCCGGCAAGTCCATCAAAGGCGACCCTGGCGATAGCGTTCAGGGTGAGCGCGGCAAAGATGGCGTTTCGATCCGGGGACCAAAGGGCAATGACGGCGCTTCCAAACAGGGCGAGCGCGGCGTTGCTGGTAAGTCAATCAAAGGCATCAAGGGCGACAAGGGCGAGAGCATCAAGGGCGAGCGCGGACTTACTGGCGATAGCGTCAAGGGCGACAAAGGCAACACGGGTCCGAGGCCAGCGCACAAGTGGGACGGCACAAACCTGACCTTCCAGCGCGCGGACGGCCAATGGGGCAAAACTGTAAATCTGGCTGGGAAGTCAGGCTTGGTTGTGCATCGCCACAGAGGCGGCGTAGCGCCGAACAAAAGCGGCATCGCCACGCTGGACTTTGCAGACGACAGCAACATTGCAACCGTAGACGTGACCGGCGTCTCGGAAATCACGGCCACCTCAGTTGTCATAGTGCAAATGCGGATTGAAGCCACGGCAGACAACACGGTGAGCGACCTTTTGATTGACCCAATCCGCGTCACAGTTAGCGCGCTTGATGTGGGCGTTGGTTTTACAATTTATGGCACAATGAACCACGGACCCGCTCAAGGGCTTTATCTTGTGAATTGGTCTGTGGCTTAAAGAAAGACGGGAACGGAAATGTCAACACAATTTAGATCAGGCGACAGTGAAGACTTGGCCGTCGTTGATCCTACTAGCAAGGCCTTTCGCGTCTCGCTGTATGCACCGGATGGACACGAAGGCACTCACTCGTTTCCCACAGAAGTCACAACAAACAACGCCACCGCAGAAGGCGAATTTGTCCTGCCAAGCTTAAACTCTGAAAAGTACAAGTTTTTGAGCATCCAGCTAAAGGGCACTTAGGAAGCGACGATTAGTTTTGAGGATTCAAACGATAACACGACATTCTACGGCATCGCCACAACAGACCCCAGCGCCAACGCTACAGGCCAGACCACCGCGACTATCAACAGAATAGTGAAAATACCAGTTCTCACAAAGTACATTCGCGCCCGCGTTTCGGCTTATACTTCTGGCACCGTCTCGGCCAGTGCCTTTGGGCATCTTGACGAAAACTCATCTGGCCTGATTAGCACGCTGGGCACGGTAGAATTGCAGGCCGAGACCACCAAGGTCATCGGAACGGTTAGCCTTGAAGACGCGCCTGTTGAAACACTACACCAAGTTATCACTGCCGCGACTGAAAATGAAACGTCCGTTACCACGGGGGCTACTAGGTTGCGCACATTCTCTCTTGTAAATGGCGTCGCTACTCTGCGTTTTTTCAAGCTTTACGATAAGGCATCGGCACCCGTTGCCGGAACTGACACGCCGGTCGCCACCATTACCATGTCCCCTAACTCTGCAAGCCCATTTGTCCTGCCGGGTGGCGGGCTGAACTTTAGCCTTGGACTTGCGTATGCAATGACACTTGGCGTCGCAAACAGCGACACAACGGCGGACTCAGTAGTCGGCGCGGTTACTGGCATTCTTGGCTATACTGAATGACAAGCGGAAAGAAGGATAGCGAAATGGACTTTGAACGACGCGGCGGCATTCCGGCGGAAATCCGAGAGGACGCGGAAGGCCTGAAAGTTGAAGGCTATGCGGCTGTGTTTGATCAAGAGGCTGACATAGGCGGCATGTTCCGCGAAGTCATTGCACCGGGTGCGTTTAAGGACGCAATCGGGCGTGATGATGTTGTGTTCCTGATCAATCACGAGGGCCTGCCGTTGGCGCGCACTCGGTCGGGCACGCTCACGCTTTCCGAAGACAAGCACGGCTTGAAAATGTCCACCACGCTGGACCCGGATGACCCTGACGTAAAGTCCATTGCGGGCAAAATGAAGCGCGGCGACCTCGACAAAATGTCCTTTGCGTTCTTTCCTGAAATTCAGGAGTGGGATGAAAGCGAAGACGTACCATTGCGGACAATCACCAAGGCTTCACTGCATGACGTTTCAATCGTCACCAGCCCCGCCTACGAGGGAACAGACATCGGCTTGCGTAGCCTTGATGCATTCCGTACCGAACAGAAACAAAGGAATTTCAGCGCCGCGCGTTCGCGTTTGCGCATGAAACGAGACCTCGCACAGCGAGAGAACGGCTAAGGCTCCGCGCCAAAGCCCATCCTGGCCCGCCGTGACGGCGACGCCTTTTCCCTTAGAAGGAGCCTTTCAAATGCCCACTATCAAAGAACTCCGCGAGGAGCAGGCGCGGATCGCTACGAACGCCCGTGCCAAACTTGACGAAATCAAAGACGACACGAAAGAGGTTCGCGCCAAAGAAATTGAGGCGGAACACGACGTGATGATGGCTGATTTCGACAAGATCGGCGACAAGATCAACCGTCAAGGCAAGATGGAAAAAGTCGAGCGCGATGTGCTTGAAGCTGCTGAACGCGAAGAGCAGGAAAAGCGCGAAGGCAAACGCCCGAACGTGCCAGCCGGACAAGCTGCCCCCGGTGAAGCAATGGACTATCGCACGGCATTCCACAGCTATATTCGTGCGCAAGGCCAGCTTGGCGATATGGACCCCGAAGCCCGCGCTGTTCTTCGCGCTGGGGAACAAAAGGTTGAGCATCGCGTTCAGAGCACCACGACCACAGCCGGTGGGTTTACCATCCCGACTGAACTTGCCACATTCATGACGCAATCAATGCTGGCTTGGGGGCCGATGTATGACCCCGGCATTACCTCTGAGATTGTGACTTCTGGCGGCGGCGTTATCACCATGCCAACCGTGGACGATACCACAACCGTTGTTGTGAAACATGTTGAGGGCACCACGCTGACTGATGACGGCGGGTCGGATGTAACGTTCGGTTCCAAGACGCTGAACGCCTATCCGTTCAACACCGAATGGCTGCGCGTGTCGAGGGAACTGGTCGATGATTCGGCCTTCGCAATGGAAGCCTTGCTTGGCAACCTGCTTGGCGAACGCCTTGGGCGTCGTGCAAACCTCGAACTGACAATCGGCGATGGCACGGGCGATCCGAATGGCATCGTCGTTGCTTCCTCGCTGGGCGCTACTGCGGCTGCCACGGAAGCTATCACGTTTGACGAAATCATGGACCTCGAACACTCGGTAAATTCGGCTTATCGTATGGGTCCGAAGGTTCGTTATATGATGAACGATTTAACTCTGAAAGCTGTTCGCAAGTTGAAAAACGGCGACGGTGACTATATCTGGCAGCGCGGCGGCGGCGGCATTCCTGATCAGTTGAACGGGCACGCTTATTCCGTCAACGATGCTATGCCCGCAATGACCACGGGCCTTAAGGCAATCGTGTTCGGTGACTTCTCGAAATACTACGTTCGGAAGGTCGGCGAGCCTTTGATCGGGGCAATCCAAGACAAGGATTTCTGGCCCGGCTTTGGCATTGCTGGCTATATCCGCTTTGACGGCGAACTGTCCGACACCGCTGCGGTGAAGCACCTTATCCTAGCGTAAAACAAACTGGCGCGGGCCGATAATGGTCCGCGCCTATTCGTGGCTTGAATGCCTAGACGGCTTGCCGTTGCAACCAACGAAATGAGAACGAAATGACAACCTATCAACCTAAAACATACCGCGCTGTTGGCGGCGATCAATTTGTTGTGGCCGAGGGCGGCACGCTGACTATCCTGCCAGGCGGGTCTATGACCGTATCCGCGAAGGAACTAACCGCAACCGCCGCTATCACTGCTGGCGTGCCGACTGTTGAGTTGAGCCATGCTTCGGTGATTATTGCTGCAACCATTGCGGATGCTGCCAATCATGCCGGTATTTTCGCAGTCAAAAACACCAGCGCAAGCGGCACAGCCGCGCACAAAATAACGCTCGCAAGCGGAACATGGGACGGGACAAACACAATCGTCACCATGAACGCGCCGGGCGAGGGCCTGATTGTTCACTTCGACAGCGCGGGCGATGGCGTTATTATCCTGAACTCAGGATCGGCGGCGTTGTCTTGATCCGCATTCGTCTTTTGGTGGGCCGGGCTTCATTGTCCGGTCCTGAGCACATCGGCCAAGTCCTCAGCGTTTCGACGGACGAGGCCAAGCGGATGGTTGACGCGGGGCACGCTGAATTGGTGCGCGATGGCATCAAGCCGGAATTCGCCATGAAAGCGAACATCCCTGAAAAAACCGCAAAGCGCAGAGGCAAGTAAATGTCCTTCACTGCCCTAGCAAGATCCGCTGCGCCCGCAGTCACGCCGGTTAGCGTTACCGAGGTAAAAACCCACCTTCGGATTACCGGAAGCGACGATGACACATATCTAACGGCATTGATCGGCGCGGCGGTGGCCTATGTTGACGCAACAGGCGTTCTGGGCCGGGCAATGATAACGCAAAGCTGGGCGCAGTGGGTTCCGCAATCGCCGGGCTATGTTCGCCTTGCCATCGGTACTTTTCAATCGCTCACATCGGTTGAATATTACGATGCGGACGGCGCGCTGCAAACTGATACGTTGTCAAATTATGAAACCCGGCTTGATCGGGACCATGTTTTGTGCAAGCCGAAGGAAGGGTTTTCGTGGCCTTCGGCGCAGTCTCGTGGCGATGCAATCAAAATCACGTATGCTGCCGGGTTCGGCGATGCTGGCACAGACGTTCCGGCGGGGGTCCGCCATGCGCTTTTGATGTTGGTCGGCCACTGGTACGAAACACGTGAAACGGTCGGCGAGGCTAATACTTACGACGCTCCAAAAGCATTCGACGCGCTAATCAGTAATGAGCGGGTCGGCTGGTATGGGTAACGGCGCGCGCGACCGGCTAATCACATTCACCGAAAACCTTGGCGCGACCGATGCTTTCGGCGGGCAGGCGGAAGGATGGACGGACATTTCTCAAAAGGAGTGGGCCGAAAAAGCCGACGTTTCTGACGGCGAACGCTGGAAGGCTGGCGAAATCGCGGCGCAAGTCACGACACGGTTCAAAGTCCTGAGCAACGCTAACACGCGGGCTATCACGCCAGCCAATCGGATTACGCTGGACGGCGTAACGTATGATATATTTGGGATCAAGGAAATCGGGCGCAGGCTGGGCTTGGAAATCACGGCAGGGGCAGTTCAATAGTGGCAACTACCGGCGTAAACATCAAAATTAAAATTAAATCCCAAGGCTTCCAATCGGCTTTGGTAAAACTTGAGCGGATGCCTGATAATGTCCGGGGGAAGTTCCTGGACGAGTGGGACGTTTTAGAGAGCCACGGCGCGCAAATGGTGGATGCAGGTTTTTCGTATGGCGTTATTTGGGCCTATATTTCTAATGATTTCAAGAAACACGCTGCAAAATTCGGGGTGACGCTATGACGGTTGCAGTGACGGGCCTTCGCCAGATTGAAGCCGCTATGGACGATCTAACCTTGGCCAGCGGGCGCGGTGTTCTGCGCCGCACCGCGCTAAAGGTTCTGCAGCCTGTTGCCGAAGCGGCAAAGGGGCTTGTCGCAAAACGAACTGAAAACTTGAAAAATAGTATTGGCGTCGGAATAAAGCTAACTGAACGTCAGGCCGGTTTGCATCGGCGGGGCTTCAAAGCAAACCCCAAATCCAGCGCCGAGGCATTTGTGGGGCCTTCTTACGATCTGGGAGGAGGGGGGCGGCATGGGCACCTAGTTGAGTTTGGCACTGTAAACCACGGTCCTCAGCCGTTTATGCGCCCCGCTTGGGACAGTCAGAAAACGGACGTTTTTGACGACATTAAAAAAGAACTTTGGGCTGAAATCTCAAAGGCTGCAAAGCGCGCGGCGCGCAAACGGGCAAGGGGCTGATTGATGGAAGAGGCTCTACGCACTTTGATGTTAGGCAATGCCGGAATTTCGGCAAGGGTTGGCACGCGGATTACTTGGGGCGAACGCCTGCAAGGTTCTGCGGTTCCAGCAATCAATATGGATGTCGCAAGCAAATTAACAATTTATCACATGACCGGCGCGTCATCATATAACAAATACAGGGTGCAGATTAATTGCTATGGAAATTCCTATGCTGACGCTAAATTAACGTCGCGCGCCGTAAGTGATTTTTTGAGCACATATCAAGCCGGTGATTTTCAAGGAATTTTTGAGGAAAACGCACCCGACCGGCGAATTGCTGGATCAAACGACGCTGATAAGCTATTTGGCGTTTCACAGGATTACCAAATCCACCACTCATAGCGGGGAAGCCCGTTTGCCTCATCCGGCTCTTAGGCAAGGCCGTCAGAACGCAGTGACTGCGTACTAATCCCTCAGAAGGAGCCTTTCATATGGCTATATCAACCGCCGCAATCGGCTTCGGAGCCACTTTCGGAGTCGGCGACGGGGCTTCCCCGGAAGTCTTTACCGCACTCGCCGAGGTCATGGACCTTTCGCCACCAAGCGATCAAGTTGACATCATCGAAGTCACCCACATGCTTTCGCCAAACCGCACAAAGGAATTCATCGCGGGTCTGACCGATCCGGGCGAGTGTTCCTTTGATATCCATTTCCTGCCCGGCGCTGGCGACGACACGGTACTGCAAGCAAAGCGGCAAACCGCAACGCTAACTAATTATCAGATTACCTTCCCTGGTGACACGACTTGGACATGGGCAGGCATCTTGACTGGGTATGAGGCAACTGTTCCGGTCAATGACCGAATGACTGCAACGGTTACGTTCAAGCTGACCTCCAGCTATACGGTCGCATAATATGGCAAACAAAGAACGCGGCGGAATTCGCCTTGAGGCGGGCGCAGAGGTTTACACTCTGCGCTTCACAACCAACGCAATGTGCGAACTTGAGGATTTGTTTGGCGAACCTTTCTCGAAGATTGTGGACCTGCTGGCGACACCAGAAAGCATTAGCTTTTCGGACCTTCGCAAAATGCTGTGGGGCGCGCTTTGTGAGGCACGGCCTGAATGGTCCGAACCGAACAGGGAAACGCTTCGGGCGATTGGCGACATTGCCGACGAGGCCGGTCTTTTGGTTGCAATCGACAAGCTGGCCAAGGCTGTTGAGGCTACGTTCCCGGATGCCGATGCGGAAAAGGCGACGGCCAGCAGGAAAGCCGCATAGCGTGGAAAGACCTGTTGGCCGACTATGTTTCCGCAGGGTTTGATCCAGAACAATTCTGGCGAATAACCTTGCGTGAATACATCGCGCACATGACGGGCGCGGGCAAGCGTCTGGAGCGTGAGCAATCAAACCGGGCATGGTCTGCGCACACAACCGCAATGCTTGGCCGGGTTGATGGCAAGAAGTTTCCCAAGCTGGAAGACATGCTAAACCCCAAACCCAAAACGAAAAAGACGCCGATGCAAATGCAGCAAATCGCGGCGTGCTGGGATGCGGCAATAAACGGGATGCAACACTAAATGGCCAATGCAGTAATCGGCGCACTCCGGGTTAATTTAGGACTTGACAGTGCCAAGTTTCATAGCGGATTGCGTCGTGGCCAAAGCGGCATGTCGGCCTTTGCTGCGAAGGCTAAGGTTGCCTTTGCGGCGGCGGCGGCGGCGTTTGGCGTGGCTGTTGTGGCGATGGCAAAGAATGGCCTTTCTTTCATTGATAGCCAAGCTAAGGTTGCCCGGTCAATCGACGGCTCTATTGATGCTCTCAGGGCTTTGCAGATTGCGGCGGGCGATGCCGGGGTTGATGCGTCGGCGCTTAATAAAGCTATGCAGATGCTGGGGCGCGGCTTGTCCGATGCGGAGCGCAAAGGCGGCGCTGCGGCGGACGCTCTGGAAACAATCGGGCTAAAGGCCAGCGACCTTACTAAACTGGACGCCGACGAACGGGTTGCGGTAATCGCTGACCGGATCAAGGAGTTGGGCCTTTCGGCTCAACAGACGACAAGCCTTCTGGCTGATCTAGGTATTCGCAACAAGGAAATGGCGCTGCTGTTAATCCAAGGCGGCGATGCTATCCGGGCGGCGCGAACGGAAGTCGATAAGCTGGGGCTTTCGATTTCGGCTGTGGACGCTGCTAAGGTCGAAGAGGCAAACGACGCATTCAGCCGGATATCATTTGCAACTGAGGCGCTATCTAACCGGCTGGCTGTGGCTCTTGCCCCGGCTTTGAAGGCTGTTGCGGATGCCTTTGTTGCGGGTATGCGCGATGGTGGCGCGTTGCGCGTTATCGTTGAAACGCTAGGCGAGAACATAGGCCGGATGGCTGCCATTGCTGCAGCGTTTGCTAGCGTTATGGCGGGGCGTTTTGCGCTGGCGATTGGCGTTGCCGCTGTAGGCGCTGTTACTAAACTTTCCCTTTCTCTGGCAGGCTTGCGCACGGCGATTTTGCGAACGGGATTTGGTGTGCTGGTGATTGGGGCTGGCGAACTGATCGTCAGGTTCACGCGGTTGGTTTCCAAGGTTGGCGGCGTGGGCGAGGCGCTGGTTACTCTCAAAGATTTGGCCATTGAGATTTGGCAACGGATCGGTGATGGCGTTTCGTTTGTGACTAATTCTGTGTCGGCTATGAGCGCGGATATCCAAGTATTTTTTGCAAACGCGTTACGCAGAATGGCTGGCGCATGGGTTGATTTTACATGGGCGATTGCGGGCGGGCTTAACAACGTATTCGGTTCCAATCTGCAAGGTGCTTCGGCTGTTATCACACAAGAGCTTGCGAAGTCACAGCTTGCGGCGGAAGCGGCTGCGGCTGGATATCGGGCTGCGGCATTGGCTGCGGCAGATAGCTTTTCCGCGCCGTTGGAAAGCCTAAAATCTTTACGGGATGCAACCGTAGAAACCGCCGTCGAAACGGAAGGCGCGATTGACGGGGTGACGGAATCGGTTGCCGAATTAGGCGAGGAACTGGAAAGCACCGGGGGCAGCACCGGGAAGGGTTCAAAGGCGCTTGATGAACTTTCGGAAAAAACCAAGACGCTTAAAGAGCGCATGGCCGAAACCAAAGAAATCATGCGCGGCGCGTTCGTGGGCTTGATTACCGGGGCTAAGTCGCTTGGCGAAACCTTAAAGGGACTTCTTGCGAGTTTTGCGGAAATGCTGGCGAACCGCGCGTTTGAAATGCTATGGTCAGGCGGCATAAAATCAGGCGGCAAATCAGGCGGCGGCGGGTTCTTCGGAAAGTTGCTGGGCGGTATTTTCGGCGGCGGGTTCGCAAACGGCACGCCCCACGCGCCGGGCGGGCTGGCGCGGATCAATGAACGTGGCGGTGAAATAATCAACCTGCCGCGCGGGTCGCAAGTCATTCCCCATGAAATGTCGAAACGCATGATGGGAGAAGGAGGTGGCGGTCCTGTTGAAATTATCCTCCGCAGTGACCCTAGTGTCCTTGTTGAAATCGCGCAAAACGAATCCCGCGCGGTTGTCAGGCAGGCCGCGCCCGGCCTGACCGCTCAAGCCGTTTCGCAATCCCAGGCATCGTTTAGAAACAGCAAATCGGGGTGGTCTCCATGACTGTTAATGTGATCAAGTGGCCCCCCTTCCAACTCACAGGCTGGGAACTTGCCGACGTTTTCCCTCAGTCAAGATCGGTCGGGCTAATCGAAGGGCGTGCTCGCACATCATCGGCCCAACGCGCGCGGCGCGTAGCAACGGCCAACGTCTCAGGCATCGGTACGGACCTAGACGGCGCGGGCTATGTGCGGATGTTGAACAAGCAATGGGCAGGCGCTCCGAACCTAACGCGCGTCGTTTGCCTTTCGTCGCTTTGGTATCTGTCCCGGATAGGCCAAGACCTGAGAAATACAATCTTGACTTGGACCGACAGCGGGACCGAATTAGTATGGACCGAAGGCGGAACGGATATAAATTGGGGCGACGGAGACTACGCTTTGTCCGGCGCACCCGTAACCGACAGCGGCTATTATGGACTTACGGTTTCCGGCCTGCCACCGTCACAGGTCATTGCGCGCCCATCGGAACTAATCAGCGTAACGGACGGAAGCACGACAGAAACCGCCTATGTTTTGAAAACCGCAACGTCAGACGCGGCGGGCGTGGCGACAATCCGCACAGACAAGGCAGCGGCGTTCACTTTGACGGGTTTGGTTAGCATCGGTCACGGCGAGGAAATTGTCTTTGAAGCGGCTGACGTGCCCCGATCTGTGCAAACCGCATCAGGCACATTTGGCTTCACTTGGGATTTTCGGGAAGTGTTCTCGGATGAATACGCGGGCGGCTTTGTGGAGGTCAACCCGTGGGTTTAACGCGCGGCGCATCGGCTGGCCTTATCACGGACCTTGGCGGGCATTTTTATCCAGTTTTGTTGACGTATGCCGATTGGCCTGGTGAAACGATCCGCATCCACTCGGGCGTTGGTGACTTATCTTGGGACAGTCAAACATGGTCCGGCGCGGGCAAGCTGGTACAATTCCAAGCCCCGGCGGAAGCGGGCGGGCTTGCCACCTCTGGGGCAACCGTGCGCGTTGCGGCAACCGTGGCTGATATGCTTGGCGAGCGCGGCAAGGTCATTCGCGGGCGCACGCTTACGGTTTGGTTTGCGACCACGACGACGGCAGGCGGCAACACGCTGAACGAAGATCCGGTTGAGCTATTTACAGGCTACTTCGACAGCCGAACCGGAACGCTGTCACGCGCAGAGGGTGGCCTTGCGCATGACATGGTTTTAGGCATTGGCGTTGGGCCATCCGCGCGGGCATCGGCCTCGATCACTCACGGATATGAGGACCAGCTATCAGATTTCGCAGGCGACACCGCAGGGCGACACGTCCAAAACGCCAACCGCAATAAGTTCAATCCAAAATCATGGCCGGAGTGACCCCCCTGGCAGCGTTTGGCGCGGCTTGGAAGCACTTGCGCAATCCGTTTGCGTGGGGCCTGCGCAGTGACTGCACGGCGGCTTGTGCGGCGTTCTCAATGCTGCATGGCGTGGACCCGCTTGAAGGCTGCAAGGCGCGCTACAGCACGGCACTAGGCGCGGCGCGGATACTCAAGCGCGCTGGCGGATATCTTGCATGGTGCCGGGCTACGTTTGACTTGACCGAAACCGACACGCCCCAAGTGGGCGATTTGGCATTGATTGCAAGCGCGGACACGTTCGGCGCGGCCTTGGCAGTATGCATCAACCACGGCGAATTCGCCAGTAAATCGGAGGCCGGAATGACTGTAAACCGCGCTGATATTTTGGGGGCGTGGACATGCCGAATTTGATTGCACAGGGCATTGCAGTTCTTGTTGCCGCTGCCGGTGCAATTGGCATTAGTGCAACAGCCGCGCTGGCAGTTACAAACGTGGCGTTGAATATAGCGTTCACTGCTTTAGTTAATAGTGCGATTTCCGCCATATTTGGCGAAGGCCAGCCGTCAGCGCAGGACATATCGGCTAAGTTGTCGCTTCCAAGCACGTCGCCGTCTTATCGGTTTGTCTATGGCACTACGCGCGCGACAGGAACACCGTGCGGCACGCCAACAAAGGGCGTCCATATCTGGGGCGCATGGCTTTTGAATTCTCGGCCTTCTGACTTGTCTAGCTTTACGCTTTACCTTGACAAGCGCGAGGTGACCTTGACCGGCAATGCGTTTGATTTGAGCGGATCGGGGGCAACGGCAACGGCTGACCCGTTTCTAAATCACGTCACGGTTTGGATTAGCCGGGGCGACCACACAGCACCGCCAACGGCTTTTACAACTGGCGCGGCGTATGTTGGCGGTTCGCGGGAGGACTTGTGGCAGACCTCAGACGCCTGGAAGGGCCGCACTATGATTTGGCTAAAGCTGGACGCTGGCACGTCAGGCGAACGTGCAGATCGCTGGCCGTCTAGCCCGCCACTGGTCGAGGTTGAGGGCCAGTGGTCGCTGATCTATGACCCGCGCGAGGGCGCGCATGATCCAGATGATCCAGACACTTGGGAATGGTCCGAAAACCACGCGCTTTGCGTGCGCGATGCCCTAGCTCAAAACCCGATCCGATCCTATCTTGAGGGGCAAATCCACGCATCGTTTAACGCAGACGGCCCGAACGATTGCGACGTTTCAATCGCCCTTAACTCAGGCGGAAGCGAGGCACGATACACTTGCGCTGGAACTGTTGTCTGGACCGATGGCGAAATTGAGGACCAGCTAAACCCAATGATGATAAGCGGCGCGGCTGACTTTGTGCGCGTGGGCGGAAAGCTGGGATATGCGGGCGGCGTTTATCGCGCGCCGACCGAAACACTAACGTACCTTCTCGGCAACGGGTTCGAGTTCCCAGACATGGTCCCAGGCGCTAATCTGGTGAATGAATTGCGTGTCACCTATCTATCGAGCGCCCGCGATTATGAAACCGCCGAATTGTTGCCCTGGTCAATCCCAGATGCCCTAACGGCAGACGGTGGCATTCCTTCAATCAAAACGCTGGCCCTACCATTTTGTGGGAGCCCAACGCAGGCAATGCGGGTTCGCAAAATCACAGGGCTGCGCCTTCGCAGGCAGGAGCGCATTGCTGGCGGCACGCTGCCCCCAGAGGCGTTTGATCTGGTAGGCGGCGCAACCGCTACCATCGCCTTGCCATCGCCATATGACGCGCTGGATGGCATTTACGAAATTGAAAACATCCACCCAGGCCTAGACCCAATCGGCGAAAGCGGCGAAGTTGCGATGCGCCTACCTGCGTCTCTCGTAAAGCACGCGGAATCGATCTACGCATGGACGCCCGCGACGGACGAAGAAACGGTCTATAACGAAACCTACATCAGCGCGCGCAACGGAACGGCAGACCCTGGCGCAATCTCAGTCACAACCGGCGATGCCGTCAATCTTGGGTCAGGCGGCAGCACCATCCCGCGCATTCGGTTTGCGTTTGATCCGTCAACATCCAGCGTTATTTCCTACGAATGGCAGCTTCGCGAAACGGGCGGCGATTATGAAAGCGGCGGTCTTATAGGAGAGGCCGTGCGCGATGGGTCAAGCAAGGTTTTCGGATTTATGACGGGCACGGCTGGCCAGACGTACGAAATCCGCGTGCGCGCAATCGGGACAAACGGCAATTCTGGGTTTGTGGAAATCACGGGCGTCACGCCTGTTGTCAGTATCACCATTGATATTCCAACAAACGGATCGGCAACCGGCGGCGCGGATGAAATTGTCGTCGAATTCAAAACGCCGAACGACGGTGATTTCAGATCAATTGAAATCCACGGCAGCGACACGGACAGCAGCGGCGCGGCCAGCTTGCTTGGGGCCGCCATATTTGCCGCACAGAACACTACAGTGACCATCACTGAAACGGGCTTAGGCACATCTAAAACCCGTTACTATTTCGCCCGGTCGCGCGGGGACTACGCAAGCGCATCGGTATTCACAGCCAGCGTAACAGCCACCACAGACGTATAGGACATCACCATGACATTCGTTCTACCAACAACCGGCACTGACCCAAAAATTGCAACAAAAGGCGAACTTGAAACGGCAATCAATGCGGAGTTTGCGCTGGTCGCCTTGGCGGCTGCGTCAGGCTTTCCGATCTACGCCGACACAGCCGCCGGGCTTGCGGCGACGACAGAGGGCGAAGGGTTTTCTGTAATCGGTGCAAGCTATCTAGTGCTGTATCGAAACGAAAGTGCCACCGCTGTAGAACAGGGGCAAATGCCGCTTAAAAGCGTAACTGATGCCTTGAGCGCATCTCTCGTTTTTCAATCTTCCATGCTGGACACCACTGCGGGCCGAGTTCTGCGCATGGAAGCAGGCGGGACCGGCGGTCCATTTGGGCTGGGTGAGTCTCTTCAAGAGACTACCGATTGGGACAATCTTACTAGCTCAGGTTTCTATTTTGTTTATAACAGTGTGACAAACCAGCCTACTTCAGGATTTAACTGGGTTTGCCTTGTGATGCGCAGTAATAACCACAATAACGTAGTTCAGTTAGCGTTCAACACTTCGTCCGACGCAATGTTTTACACGCGCAGAAGGGCAAGCGCAACGTGGGAGGACTGGAGACGTATTGACAGCGATCAAGCATTATTGACGACTAGCGACGTTGCCTTTGCAACTGTTGACGGGCGTGACGTTGCTACGGATGGCGCAAAGCTGGACACTATAACACTGAAAAAACAATACCTAACTGTTACCGCACTACTGACCGACACGACAGGGTACAGTTTCTTCAGTGCTGGGGAATATGTTAAGGTTATCGACGGCAATCACACCTATATCGTCTTGGCATCTGGATCGACTGCCCACGTTGAAAACGACGCAGGAACCGCAGTCGCCTTCGATGTTATTCAAGAAACTGGCGGCTTCAACGCTGGAGCGTGGGGCGTGGACCCGACTGGCGCAGCGACCTGTTCCGCCGCTGCCTTGATCGCTCTGGACGCGGCCATCGCCGCCGAAACGATCTTGGTCTGGCCTGCTGGTACATTCCTCCTATCAACAGCCGTGTCAACGACTTCCGCGAATGAAGACTACGGAATGCGAGGCGCTCACAACGGCGTCACCGAATTTGTAGTGCCGTCGGGTAACACAACTGGCGCTTTTCAAATTGTATCTTCGGGACGGCAACAAGAAGCTGATTTCCGAGACTTCAAAATAGTCACCGAAGGAAACTCCGGGTACGGTCTTAGGGTTACGCAGCCGGAGGGCGGCGCTTCGCACCAACGGAGCATAGTAGTAACTAACGTGACCGTGAGAGGCGACAACGACACCAGCGACCACTTTGATGCTCCGTTTGATTTTACGGGTTGCTTCCGACCATACCTAGATAACGTGATTTATGACGGCCCATGGTTTGGCTTGGGGCTTGAAAACGCATCAGCCCGCTTCTCCACGCCGGTCGGTATTAACCTAACCGGATGTTATGCCCCAAGCCTAAATAACTGCTACGTTTTTGGCGCTTATATAGCTGTTCTAAGCGATAACTATCTTGGTGTAATTACTGGCGTTACTGATCAGGGCGGTGGGGTGGTTCGTGTCACTGTAAGCAACCCTCCCCATATTTTCAGCACGGGTGCAAAAACAACTATCTTCGGCACTACCAGCTATAACGGATTACACACTGTAACAAACGTTAGCACAACACAGTTTGACATAACTGCCAGCTATGTGGCTTCCGAAACGGGCAGTGCTATGCCGGAACATGGGCCGGAAGGCTTCACGATGGACGGTTGCGTATTAAACGGCAACCGCATAGGTCTAAAGGCCGTTCGGTACAACAACAGCCGCGAACCCTTATTCTTTCTCACAAACAACCACGTTAATTCTCGTGACGACAACTTCTTAATCGACGGCGTTAAGCTGCTAATGGCGTCGAACAATAATACCTATAACGAGGACACAGGCGGAGAATACTCCGGCATCCCGCATGACTTTTACCTGAAAAACTGCTCTGAGTACATAATCACCGGACACATTTTTCACTTCACGGGCGCGACTGATCGGATCAACATATTTGTTGAAAGCGACACGTCGGGCGAGGGTGATATCGGCATAATCTCAAACAATCTTTTCAATTCTGCTTGTACTCGATGCATATGGCTAAGCAGCAACGTAGGCAACACACAGGTGTTCGGAAATAAAATTGGGATAACTCCGTCTGTGGAGTTCATGCAAGATGTTGCCGACAACGCTGCGCTGCTACACGCAGGAAGTGATGGTCTTTGGGGGATCGGGACCGCGACACCAACCGAGGCGTTGGATATTGCGGGAGACGCTATCCGCATTCGGACTGCGGACATTCCTGCTAGTGCAACGGCAGACGGAACCGCTGGGACCATAAAATGGGGGGCAGATTATGTTTATGTTTGCACAGGAACCAACACATGGAAGCGGTCCGCCATATCAACCTGGTAATCCAGACAAAAAAGAACCCGCACAAGGCGGGCTCAGTTTGGGAGGTCAACAGAGAGGAGCGACTAGACGAAGGAAGCCGACAGGCCCACATTAGCGCCACGCGCGCAGAACGCAAGGAAAAACCGGGATCAACGGCGTGCAAGCCTCCCCCGGTTTCATTATTTGGCCAAAGATAGCCGGTCGAGATGGTTATCAAAACATGCCTTTTAGGATAGGCAGGCCGCAAAATTTAGGCCCGATGGGCGCGGAAGGTTCAAGGAATGTCAGATTTGGTAACGCTCACTCACAGAATGCGAGAGACTGAAGCGCGCGTCTTGGAAATTGAAAAGTTTGTCGCGGCTACGGTGGTTCACCAGAAAAATGCTGAGGCGTTTATGAAAAGTACAAACGGTCATGTCGCATGGCTGGTGAAACTTGTCGCCGCCGCTCTGGTGATGGCGGTATTGGCCTTCGTGTTCCAGGGCGGCTTGGCATTGCCATTATAAGGGAAACTGAAAGGAAAGACGGATGAGAACCTTGACCACACGGATTGCGCTGGAAATTGCCCATCACGAGGCGGTTATCCGGCAGGCATACAAAGACAGCGTTGACGTCTGGACCTGGAGCGTCGGCATCACCAGCGCCAGCGGGCACAATGTTGAGCGATACGTGGATAACCCGCAACCGATTATGCGGTGCTTGGAAGTCTGGATATGGCTAATGCAGGAAAAATACCTGCCCGCCGTTCTGAAAGCCTTCGAGGGCCACGAACTGACCGAGGCGCAGTTGGCCGGGGCGTTGTCATTCCACTGGAACACGGGCGCGATTGGCCGGGCGTCTTGGGTTAAAAAATGGAAGGCCGGAGATATCGCTGAGGCGCGCAAATCATTCATGGACTGGCGCAAGCCAAAGGAAATCATCCCGCGCCGGGAATCCGAGCGGGATCTGTTCTTCGATGGCGTCTGGCAAAATAAAGGCGCGATGACCGAATACACTCGCGTGACCCCCAGCCATCGCCCGGACTGGGGCAGCGCCAAGCGCGTGGACGCATCGGCGGCAATCTCGGCCATCTTGCGTAAGGCTGAGGCACCCAAAGAGGTCCAGCCCGCCCCTGCGCCCCCGAAACCCGTTGCACCCGCTCCAGCACCACAACCCAGCGGGCTAATGGCGGCAATCATGGCAATCATCGCGGCACTGTTCGGAAGGAAAGCAAAATGACACGCAAGTATTTTAAGCCCAGATCGCTGACGTGGTGGGCATCAGTCGCGCCCTTGATCGGCGGTCTGTTTCTTGCGACTGACGGGCTGCACGGGGCCGTGGGTATCGCCGACGCTATCCGCACCGGCACCGGCATGACTGCGCCCGCGATGATCAACATGGGCTTGGTCGGGATTGGATTGCGCGGGGCGATGGGCTGATGGGCTGGCTGCAATTCATTCTCAGATTTATCGGCGGCGGCGGGCTATCCGGGCTGGCGTCTGAATTGCGCAAGGCTAATGCCGATCGGCTGGCAGCGGCAAACGATAGCGAGCGGATGGCAGCGGAAGAACGCATTGCCCAAGTCGCCAATCAGATGGAAGCACAGACGCGCGGGGATGGCTCGTGGATGGCAAAGGCCATGCGGGCGCTATTCGGTCTGGTGGTGCTTGTATATTTCGCCAAACTTTTGATTTTCGATAAGGTGCTGGGCTTGGGTGCGACCGACGCCCTAGGCGGGTTTGCCGACTGGACCGCGCGCACGGTTGTCGTGTTTTATTTCCTTGACGCATCAATCGGCAAGTTGCGCCGATAAGCGATGGACACAACCTCAAGGCGCGCTATAGTCGGCCCATGTCTGAGGTTCTGCAATGAACGCTTATCTCGCATTCTGGCGCTCGCCAGATAAGAATGCAGATGACGACTATCAAACTGACCCCCGATTGGAAGACACACTGCGCCAAATAAGGCTGGCGAAGGCCGAGGGGCGCGCCGCGTACTGGACGGCAGAGGCTGACAGGTTGCGGGCGAAGATTAAATGAGGATGTAATATGGAAATCTTGGATTTGGCATTGCTGGTCGGTTTGATATACGTGCTGTGGGATTGGCGACCGTGGCAATTTCACAAGAGAAACTGAAAGGAACACCCCATGTTAAAACGATCCTTGCGGCTGCCTTCGCGGTAGTCGCAGCAACTCAAGCCAATGCAGAATGCTTCCCCCGCGTCCAAGTCGCCGCGTATCTCAATGTTGAGCATGGCCTGACCTTGAAATCATGGGGCCTAGACGACGCTGGGAACATGGTAGAATTGTTCATGGGCAAAGGCGGGAACTGGGCAGTAGTGACGACGACGCCGTTGAAGTGCTCGACGGTTGCCATGCCCCACAAGCTGCACGGTCGGCTTGTTACGACCAAGCCACGGAATAAAGTGATTGCGCCCGAAAATCGAATGACGCTCGGAGCGCCGATGTAACGACCGGGCCGCGCGGACCTGCGGCGATACTAAAACGGAGAGTATCCATCGGGTTTCGCTGAAACTTGACGACGCTATGGCATCCCCTGCCAAACGAAAAAGCCCGCCCCGTTAATCCGGTGGCGGGCTTTTTGCGTTGTGGGGTCCTAATGCATCAGGGACGTGGCTTCGTCCACGAGAATGTCATTCGCGCGCGCGAGGTTGTCTATAAACTCAGGGAGTTGATCGGGGGTGTATCTGCCCGATAGCAACATTCCGCGAAGGATATTAGCCGCCTCCCTAAGCGTCTCGCCGCGTTCTTTTGTTGGTGTGCTATCTGCCATTGCTAGGGTCCTTTAATATTCGTTTTCGCTGGCTTCGATTGCATCGCCGTCAAAGGCTGAAAGCAGTCCGGTCCAGACGGACGTTCTATAGCTATAAACTTCAACAGAAATTCCCGCTCCGGGTTCTGGGTTGTACTGATTGCCATCGAAGAAGATGTGATAGTCGTAGTCTTCGCCTCCTGCGTCAGCCTTGGTCATGTAGATGCTGCCAGCCTCCGTTTTCAGCCCCGAGATAAGCTGGGCGGCGGCGCAACCCATGCTGTCCGCAATCTCGGCGCGGTTGCCGGACATGCCGTTTACAAGGGTTTTGCCACCCAAAATGTCGGCGATTTCCTTTCCTGCGCAGGACGGGTGGCCATCCATTTGGCGGTAGATTGCGCACAGAACGTCCGCTTCGCGGTTGCCATTGTGGATATAGGTGATTGATCTAGTGCCCATTGATTTGGTCCTTTGTGGCGTGTTCGGTTTCGTTCTCATGTTCTCTTTTAGACTATTGCGCTACTGTTCGCAAGGTGCTAAATGTGGCGCATGAGAATAATTGCATACCTATTTGACCGCCCCCGATCCGCCGCGTCACATATGAGCGTGGAGCCTGCGTGCATCTTTACCGACGCCCCCGGCACACAACGCGCGGACCTATCCGCCCTGATCGACATCGGCGGCTTGCAGTCTGGTGACGTGATGCGCGTCTGCGCTCTAGCTGATCTCGGCCACGGCGCGGCAAGCAAGGCCATGCATCGCCGCATAGAGGCGCTGGGGGCCACGGTCGAGGTTATGCCACTTGCGACCCGTGTGACGGGCGGCAGGCTATCCAAGAAGCACCCACGGCGCGCTGACATGTGCACGGTCTGGTGGTCTTCTCTGGACCAAGCTGACGCGCTGGGCAAGATTTCCGACATGGCCGGGCAAGACGTAAATCGCAATCAGGCAAACCGGGTGTGCAATTACAGCCGAAATCCTGATGACAGAACGCTAGAGTGAAGGAGCCAACATGAGTAGCGGCGCAATTTTTCTGACTGGCGTTTTAAGTGGAACCGGACTGGCTTTCGCGATGCAAATTCTAACGCACATGTGGATGAGTATTCCATAGCGAACAACCCAAAATGGAGGCAATGACCGATGACTAGAACTGAGTTTGTAAAAAGGTACGCGGCAAGGTCTAACCTTGATGACCAATGGGCAGAGCTTGGGTTTATTGAGATTGGGTCTAAATACCGCTTAGCGATGCCATGTTTTTGCGATTCCGACAATTGCAAAGGATGGCAGATGGTTGGGCCTGATGCGGCCCCCGACATTGCTGAGGAATTAGCAAGCCGAATAAACCGCACAACCTAAAATGGAGCGAATAAACATGCCGAATTATGACCACATTTCAGAGAAATACGGTGTTTTTGTTGTTAAAGATGACGTTGTGCGAAATTCAGCAACGGGCCGGTTAAGCGTCGTCAACCCAGCGCGAACCGACAAGCACGACATGATTCATGTTCTTGACGACAGCGTTAAAAGCGAACGCAACTGGCATCCGAGCGAAACGACGCACATTTAAAAGGAGCGTATCTAATGGCAAACACAAGTAAATTGATCCGACACCTTGAGGCGAAAATAGCCAAGAAGAAAGACGGACTTCTGGCCTGTTACGAGACAATCGCGGAGCATCAGCCAAAGCTGGCCGCGCTCGAAAAGCAGCTTCAAGCTGCGCGTTCACAATAGGAGCGATTTGGCGGGCGCGGAATTCAAAGAGTGGCGAACCGCACAACTGAGACCAGCCAGGGTCTTATTCGCCCGCGAGCGTGATTAGCCCCGACTGTCGCCGCGACCATATCGTGAACATGAAGGCGCGCAGAACGTCTTCCCAGCCTAGCCCGTTGGCCTCCCACTGGTCGCGGTGGTCGAGCACATCGTGGCATCTATCGCAGGCGTCTATGATGAATACGTCGTCGGGTTTTTCCGCCATGCCCGCTACGCTGAAAAATCGCATGTGAGCGCCGATTGTGTATTCATCTTGCTGACGGCAAACCCCAGGAATGTGCAGCTTGCAGTGTTTGTTCCGTGGTGCATCGCGCAGGGCTTTTACCTTGGCGGGCTTCCGGCCTTTTTTGTGGACCTCGCGCTGAGGGATGATTCCGCTCATTCTTCATTCCTCATTGCCGTAGCGGCTTCGATCATCTCAATCTCGTGAGACATGAGCGGCTTGCCCGTCACAACCATCCCGGCCCAATTTACAATCAACCCATAGCCGTGCGTGCGCTCAATCACGGTGCCGCGAACGAGCCGACCGCTTGGGAGCCTTACGAGTTCGGTCTTATTGCTCATTCCGGTCTCCCAATGCGCCCGTTCCATGCGTTGAATTCATTCACCAGCGTCTTGAACCTGTCACCGGCGTCCGTGCCTTCGATGATATCCGCGCGCGTAGTGACCTCGCAATAACGGCGCATAAAATCGGCAGCATCGTCGGCGTTTAGGACATTCATCGGCTCGCCATTAAATTGCCCGACGGA
>Ga0222689_1000132_pt1 | contig 38536 bp, 28 predicted proteins | sample AntAcemetage1231_FD_179838 | JGI IMG/M metagenome (GOLD analysis project Ga0222689, IMG submission 179838) | Saline water microbial communities from Ace Lake, Antarctica - #1231 | ecosystem: Environmental > Aquatic > Non-marine Saline and Alkaline > Saline | place: Antarctica: Ace Lake...
ACTACAGTGGTGACGGATTCAAGAGGGCAATTGGTTTTATGATGAAAATGCCCGCCTTGTCACGTCAAATGGCTGTAGGGGAATGAACACGCTAATCCGAAAAAATAATTCTTATCTTGTCGGTCTTAAACTGTACAAAACTGAATTAAAATGAAAGCTCTTGACGACTTCAAGAAACGCAGCCTGCGTTTTTCGAAAGCACTTTCGACAATTGATTTTCCAACCTTTGAAAAAACTGGAGAGTTGTTTGTGCTTCCAAAAAGAGAATCTAATTCTTTATCCCCCCGGAAATAAGGCGGCCTTTCATCGGCGCTATTTCAATAACTGTTTATTTGGTTGTATGAGAGAAGGGAGCACACGTGCTCCCTTCTTTGTTTTCAATACTTTTTTATGCTATTTGATAATCTCTAGACGACCAATGGTGAATCGGAAATGATCAAGCTTTTTGCCTTTTTCCTTTTTCACATCCAAATCCATTTCTATGTCAGTGTTTTCCGAAATCTTGTCTACAGTTCTATCGAGCAAAGCAAGTAATAATCCCTCTTTCGGGTCTTCCTCTTCTACCAGTGACTTATACAATTGGTTTTTCGCATAAACTGGCAAAGAAATATAAGCTCTTGAGCTAGATGAGGCCGGACTTGCATTTGCAAAATATTCAGTACTTGAAATCATCGATTCAACTTCTGAATTCTCAATACCCACTGCAAGTCGATCTGCAGTCGCACCAATTAAATTAGAAACTGAAATTGAAGGGATTGAATTAAACCTCTCTCTTTTACTCGTTGATGAGCCATTGGTACTATTGCTTGGATTGATTCCCGCAATATTAGAAGGCTTGGTTTGCACAGTGCTAGATGCTTCTTCCTGGCCAAAGCCCAAGTCAGATTGAGTAAATTCTTGAACTCTAGCTTTTTTACTCAAGCTTTCAGTAGACGATATCCAATTGCCTAAATCACCTGTAGGAATGTTGTTCGGCCAAAGCATCCAAACAATCAGCACAGAAGCAGCAACAGCAATAGCCGATTTCCATCCATAATAGAATGGAATCACTTTAGCAGGAGTTTTCTTTAATTGTTTTGCGCCAGGATATTTCAATGCTGGATTAGCCCGCAGCTGAAGACTAGAGTCAAGAGCTTTAAGCTTTTCACCCATAAACACCGGTAAAGCTTGATCAGCTTCAACTTTTAACTCAGATTTTAGCGGATATACAATTGACGGAGCCTTTAGTTTGAGCTCAAGCTCATCAGATTTCTTCAATTTAGTCTTCCCCGGAAATGCAGGGGCTTCTTCATTGACAAGGTAACAATCAGCTAATGCATCAAATTCTTCTTGGTATTGAGGATTAGACAACAGGAAAGCATTCAACTCCTGACGCTCAGAAGAATTGAGCAATCCTTCGTGAAATTCTAGAAAACGCTCTAGGTAGTTATGTCTTCCGATATCCTTCATATTAAATAATCAATACTCACTAAGTATTCCTTTAGACTAGTTCGAGCTCTGAAGATGTACACTTTCACTTGAGATTCAGAAAGTGAAGTGATTTCACCTATTTCATTGTAATTGTATCCTTCATAATCGCGCAATAAAACCACGCTTCTTTGTATTTCAGGAAGTCGGCCTAATGCTTCATGTAAGACCTCATTCAAATCGCTATACTGTCGCTCTGTATGTAAAGTGTTTAAGTGAGAATCTTCCATTCTACTTTCCTTTTTCGATTTCCTGAAATAATCAATCATCGTTCTATAGGCAGTGGTAAATAAGTATGACTTTGCTTTTTCCGGATTGATTTCGTCAACTTTCAGCCACATTTTTTCAAACGCATCTTGCACGACGTCTCGGGCTTGGTCCTCATCTTTCATATTCTTCAAGATGAACCGGTACACCCCATCCGCGTGATTGTCAACGCAAGTATTATAGTCAGCTGTGTTCATACAGTATTCTCGTCCAAATGTATGACGGACAGAAGATTTAAAAAGTTACAGCAAAAAAAGAAACCGTGAAGAATTTTATTCTACACGGTTTCCCAATCCACCTTTAAACTATTTTTAATCAGTCAACCTTTTAAGGCGCTGTTTGTATCATTTGCAATCTAACATCATTAACTTCAACGAGAGTGGCTAAATAAGCATTAACCTTTCCTGCTGACATAAGTTCCAATGCTTTTGCTCTCAATTCTAGGTACTTCTTTTTTAGATCATTCATGGCGTTCGGTATTTAACGGTTATGCAGTAGGATAACCAATGACCGTGCCAAAAAGTTTTTGCCTTCGGGAAATAACCAGTATCTAGTTGATATTCAATATTCTAAAAATTACTTTTCGTAGAAGTGCATCTCACGAACATACTTTTCGACAGCTTCAGTGAGCATGTATTTTACATCGTGACCTTGTTGTATTGCTTCTCGAATGAAGCTGGCAGAAATCGCCATAATCGGCGCATCTAATATGTGAATTGTTGTTGGAAATGGAAATTCCACTGTCCTTGAATCAGTAGATTCTTCGCTCGGTAAAATGACTCTAGGGTATACAAAAAGCTCTCGGTCCTGAAGTATTTCTTGGTAGTTTCTCCACCTGTGGAGACTTCGAAGGTTGTCCTCCCCCATTATCAGCGAGAATCTATAATCTGGATATTTCTCTTCGAGATGAACTAATGTATTGATGGTATACGATGGCTTAGGCAAATCGAATTCCACATTGGAGACTGAAATCTTTGGATTGTTCTCTACAGCTACCCTAGCGAGTTGCAATCTGTGGTGATCGGCAAGAAGACTTGATTTCTTTTTTAATGGATTTTGGGGAGATACGACTAGCCAAACTTCATCAATAGCTGTATAATCGGCGACATAATTTGCAATGATCAGATGGCCTACATGAATAGGATTGAAGGTGCCAAAATAAAGTCCAATCTTCTTGTGTTTCATCCCTCTGATAAAAACTCTTTAACTACGCCTATTGCCTCGTTGCATGCGACTTCAAGCTTATCATTGATCAAAATATAATCGAATGAACTGGCATATGCCATTTCTCTGGCTGACTTGTCTAATCTTTTCTTAATGCTCTCTTCAGTTTCAGTTTTCCTGTTTTGAAGTCTCAATTTTAAAGAATCAATTGAGGGTGGCTTAACAAAAACTGATAATGCTTTTTCTGTAAAATGCTTTTTTAGGTTCAGACCTCCCACCACATCAACGTCAAAAATCACATGCTTACCGTTTGACCAAATGCGCTCCACTTCAGCTTGCAATGTTCCGTAAAATTGATTCTGATATACTTCTTCCCATTCAACGAATTCATTGTTTGCTATCTTCTTTTTGAATTCCTCCACTGAAAGATAGTAATAGTCTTTTCCGTCTCTTTCTACATTCCTCGCTTCCCTGCTTGTTGCAGAAATAGAGAACTCCAGCTCATCTAACTCTTGCAGGAGTCGATGAACAATGGTGGTTTTTCCCGCACCGGATGGAGCAGAAAAAATGATCGCTTTGCCCTTTTGTCCTAGACTTTCAGAGTGCATTTAAAGCTTGTTCTTTTATTTTTTCAAGTTCATCCTTCATGCCTACAACTATTCGTTGCATATCAGCATCATTGGCTTTAGAGCCGATGGTATTTATTTCACGACCAATTTCCTGACTAATAAAACCTAGCTTTTTACCTTGACTTTCAGTTTCAGCCAATGCCTCCAAGAAATGTTCGCAGTTCTTCTTAAGTCTTACCTGCTCTTCAGTAATATCAAGTTTTTCTAGGTAATAAATGATTTCTTGTTCGTATCGATTTTGATCAATCTTATCTTTCGGAAGTAGCTCTTCCAAATTATTCATCAACCTCTCCTTTACCTTTTCCTTCCTCTGCTCAGCTGGGATTTCAATTTCTTTTAAACCGGTTAAAATCCCTTGAATTCTCTGGGTAAATTCAGCTTCGAGCACCTTACCTTCATTCAGCCTATACGACTTAAAGTTTTCAAGCGCCTGGAAGATTAATTTTTCAATTCCTTTCCACTCATTCTCATCCGGCTCTTGCTTCTCTGGACTAATCGCATCTGGAATACGCATCAACAATGACATATAATCAACGTCATTTTGATTGATGTGCTCAGCTACTTCCTTCAAATCGGAGTAATAGCTCTCCATTAGAGCTTTATTGATAGTCACTTTTTTTTCAGTTCCAGAGCTATCGTAATAGATAGTAAGATCAACCTTTCCCCGAGTCACTTCAGTAGCCAAGGAATTTCTAAGGGCCATCTCTTTATCCTTGTAAGTTCCAGGCATGCGCACATTCAAATCAAGCTGCTTGCTGTTTAAAGAGCGCAGTTCAACGGTATAGTTCCGAGATCCAATTTGAGCTTCGGCTTTTCCGTACCCGGTCATCGATAAGATCATAAAAAAAGATTTGTGCAAAAGTAGCTAATCCCTTTCATCTGTGCAGATTGTATCTGGGATTAGCAGATTAATACCCATCAAATGCTGTAAAAAGAAAGCGGAACCCAATCTAGGTTCCGCTTTCAATGAGTGATTTAAGTTGTTTACTTCACTATAAAGTGCTTATTCACAATGCTTTTCTCAGATATGACCTGCAAGAAATAGGAACCTTGAGATAGTTTGGTTTCGTTTAATCTAAGCACTTCACCAGATTGAACGAAAGTCCTGGATTCGAGTATAGATCTACCTTCAATATCAAGGATTCTTATTTGTACTTGGTTCGATAAACCAGAATAGCTGAGGAAGATATTGCCGTCTGATGGATTAGGATAAAGTGTCCAGTTAGAGTCATTAAATTCATCTACCCCAACTTCACAACCATTGTTCGGCGGAAGTCCTCCATCACAAACGTCGTATGGATCTAATGATGGTGAACCGTCAATATCTCCACAATCATATCCCCAATCCTCACAATCAAAGTTCGCTTGGAATGCTCCTGTGTTAGGTATTCCATCTCCCAATTCAAACCTGAAGTTTGGCGGCCACTGGTTGCCCAAACAGTCACAGATGAAGAAATCAAACAGGCATGACCCGTTGTCAAAAGTCGCATCCGGATTGTAGTTCGTAGCTAGTTCATCAGTACATCCAGCACATGTGAGGTAATCACAAGTACCATCGTCGAATGTCGCGGTCTCATCATAATTACATGCTTCCGAATCAGTACATCCGGCACAAGTCAAATACTCACAACTGTCGTCATCGATACTTGCGGTTTCATCATAATTACATGCTTCCGAATCAGTACATCCGGCACAAGTTAAATACTCACAACTGTCGTCATCGATACTTGCGGTTTCATCATAATTACATGCTTCCAAATCAGTACATCCTGCACAAGTTAAATACTCACAAGAGTCATCATCGAATGTCGCATCTGCATTGTAATTGCAAGCGGATAGATCGGTACAACCAGGAACTTCATTTGAGCCGCAAAGACTGATATTGTCAACGAGGAATAAACCAGTATCCTCACCTCCAAATGCGAAGAAATTTAATGAGCCGATACTCGTATCAAAAGTAATGGGGAACTCTACAATTGTTCCTACAGAAAGAAGGAGGATGTTGTTGTCAAGGTCAATATCATGAGTTACTTCTAACCATTGACCTGGGGTATAATTACCATTGAAAAGTAATTCCTCATCTTGAAACAATGAGATTACGCCATTCGAGTTGAAGTAGACTTCAAAAGCCCAGCCATCGCCAGGAGTTGTTGTTTCTTGAACATTATAATACCCTCCAAATTCTGGATAAACATACATATCAAGGTTCAAATTGTATTGCCCTGAATTCACTCCAAATGGAATAATGATGTCATCTGGACCACCATCAATGATTGTTTGTTGAATTAGCATCGCAACCTGTCCACTGCTCGCATTTCCAATTTGAGCTACAGCATCTTCAAGATCTCCTTCATCTCCCGACCAAGTCGTAATTAGATCTGAATTTAAAGCGATAAATTCTCCATTTCCGTATTCTTCAAAGTCGATGTACACATCACACCCTGGATAGGTACAAGTGCCATTTTCAATTGTTGCAGAAGGATTAAAATTACTTGCTTCGTCGTTGGTACAACCAGAAATTCCCTGAAAACTGCAACCGTTGTTTGGTGGTAAATTACCCGAACACACTCCGTAAGGGTCATCACTAGGTGAGCCCTCAATGTCACCGCAGTCGTAGCCCCAATCGGCGCAATTGAAACTCACCAATTGTCCGTCCCATTCAAAATTGCCGTCATCCTCAAAACCATCACCCAACCAGGTTAAGACACCAATTGTATGTTCCCGACCCAGGCAATCACAAATTGTTTGGTTGTATGTGCAGCTATCATCATCGATATTGGCTAAAGGATTGTAATTAGCCGCATAAGGATTGGTACAACCTTCTACCTCAACACATGCTCCAGTATCAGCAATAATCACTTCTGAGGTTTCTCCATCAACCGCGAACCAAACTTGATACGATGAATTTGGATTCACTTGCAGAATTACTCCTTGTCCAGAAGTAAGGAAAATATCAAAATCTTGAAGTGCATAGCATTCTGGGCTCCCTCCTCCGATTTCTTGAACACAAACTTCATCTACAAAACAATCGCCGGTGAAGAAAGTCCCCACTACGAGCGCGGCTACCAGTTCTTCTGCATCATTGAAGACACAATCAAATTGGGCTTGAACTCCTGTTGGTATACAATCGTCAACTGTGTTAACAGTGACCGTCCATCCAATATCTTCCATAATTCCAATCTGCAAAGCACCCGGATCATGAATTGCTTCTGCAGCTCCAATAAAAGGAGTCATTAATGAATTTGGGTTTCCGGCTGGGTATGTTGTCTCGTTCAAATGAGAAAAGGAAGAGCCTTGCTGATAGGTCGCTGGTGCGTATAGTTTTGGCTTCAGTCCGCCGTTTGCAGTTACAGCAGAAGCACCGTTCCAAAACAAGTCGTCGCTTTGAAACTGATCAGCTAGTGCAACTGTCCCATCTGCGAAAGTAGTAACAGCAGTTTGAGATCCGTTTTCGACGAAGGTGTCGTAAATCAAAAAGAAATTGCCGCCCAATTGCCAGTCACCGTTTACGCCGTCAATGGCCGAAGAACCTAGCATACCTAGACCGTGACACAACTCATGAAGTACAACTGAAACAAAGTCATATTGCCCTCCTGGGGTATTGCCGTCTGTTCCTAGATACCAAGTCGTTCCACTATCAAATGTTGCATTTATGTCAAAAGCGCCACCATTTAAATTCGCGCCAGCAATTTTATCTGCCAATGAAACAGGATATACAATGTTTGGAGCTACAGAACCTGGGAACCCATCCTCATAGCCCGCTGCACCGGCAAATCCCAATGTGTTTCCTGGAATATCGGTCCAATTGGCATTGATTAAAATAGGCACATTTGATGTTAGAATTGACGCCCAAATGTCAACAGCATATTGAAATGCAGCTTCTGCTTCAGGGGTAAATCCCGTGTATGTGACTGTTATAATTGCGTCACGCTCTGCTCCTGGAACGAATGAAGCGGGCGGTGGAACGAAGGTAAACTCGTCAATTCCAGTTCCTTCTATTGCGCACTTCGCATGATTACAATTTTCATGATGCTGTGCAAAAGCACCGAATGACAGTGCTAACAGCAATAAGAGTACATATTTTCTTTTCATCAAATGGGTTTATGGGAGCAATTTAAGGATAGATCTCATCTTAAAATGATCAATTTTATGTAAAGATTAAAAGCCCTTTGTTAAACATGACTAACTTTGAAGCTTGATGGACAATGTAAAAGATATAAAGGCGACAATTGCTCATGAAATGCGCCTGTTTGAAGAGCATTTCAAATTAGCGATGAGCAGCAAGGCGCCTTTGCTGGATAAGATTACCCATTACATTGTGAGGCGGAAAGGGAAACAGATGCGACCTATGTTCGTTTTTCTTTCTGCAAAATTATGCGGCGGAGTGAATGATTCGAGCTATACAGCTGCTTCATTAATCGAACTGCTGCACACAGCCACACTTGTACACGACGATGTGGTTGATGACGCCAACAAACGCCGTGGGTTTTTCAGTATCAATGCCCTTTGGAAAAATAAAATTGCTGTTTTAGTTGGAGATTATTTGTTGGCCAAAGGATTGTTGCTTTCAGTTGATAAGGGTGAGTTCAAGTTACTTCAAATCGTATCAGGCGCTGTTAAGGAAATGAGTGAGGGAGAGCTACTCCAAATGGAAAAAGCCAGACTGCTAAACATCACTGAGCCCGTTTATTTCGACATTATCCGGCAAAAAACCGCCTCATTAATTGCCGCTTGCTGTCATTCTGGTGCTTGCTCTGCTGGAGCTGACCAACAAGCTCAAGATGACATGAAGGAATTCGGGGAAACTGTAGGAATCGCCTTCCAAATCAAAGATGATTTATTCGATTATGGAAACGGCGATATTGGAAAGCCAACTGGAATAGACATTAAGGAAAAGAAAATGACTTTGCCTCTAATCTATGCGCTGGAACATGCCGAGAAAAGGCAGCGAAAAAAGCTAATTCGAATCGTAAAGAATCATCATGAAGATCCAAAGAAGGTTCAAATAGTTTTGGATTATGTTCAAGAAAGTGGAGGCATAGAATACACCAAGCAGCGAATGCTTGAGTATAAAGAGCGTGCAATAAATATTTTGCGTAAGTTTCCTGAATGTGACGCGAGAGATGCTTTAGAAGGATTAGTCGAATACACTATCAATCGTAAAAAATAGACCATGAAATCCCCCTACTTCATCTGTCTGATTCTACTTTCTTTGTCTGCCTGCAGCCCAAGCAGCAATTCGCAGCAAGACAAGGACCTCATTGAAAGCGTAATTGAAAGCTATGACAATGGCAAGGCGAAAAGCGTTCATTTCCTAAATGCTAGCAATGAAATTGTGAAGCAAAAACTCTATTATGAAAGCGGTACTATGCAAGCTGAAGGGAGCTTCCTAGATGGTAAGCGTCATGGTTCATGGACTGCCTACTATGAGAATGGATTCAAATGGAGCTTGAATAATTATTCCAAAGGAGTTTTAGATGGGGAATACAATACTTGGTATGAAACAGGTACACCTAGAATTGAAGGTCACTATACGAGTGGTAAAACTACTGGAATCTGGAAATACTACAACGATGCCGGTCTTCTAGTGCGAGAAGATGACCGCGATAACTCTCCTTCTTAGCTCGCTATTCCACACACGAATTTGTTAATAAGTATCGTTTTCTGTTGAAAAACCTTGTTTTTCATGAAATAGATTTGAATCAAGGCCTATTTCGCATCAACACAACAGGAAATGAAGTTATTATTGAACACATTAACGATACTCTTTTTTTTAAGTTTCAGCCTAACGGCCAGCGCTGACGGTGGAAAAAGGCTAAGTAGAGCCGAGTATATCGACCTGTGGAAAGATGAAGCCATCTACCAAATGGTGGTTCACAAAATTCCAGCGAGCATCACTCTTGCACAAGGAATTCTCGAAAGTGCCGATGGAAATAGTGAATTAGCCCGTGATGCGAACAATCACTTCGGCATTAAATGTCATAGTGACTGGAAAGGGAAAAGAGCCTATCACGACGATGATAAAAAAGGAGAATGTTTTAGGCATTATCCAAATGCCAATGAATCATTCGAAGATCATTCTTTATTCCTCCAGAAGTCTAGGTATTCCTCACTTTTCGAATTGAAAATTGATGATTATAAAGGATGGGCGAAAGGATTGAAAAAATGTGGTTATGCCACAAACAATCAATACGCCAGCCTATTAATTCGGATTGTAGAAGAAAACGAGCTAGAGAAGTATGATGATGTAGGAATGCGCCACATTAAAAAAGGTGAGATTCCTGGTGGTAAAAGGAAAAATGCTCCAATTGCAGACAATCCTCCGAAATCTACACGTAAAAGCAAATCGAAAGGAAAAGATGTTCCTTCAGAGATCACACTTGGTGACGGACGACTTGAGCAATTTTCTGCCAATGATATTCGATTTGTAACGGCAAAGAACGGCGAGACAATTGAGTCTCTTGCTAAGACACTAGATGTAATGCCATGGCAAATCAGAAAATACAATGACTTGGGAGAGAGAAAATCTTTGAGTGAAGGAGAGACTATCTACTTACAGCCCAAGAGAAACAAGTCAAAAGAAAAAGATTCACACCTTGTAAAAGAGGGTGAAACATTAAGAAGTATTTCCCAGCTTTACGGTGTAAAAATCAGTAAAATACTCAAGAAGAACAGCTTAGAAGAAAATGCTGTTCTAACAGACGGAATGACTCTTCGCCTTCGTTAAATCTGTATGCCTATCTTCGGATAAAGCAAAAGGAAATTAATGAAACTTCAATTTCTCTGCCTTCTTATTTTTTTAACCTTCCGCCTCTCAGCGCAAGAATTTACTTTTCAAGTATTTAGCGTCAAAGAAGGACTCGCTCAATCGCAGGTGAATGCATTACTGCAAGACCAACGAGGATACCTGTGGGCAGGAACGCAAGGAGGTGGTTTAAGTCGATTTGACGGGGAAGACTTCAAAACCTACACAGAACGGGAAGGTCTGGCAAACAATGTCATTACATCACTTGCCCTTTCACCTAATGGGAATATCTGGATCGGTACTTTTTCAGGAATCAGTATTTACGACGGCCTACAATTCAACTCAATTCCAAATTTTCAAGATAAATCCATAAATCAACTGGTGTTTGATTCTGATGGTTTAGCATGGATAGGCACAGAGAATGGACTCTTTTGTTTTTCTGAGAAAGGGGAAGCCCTACCAATATTAAATACTGAGCTCTTAGACAATGCCGTATACTCGATTGCGCCAAGTTCAACCGGTGGAATTTGGGTAGCAAATTCCAAAGGTATTTTTCAGCTTTCACGACAAGGAGATGTTGTAGAGGCTACAGAGATTCAATCTGTCTCGGGTGTTGTAAGCTCTCTTTATGAGGATAGCCAAGGCTTGCTCTGGATTGGGCGGTTTGGAGAAGGAGTGCTGAATTGGGATGGGACGAATTATTCTAAGCCATTCGACAATGCCGAAAGGCTTACTGTTTTAACGGTTCACGAATTTGAAGACAAGTTTTGGCTAGGCACGCAAGATAGAGGTCTTCTTGTTTGGGATGGACAAAGTCTAGAGCTCATAAATGACAGAAAAGGGCTTCCGAACAATCAAGTGCGTTCACTTCTGACCGACAACTGGAATAATCTATGGGTTGGCACATCTGGTGGAGGATTAGCCCGATACTATGGGCAACAAATTCTCTGCTTGAACCGAGACAGTGGATTACCTGGAAGACAGGTCTATTCCATCCAAGAAGAAAATGATGGAACGCTATTGTTGGGTGTGGCAGACAAAGGATTGGTTCGCTACAATCGCAGTAACCAAGCAATTGCCCAAGACAGCGTGATATTCCAGGGAAAAGTAAAATGCCAATTCAAAGACCAAATGGGTCGGATTTGGTGTGGAACGGAAGGACAAGCCATCACCATTTTTGAGCAAGACAGTACTTGGGCCATTTCAGGAAATCAGGGATTGGGAGGTGCTTGGGTGCGCTCCATCACTCAAGATCAATCGGGAACTTATTGGATAGGCACAGCTGGAGGCGGAATCACTCGAATGAAAGAAGCTTTTCCTGGCTCTAGGACATTCGATTCTAAGGTCTTCAACAGGCATTCAGGCCTCAGGGATGACCGGGTGAATATCGTTCTTCCAGATAGTTTGGGGAGGCTTTGGTTCGGCACAGAGTCTGGCGGTTTAGGTGTGATTCTGGAAGATGGATCAGTACTGAGTTTCGTAGATGAAGTAGAAAAAAGCGGGAATAATATTCGCTCCTTAGAAATTGATGATGAGTCTTGGTTGTGGATAGGCTCAGGCGATGAGGGATTATCATGCATCGACCTTCGTGCAGAGAAACTCTCGATCAATTCATTGCCTTCAGAGTTACAGCCAAACCCGAAAAATGTATACTTGATCAGCAAAGACAAAGACAAGCATATTTGGGTAGGAACCAACAACGGAGTGTATCGTTATTCTCGAAATGTTGAAGGAAATTTAGAAGTCATTCATGTTGGAAAAGAAGAAGGATTTCAAGGTGTTGAGAGTTGCACAAATTCTAAATTTCTAGACAAGGATGGTAATCTTTGGATAGGAACCGTTGACGGCGTCAATTGCATCTTCCCGAAAAATGAACCGAAAAAATCACTAGCCCCAATTGCCAGTTTAGAAGACATCAGCCTTTTCTACAAATCTTTGAGCAATTCAGACCTCTCCTATTATATTGGGTCCTGGGGCATTCCAAAAGACACCCTTGTTTTTACCCACGAGCAAAATCATTTGGGTTTCGACTTGAAAGGCATAAGGCTCTCCGACCCGGACAATATCTTGTTTCAATGGTGGATGACTGGATACGATTCAACCTGGACTCCCCTGCTCAACTCGAATTCAGCAACTTTTAGCAATTTAAAACCCGGTGATTATACCTTTAGATTTCGGGCATGCACGAGGCAAGGGGATTGCAATGAAGCTCAACCTATCTTCATTAGAATTCTCAGTCCATTCTGGCAAAAAACCAGCTTTAAATTCGGGTCTGCGGCAGCACTCCTGCTGCTGATCGTTTTGTTTTTTGGATGGAGAATTAAAATCATAAAGCAGAAATCTAGAGAAAAGACGAATCGCTTGAAACTACAAAACCAAGTTTTGGAATTGGAACAGCAAGCTCTGCGTCTGCAAATGAATCCCCATTTCATTTTCAATACACTCAATAGTATTCAAGGACTCATTTCCTTGAAAGACACAAAAGAAGCACGCAGGCAATTGTCTGATTTTTCTCAGCTGATGCGCAGTACCTTGGAAAATTCGAGAGAGGAATTGATTCCACTTGCTGAAGAATTGGAAGCATGTCGTCGCTATGCAAATTTAGAAAAGACAGCCCGAGGACTAGATTTCGAAATAATAATTGACGACCAAACGAAGGGACAAAGTTGGGTGCCTCCATTGATTCTGCAACCCTTTGTAGAAAACGCTATTGTCCATGGATTTAAAGAATTAAAGCGCCAGGGTCAAATTACGATTTGTTGCAAGGAAGAGAATAAGCACTTGATTATTGACGTGATTGACAATGGGGTTGGCAGAAACTCCGATGGAAATCATTCAGACCATCGCTCATTGGGAATTAAAGTAACCCGAGAAAGAATAGAAAACGGAAGTTTTGCGGGAAATTTGGTGTTTGAAGATTTATTCAACGCAGAAAACCAAGCTTGTGGGACGGCAATTCATATTAAGTTCTCCATCGAATCCATGGAGTAGGATTTATCATTTAAAACAGAATTCATGATTAGCGCATTGATAATAGACGATTCACCAGCAGCAAGAGCAGCATTAAAAGCTGACTTAGAAGATTACTGTGAAAACGTTAATTTAATTGGAGAAGCTGAAGGAGTGGTCAGTGGAGCAAAGTTAATCAAGGAGTTGAAGCCTCAACTGGTGTTTTTAGACATCCAAATGAATGATGGAAGTGGCTTTGATTTGTTGGAGATTCTGGGTGAAGAAAGGCCAAAAATTATTTTCACGACTTCTTCCAACGAGCATGCGATTCAGGCATTCCGGTTTTCAGCTGTTGACTACTTGTTAAAACCGGTTGATCCTATTCAACTCCAAGATGCTGTCGAGAAATCAGAAATCTCATCTACCAGCCAAATAAGCACACTCAAGTCGCACTTGAGTGGTAAAAGCACAAGGATTGCCTTAAATTCTCAAGAGAAAATTCAAGTGGTGGATATTCCCGATGTTGTTCGCTGCGAATCAAACGGCTCCTACACCCTATTTTTCCTTACTTCAGGAGAAGAAATTTTAGTCACCAAGACCTTAAAAGAATACGATCATTTATTATCAGGACTGGGCTTTTTGCGGGTGCATCAAAGTCATCTAATAAACTTAAATTACATCAAAGAGTTTATTAAGAAAGATGGGGGTTATTTAATTCTCAAAGACAAAACTGAAATTCCAGTATCGAGCAGGAAACGCAGCAATGTAATGTCTGTATTGGGAGATTGGCAATAATAGGGGAAATATCATATTTTTCGTCTTTCAAGCTTTACTACCTTTGTTAAAATTGACGGCTTTAGTATGAATAAGATGTTGATTGCCAATCATCCTAAAATAAGGATGAAGCGAAATCCTGAATGACTTTGAAAGTCATCTACTTTCAAAACATCATCATCTATTAATACAAGAATAAAATTATGCCTATATATCACAAATTAGGAAAGATTCCTCAGAAGCGACACACCGTATTTCGCAAAGAAGACGGTGGGCTTTATTACGAGCAATTGTTCGGCACTGAAGGATTCAGCGGAATGAGTTCGTTGCTCTATCACACACATCGACCTACCATGGTCAAACAAGTGAAAGGGCCTGTCGACATGACTCCTGTGGCTGCTGTGCCCAAGAACATTAAGAGCTATATGCTTGATGGGTTTCAGGTGAAGCCGTGTAACGATTTCCTCGAATCGCGAACCATTGTGCTTTTCAACAATGACTTGAACGTTGCCCTTTCTGCACCTCGTCAATCGATGAGCAGCTATTTCTATAAGAATGCTGATGCTGACGAAATGATTTTTGTTCACCAAGGAAATGGAACTTTAAAGACCTTGCTGGGCAACATAAAATTCGGACCTGGTGATTATTTGATCGTGCCTCGGGGTATGATTTATCAAATGACATTCAATACCGAAGAGAATAGACTGTTTATCGTTGAGTCTTTCAGTCCTATGGTGACACCACCTCGGTACAGAAATAATTTCGGACAGCTTCTAGAGCACAGTCCATTTTGCGAACGAGATTTAAGACTGCCTGAAGAGCTGGAGACCCACGATGAAAAAGGTGAATTCCTGATTAAAATAAAGAAGGAGAACTCGATGTATGATGTGGTTTATGCTTCACATCCCTTTGATGTTGTTGGATGGGATGGATACAACTATCCTTATGCATTCAACATTAAAGACTTTGAGCCAATCACTGGTCGTGTGCATCAACCACCTCCCGTTCACCAAACATTTGAAGGTCACAACTTTGTGATTTGTTCGTTTTGTCCACGCTTGTATGACTACCATCCTGACGCAATTCCAGCGCCATACAACCACAGTAACATCGATTCAGATGAGGTGTTGTATTATGTAGACGGTGACTTTATGAGCCGAAATCATGTCGACAAAGGCTTTATTAGCCTTCATCCTGGAGGAATTCCTCATGGCCCACATCCTGGAGCAGCAGAAAGAAGCATCGGACAAAAAGAAACAGGAGAATTGGCGGTTATGGTTGATACCTTTAAGCCTTTAAAATTAACACAAGCAGCACTAGACATATCCGACGGTGATTATTACAAATCTTGGTTGGAATCATAATTAAATTGAAACGTAATGGCGACAGATACCTCATCATTAAAATTAGAGAAAGTAGTTCCTGAAGCAGAAGATTTTCTTCCATTGTTGGGAACTGATTATGTAGAAATGTACGTAGGAAACGCTAAACAAGCGGCTTTCTATTACATGTCGGCCTTTGGCTTTCAACCTTATGCCTATTCAGGCCTGGAGACAGGAGTTAAAGACCGTGTTTCATTTGTGTTGAAGCAAGACAAGATTTTACTTGTTCTAACTTCTTCATTGGTTCCAGACAGTCCGATTTACCAGCACGTAAACCAACACGGTGACGGCGTTAAAGTGGTAGCGCTTTGGGTAGATGACGCGGTAAAGAGCTATGAAGAAACGACGAAAAGAGGAGCAAAAAGCTTCTTGAAGCCTTATGAAGAAACTGACGACCACGGTACCGTAGTGCGATCAGGAATTCATACTTACGGAGATACCGTGCACATTTTTGTGCAACGAAATAATTACAAAGGTCTTTTCTTACCAGGATACAAAGCTTGGAATCCACATTACAAGCCAGAATCCACTGGACTAATGTATATCGATCACATGGTCGGTAATGTTGGCTGGGGAGAAATGAATACCTGGGTAGATTTTTATGCCAATGTGATGGGATTTGCTCAACTTATTTCATTTGATGACAAGGATATCAGCACAGAGTATACCGCTTTGATGTCTAAAGTAATGAGCAATGGAAATGGCAGAATCAAGTTTCCAATTAATGAGCCGGCTGCAGGGCGTAAGAAATCTCAAATCGAAGAGTACATCGATTTTTACCACGGTTCTGGAGTTCAGCACATCGCAGTCGCTACTGACAATATTGTGAAGACTGTAACCGCAATGAAAGAGCGGGGCGTTGAATTTTTGTATGTACCTGAATCGTATTATGACGACATATTAGATCGAGTAGGAAGCATTGAAGAAGACTTAGAGCCACTTAAGGCCCTTGGAATTCTCATCGATAGAGATGAGGAGGGTTATCTACTTCAATTGTTTACTAAGCCAGTTGTTGATAGACCAACACTTTTCTTTGAGATCATCCAACGCAAGGGTGCAAAAAGTTTCGGGAAAGGTAATTTCAAAGCTCTATTCGAAGCAATTGAGCGGGAACAAGAATCACGCGGCACTTTATAAGGTGCTTTTCGATACAATAAAAGGGGCGATTTGCCCCTTTTTTAATTGCTGAAAAAAAAGATTCAATCGATTTAGCGGAATTTCTGACTTAGGATTGTAATACTTTAGCAGAGAAAATGTCGTTAAAAGGTAGCTCAGCCAAAGCAATATTTATGTTTAGAATTTTCATTGTTACTCTTGTCACTAGTTTTTTTACTCTCAATTCCATAGCCCAAATGGCTGTTGGTGAATGGAGGGAACATTTCCCATATTCCAAAGTCATTGATTTGGAAATCGGCAATGGAACTGCCTTTTGTGCAACCCCATTCGCAATATTTCAATACCACGAAGCTGACAACAGCATTGAAAGGCTGAGTAAAATCAATGAGCTTTCAGCAACTGGAATTTCTTGTATTTCCTACCAAGAAGAAGCAAGACTGCTTTTAGTTGGCTATGAAACAGGAAACTTAGATTTCATTTATGACGATGTCTCATTCAATATTGGTGATATAGAACGCAGCGATATTATCGGTGACAAGTCCATTTATTCTATCGTCTTTAAGGATCAGTTCGCATACTTGGCATGTGGATTCGGGATCGTTCAAATTGATTTAGAGAGAAGAGAAGTAAAAGACACCTTTATCATAGGACCAAATGGAACTCAGATTGCAGTGTACGACATAGCCATTCAGAATGGAGTCTTTTATGCTGGAACTCAGTCAGGACTTTACAGTGCAGATGCAAACAATTCATTTCTGGCAAACTTCGCATCTTGGAGTTTGGATTTATCTGTACCGACAAGTACGGGTCCAATTAGCATGATTGAGGTCAATGAAAATATCATTGTTATTAATAAGGAAGGCGGAAATGCTGATGACACTATTCTCTATTCTGAATTGGGAAGCAATAGCTGGCAGGCATTAGAAAATTGGGAAAACCTGACTGTGAATGATATAAAACTAACTCCAAATTACCTGTATTGCGCAGGCTACAATAGAATAGACAAGTTCGACACGAATGCCAATCTCATTGAAAATCTTTGGACAGTAAATGGAGATGTGTATTTCCCCTTAACTATGAACGAAGGGAGTAATGGCAGTTTGTGGATTGGAGATTCGAAAAAAGGACTCCTTAAAATGCAATCGGCAAACACAGCAGAAGTAATCACACCAAAAGGACCACCTTTCTTTAATGTGAGACGAATTGATGCTTACAATAACACGATTTGGTTGGCGAGTGGTGGTGTTAGTCAGAGTTGGGTTAACAATTACGATAAAAATGGATTTTACGGCTTAGTCAATGACAGCTGGGTTTATACAGAGAGTCCTTCTGGTGAGAATGAGGTTGTTCAAGTCAATGATATTTTGGATGTTAGTATTAACCCATTGAACAATAATCAAGTCTTCTTTAGTTCTTGGGAAGAGGGAATTGTAGAAATGAATAATGGGATTGTAACTAATATTTACAATGAAAATAACAGTACACTTGAACACTCTACAGTTCATCCGGATGAACGTTATATGACTTCAAGCTGTGATTTTGATGTCAATGGGAATCTCTGGATTACGTCATCTTACACTGATCATCAACTTCATGTTAGAAAAGCCAACGGTCAATTTCGAAGCTTTAGCTTTAGTCCTGAATTAGGAAATACAGAAGTGATAGGTGAAGTGATGGCCACACGCCAAGGTCAAATTTGGATTGTATTGCCGAATCGGGAAGCCGTTTTAGTTTTTGACTACAATGGTACGATTGACAATACTGCTGACGACAGGTTCAAGCTATTAACATCTGAAGAGGGTGCAGGAGGAATTCCAAATGTTGTCTACTCTATAGAGGAAGATTTAGATGGAGAAATTTGGATTGGGACTTTAGAGGGAGTCGCCGTCTTCTACACACCACTAAGCATATTCAGTGACACGAATTTTGATGCCCAACAGATATTGATTGAACAAGGGGGGAATATTCAAATTCTGCTAGAAACAGAGGCCGTTACGGCAATTGAAATTGATGGCGGCAACAGAAAGTGGATTGGCACTGCCAATAGCGGAGTATTTCTGGTGAGTGATGATGGACTGAATCAGTTGATTCATCTCACAGCCCAAAACAGTGCTTTAATCTCGAACACTATAACAGATATTGTTCTTAATCACGGCATTGGCGAAGTGTTTTTCAGTACAGAGAAAGGTTTGGTTTCATACAAGGGTCAAGCGACAAATTTCGATGAAGAAATTTCTGAATTGACGATTTATCCAAACCCCATTAGACCTGATTTTGAGGGTGACATCATCATCGATGGATTGGCTTATCAAACTGATGTGAAGATCACTGATATTAGTGGAAATCTAGTAACTACAACCCAATCGAATGGAGGCAGAGCTATTTGGAACGGTAAAAACCAAGATGGTCAACGGGTGAGTACGGGAATCTATCTGGTATTTGCAACCAAGCTTGATGGTTCAGCAACCAATGTTGGGAAGATTGCTTTTATCAGATAATCACAGCTACTTCTTTTTATTCTTGAGAAATTCATCAGTGAAATGCTCTTTCCTTTTAGGCTTAGAGAACTTTTCGGCATTGTAATCCGAGGAATTTCCTCGAGGAATACTCAGTGAATTCCAATCATCAGATTTAAATATTTTCCCGAGAAAAACGATTTGACCGACGTGATAGGCATAATGTGCTAGCTGTCTATTGATAGCTTCCACAACAGAATGGCCTTGATTCCTAATATAAATGGTGCTTGAAAAATTCGAATCGTCAATTTGATCTAGAGCAGCAAAAAGACATGTCCACCCCTCTTCCCAAAGCTGTAACATTTGCTCACGAGTGCTAATATCATTGAGGAATTCTTCGTCTCTTTTTCTCCACTCCTTTTCCCCATCCGAACTTAAAAAGTCAGTCCACCTTGAAAGCATATTCCCCCACAGGTGCTTTACTATAGTAGAGATGCTATTTGATTCAGGATTAAATTGATGAAACAATTCTTCATCTTCCAATTGACTGAAAGTTTTGTCGCCCAAGGATTTATAATACTCAAATTGTTTGCGAGCACTAATGAGATAGTCGTTCATAATCTGTGACGATAGTCAGTCTGGTATAAAACTAATAATTTGTTGGTTGAAGTGCAGCAATTAAGTGAGAAATATTTGTTACATTAAAATTTCATATAATCTCTTAAAACAATAAGTAATGGCAATTTTAAAAGTAATTGAAGTTTTAGCAAACTCTGAAAAGAGTTGGGAAGATGCAACCAAGAAAGCTGTGAAGCAAGCGTCAAAAAGTGTAAAGAACATTAGGTCAGTATATGTGCAGGAACAAAGTGCTTCTGTGACTGATGGTGAAGTGACTGAATTTAGAGTGAATGTTAAAATCACTTTTGAGGTAAAGTAATTCGACATTCATGTCAATAAAAAAGCTCCAAAACACAAGTGTTTTGGAGCTTTTTCTATGGTTTAAATAATTCTAATCACAAGGTGTTCCGAACACTGATAAAAAGGCTGCCAAATCTCCTGTATTGACAAGATCATCTCCATTCATATCAGAAACACAGCCAGCAGTGTTGCAGCCAAATTCTGAAAGCATCAAGAGCAGGTCGGCAATATTTCTCTCGTTATCATTATTGAAGTCACCAACACAAGGCGCTAGAGCTTCATCGGGATCTACTTCCCCGCTACAATCGTTATCGATACCTTCTGCAGTTGGAGGGGCACCTGGATACATCAGCTCATTGCTGTCATCGCAATCACCGCCCACAGTTACATAACCAGCAACTGCTGAACATGATGAAGTTGTGTTTGCATCGTCACCAAATCCGTCACCATCTACATCTAAGAAATAAATGGTAGCTAAAGTGCAGCTTCCGTCATCGATAGTTGCATCCGAATCGTAGTTGCAAGCAGCTGCATTGGTACATCCTTCAAGATCACCAACTACACAAAAAGTATGACTAGTACCGAATCCGAAATTCGCCACTGGCATAGCTACTACCACATTATCCAAGGCATCAGTTATGGTATAATTTCCATCTTGAGCGCAGCCTGAAGTTGTACCTTCGAGACCGTCTCCATAAGTGTCATCAATATTAATCGTGTAGCAACCCTCCGACAAACAGAAATCATAAGTGTAGCTTGTCAAATTAGCGTAAGTGCCTGATGCTACTTGTTGAATGATAGTAGCCCCATCATCTTCTAAACTCCATGACGTTTCACCAGCAAAACAATCAGTGAACAGGGTTAGGGTATGCAACTGGCAAGTAACGATGCACGAACCGTCGTCGATAGTTGCTAATGGATCATAGTTGTCAGCCAATGGGTCAGTACAACCCAGGCAAGATGTGTATTCACATGAGCCGTCGTCATTAGATGCTCCGGGTGAATAATTGCAAGCACTGATGTCCGTGCATCCATCCAAATCAACATAGGTTACACAAAATTCATGAACCGCTTGAGCTCCGAAATTCGCGTTTGCCATTTGAACCAAGGTATTGCCATAAGCATCAGTGATACTATAATCTCCGTTTACCCCGCAACTTTGGTATTGAGCGCCATTCACACCATCACCATAGCTATCGAAAATGGTAAATGTGTAGCAGCCCGTCTCCATACATTGATTCCAATTGTAATTGATTTGATCTCCATAAGCGTTGGTCGGTGATGAGGCAATTGTATTACCACCAGCATCGGTTAATGACCATGAAGTTTCTTCTCCCCAGCAATCAGTGAGTATATCAAGGTTCACAGTGACGCATGGATAGGTGCAAGAACCATCATCAAACGTGGCCGCAGCATCATAATTCAAAGCCGATACATCTGTACATCCAGGAATTTCTGAGCTGCAATTTAGGGTTGATGTTGAGGCAACTGATGAAGTTCCATCAGCAGTTGTATAATACACTTCATAAGGAGTACTAGACAATAAATTTTGAAGGAGGAATGTGTTCAAGTTGTTGTTCACTGTGAATCCAAGGGCAGAAAGATCTAGGCAGGTATATGCACCTGTCCCATTCGCTCGATAACAGATTTGCTCAACATCACAGAAATTTTCAGTTAGACTAATTGTCAATTCAATTCCTGATTCAACATTCGAGCTGATCTCGTTGTAGTAACAAGTAGGATTTAAGGCTATTGTTGCCGGTTCGCATGGAGGTAATGGCCCGCAATTCCCAAGCAAAAGATTAATACTATTGAACACGTTCAATCTACCTCCGGTTGCTACTTCGGTTGCTAAATTGGCAACAGGATCAACACCTTGAAAGAGGTATGTACGCACTAAATCGGCAGCTGCTTGTGGATTGGCCAAGGCAAGGTTCGCTAAATCGCTACACGGCGCTGAGTACATCAATGCGATTGCCCCTGCAACACATGGACTGGCAAAACTGGTTCCGCTCGTTGAGCTATAACCGCTTGATCCACTGGGAAGATATACACTTTCCCCTGGCGCTCCGAGGTCAATGGTAGTAACACCATAACCAGAAAACGTTCTGACATCACTGCTATTTGTAGCTGTAACTGCAACCATATAATCACTTGAACATCCTGTTGGCATGTCACCAACTACATCAACATTCACATTGTTATTTGCTGTTGCTCCGCAATTCAGAATGCCCACTGCTCCGAGAGCATCATAATATGCGCACCAAACAGGGTATGAACTAGGATTGGCGTTATCGATACCCCAAGAGGCATTTGTCGCTACTACGAAGGCACCTTGAGCGCCACCTGTAGTATTGTACAAGTTACGCATGTCATAAGCGTATTCATAAGAGGAAATTACATTTGATTCAGTAAGACTGCCTAATCCAACCTGCATAATTTTCACGTCCCAATTCACACCAACACCGCCAATTGAGTTATTTCCTTTGGCACCTATCATTCCCGAAACGGCTGTTCCATGGCCTCCGCTACCCACATTATCATTAAGGGTAACAGGATTCCATCCGTTGAAATCGTCGATATAACCGTTGGCGTCATCGTCTATTCCATTGCCAGGTATTTCTCCTGAATTGGTCCAGTGGTTGGCAATCAAATCAGTGTGGTTGTAATTTGAACCTCCACCTTCAATGACACAAACAACGATTTCATCGCCATTTTGAGTCAATCCTCCAGTGGTAATGTCCCAAGCCAATTCCGAATCGATATCGTTGTCTGAAGCATCTGAATGGTGCCACTGATTGGTAAGGAAAGGATCATTTGGATTGAGTCTCTCCTCTACATAATGATTAAATTGTACGAGAAGAACATCTTGATGACCTCTAACTTTATCAAGCACATAATTTGGAGAGAAGTCCTTTGAATTATACGCTAGAAGCAAAATATTCTGATTGTCTGAAAGTGTTTTCAACACTCTCAATCCACTCACTTTGCCTTGCATCTTGAACAAATCTTTGGTGAGATCATCTGCTCTTACGCCTTGGTCAAACTGAACGATAAGTTCTCCTGGAACATATGCATTTTGCGCATTAACACTTGTTATTGCACACAAAATGAGTGAGAAAGTAATTAGTAAAAATCTTTTCATTGATTTGGTCATGATGGTTCAAACGTTATTTACTGTATAAGAGCCTAAAAAGTTACTAAATATCTCAGAATAAAAGCATTCAATTCGCATTTAAAAGGGAGATGTATCGGCCAGTGAAAGCCCGATCAATGAAGCAAATGAATTTGAAAGCAGTTGAAGTAAGCATTAACTTTGCTTAAGTAAAGGAACTTATGCCAAACTACGGACAACCCATTAAGTCGAAGCTACCACATGTTGGAACTACGATATTTACTGTCATGTCAGCCTTAGCGAAGGAGCATGCCGCAATAAACCTTTCTCAAGGATTCCCTGGGTTTCCTATTTCACTCGACTTAATCAAGCGGGTAGAATACTACATGAATCAGGGTTACAATCAATATGCACCGATGCCCGGTGTTCCTGAATTACTGCAAAGAATCAGCGAAAAAACTGAATTTTTGTACGGCACAAAATACGACGCAAAGGATGAGATTACTATAACCGCTGGGGCAACAGAAGCTATTTTTAGTTCAATAATAGCTCTGTGTGCCGAACATGACGAAGTAATAATCTTCACCCCGGCTTATGATTGCTATTCTCCAGCAGTTGAATTAGCTGGTGCAAAAGCAATATACGTCCAACTGCATGCCCCAGATTACCGTATTCCTTGGGAGGAGGTTAAAAAACTGATTAATAGGAAGACTAAAATGATCATGCTAAATACTCCCCACAATCCAACGGGAATGGTACTCAGCAAAAATGATCTTTTGGAATTGGATAGAATTACCAAAGACAGCCAGATTATCGTTTTGAGTGATGAAGTTTATGAGCACATGGTCTTCGACGGTGAACGCCATGAAAGTGTCGCCAGATATCCGGAACTAGCAAATCGCTCGGTGATTGTGGCTTCTTTCGGGAAAACATTTCATGCCACAGGTTGGAAATTGGGCTATGTAATGGCACCCGCCGATTTAATGGTTGAGATAAGAAAGGTTCATCAGTACAATGTATTCAGTGTAAACACTCCGATGCAATATGCCATTTGTGACTATTTAGACAATGCTGATAATTATTTATACCTCCCTTCATTTTACCAGAAAAAAAGAGATTTCTTTCTAGAGCAATTGACTGGCAGTTTATTTGAGTGGAAAGCGACAGAAGGCAGCTATTTTCAACTGCTCTCTTATAAGAATATAAGTGCTGAAAAGGACACTGAAATTGCGATTGAGTGGACCAAGAAAAACAAAATAGCCAGCATTCCTCTTTCTGTTTTTTATCATCAGGAACTTGATGAAAAAATGCTGAGATTTTGCTTTGCCAAAGAGGAAACATTGTTGAAAGAGGCTGGAAAAATTCTTCGTCAAATAGGTCAATAAAACACGAGTGGCTAAACCTGAAAAAGATGGAACCAAGCAATTGATTAATCTTCAATTGTTACTTATTGCACTAGTGGCAATAGGCCTCAGGTTTTGGAACTTAGAAAACATGCCGTTTTCTTATGATGAGTTTAGCGCGCTGTTTAGAACTCGATTTTCCGACTTCTACACATTGATTGAAAGTGGAGTGAAGCCTGATACTCACCCACTCGGAGTGCAAAGCTTTTTGTGGATAATGATCGATTTCTTTGGTGAAAACAGTTACATTTTAAAAATTCCATTTGTACTTGCAGGAATTGCTTCTGTGGGGCTGACATATGACATCAGCAGACAATGCTTTGGTCGTGGAAGCGCATTGTTAAGTGCCGCATTTATTGCAGTAGTTCAGATTTCAGTCATTCAAAGTCAGATTATTAGACCTTACAGTCCGGGTTTATTCTTTTCCCTACTCGCATTTTGGTCTTGGCTGAATTTTAATACCAAAGAGAATCGCTGGTGGCTTCTTCTATTCTCAATTTCTTTAGCGCTTTCAGCCTACATTCACTATTTCTCATTACTGCAATCCACTTTAATATTTGCAGTAACATTATTCCTCAGTAAGCGCGAAGACTTAAAATTCGTAATTAGTGCGGGAATAGGGGCTGTAGCTTTATTTCTTCCTGGAATTGGCATCACTTTGCATCAGCTTGGACATGGAGGAATCGGAACGATTCTCGGTGCTCCAGATTTAGATTTCTTCGTTCAATACTTTGCCTATTTATCGCATTATTCCCTGCCGTTTGCACTTGTGATTTTAGCTGTTGTCCTACTCTCAATTTATGGTGGATACAAAAATAGAAACTTCAATTCTAAGACTATTGCCTTTATCATATTGGCATTTTTACCTGGAATAATAGGAAGTCTATATTCCATTCTTGTCAATCCTGTATTGATGGAAAGGTCCTTGTATTTCAGTCTCCCTTTTCTTGTGATTCTTGTTTTCAGTGGAGTTCCAGAAAAGTGGAATAAACTTGTCTTGGCAGGAGTACTTTCTATTTTATCCTTAGGCACTTACAGTCTAATTGTAGAACGACAAAATATCAAGATGACTCAGGTTTCTGGTTATCAGGAGGTTCTAAAATTGTCTAAGGAATGGAACAGTAATTCTGAACTGAATTCGGCTATTTTAATTTCAAGCAAAATAGATATTATCGATTATGAAGTTCAAAATCTTCAACTTGAAACAGGACCAATAATCGTATTGGATGAATTCACACAAGACACGGCTTACATGCGGGCTTTGAGGGATGAGAGCTTGGATCAAGTTTTATTGGGCCGAACGATGCAGTACTACGCACCCAGCCCATCCTTTGAGGCATATGCTTATGCTTACGGTTATTCCCTTCATGAACAAGACAATTGGTTCAACTCAGATTTCAGAATCTTCAGAAAGGGAGAACAAGATTTGTCAATTTACAATTCAGTCTTTCCCAGTGATTCTTCTACCTGGAATTATCAGGCTGAAGAATTGAGAAATGGAAAAATTACCCTGCCTCTTGGTCAAGAATGGGGGCCATCGTGGGAAATGCCATTGACTGAGATTGTTCAACACCCGAACAACGAATTAGCTGCTTTTATCGAGTTTGAGAGCGAGAATTTAGGCAAGGGAGTTGAGCTAGTGAGCATGATTCAGCGCGGAGAAGAAGTAATTCATTATTCGTCAGTTCAAGCTGATGAGCTTCATTATCCTATGCTGAGTATTGGATTAAAATTGGCTGATCTTAATAAAAACACTTCAGACTTAACTTGGAAAGTCTTCGTTTGGAACAAAGAAAAAGCTGAGCTAACTATTTGTAAAATGGGAGTCATGGTATTTCCAGGCAATCCTTTTCAATATGCTTGGTATCAAAAAATCGAATGATATGGATGATTTAAAAATAAGTGTTGTTCAACCGGATGTACATTGGGAGAACCGCTCTGCTAACCTAGAATACCTGGGCAAGATGATTGAGCAGAGTGATAAAAAAAGCGATTTGATCATACTTCCGGAAATGTTCACTACGGGATTTAGCATGAACCCAGTTAAGGTTGCAGAAAGTTTTCATCCCGACATGGAGAGCTTGGTCTGGATGAGGAAAATTGCTGCGACAATGGATGCTGCAATTGTTGGCAGCATCTCGACCGAAGAAGAGCAGAAATACTACAACAGATTATTCTGGGTTTTTCCTGATGGCACTTTTAAGTATTACGACAAAAGACATTTGTTCAGTTTTGCTGGAGAAGATGCTGCTTATAGCCCAGGCGCTGAAAAGCTCATCGTAGAATTTCGGGGTTGGTCAATTTGCCCGCTTATCTGTTATGACTTAAGGTTTCCGGTTTGGAGTAGAAACTCGTTGATCAACAAAATCCCTGAATATGATCTCTTAATTTATGTTGCCAATTGGCCTGAAGTACGGCGTGAACCTTGGATGAGGTTACTTCATGCCAGAGCAATAGAAAATCAGTGTTACGTAGTGGGATCGAACCGAATTGGAGAGGACGCAAATGCTATTAGCTACAGCGGAGATTCCCTAATTATCGATCCAAAAGGAGATTTAATCTATTCATTGCAGGACGAAGAAGCAGTGTTCAGCATCAATCTTAGTCGTTCTGAATTAGAAAATTTTAGGCATAAATTTCCTGTCCTGAAAGATGCCGATTCTTTCGAGATAGAGTGAGTTTAAGAAGTTCGTTGATTCTTAAACAAAGGCATTTTCACCAGTAACATCTAATCCTGTGATGAGGAGATGTATGTCGTGTGTTCCTTCGTAGGTAATTACCGATTCAAGATTCATCATGTGGCGCATGATAGGATATTCATTGGTGATTCCCATTGCGCCTAGGATCTGTCTTGCTTCACGAGCGATGTTCAGAGCCATGTCCACATTGTTTCTCTTTGCCATAGAAATTTGAGCAGATGTCGCTCTTCCTTCATTTCTCAATTGACCGAGTCTCAACGTTAGAAGTTGTGCCTTGGTGATTTCAGTAATCATTTCAGCAAGTTTCTTCTGCTGAAGCTGGAATCCACCAATTGGCTTTCCGAATTGAGTGCGTTCTTTCGCATAGCGCAATGCTGCATCATAGCAATCTAGTCCAGCACCAATTGCTCCCCAAGCGATACCGTATCTAGCGCTGTCAAGACATCCAAGTGGAGCTCCAAGTCCAGATTTATTCGGTAGTAGATTTTCTTTTGGAACCTTTACATTATCAAACACCAATTCTCCGGTATCCGAAGCTCGTAGGCTCCATTTTCCGTGCATAGTTGGAGTTGTGAATCCTTCCATTCCTCGTTCCACTACCAATCCATGAATTCTACCTTCTTCATTTTTCGCCCAAACCACTGCGATATCTGCGAAAGGAGCATTTGAAATCCACATTTTCGCCCCATTCAACAGGTAGTGGTCTCCCATATCTTTGAAATTGGTAACCATTCCACCTGGATTAGAACCGTGGTCTGGCTCTGTCAATCCAAAACAACCTACGAATTCACCGGAAGCCAATTTTGGGAGGTACTTCATGCGTTGTTCTTCGTTGCCATATTTCCAAATTGGATACATCACCAATGAGCTTTGCACAGAAGAAGTCGAACGCAAACCGCTATCACATCTCTCCAGCTCTTGCATGATCAACCCGTAAGAGATTTGATCTAAGCCAGCTCCACCATATTGCTCTGGGATATAAGGACCAAAGCCTCCAATATTCGCCAAGCCTTGAATCAAATGACGAGGGAAAGTTCCATCTTCAAATGCCTTTTCAATGAGTGGTGAAACTTCCTTTTTGACCCAAGCACGGGCTGTGTCTCTCACGAGTTTGTGCTCGTCAGAAAGAAGTTCATCCATTAAATAATAGTCGTGACCTTGGTATAAATCTGTGCGCATGTTTTTGTATCAAAATTTCGGGCGCAAGTTAGTCATTTTGTAGCGTTTCAGTAGGGACTACACAACAACTTTTAATCTTGCTTATCCTTCATATATTCTTCGTAAAACGTATCTGGCTCTAGATTTCCGCTTAGGGCGGCATTCACGGCCAACTCATCTACCTTTTCATTCATCGGGTTGCCAGCATGGCCTTTCACCCACACAAACTGAACCTTGTGTTTGGGATAGATTTTCAAGAATCTCTTCCACAAATCAGGGTTTTTCTTGTCTTTAAAATTTTTCTTCTCCCACCCGAAAACCCACTTCTTTTCAACGGCATCAACAACATATTTCGAGTCAGAATAAATAGTGATCTCGCTGCCAGGTGTCTTGAGACTTTCTATAGCAACTATTACACTTAACAACTCCATACGGTTATTTGTTGTCAATCGGAATCCTTGGGAAATTTCTTTGTAGTGTTTCCCAGCCATGAGCACAAGGCCAAAGCCCCCTGGGCCAGGGTTTCCTCTTGATGATCCGTCGGTATAGGCAACTATTTTCATGGGCTATTAAAAAGATGAGAAGCATTAGCACTGAACAGCTTAACCGCTATGGCTAGTAGGATTATTCCAAATACTTTTTGCAGAACGGCTATCCCTCCTTCTCCGAGTAATCTTTCAATTCTATCGGTGAGTCGAAGTACAATGAACACGACAACCATGTTTAACACAATGGCGACTGCTATGTTAATGGCCTCATACTCTGCTCGAAGTGACAAGATGGAGGTTAGGGTGCCGGCACCAGCAATCAATGGAAATGCAATTGGAACTATAGATGCTGATTTTAAATCTGATTCTTTGTGACGAAAAAGATTAATTCCAAGTATCATTTCAAGAGCTAAAAACAATAGCACGAATGAACCAGCTACAGCGAATGAGTATACATCGACCCCAAAAAGATCAATTATTCTTTCTCCGATTAGAAGAAACACAAGCATGATAATAAGTGAGGTGATGCTTGCTCTGGTGGCAAATATCTCACCTGTTTTCTTCTTTATATTTAGGATGATGGGGATGGATCCTATCACATCAATCACTGCAAAAAGCACCAATCCTGCCGATACTATTTCTTTCCAGTCGAGATTCATGACATTCGATTTAAGTATGATTCAATGACTTTAGGATAGCACTCGTATTCCAATTGATGTATTTTATTTGCTAAGGTATCTGGAGAATCATCCTCAAGCACAGCAACTTTTTCTTGGTGGAGAATCTGTCCTTCATCGTAATACTCATTTACTAAATGAATCGTGATTCCTGATTCGCTATCTCCACTAGCAACAACTGCCTCATGAACTTTCGACCCGTACATTCCTTTGCCCCCATATTTAGGCAAAAGTGAGGGGTGAATATTAATAATTCTATCAGGGAAAGCCTTCAATAGTGATTCAGGAACCAGCCATAAGAATCCAGCCAACACGACTAAATCAATATTTAATTTTTGGAGTGTGGCTGTAACTTCATGGGTAGAATAAAACTGTTCTTTAGTGAATATTTCCACTTGAACTCCCAATTTATTTGCTCTTTCAATCACGCCAGCCCCCGGCTTATTGCAGCATATCACACTGAGCTCAACAGCCTTATTGTCAGCGAAGTACTTTGCAATATTCTCGGCATTCGTTCCGCTTCCAGAAGCAAAAATGGCTATTCGTTTCAAGACCTTCAATTTGGGGCGCAAGTTAGTTCAAAGCGCTTGGAGTCCCCAAAGATTAGTCGACTAAAGACGACTGTTTGATTTAACCCAGCTGTAACTAGTGCAACCATTCTTTGAAAACTAAAGTCATTCTAGTACCTGCAACATAATCTGGAAGATATGGAACAAGAACATTTTAAACGAAGTAGTCTTCAGGAAGATATTTATGATTTCAGCGGTCCGCTTTGGGAGAAGTACTACAAAGAGACTCGCAGGAATGTAAAATTTCCAAGGGGATATAAGGATGTGAGTTTGTTTGACGAACTCACTGAAGTTGAATATTAAATAAGGTTTTGGTTTAGGTTTAGGAAATGAAAAAGGCTACCTGTGGAGGTAGCCTTTTTCTATGCTGTTTTATTGCAATTAGAATTCTGCAGGTATAGATTTTGTTCTTTTTTGAATTTCTTCATCCTTAGTTTCAAATCTTGAATAGAGATCCTCGAATTTCTTAGCTATTTCCTTTGCCAATTCGCTGTCAGGCTCATAGAAATTAAGCACTTGCTCTAATCGTCCATTTACAGAGAGCTTAATACTAAACTCATCGTAAACTTGAGATGCAAAGGTTGGTTCAAGGCTGTAGAAATACTCAAGATCACTTTCCATGATTTCGAACAATCTCTTCAATAGCACCTGCCCTTTTTCCTTCTCGCCAAGTTCATAATATTGCTCGATAAGTGGCAACATGACCCGATCGTAAGGAACGTTCTTTTCCGGCATCACTGCTATTGCTTTGTCCAAGACTTCGATTGCCTTTTCATCTTCCTTAAGCTCTGCTAACTTTTCGGCTAGATTGCTCATTTGAAGACGAAGATTGGTTGTCATTCGTCTGTTATTCTCATCCATATAAACACCCAACCCTTCAACATCATCCATATTTCCCCATTGGAAATCATTCATGACATTCTCATACATGATGTCTGCTGCAATTCCCCCGGTAACATTTGGGTTCTTACTTTTCTCATGCTTCACTGGTACTAATCTGTAGGCCAATCCTTCCAATTGGAAATATGGCTCTAGCCCAACATAAGAATCTGGCCCTGTTGTAACTGCAAAATAGATTGGTCGTTCCCAATTGTTGGTTGCCAATAGATCCATCAACATCAAGTTATTCTTCAACAAGTATGACCTCTTGATTTCCCAATCAATTGATTTAAGAATTTTCGAGTGATCTATTGGACGAACAGTTCCGTTGCTTGCTACTTTTGCTGAATCAACAGGGATGCTAAATTTCGAAGTCGGGAAGAAATTATAGTACTTACCATCGCCAACACGGGTTGTTTTAGAATCATCAAGACAAACTTCCAATGCAAGATTAATGTCTATGAATGCATCCGTCTTATTCCGCGTACCGTCGATAATAACGATGTCTCTAGTTCCCTGTCTGTATTTCGGTTCTTCCATGCTGAATGGAACTGGCGCTGAATCGTAAGCTTGGCGTTTCATCTGATCGATATACCAATCCGTATTCAGTAAAGAGAGGTTTACGATTCTAACATCTGTTCTATAGCCTTCTACCTCTTGAGCATACCAAAGCGGGAAGGTATCATTGTCTCCGTTGGTGAATAATATCGCGTTTGGCGCAAGGCTGTCGAGATAGTTCTTCGCAAAATCGACTGCTGTGCGGCGTTTTGCTCTGGTGTGATCGTCCCAACCATCAGCAACCATAATGATAGGAACAATTAAGCAGAGAACTCCGGCAATTGCTGCTTTTGGCATATCACCAGAACCCGACTTACTCAATAACTGCATGAGTCCTAAGGCAATCAATCCAACGAGAGACATAAAGAACAAGGCGTATGAGAAAGAATGACTGTCATTCATGATGGTTTCCATCAGGTACATAACAGCTGAAATTCCGAGTGAAATTCCGCCTATACGCATAAGGCCCTTCATATTCAATGACTTAGCCGCTTCAAATAGGGCATAGACTCCCATCCCTATCCAAAAGGCAAAGGCGTAGAATGACCCAACATATGCGTAATCACGTTCTCGAGGCTGAAATGGATATTGATTCAGATACACCACAATGGCGAATCCGGTCAATACAAAAAGCAAGGACACCACCACAAAATCTTTAGGTGCTTTTAAGAATTGCAATACAATTCCAAATAGGCCCAGCAACAATGGCAGGAAGTAAAAATGATTGAGTCCTTTGTTATTGAGTTGGGTTTCTGACAGCTTGTCTCGATTGCCAAGTCGCTCAGCATCGATAAAGTCAATTCCACTCAACCAGTTGCCGTCTAAAACATCGCCATGGCCTTGAATGTCATTTTGCTTTCCGGCATAGTTCCACATGAAATACCTCCAGTACATCCAGCCTACTTGGTAGCTTCCGAAGAATCTAAAATCTTCCATCGCCGTTGGTCTGAGGTTGACATTGAGATTTTTCAACAACTTTTCAGTTCTGATAAATTCATCTCTCGCCTTGTCTCGTACACTGGGGTCTTCGTGATTCTCAGCAAAATAAGCGTACTGCTGAAGTTTGTCTTCGTATTCTTTCCTTTTCGCTTCGAGTTTTTGCGCGTTTTCACGTTCTCGGTTCGAACTCATCCAACCCTTATAATTACTCCACTTCTTGTATTCAGGAATATGACTGGCTTGGCTGCTATACATCCTTGGAAAAAGTCCTCCCAATTCGCTGTTGTAGTTGGGAACAGAACCTTTCTTTTCACCAGACTCGATGTATTCCTCAACCAATTCGTGACCGTCTCCGGCAGTCTCCATGTATTTTATGGCATCGTATTCTGAACGATAGGATTTAACAAGTTTGGTTCCTTTTCTGATACTGAAAGACTTCACCCAAACATCTTTACCATCCTTGTAAGGATTTTCCATGTCAGTTGGGGTGTTGAAATATTGCCCGATCAACAAAGGTCTATCGCCGTATTGCTCACGATTCAGGTATGAGAGGAGGGCAAATAGGTTCTCCGGATTGTTCTCATCCATCGGCGGATTTGCGCTGGAACGAATAACAATCATCGCGAATGTGCTGTATCCAATTAAAAGCATCATCACGCCTACCACTACGGTGTTGGCTGTGTAATATCTCTTCTTAGCAGTCCACCATAAAAGCGCAGTAATACCAAGGACAAGGATGATAGCATAAGTGATTACCCCGCTGTTGAAAGCCAATCCAAAATCATTCACGAAAAGCAGTTCAAACTTACCTGCTAGATTGACTGAATAAGGGATGATGATACCTTGAATGATACCCAAAATAGCCACTGAAACTACACCTGTAATGATCAGTCCCTTTTTGGTTACTTCATACTTCTTAAAGTAGTACACGAAAGCAATGGCTGGAATGGCAAGGAGGTTTAGGAGGTGAACACCAATTGACAATCCCATGAGGTAAGCGATAAGAATTATCCACCTCAATTCGCCTTTTTGGTTGGCTAAGGTTTCCCATTTCAAAATTGCCCAAAAAACTACCGCAGTGAAGAGGGAAGACATTGCATACACTTCTCCTTCAACCGCTGAAAACCAGAACGAGTCAGAGAACGTATACGCCAATGCGCCAACAACTCCACTTGCCATGATGGCTAGGATTTGACCTTTCGATAAGTTAGAATCTTTAGCTGTTAAAACAGCATCTTTACCGGCTATTTTCTTAACCATGTGGGTAATACTCCAGAACAGGAATAAAATGGTAAATGAGCTACATAAGGCTGATAGTGCATTTACTGCAATAGCTGCAGAGCTGGCGGGAATAAAGATCATGAACATTCTCGCAAGAAGCATGAAGAATGGCGCTCCAGGCGGATGACCAACTTCCAACTTGTACGCCGAGGCTATAAATTCACCACAATCCCAAAAACTACTCGTGGGCTCAATGGTGAGCAAGTAGACCAATGATGCTACTACAAATACCACCCAACCGGTGATGACGTTGATTTTTTCGAATTTCATGCGCTAGGCTTAGTTCAATGCAAGGCGAATTTATGAATAATCTCAAGCATGAGATTGCTCATGACTGCAAGGTTATCAAGAATTAAGATGAATTACAGCTTTTTAAGAAAAGATGTCAATTTATAACAGAATCAGGCCTTCTTCAAAAACTGTGTTTTAAGAACCACCGTGCTCTTTCCAACTTTACACTCAACCTCATCTGGACTTCCGGTGAGTCTTATGCTTTTAATGACATTCCCTCGCTTTAAGGTATTCGCCATTCCTTTTATCTTCAGGTCTTTGACTACGTGAACGCTATCCCCATCGCTGAGAATATTTCCGTTGCTGTCTTTGGTATCCATATTAGTTGATTTGAGCGGTAAAGTTAAGTTTTTGCGACTAACGGAAACAAGCATCTTAAAAGTTCGAGCCAAAAAAGAGGGGCTGAATTTGCCCCTCTAAAAAATGTATTTAAAATAAACCTATCGCAAGATCTGAATTTTCGTGCTCAGAATCTCTCGCTCAGATGTCACATTCAATTGGTATAGGCCAATGCTTAATGCTGACAAATCAATCCGGCTCACGCTCTGGCTCACAGTGGCAGTATAAACTACTCTACCCGACATATCGAATACCTGAACATTTTGGTTAGATGGAGTCGAAGGAAGCTCAATTGTAAATATTCCTTGACTAGGATTTGGGTAGATTTTAATCGTTTCTGCGGATGGTTCATCAAGTCCAACTACACAAGCTTCGTTGTACCCGAAATCGAATTGGATGAAATCTGCACCGAAGCTCATTTCGAATGCTCCCAATTCTTCTTGCAACTGTTCAGCATACAACTGAAGGAGTAATGCCTCCATTGGAAGTGGGCCATCAGATTGGAAAGTTATAGAGAAGCATTCCTGTGGAAGGCACCAATCAATAACGAAATCTCCATTCAAAAGTGCATCAAGTGGAAGCAATCCAGACAACTCGTACTCGTCAGATTCAAGAATCCATTCAACAACAGCTTCTCCTACAAAAGTTCCGGAAACTGTTAGTTGAACTGGTTCACAACTGCTGTCCCATTCACAAGCTCCGTTAAGTGAAAATGGCATTGTTCCTGATACAGCATCAAGAGGAGTGTAATCTCCAAAGCTCACGTTGTCGGAGCCAGAGAATTCGAAATTCTGACCGTAAACGATACAGCATCCGCCATCAGTAATAATAGTATAACATCCATCAGGAAGACAGAATGAGAATGTCTGAGTTGTTATTCCGTCGGTCCAGTACTCTTCGAAAGCAAGCATGTTTTCATCTTGATCGAAGATGGAAATGACACCGCTGGTCGGGCCGTTCACAAATGGATTGGAGAATACGTTGATATTGAATTCTGTGCACGCTGGATTACAGTCGCTATTCACACTGAATTCATAGCTCAAGGTATTATCGCCATAATAAACATCGAACACACTTAATGTAGTACCATCGATGAATGGAGCTGAGTAGAATTCTACGTTTTCTAGGCTATTTGGCGCCCAGATCATAACTTCATAGCAACCGTCAGGAAGGCAAGCCAAATCGTCGTGATAAGGATCTTCTTCTGAGTAAGAAGTAGAACCTGATAGGAATACTTCGCCGAAGGCATTTACAACACTGTATTCAATAAATGATGGTCCAAATGATTCTACAAAACTGTCAAAGGCGAATGTCACTTCTGTGCATTCCGTTTCGCAGGCTTCAACGTGAACAACGGCAGTAAGCGTGGTGACGTTTGGACAAGCATTCGAAGTGTATTGAGCATAGACTGTGTAGACTCCTGGGGTGTCGTAGTGATGATCAGCAAAATGGCCACCTTCTTCTGTTGTTCCATCTCCAAAGCTCCAAACAACTTGTTCTCCTTCTGCAAAATTGGACGTTTCGAAAATCCAATTTCCGCAGTCTCCTGTTGCTGAAGCATAAAGTTGAGTTGGGCAATCGCCTTCACAAGGTTCTACATTAACCACTGCAAATAAAGTCACCCCGTCAGGGCAAGCATTAGAGCTGTATTCAACCATCACTGTATAAATGCCAGGCTCTTCGTAGTGGTGTTGTGTGAAATGACCCCCTGTTTGGAAAGACCCATCACCGAAAGTCCAATTTACAGACTCTCCTTCAGCAAAATTACTGGTTTCAAACACATAATATCCGCAATTGCCGCCATCTCCAACATACAATTCTGTTGGGCAATCTGTTACACATTCTATTTCAACTGTAGCACATTGGGTGATGTAATAATTGCAGTTTGGCGTGGTGTAAGTCACACATACCTCATAGTATCCGGTTTCATCGTATTCATGCTCGATGAAATGTCCACCTTCAACAGTTGTTCCATCTCCAAAATTCCAAACGTACTCTCCTCCTTCTACAAAAGAACCAATTTCAAATTGGCCCATTTCACAACTAGGATTTGCAGTCCAAAGCTCCATATCGCAATTCCAAGGTTCTAGACAATCTGAGTTTACTGAGAAATTGAAATATCCCAACTCCTCGTTAAATTGGTAGAAAGGTGACATCTGAACGTTATTACCTGCCATCTCGATGATATAGTAGGTATCCAGATTGGGGCCATAATTCATGCAACAATCGCCTTGAACCTCCACTGAATAGCACCCTGGAAGTAGGCAGGTATTCCAAGTCCAAGCTTCTGCCTCATTGTAATTTGCGGTAAAGACATTGACTACTTCTTCATCTGAATTATACACAGTAAAAGTCTGTCCTTCCAAATCAGTCATATCGGGCCCTATCGTGTTTACTGTTAAGAAAACCGCTGAGCATTCAATTTCCGGAACTGTAATCATTTGACATAAAGTCTCCAAACAGAATCCACTTTCAATCGACATACAAATTTCATATTCTCCTGGCCCTAGAGTAAATATCGTCTGAGGACCATCTGAGTAGTATTGGCCATTAACCGACCACGTATAATAAAGATCTTCAGAAAACTCCAGCGCAGCAGCTAAGACTCCGCTTGGAGTATTCTGTAAACTGAATTCTGCATTACAGGGTGGGTTTAGCTCTGAGCAATCACTGTTCACGCCAAAGTAATATTGGATAGAGACATTTTCGAAGTAGTTCAAGCCACCTACGGGCTCAATAGTTTCTCCGTTGAAAACAACCGACAGATCTAATCCTTGTGGATTGAAGGGCTGCGGAGATTGAATTAACAATTGATAGCATCCATCCTCTAAACAAACGGAGCCATCGAAGAAAGGATTTTCACTGTTGTATTCAGCTGTTCCGGATTCAATAGAAATCCCGCTAATAGCATGAGCGATAGACCAATATACTACCGCTGGCCCTCCTTGATTCGTCCAGCTATCTATGCCAAATGACACTTCATTTTGCTCACATTCATTGCCACAATTCACTAAAAATTCTTCGCACCATTCAACTCCGCTTGGACATTCTGGAGTCTCATACATGACACAAATAAAATTCGAGCCATCTTCTAAATCGAAAGTGGTTATGTGACCAACATTGTACAAGTTGCCATTCAGGAACCATTGCAGTTGAGCTCCATCTGGAAAATCATAAGCTTCCATCACGTAGTAGCCACATTCTCCTTGTTCTAGAATTTCCACTTCAAGTCCACAGTCTTGAGCACATTCTTCAACCACAACTTCAATGCAGAATCCTTGGCATACCATGCTCACTGGATTCGCACAAACAGTATAGGTACCGGGACCTGGGAAAGTGTGATCAATGCTTGTTCCTGAGTTCTCGGCTCCAGCATCGCTGAAATCCCAGATTACGTTTCCGAAAGCCGGTTCTGGCAATTGAAAGGCGAAGGAATTGCAGTTTTCACTTGGGTAGACGTTAATTTCTGCTGGACAGTCTCCGTTGGTAACATTGATGGTTTGGCAAGACTCTTCAAGACAGAATCCGCTTTCTATGTACAGGCAAATTTCGTGCTCCCCAGGTGCTAAAGTGAAGGTTTCAAAAGGATTATCAGAATAAAACTGCCCATCAACCATCCAAGCATAGTATAGGTAATCCGAATAAACTAGCGGAGTGCCAATTGTTCCATTTGGCGTGTCTTGCAAAGTAAAGCTAGCATCGCAGGGAGGATATAATTCAAAGCAATCGTTATTTATTCCGAAAAAATAATGAATTGAACTATTACTAATAATGTTGAATTCATCCAATGGTAGAGTAGGTTCTCCATTGTTACTAACCGAAATATCAATTCCATTTGGATTAAATGGAGCAGCAGACTGCACGATTAATTCATAACAACCATCTGCCAGACAAATTGAGCCATCAAAATATGGGTTTTCACTGTTGTATTCTACAAATCCAGACGCCAAGACTTCATCCCAAACGGGTGAAATAGTCCAAGTTAATGCAGAAGGACCTTCTTGATTGGTCCAACTGTCAATGCTAAACGTGACGTCATTTTGCTGACATTCATTGCCACAATTCACTAAAAATTCTTCGCACCATTCAACTCCGCTTGGACATTCTGGAGTCTCATACATGACACAAATGAAATTCTGTCCTTCATCTAAATCGAAAGTGGTTATGTGACCAACATTGTACAAGTTGCCATTCAGGAACCATTGCAGTTGAGCTCCATCTGGAAAATCATAAGCTTCCATCACGTAGTAGCCACATTCTCCTTGTTCTAGAA
>Ga0222689_1000136_pt1 | contig 36717 bp, 53 predicted proteins | sample AntAcemetage1231_FD_179838 | JGI IMG/M metagenome (GOLD analysis project Ga0222689, IMG submission 179838) | Saline water microbial communities from Ace Lake, Antarctica - #1231 | ecosystem: Environmental > Aquatic > Non-marine Saline and Alkaline > Saline | place: Antarctica: Ace Lake...
GTTGTAAACCATTTAAGAAAGTGTAGTTTCTATTTTTGTACGCAAATGATCAACGTCTTTTTTGAAAAGTATATCGCAATTCCAAGGAAAGTACCCGTTCATAAAATCGCCTCCATAAATGAAAACGCTAAATCCATAAGTTTCTGTATATATTTCAATATAATTACCTGCTTTATTAGTGAAGCTTATTTTAATTCCTAAGCGTTTATTATTTACTACATCTTGTCCTTTAGAGGTAAAACCATTTGCTAGTATCGATTTGTAAATGTCTTGTATCATATTTATTAATTTTGTGTTTAAAAACGGTGTACAACAATATATAAAAATAATAGCGTTTCCGTGCTTAATCGGTGGTTTATACTTATTTATTTAGTCTGTTTAGTACTCGAAATTCTGTTTGTTTTTATCGCTACTATTCTTATATTTAACGTTGTAGATAATAAATTTACCTGCGTTTTCGCTTTTTACGTTTCTTTCGGTTTTTTATGCAAGTCTGCTCGTGCTTCTTGTAGTTTGGAATAGGTTCTTTCGGGTCAATCCAAGGTTCTTTAAATTCAGGAAGTCTTGTGATTAAAAATGGTTCAGGTTCTCTTAAATCGGTAAATTGACTATCTACAACATCATGTAAAACACATATATTATTAGTGTTTCCCGATCCTATTACTACTATTTTCTTTGAATCCATAATATACGTTTTTTACATACGGGCGTTGCAGGTAATAAGACTACTCACCGTAGTGTTTAACGCAGGCAAGAGCAACATCTATCAAAGCATCATTTGCCTCTTTTTCTGTATCAAATACAGGCTGTGTACTTAACATTAGTTTGTGAATGTCACCATCTCTTGTCATATAACAGAAAGAGGCAAACTTTCCGTTATCATTTTTAGCTGAGGTTACCATAATATTTTCAGGATAATTGCCTGCTAATTCCATTGCTGTTAATACTGTCATTTGTTTTATATTTAAGTTATTAGTTTCAATTCCGTAGGCTTACATACCCACAACAATGGCTAAAACTCAACCCTGCGGGTCGCTTCGCTTGAGTTTTAGCCAAACCGTTAGCTGTCATTAAAACCGCTTCGATTTACGAATTTCTTTAATTAATTTTTTCACTTCTCTATAATGTTGTTCACACATTGGTACGGCATCTGCTTCGTGGTTATCAATCATTTCTTCGAGCAGGCGTAATGAACGAACAAGCAACGAACCGCTAACATCGGCTATAAAATCATTGCCGTTCTGTGCTTTATCCGAGGTTTCGTTCTCTTTATTCATTTTGTGTTTAATTTAAAAGTTAGTGCGTTTTAACGGCAACGCTTCATAGCCGTAGCCGTTAGGGTGCATTTAGAGAAAGATCGTCACAACCCAACCCGATAATAAAGTAAATCCAGCCATTAAAACTACAAATACCATATTAGTTGCAAATGTTTCCCAAAACTTATCTTTATCAGATTCTTTATCTATTTTTGCTTTAATAAAATTGATTAAGAATATTATTCCAATTGCTTCGACAACCCTTAAAGGCTGCATTTGAAATATTGGTACAATAAACCATAACCATAGTTTTGAAAAAACAAAACCGTTAATAATTGGGCTAATAATCATAGCCAACAATACTGTCATAAATTTTCCGAAATTTTCCATTTTAATTGATTTTAGATGAATAAATAATAAACGACACCCTAACAATGTATATAGCAAATTGGGGGTGTCGTTCCAGTTTGCAATATTTGTGCTGTTAATTTACTTTATGTAGCTCGATAGGGTAGCGCATTTTAATCCCCAACTTGCCATATACTTAACGTTTATAAGCAACCTAAAACGACATCGTAGCTAGCCATAAAAATATCATGCTTACATGGGTAATACTCTCCTTTAACTCCACGAATAATCCAGTCAGCGTGAGTAATTTTCATATCTCCTTCAAGTGTTCTAATTGCTAAGTGAGAAGTTCCGCTCATGTTTGATATATTCCTGTGTTCATTTGGGTCGTCCCAAACCTTTACGAGTACTTCATTTGGGTTATCGCCAAATGATTCGATAAACTCTTTAATGTTAGAGTAAATCGGTGCAGTATATTGAATTGCATCAATCACTACTGGTTTCTTTTTAAATTTTTACATTGTTTTTTTTTATTTTAAATTGTTATTAATTAAGTCCATGAAAAAGGCAGCTTATAACAGCACCTACCCAAAAGAGGGGTTTTAGTGGTTATATGGAGTTCTGTACTTCGGTTATTATTCATTTTTATATTCAAAATTTGTGCTTCGTAATCCCCTCCTTCGGGTAGCTGCATCACGTTAACTACAATCACTACTTTAGGAGTTCTAATAAATAGTTTGCGTGACAGGGAGAAGAAAGAGAACAAAAGCAAGCGAGGTTTTTACCCTTCAATTCGTTTAAATCTAATTTCTTTAATCCTATTTGTCCGTCAATCCAACAGCTATAACATTCAACGGCTTTTTCGGCAGCACCTTCTTTTTCTGTGTATAATATACCACAGTAATTGCCATCCTTATCTCTTACAACCCAATAACCAGCCTCAAATAAAACCTTGAAGGGATTTCCCCATTTAGTGCCTCTATTAACACATTTAGTATTTTCAGGTAGTTTAAATCCTTTTGTTCTCTTTCTTTGTACTCGTATCATAATTTCGTTTTTAATTACCCGTGCCAGTAGTTAACACGGTATATAATTTATAAGCCAATTAAGGCTTGTTTTTAATTTGTAAATTTTGTGCTATGGCTTACAAAACCATATACTCAACGTTGTAGGCAATAAGCCTACTAAGATTTATGATTAGGAAAGTATTGTTTTTGTTCTTTCTTAGATAGTTTTCTGCCACCTCCAGCCACTTTTCCAAATAGTGTTACGGTTGGTATATCGTAATCCTTTAAATAGTGATATCCCGCCATTGGTATATTAGTGCTTATGGTAGAAAATACATCTCCGTAATTTTCGCATAATACAGCAACCTCTTTTAATACATTATTTTCAAATGTTAAATGTGTCTCTAAAATATTGTAATTCATTTTCGTTGTTTTTAATTATTACTCTGGATGTATTTTGGCACACCATGCTCTCTGTGAGTTTCGCTGGCTGTGCTCATCACATATATCCGGCCCAAATCAATCATTTTTTTGAGGAGCTTGCCATCTGTTGTTTTTGTGAGAATCAGCAGCTTGCTCTCATCACCCTCAAAAATCATGTAGGGCTTTTGATAATAAACATCACAATGGGGATCAGATTTTTTGAGCCCGTTTGAGAAATCACCCAAATGGGCTTTTCTCCAATAGATTTCTGTTTTTATCAGATCAGGATAAATCATGATTTTTTCAGTTTTTAAAAGTTTGGAGCAAAAAAGTGAATCCAACAAACCTACAAACCAACAGCATCCAACAGAAAACGGCACTAATCCAACAGAATCCAACAGAATCCAACAGTGATTTGATAGTTATATTATTGATTTTTAAAAACTTAAGATATTTGTAGGTCTGTAGGTTTCGTTTTTTCATTTTCACTAGCTTTTATGATATTTTTTAAAAATCATCCATTAAATGGAATCTCATTATTTTCCCCACTTCCTCCACCCTGCAAGCGATTCCCCAAATCATTAAGGGCTTTCTGAGGCTCAAATCTCCCATCACCCTCTGGATTTCCTGAATTTTTGTAATTAGTGGATGCTGTTGGTTTCCCCATGTTTATCAGGTCAATCCCCAGCTTTTTGTTGGATAGCACCATGGCAGATGTGATTTTTCGGGCAGAATTTGGCCGAGTGAATGCTGTGGATTTATAAATCCCCACATAGGCTGGGCTGTTTTCAAGGTATTTTAAAAGGCTCTGCTTGTTCATTCCATTCCTTCCATACTGCTGGCGATATGAGCGCAAATATTCAGCATGGATTTCATTTAATCGAATGAAAAGCATCTCCTCATGGCCACAAGGGAATTTCTGTTCAATGCCTTTCCTTTTTACTTTTATAGATGGCCCCACCACAAATTCATTTTTAAAATGCCACCCCTCCTCCAGCTGGCCATTGTCTGCCAGATATAGCACAATATTCCAAAACTCTCCCAGAGCATCAGAATTCTGTATGAGAGCAGAGATTTCCCCCACTTGAGAGGCACACCATTCCCGGATATATTTCTCATCCCATGGCAGCTTAAATCTCTGACTGATAAAAATCCCACATGCTGCCACAGCAGCATAATTCCTGAGCACCCTATCTATATAATATATTTTTTCTTTATCTAGCTGGAGCCCAATCTCACTCATCACTTTTCCAAAAAGAGCACTGTATCCTTTAGAAAATTGATCTCTGAGCTTTAAAATTTCAACTATCATCCCTGTGAGCTCATGCTCTGCTCCATTAATATCATTTTTTAGCATCTGATAGGCTGCTTTTTGAGCCTCAGAGAATTCTGAGGAGCTTTCAAATTCCAACAGCAAACATCTGGAAAGGGCAGAATTATCATCCCGAGTGCTCAAATATTGCCCTGTGAGCACAATAGCTGAATTATACTGCTGAGTTTCTGTTTTTTTCTTACTTCCTCCCTTCCCTCTCTGCCTGCCTGCTCCATCATAGGCTGCCTTGATAGCTTGGAACCTCTCCTCTCTCATTAAAGCATCATCAAACTCATCCAAATTCACCACACAGTTTTTATACTGATCCAGATATTTTGAAAAAGCAAAATCTGTGGCTTGATGAACATTCAAAGGAGGTATGAGCCCATTGTGAGGAGCAAAAAAAACAGATACCAGAGATCTGGCAAATTCAGATTTTCCAGATCCTTTTGGGCCAAAGCAGCTCATCATTGGAGTTTTGCCCACAGCTTTATTCACCAAATCTTTAAACAGGCCCACCAAACAGAATGCAGCTCCAGCCATAGCTTTCCCCGGATAGCACTCCTCTAATAGTTCACACCATTTCTCAAAATTAATTTTTGGTTCTACATATTTAAGGTACCTATCATTTGAATAGTGATCATCTGTGCCAGATGCCTCCAGATAGATTTTGCTTATGGCTGGGGAGAAATATCTTTTATCCTCCAGATCCACAATCCCCATCTCTGAAAACGGAACCAGCGTTCCATTGTGCCATGCCATATTGAACCAAGAGAAAAATCCATTTTGCTGCCATCCCAAGCTCTCCAGCTCCATGCATGATGGGAAATTCCCTGATATTTTACTCAATATCCTCATGAGCTCTGATCCATTCCCTGCAAAAAGAAAGTTTCCCTGATCATAACAAACCTTTTTAAAAGCCTCCAGAGAAACCAGAGCAGAACTCTCAATATCAATCACCTGCTGATTGAATCCATTATCAATCTCAATCAATCTTTTGTTATTATCAATATTCATGATGTGAAAAAATGGCTTTACAATAAAATTGCTCACATTCACTCCATCTTTCCCATTCTGCTTTTGAAAATAGTATCCTGTTTTTTCCTTCTCAATCAGCTCATAAAATCCCCACTTGATAAACTCCCCCTCATCCACCCCCACTGGCAGAGCTCTTTGATCCTGTTTCAAAACCTGATGGCCAGCCTTTCCTTTTTCAATCCTTGAAAGTTCTTTTTGAAATATAGACGCACTCACTTTGAGCTTCTTTGCAATCTGCTTGGAGTATCTATCTCTCACAATATCACTGGGCAATAAAAGCAAAATCTCACAGATACTTTCTGCTGCATTTGCCAGCTCCATTGGATTATCCCCAGCAGCTGCCCAATATTCAGCAGCTGCCCACAAAACAGCATCTTGAGAGCAGGCATTTAACTCAATGGAACCACCCCCAGAGAGGATTTTATCTGCATCTTTTCCTCCCTCGGGGATTGATACCTGAATTTTTGAAAATCCGGCCTCAATACAGGTGGGAATATCTTTTAAAATGGATTTTCTCCCTGGCCCATCATCATCTTTCATGATATAGATGGCATCCGTATATCTCCGGGCCAGTTTAGCCTGCTCTATTGTGAAGGAAGTGCCGGAAGGGGCCACAGCTTGAGGATGCCCATGCTGATGGCATGAAATCACATCATGATAGCCCTCCACCAATATAAAAAATGGGATCTGTTTCTGAGCATTCAAAACTTGATGCAAACCAAACAGCACCCGGCTTTTATTATAAACAATACTTTCATGGGAGTTGAAATATTTCACATCCCCATCCTCCAGAGCTCTCCCTCCAAATCCCACAATATTATCCCGCTCATCATAAATGGGATAAATTGTTCTATTTCTGAAAAAATCAAAATTCTTTGAATTCTTTGTGCTGCAAAGCCCCAGCTCTTTAGCCAGCAGATAATCCTCTGGATGATCATTTATCAATTTATCAGTGATGAATCTCCATCCATCTGGAGCAAATCCAATCAGAAACTGATCAGCAGTTTCCTGATCCACCCCTCTTTTATCTCTGATATATCCAGCCCCTGCATGATCAGCCATCTCCCAATTCTCAGCAATTTCCTTGTGATAGGTGTGAGCAATCCTGTTGATGAGCTTGAGCATGGCCTGCTTTTTATCCTTTTTCCCCTTTTGCTCCTCCACATCCACATCCTCCAGCTCAATTGAGATATTGTATTTATCAGCCAGCCAAGTGATGGCCGTTGGATAATCCATTTTTTCATGCTCCATCAGAAAAGTGATGGCATTTCCCTTTTTATCACATCCAAAGCATTTAAAAATCCCTTTTTTCTCTAAAACTGAAAAGCTCGGAGTTTTCTCCCCGTGGAAAGGGCAGCAAGCTTTATTTTTTTTGAGTGATATAAAATGGCCCACCACCTCAGAAATGGAAATTCTGGATTTTACCTCACTGATTGTTTTTTCTGAAATCATTTTTTCCTCCCCCATGCTTTAACCATTGAAACCACTGCTCTCAAAAACCCCAAAACCCTCTCTTTAAATGATGGCCTCCTCCTCCTCACACTTTTTGCCTGTGGGGATTTTTTCTCATGAAAATCTTTACCTTTCCTTTTCTCCTCCACAGGCAGATTCATGATGGCCTGCACATAAGCATCCACAGCTCCCCATCCATGAGATTTCAAAAGCCTCATCATTTCTTTTTCGTGATCTATATAATCAGAAACCATGGCCATATAATATTTACTTGATATGATGGCCACCTCTTTTCCCTTCACTTTTATGCTTTTCATCCCCCTATTCAGAAGTGCCTCCCCCAGCATTGACCTCCGGCACAGAATAGCCTTTCCCTTTTGATCTGTTTTTAAAACTAAAGGCAAGTTTTTTGAATAGGCTCTAATTTTCCCCCGCTTACTCATGGCCCACCTCCAATCCTTTGCTTTTCTTATCAAGGATCTCATCAATTTCTGAAACAATTAATTTGATTGAATCATAAAGAGAAAAATCCCTTTGGATTACTTTTCTGCTGTGAATAACAGTGGCATGATCTTTCCCTCCATAGAATCTCCCAATGTCCTGAAATGGCTGAATGGTGTACCTACAGCAGAAAAACATGGCCATCTGTCTGGGGAATAGAATTTTTCTATCTCTACTCTTGATTTTCACCTCCTCGGAGGTGATTCCAAAATAATTGCACACCACCTCATTGATTCCCTCAATTTCCAGCTTGTAGGGAGTGTTTTTTCCTCTAGTGCCTGTTTTGATGGCCAGCATTGCAATCATATCAATGCTGTTTGTATCTATCTTACTATTACTAAATTCTATTATCATCTTTTCATAGGATTTGTGGTGATTGGGCCAAGCTTTGCATCTGAAAACTGGATCAGTTTATTCCACCAATTCACTGGCTCTCCATTCTCAAAATCTTTTTCCCACTGGATGTTTTCAAAAAAAACCAGCTCTTTTTTCATAGTATCAGCCATCCTCACTACTTCCATGGCTCTTTTGCATTTCATAAAGCCCGGCATGGTAACTATCAAATTGGCCTGCAAAATTATGTAGGTGATTTGAGCCATGGTACTTGCATCATCATTGTGAGTGGCAAAAAAATGATTCCCAACAAAAGCTTTTGGAGGATCTTTTATCAGTTTCCACCTCCCCACAAGAGCAGTGAATTCCCTTTCTGATTTTGCTGCTTGATATTGGCTGCTAATAGGCCCAACAATGAATATCATCTCATTTTTTCTCATGATTTTATTGATTTTAATTTCTTGGATCACCCAAAAAATTCGGTTAATTCTGAAAGTATTTTTTCCCGTGATGATGAGCCTGCTCCGGGAATGAGGGCATGGATTTCTGTTTTGTGATTGCTATAGAAAGCCCTCACTCCTTTATCTGATGCTTTTGGGTAGAATTCCACCCACTTTTTCACCACATTAAGCGGGTGAATAATCAGGGAATATGGCACCCGACTTTTCTCTGTTCGGATGAGAAATTCCCTCACCCTCACTACTTTTTTCAGCAGCATCATTCCTTTGCTCATGCCAAGTGAGTTTTTGATACTGAAATTTCTCCTCTGGCACTCTTTTCAATCTCTCCCCTCCTTTTGTCTTCTCTTTCTGCTAGTATGAGCAGCACCCTCATGATTTTCTCATTTGACCTTTGCCCGTTTTTCACCATAGAGATCATGGATGGATGAAACTCATGATTGAGCATTTCACTGGCCTGCTCTCTGTAGTGGCTTGGCAGCCTCTCAGATAGTGTTTTGAGAGATCTCAGAGATAATTTTTTCTTTTTCGGCATTCTTTTTGTGATATATTATTTTGACGGTCACTAAACAATAACTGAATAGTTACCAAACTATCACAAAAGTACATTTTTAATTGAATTATGAACCTTTTACAGTACTTAAATAAATATTAACCGTAAATAAATACAGAATTATCTGATCATAAACGCTGATTTTTAAGGCTATGGAAACAAAAACCCTCAAAACCCTCAAAACCTATGTGATCCGAGCCATAAAAAAAGAGCAGATGGCTCAAAATCCATTTGATTCCTATAAGGTGAAAGGGCAAAAAGTGGAGATGGTGTATCTCACCAGAAGAGAAGTGGCCCGGCTGGAGGAGCTTTATGATACCCTCACAGATTTATCATTGAAAAGAACCCTCCAGAGCTTTTTATTTTGCTGCTTTTGTGGAGGAATAAGAGTGGGAGATCTCCCTTTTTTAAACCAGCACAATAAATCATTGAGTGAGATTCACTATGTGCCCAATAAAACAAGAGAATCCTCCTCCAAAGTGATCAGAATCCCCATCAATAAAAAAGCCAGAAAACACATCAATCCAGCCGGGAAAATTGTGCCCACCTACTGCTCACAAGTGATGAATAGGCATTTAAAAACATTGGCTCAATTGGCTGAAATTGAAAAGCCAATCACTTTCCATGTTTCCCGCCATACTTTTGCCACCTTATTTCTCCAGATGGGGGGGAAAGTAGAAGTACTAAAAGAGCTCATGGGTCATTCAGCCATCAAATCTACGATGCAATATGTGCATGTCACAGATCAGAGCAAGCATTCCCAGATGGATGCCATGGACAATCTCTAAGTCGCTATCCCAGCCAGCTTTTCCACCTTTTCCTTTCTGGCTTGTTCATCCTCCAGATCTCTCAATGGCAGATTCACTTTGAATTCTCTTTGCCATTTGTTCATGATAGCATTCTGCTGTTTTATCAGAGCAATGAGCTCAGATGATCCAGCTCCCGGATCTGCTCCCCCAAAAACTCCACCTTTTTCCATCCTCAGATTCTCAGAGGCCCCTTTGTAGTTAATGCCCGGCACTTGTCCAGATTCATTGATGCTCCTTAAAGTAGGCAAAGTGGATGCATTCACAGAATTTTTACGGATGATCATTTCTCCCCCTTCCATCTCTGCTCTCACTTGGCCTGTGGATGGATCGATCACTGGCATGCCTCCGCTGGAATGAGAGGGGCCATTTAGCACATCAAACATTCCTCCAGCTGCATATTTCTGGGAGGCTATCATGGCCACTTGCCCCGCTGTGGATGCCACAATTGCAGGGATGGCAAGCGGGGCCAAAACCCCTGTTTGTGCAGTTGTTTTAGTGATTGCCAAAGCACCATTTATCAATGCCTGAGCTATATCAATGCCTTTCTTTTTATTAAAAGCTGCTTTTTGAATTTTTTCTTTTTCCTTTTCATATTCAGCCTCACTGATGATTCCAGCATCCTTTTTCTTTTGCAATCCATCCAGCTCCCTTTGCTCATTCCTATCAGCCCCTTGGCTCAATAAAGTGAACCCTGTATCCAGAGCCTCAGAAAGCATTTCTCTTTTTGCCTCTGCCAGAGCTCTTTGGGATTCCTCCTCTTTTTTTACTTCCTCCTCCAAATAAACCCCATGAGCCTCTGCCCTGCGGGCATATCCCTCCAGCATCAATTGATCTTTGACGGCCTCCAGCTCCACAGCACTATCAATCTCCAAAAGATTCTGTGCCTCCAGCCGTTCCATTGTCTGCATCATCACCCTATCAGCTGCCCCGGAGGATTCTGGTTTGCTCTGTTTTTTATTGGAAAGCTCCCCAGATATTTCATTGATTTGCTTTCTCAGGGATTCTTTGAGCTCTGGAGAGATAAATTGATTTTTGAGCAGCTCATTTGATTTTTTGAGCTCCTTTTTCAGCTCTTGAGTACTCATTTGAGAGAATGATTTTGCAGCATTCCCCCCAGCCGCTGCTGCTGATTCTGTGATTTTAGGATCTTCAAAGAAATGGGCAAATGGCTCTACCACGTCATCCATGAGCTGTGCCACACTATCACCATAAGCACCCAAAGCTTCTTTAAAAGCCTCTGTGCCATTGTCCATTTTGAAATCAGAAAGAAAATCAAAAGCAGCTTTTCCCCCTTCGATTAACGCCCTGAAACCTGAAATCACAATTTCAATCTGAGTGATGAAAAGTTTCAAGGGGAGCATCAAAAGTTTCACTGCTGTTGTTACAAAATCCAGCACGTTCACCGTTGATTCACCCTCATCACTCATGAGCCCCATGGATTCCCCGAGCTCAGAAAACGCATCCTGCAGGCTTGAAAAATTATCTTGAATATCTTTTGTGGCCTCCTGAAAACCAACCACTATCATGGATATCACATTCACAATGGCCATCAATCCTCCCTCTCCCTCAGAAAATTGCAGAATAAGGCCATCCCATGCGGAGCCCAATATTTTGAGCCTGCCATCTAAAGTGTTCAATTGAGTATCAGCCATTTTCTCTGCTGCTCCTCCAGCATCACCAAGGGCCACAGCGAGCTCTCCCACTTTCTCACTCTGCTCTGCTAGTACAAGCAAGGCAGCCTGCCCCCTTTCTCCCACCAGATCATTGGCAATGGCCAATCTCTCAGCTGGAGAGGTGGCCTCGTCCAGCGCTTTTTTCACATTCCCCAGGGATTCAGCCAATGGCTTTCCATCTTTTGAGAGCTCGTTGAATATTTTTTTCAATGATGTGCCAGCCATTGAGCCATGAATACCACTATCAGCAAGTTTTCCCAGCATGGCAGCAGTATCCTCAATGGAAACCCCAGCAGCCCGAGCCAGTGGAGCAGCAGCTTTCATTGACTCTTTCCACTTTTCCATATCAAGGCCAGAGGATGAAAAGCTTTTTGCCATCACATCCACCACCCGCTGCATATCTGTGGCCTCAAGGCCAAAAGCCCTGAGTGATGATCCGGCCACTGTTGCCGCCTCTCCCAGCTCTGTATTGGTAGCAGCTGCCAGAGATAAAGTGGCCTCTGTTACGTTCAAAATTTCTTGCTCACTGAATCCCAGCTTTGCATATTCTGTTTGCAAATTACTCACCTCCGCAGCAGTAAAGGAGGTGATGGCTCCCAATCTTTTGGAATCAGCCTCCAGAGCCACAATCTCCTCCCGGGTTTTCCCGAGCACTGAGGCCAGATTGGCCTGAGCTTGCCCAAATTCTTTGATGGTATTAAATGCCCCCCTCAAAACATTAACCAGAGTGGAGATGGCAAGCAGTGGCCCCAGCTGAGCTTTCATAAAATTGCCAAAGCCTCCCCATGCTTTTCTCATTCCCCCCACTTGCTTTCTGTGCTGATCCAGCACACCCTTTATTTTGCGGAGCTCCTTCACTTTTCGATTGTAATCATCAGATCCTCTCTCTGCTTTTTTTACTGAATTTCTCAGAGAGTGAAATTCCTTTTCAATGGCCTTGATATTATCGGCCACCTCTTTGCCATTTATTTTAATGGTGACTTTTCTATTCTCTGTTGCGGCCATTTATTTGAGTTTCATTGATTGCGTTGTTAAATCAGCAGATATTTTCTGCAAATCATCCCCCAGCTGGGGCACTGTTTTAGAAAGGCCATTACCAATCCAATTGCTCCCTTTTATTCCTTTTGAATAATATGAAACACTCCCCCTCTCAATGGCCCCGCTCTCCACACCATGATGCAGGATGTATCCATACCTTTTCACATCTGTAGAAATTCCCCATGGCTCATCACCATCTTTTCTCACTTTGGTTTTCATGCCCCGGATGAGCTTACCTGATTTTTTGTGACCATTGGATGATGCCGCAGCTTTTAATGCTGCGTTGATTCTGGGGGCATGTTTTTCTGCCACTCTGGAAAGCTCTTGATCAATATTCATGATGAGATGAATTTATGCTCCGCTATTACAAAGCCTTGAAAGCACATAAATGATATCCAGAGTTGAAACTTTATAATCCCCATTAAAATCCCCCCGAGCTGATGATGGTACAATGAATTGATAGGGCTCAAAATAAAAAGTAGTATCTGGTGTGGAATACCACCGATATTCCCCCAATGCCCCTGCTTTACAAAATGGATATGGGGCCTGATTAAGTACGGCATACCCTTCCCCTGTGCGCCTGTATTCTGCTCCCTTCTCAAAAGTTCTCATTTCAAGTGCATGATGGCCGTTGCATTCTGGGATATATCCCTCACAATCCGGCCCCACATAAACCTGAAACTGTAAATCCTCCCCTGTGCCAGCAAATGAGCCATCCACCCACCACTGAACAGAATCAAAATCTAAATCCTGATTTCCTCCCCAGAGCATAGAGCCATCATCATTCCTTGTATAATTTTGCTCCCTCCACTTTGTTTGAGAGCAAAAATTCCCCTCTTGAAAGTAGGGAGCACAAGCAGGGATGATATCCTCATAATGAGTGCCGAAATAAGGTAGAATATCAAAGAGTAAATCTTGAAAATTCAAGCACTCAGACCCCCCTGTTTTCATTTCCGCCACTGATAAGCAGCTATCAATCAGCCCAATGCTCAGCTCAATTTTTAAATTGTGCTTTGTGGCATAATCTGTGATAAATAGATGGTATTGCTCAGCAGTCTCTGGCAGAGGAGTGCTAAATGGCTCACAGCTCAAAAAGCTGATGGAAATCATGATTGCAAAAAGAAACTTTTTCATAGGAGGCTCGTTTGATTAAACCAAACCTACTGAAATTCAATCCATTTTTATGGACAGCAGCCAGTTATGGAAACTAGAAACTAAAATTTAATTATATGAATGCTCAAATTGAAAGGATTAATGCAATGGCAAATAATGGGGAAGTAACAAGAGAGCTGCTCTCTTTAATTCTTGATTTTCATCAGCTCCATGCTTATGATACACTGCTAGAATTCTTGCAGCAAAGAATTCTGGGGATAATCACCTCAAAAGATGTATTAACTTTTGAATCCCTTTCTGAAAACCCCCAGAGATTTGATCTCCATGATCTGCTCTCTGTGATAAATAAACTTTGCAGCACCAAATAAAAAAAGCCCTAGTGATCATCACTAGGGGCTTTTTTTTGTTTTAGTATTTTGTTATTGGGATTTGAGCCATTATTATCCCCACCCATTTTTTCCACTATACTCTGTTTTAAAGCCCTTCATCTGCTGGATAACTTGCTCTCCAATCCCTCCCGGATCCCCGTAAAACACAAACCCCATTCCTCCCGGTAGTTTCCCGGTTTTTACCACATCATTTGCAGGGGAAACTACCCTAATTTTACTCTCCAGCCCCTTTCTCACAGGGCATGATATTCTATGGGGCCACCCTGCCCATCTAAATCTCCCTTGATACATATAAACTCTCCCTAGTTCTGCCATCAGTTCACTGTTTTATCTGCTGGCCTAAGACATTAAATTTTGAGCCTGCAATTGTTTCTCGTTCTTTTTTCTGTTCATCAATAGACAAATTCAAAAACCAGTTTTCACTCCACCACCAATCTCCGCACCCTGTCGACCAGCTCCAGCCGTCTATATTCACATAATATGGCCCCGGCTCCAGCTCAATTGTAAAATGCCACTCCTGCCTTGTGGGATCATAGACGGGCATGCAGCAGTAATTTTCAGAGGTCGCAAAATAACATTGGGTACCCCACACAAAATCCATCTCTGAGCAGCTCCCCCCCTGATAAAATATCCATGGTGATACCCTCCAGCGGCCCATGATTCCCAATTGATGTACTATCCTCATCCACATAAGGCTCCTCGGGAGTTGTGCCCACATAAAACTCCACCATCCCTCCATGAATCACCTCAATAGTGTACCACAGATCATCATTGGGATAATGGCATGGATATGCCGGGAAAGTCCACCCCGGATCAAAAGGAATTTCAAAAGCAGAGGTGCAATCATAATTGCAAAATGATTCAGGTGATTGCTCCTCCACTGCAATTGCATCTGCACAAAAATCATTTGGGCACTGGCTAAAAGCAGAGAAACCCCATAAAAGTAAAATAATTAGAAACCCTCTCATATAAGTCCCCTGTTTTTTGCTTTTCTCAGAGCGTTTTTTTCATCCCTTGCAAAGATTTCAACCCCATCAAAATAGAAAGCTTTCACTCCCTGCCGCCCCCTGATGCTGGCAGCATTCTTTTCCTTTTGGATATAATTCAGCCCCTCCCTCCTGTTTTTTGGAGCAGGATGAAACCTCCTCTTTGTTCCCGGTTTTGTGGGCTCAACCTGGCTGGCCCCCATCATCCCAATCATCCCTGCAATAAGTAATAAAATTTTTTTCATTCCCATAGTTTCTTTGTTTTGCGGGCAATCACTTGCCCTGTATTATAGCAATAGTGAAATAAATTCTCTTGATGTTTCAGATCAGTATCATAAACCCCCTCCATGAATCCAGCTGGCTGGAAAAGCTCTATCAATTCAATGCCCATTTTTTTGCAATAGGCCCGGAGCTCAGACTGATCATTTTTACTGATTTCAAAATTCATGATAGCTATGGATCTCATCAGCATATCCAAAATATTTTTTGGCTCTGGCAATCCATCCAGCACAGAATCCAAAATCTCTGGTCTGCTGTAAACAGCCACCACTATATCCAGTCTTTTATAACAATAATCTTTGAGGCTTTTGATAGGTAAGTGATTTCGCAATCCCCCATCTGCTCCTGATTTGATTATTTCACTAAAAACAGGGATTGATGAGGAGGCTGAAATAAAATCATCCATGGGCATATCAGTATGGCCTGCTCTATTGATGGCCCCCAGCTCAATGGCTCCTGATTTAATATTCACTTTTTCTGCATATACTGAAACTCCAGTTCTCTTGATGGCTTGATAAACCGACATTCTGCCAGCCTCCACAAAAAAATCTGTGGCATAAATGGATTTAAAAAGCTCCTGTTTCAGCTTTGACATATCCCCCAGATAATTCCTGCCCCGGATGATATTCATGATAGCGTAAAATCTCAGCCCCCCCTTTTTTGTGAGGGGAGCTCGTTTCCAGAAATCTTTGGGCTGGATATTTTTGAAAGCCTCTGCTTTTTGACTCACCACCCCAGCAGCCACAAAGGGAGCAATAATGGCCCCGGCACTAACTCCGGCCACCATTTCAAATATCATCCCCTCCTCCTCTAGTGCTAGAGCATAACCAGCGTGGCCAGCTATTTTTGTACCTCCCCCAGAAAATAAAATTCCTATGTTTTTTTTGCTCATGGCTTGAAAATTTTAAATAAGTCTTGGCCCGTATAAGCGCAATCTATATGGCTCCAAGTGGTGGTGAATTCAGGATCTTCAATCCTAGTGATCCTGCCTGATTGGATGAGCTCCCCCTCCATTGTTTTTAATTCCTCCAGAACCTCAGAAGGGCTGTATTTACACACAAAATCAAAAGCTCTCCCAAACTTATGCTGGGATAAGCTGGAGCCAATACCAGAGGAAAATGGCCTGAGCCCAGAGAATGCTCTTGTGCCACCCGCAGCCCAATTATTTACTGTAAAAGGGCAGCCCATTTTTTTTCTCACTATCTGGAGCCCTTCAATGATTCTATTATCTAAAAACTTCAATGGCCTGATTGTGCCATCATAAAAATCTGGATGAATCAATTCATCCAGATAAAAGTTTTCTGTGATTTTAATCCTCTTTTCTTGTGGGATGAGCATTATTTTTTCTTTTTAAAAGTGATGAGAGCAGATCCAATCAAAGCCCCTGAAATGATGCTCATAAAAATCACCCCACCCAAAAAGGAAACCTCTTTATCTAGGAAAATAATAGTGATAAGAGAGCCCACCCAAACAAGGCAGATGAATAGGAAATGCGGGAAACTATTATTCATATCTCTAAAAATTTAAAAAAGATGATTGATGCCACTATGAGCAGCGATAAATTGATAATGAAATAAATGAATGCTGGGTTTGATTTTTTTCCGAAAACAAAAGAGAGGATGCTTTTAGCCATGCCATCCATACCGTTCTCTGAGAGGTGAAAAAAAGGTAAATCTTTTTGAAAAAATCTGATTTTGAGGCCATTCAGGGCCCATGCGAAAATACTATTTCTAGCTACTGCCATGAGCACTATTATGGGCCAAAATTTTAAATCTAAAACTAAAAGCAGGCTCCAAAGCATCCCCCACAATCCTGCAAAAAGAATGTGGTATTCTCTATCAAGCTCACCAGCATCCTGCCCCCCTTCTCTTTGATATACAATATGAAACCGCTGGATGATAAAGTGGATTTTAGACTCCACAACAGCAATTGAGAGGATCAATAAAAACAGAATGATATTTATCAGCATAGTGAGGATGGTTTTAATGAAAGCACCAAGGCCAAAGCCCTGATGCTTTATTGTTCGAGGCTCCGAGCTGTTTTGCAGGCTATCAAACCCACAATCCCCCCAGAGCCTTTCTAGGGTGTTTTTTTTTGCATCGGAGTGTTCGTGGCTCTATATCCACCACGAACCTCTCCGCTTAACCAAATCAAGTGATGATAAACCACTCCGATGCAGTGGGAATAGTCAAACCCACAGCACCCTTGTCAATAAGAAATTACTCTCATCTGCTCGTTTGCAGATTCATGTTGGCTGTAAATATATGATAATATAGAATTCTATAGTATTTAAATACGGAAAAACCGTGTCAAAAACCAGCTTTCACCTCTTTTTTAATTTTATTTTTGGTACTGTGGGCTGATTATAGCCTTGATGTGACAAGGGGATGAGAAAAGAAAGATATTTCCTCCCTCAGTTTTGATTGTTAGTAAAACAAGAAATGGGGATTGTAATACCAACAGAGCTGCTGTAAAAAACAGAATTCCCCATCAGATTGAGCCTCTCTCTGCTTTCAGGGTATTCCAACAAAGCCCCAGCATCTCTCTCACTAGCTTTATGCTTGCCCCACAGCTCTGGATGATCCAGCAAACCCTTTTTACTGTACTTGTTTTGAGTAAAAACAACATCTGACATATATGCAATGGCTGCCACACCGATCAAAGCAAAGCCATTGATCTCAAGGCCATGCTGATCCTGCATTCCCATCATCACAATACTGGCCCCCACAACTAAGGAAGCCCCCAGATACCTCTGATTTATCTCTTTCATGGGGTTATTATCTGGGAAATCAGAAAGCTTTTGAGATGCCGCAATCAGGCTGGAGAGGATAAAAATGGCTGTGATTAGTAGTTTCATCATTTAACAGTTTGAGCTGGGGAATATACCCAATAAATTCTGGTAAACTTCAAAAACCTCTCCAAAATTAAACAGCATGCTAATCCACATTAAATTTCCTCAAGTATAATGAGGCTATTGATTTCCCTTTTAGGCTGTCTTTGATGGAAATCTGCTCCACAATAAATTTCTGATTTTCAATAATGAGCACTTTATCAATCAGCTCCTCTGGATTCATCGGGCCAATATCAATTTTCCTTTTTATCCTCACACTATTGATCCTGAACTCATACCATGGCTTTAAAAGCAAATCAAAAACCCCAATATCCTCCTCATCTAAATTGAGGGAAAAACTCAAAATATCATCCCCTTCATAATTATAATTAAATGGAGAGGAAAGTGGGTAATCACCCACCTCCCCAGCCTCAAGGCCATGGAAAATTGATAAATAAACAGGCCATGTTTTTTTGCCCTGCTCAATCCATTCTGAGCTCCCAGACTCTGAGATGCTCGGCCCCAGAAAATCATCTGTGCCATCATTAATCTCAGCCACCTCTGGGAGTTTTGCCCCCAGACTGATCACCACCTCTTTCCCTGATCCAATACTCACCTTTTTTAAATCCAATCCAATCAATTTCCAATCAAACAGGAAAAAGCCAGTATAGTCTGCCACAGCTATCTGATTGGTGTTTTTCACTAGATAAGCAAAACCGGGCCTGGCCGTTGGTAGGTCTGAGAAAGCACCCACCTCCCCATCCAAAACAGCAGGGTATTCATCTACATCATTCCCCCATTTCAAAATGTATTTTTTACCCTCAAAAACCTCCTTTTCAAAATCTGCAGCCCAGAATTCCATCTTTTCTCCCTGCTCTGTGAGCTTGTTTTTGCTGAGAGAGATATCCACTATTTTTGTGATAGAGTTGTGTTTTATAGTGCATCCCAATACTTTTTTGCAAATCTTCAAAAACTCTCCCACAGAAATATCCGGCACACAATCCCCCAAATCAAACTGCCCCTGCCAATTATTGAGATAGTTACTCCCGTTATCAGCATTGAATACAAGAATTGTGGAACCCTCCAAAACATCAAAACCCGCCCCGGCCCAGTATATCTCAAAGCCAGAGGATTGAGTGGAATCAGCTGTGAAAGAGTTTGAAATTATCACCTCCTCCTGCCCCCCTGTTATCCCTGTGTTCTGCTGAGTTGATTGCCCAATGAATTGAGATGTTAAGGTGCCCCCCCCCGGAGCTGGGCTAATAATCAATTTCACATAAAAGATATAGTATGCCCCAGAAACTAAGGGATAGAAAGTGGATGCCGGCAAGGTTATGCCATCAGCTGTGGTATCCTTTATAATCTCATCAAATGAAATTGGGGTGAATATCGTTGTGGGGATTGCTGTGGTGGATGTTTTTGCAGCCTCTAAGGATTCAAAGCCGTTGATTTTATCAATAGCATGCAGGCCAATCAAATGGATTTTCATGAACCTTGAATCATTCATCACATCCCCTGAGATGCTAAAACCAAAATAAGAAAAGCACTTTTCTAAAACATGCAGCAAATAAACCTGTGGGAGCAGGCTGAATTTTGTGGCTGATGTAGTGTTTGTTTTAAAGCTCTGAGAGGTTTGATCCCACACATTAAAAATCTCCGGGGAGTAATCCCCTGAGCCATAAAACCCCTCACATTTTAAAGAGGGAAAGCAAATGGCTGCATCTGGATAGGGTAATAAATTCAGGGCCCCAGCCTCATCTGCAATATCAGACGGGGAGGTGCCCAGATCCATCTGCTCAGAGATCACCTCTCTGATTGTTACCCCCTCGGAAATGCTCCCATAAGAAAATACCAGAAACGATGTATCAAGCTCTTTTTTATCTCTGCCCATCATGCCCTGCTCCACTAGAATTTTCCCCACATGCTTGAGGGCTCCATTCTTGTAGTACCTCGCATCATATAAATACTCCCTGTTTCCCACCTCTATTTTGTGGGCCAAACCCAAAATCTCACTATTTCCCTCCACAGGAATCCTCATCCCCATGGCAAAGCTCCCCGGCATGCTCTCATTTGAAAACAGCCCGCTTTTATACTCAAAGGATGCATTAAAATCTGCGGGGAGGTTTAAAAACCGCTCCCCACCATTCACCACCACACTGATATCTATTGCCATACCTTGTTGATATTTGAAAATGCTGTTTCCTCATTGAGAGAGAATATGATTTTTGCGGGGAGATTATTTGTGTTTTTAAAATCCTTCACTCCAGCTGTTATCTCTGGAGATTCCACCCTCACTGCAATCCTTTTTGTGAGAGCACCATCCCTCACCATTAAAAACACATTTGGGGATATTAAAAGATCCTGCAATGCCTGAGTTTGTTTTTTTGGAATGGAGCCAGTGCTGATTTCAATCCCTGATTTTAGCCTATGATTAAAATCAAAATCAATGAGATCACTGCTCAGAGGATTATTGTTCTCTGGGAGCTTCAATGATTCATAATCAGCAGAGGATTTCATTTCTCTCTCACCAGAAAAGCAAATTGTTTCTGCCACTCCAAAGCTGTTGTAATACCCCACCATCAGCATCATTTTTGATGGCTCAAGGATATTAAAAAGCATAGAGGCCAAAATATTCAATGAGTTATCAATCACCCTCAATGAATATTTGTAGGGAGTTTTCCCAGCATGGATCACATTTAAAAGCAGCTGATCATATCCAGCTGGCACTGCCCAAATATTATTCTCAGAGTATTGGCTGGAGCTGTACAGAGGATCTACTGATGAAAACGCCAAGTCCACAGAGTTGGTGCCATCAGTGAAATAAATAGTATAGGCCAGTACTAAATCAGTGATTGATTGAGAGGGATCTGTATTTATAAAATGGAGCCAGTGGAAAGCGTCCTGAGCTATCAGCACCCCCTCAGGCTGATGAGTGAGGAATTTTGATTTCACCCTAAACTCATCAATCAAACTTTCTGCTTTATCATAAGACCGAAACCCACCTTTTGAGATTGCTATATTTTCAGATATAGTGATGGGGTTTTCTGTTGGTGTGTCCCCATAATATTCCGAAAACTCAATGCTCATTTTCACTGTGCCTGTATCTGGGGGAGAGATGAAATTGAACCCTGTAGCCAAAGTGAAAAGGGAAAGCTGATCAATAGGGAAAAGCTCATCCACAATGGCTGAAAAATTCCACTCCAAAGTGCCATCATCCTCTGGGATTTTATATACATAATCACTATATATTTTATCCCCATACCCTTTATCTAATACCACCCGGGCCCTCACCCTAAAATCAGCATCATACCAGAAATGCACCCCAGCCACATCTCCAGTTGGATTGGCAGTATAACCTGTATGAGTGAGTGTGATGGTGAAATCTGGGCCATACTGCAAAGCTTTAAAGGTGAGGGATGCAGAGCCATCAGAGTAAATCTCATAGAATTCATTTACTGATAGATTAACCAATAAAAAAGGAATCAATGAAAGTAAATATTGATATGATGATCCTGAAACATAGGCTGGCAGCTCTGTGCCACTATCATCTGGAGCTGCCACAAAAGAGAATAGAATCTCCCCCCCAGAAAAAGAGGGAGATTCAAATTTTAAAGTATCTCCAATCCCAGGATTGGAGAGCAATCCCCATCTGGAGGAGGATTTCACCCCCTCAGAGGAAAGGAAATTTTCAGTATCTAGTGAAAAATTTATTGGATTTTTTGATAAAAGAACAGCCTCCGGGCTTGTTGTGATTATTACTGCCATAGATCCTCATTATATGATATTAATGAATTAAAATCCTTTAGGGTAAGTTTAAACCAATATCCAGAGATATCTAGTGTATCCACCATATCAAAAGAAACAGATCCTGTATCAAGGCCCGTGAAAATCTCACAGCCATCAGCATGATCTTTTAGGAGCTTTGCTAGGATCTCAAAGCCTATGCTCATGGATTTATCAAAAGCTGCCACCTCTTTTGTGAAATCCCCCTTTGGATGTTTCACCCAAACCAAAAACCCAAAAGAGGTGAAAGGGATGGCTGAATCAGAATCCCCTATCAATTTACCAGATGATTCACTCAACTGGAGGATCACCCCTCCATGGGGCACATGCTTTGATATTTGCCCGAGCTCGGAAACATTGAACCGGGAATAACGGGGATTTTTATCAGTGTGATTTATTGATGAGTGGCTGGTGGCCACCTGTTCAAAATAGGCATCCAATTTTAAAACTAGGCTCATTTTTGCGCTTTTAATTTTTCAGCTTGCTCCTCTGTTTTTTCCAAATAGGTCATTACATAAATAACCTCCATGCTATGTACTTTTTCAATGGTGCCAAATTTATCACCAGCCAGATCCACCACTAAACCATAAGGCCCGAAATCTGAGGAGGAGGATTGATCCTGATTGTGGATTTTAGGAAACTGCTGCTGGAGCCATTTCCTCTGAGCCATCCATGAGATGCTGACGGCATTTATTTTCCATCCCGGGAATACCTTAAAAAGAAAGGCATAAAAGTGATGGAACCTGTAGTGATACCCCATACCAAATGGAGTGTATAAAATAGCTGCTAATCGTCTGAGCTCCAGTTTTAGTTTTTTCGTTGGCTGGCTTTCCTCTACCATAGCAGCTATTTTATCACTATAAATCCCAGCCATCAGCAGCTGATTGAGCTGGAGCCTATCCATGAAATCCTTTGGCCCATAGAATATCCATAAACGTGGAATCATGGATCTGGCATCACTCCATGGATCATTTAACCATGCCAAGCATTTTGCCACCTCTCTCAGCATAAAAAGTGGATGAGCTCTTAAAAATGCAGAGCTCACTCCCATCCTCTTTAAAAAAAGTAGCAGTTTATCCCTCTCCAGCTGTGGCCTAGTGGCAAGCTCTAAAAAATGAGGGAGCTGCTTTTTTGGCACTTCCTCCCAGCTTTCTGCTAATTGCAGCAGCTTTGATTTCCCTTTTGATATGAATTCAATCTCTTTCATTTCATCAAAAATGATCCAGCCATAAAGCCCACCCCAAAATTGAAAGCTCTAGTTTCATAAAATGGCTTTTTCTCATCCACCACAAAATTGGTGAGAGCAGAGGTTTGAATCAATGGATTGGAATGGCTCACCACTAAAACTGGGAGTGATTTTCTGAAAAAACCCCTTTTCTCTAGTCCATAGCTCACTGTAGTGGTATTGGGGATTTTTAAATGATTTATTTTCAATCCCAATTCATTCACCTCTGCTGAGAGAGAGAACTTTTTTGAGCTGTCTAAAAAAGCTGCAGGGATTTTTAAAAAAAGGGAGGAATCTATCTCCACAGTTTCAAGAGATTGGACAGCTGGCACCATCACATCCCTGATCTCTGTGATAGTTCTCACAATAGCCTGCTGTTTTACTTCTTTTAGTTTTTTATACTCTTTTTTTAGTAGTTGAGTGGCAAGCTCTTGAGAAACCAGAGTTTGCTCCTGAATCACCAATTTTTTGCCCTGCTCTGAGATCACTGCTCTAAATTGAGAGCTGTCCTGTACCAATGAAATATTGTTTTTGGAGAGAGCTGAAATTTCATTTCTAATGAGCCCACTCCTAGAGAGCAGCAGCAACAGCAAAAAAAACAGAATACCACTCCCCGGATTTAGGAATTTATTGATCTTCATTATTTAGATTTTAAAAAATTATCCATTTTTGATTTTATCCTCCCCCAGATATCAATACCCGTTATATCTCCAATGTTTTCGATGTTACTTTGAAACTCAATGGCAGAGATAAACCCTGCCACCATATAGGAGAGAGGGATGAAATTTTCCACCCAAGTTCCCTGAAAATAAACCAGCTCAAAACCACGGCTCAAAAAGACAGCCATGAAATAATAAGTGATTTTTAAAACAGTGGCTCGGAGTGATTTTGATTTTATAACCTCTCCCCGCTTTTTTGCTGCTCTCACCCCCGTGATCACATCACAAAAAACCAAAGTGATCATCACAAGTAAATAGGGCCAGATTGGCTCAAAAAAGCTCAATGCAAAGCCAGAGCCAACAGCTAAAACTTTAAATAAAATGGAGGTAGGATTTTCAAACATTAAAGGCCGGGATAAATACCACTCCCCGAAGTCGGGGAGAGGGATGATGGTGAGGTGTGGGCAGTATAGCAATCACTACCAGAATACAGTGGATAATCATCAATATTTTCAATCAGATGCTTTTTCAAGAGATCAATAGCAGTGGCAGCCTCCCTTTTATTAAAAATCATCATCCTGTTAATGGGGGCAAACTCCAGATTCTTTTGGCCGTTGTTACTTGTTGCACTGGAATCCCTAAAGCTCATCATTAGTTTAGGGCCGATCACAGAAATATTCATCTCCTCGCTGGCCCATGATAAGGTAAAGTGAACAATGGCCCGCTGGATAAATGGAATGAGAGGGGCATAAACCCCAAAATCATTGCCTATCATGATCTCATTCTTGATAAAATCATACAAATCACCACAGAGAGCTGGCTTTATCACTTGCTCCTCCACCCTACTCATCACTGGCCTCAAATTGTGGAGCATAAAAGCTCCCAGCTGAATGGATGTGTATTTATTAAAATCTTTGGGTATATTAATCAGATTCCTCATGTTATCTGCTCGGGCATCACTTGTTTTATACCCCGTAATATTCAGGCCCTCAGCAGTCAAAAAATCCAGTAGCCTATCCATGCATGCCTGCCCATCCATAGAGAGCTGATCCCTGAAAGCGTTCACTCTAGCCTCACTAGCTGGAACATGAGTGTCTGATTTTGTAACATGAAACCCGCCATCAGTGGCCGTTATATTGTTGTATGAAACGCATTTTTCCTGAGCCAATAAAGCAAGGGGAGCCCTGCATAAATCTAGGAGCTTCCTATCTAAAACAGAAAATGAATCATCATCCATGGCTGTGAGCAAATTCTCCAGAGGAGTGATCCCAATCACTGGCTTTATAAACTCAGCCTGAGAGAGAGAGAGAGCATGCTTATAGCTTGCAAATTCTGTGGATCTTGTAGAGGGAGCAAACTCCCACATCAGATCTGCTGTATTAATTAAAAGTTTTTCCATTATGCTGATGGTGATGGTTTTGTGGCCTCTGCTCCTGTATCAAGCGTGGTGATGAGTGAATTTCTCACTCTAAATTCTAATTTTCCCGCATATTTTTCCCCCTCAATCTTGCGGGGCAGCAGTTTCTCATGCCAGCCATTGAAACGAGCAATCAGATTCAAAGGTGCCAGAGCCCTATCCTGAGCAAATTTAGCCATGGAAAGCCTCTGATTAAATGCCACCCTATTTCCTGAGCCACTACCAGCTCCAAGGCTCCCCCCGGGAGCATTGCCAATCATGGACTGATGCAGGCCAAGAGCTGATATCTTATGCTCTGATGCCTCTCTTGAATCTTCCACATAAACTCCATCTTTTGTGATGTGCCCCTTTAGCTCCTCAATTTTCCAGAATTCTCTGTGCATCTGATGCCTATCCAGCCACTCCATGGAGCTCACATGAACATTGCCAGCCCCTCCAGAGCCTTTCATGAACTTTTTCCAAGCATTGAGCTCTGCCTGCTGGGCAGATTGCTTTTGGCTGATATCCATTTTATTCCACTCCTCTTTTCCAAATCGCATGGGCCAATAATCCATATCAATATGTATGTGATATTTTATGGATGCTTGATTTTCCATGAGGTATTTTTTAAACATGGCAATCACTTTGGAGATATCCATCCAGCCTGAATTTCTTGCTGTATTCCAATCGGGCTGCATGTGATTTAACCTCCCTAGATCTGGGATTTTCAGCACAAAAATAAATTGGGAAATATTGTCTTGGTTTTCTTTTATAAAATCCAGCTTCCCATATTCAGGCAAAGCTTTGATTTTTGTAGTGGTAGATTTTGAATAGGATGATGATCCGTGATCCATATTCACTGCCACCTCTTTGTGATTTCCTTTAACATCCACCACATCCACCCGGCAATTTTTTGCCCTTGTAGTGTGGCACATCATCCTCACAATTTTCCGAGCCCCCAGAGCTTCATTCAAAATCAGCTGAGGGAAAGCCATGGCTGAGAAATTAAGATCCAGAAACATCTGCATTAATGAAAAATCAATGCTTGAATCATGGAGGAAATCCTCAATTTCTTCATCAATTATAGCCTCAAAATATTCATCTCCATCACTATCCACCCGTCTGAAACCATAGGAGATGCCTCCCCCATACTGCATTTCACTTTTAAATCTTACCCCGGGCAAAATCACAGTATCATCCTCAGCTGCTGCCTGCAATAGCTGGGGGAGATTATCCTCTAGCCCCCAAACTGCATGCTCCTTATCACTGGAGGGATTTTCTGAAACCCCGGGCCTCACTGAGGCTGGGAGCTTATTGAAAACCTCCCTCCAAGAAAGCACTGTTTGCTCTCCCTCAATGTAAAAGGCTGAAACATCTCCAGCAGATCTAATATTTTCAATCATATCACCTCAATTTCGTTGAATTTCATGATGAGCTTTGTATGGATAGGCACTGGATGAGAGTTTCCACTTACCACAGTCACTGTGCCATGCTTGAAATCATTGTGATTGGAGCCACTACTCACTGCCCCGGTTAATCTCAAGAGCCTGCCCCCTGTTTTTCTGGATTTATCACAAGATATGAACTCAATGGAAAAAGGGGCTTTTCTCAAATCTGAGTTTCTGATCTCTGAGAGCACAGTTTTCAATCCAATTACCATGAATCAAAAATAAGAAACAAGGGATGGAAAATATGGACAACAGGCCAAAAGCATGATTTCATCAAAAAATGGATTCAATCTGGGGCAGATTTTAAAATATCAACCCTCTGAAAGCTAGATTTTTAAAGTCGTTTCTAGCAATCCAGAGGAGGAGTGTAAAAACAAAGTCCACCCCATGCCCTGTTGAGAGATGGGAATTCTACACAAAAAAAAATAGGTTATATGAGGGGATTCAATAAAATCCAGAAACAAAGGAGCCCCCAGAGGAGAGGCCCACAATATCTTTGATCACTCCAAAAATGAGCGTATCCCCAGCATCACTCAAGTGGGGAGCCTGCTCCTGCGGGTAATCTTTCCGCCTTTCCTTTGTCTTGTCCTTCTCATATCCATTGGTGCCCACCTTCATTGGTGTGAGCTTACAGCTCAACGCCCAATCATCTGCATTTCTGGAGTTGTATTTAAACAAAGGGATGGAGGCATCCTGATGAGATAAAATCCTCTCCCACATCTCGTATCTGTACTGATGAGAGGGAGTTTGGCCAATATCAATGAGCTCCACCTCCCATGATCCAAATTCATCCTCCTTGGATAGCATCTCACTAAATTCCTGATAATATGCAAAATCAATCACAGCACTTGTGCCTTTAGCAGTGTGATCATAGTAATACCTCACTTTTTTGCTGCTGTGGTGCTGATAGTAAGCCTTAAACTTGAGAGCCAAGTGCTTGAGCTTATTGGGATGCAATACATACAAGCTGTTCAGAAATCTATATTCATCACCATACCTCTGGCCCACCACCAATCCATTGATGCTGCCCCCATAATCAAGAGCCACATCAAGGGGCTGCCCAGATAGCACATCATCATCCATCCTAGAATCCACATGAGATGCCTGATTCAAATCATAGTTTATCCCATCCAAATAGGTATTGTTATATTTCACATAGCCATGCTTTTCATCACTCAGATCAGGATAAAAATTCATCTTCACTGAGCCTTGTTTTTTGTTTAGGATAGAGGTGTTGAATGATAGCGGGGAAAGTGTCCGGCTCATTTGGGTGAAATAAGCAGGCCCGAGGATATCAAAATTACTGAAACTATCAGCCTCAGAATAGTAGATCATTTGAGGAATCCCATTCACTGCATTTCCTTTCCTTAGCTCATTGATCAGCTTTTCACATTCTTTAATCTTAAAAGTATATCTCTTTTGAGTTTGAGGGGAGGCTTTTGATAGAGATAGTTTCATTCTTTGGATCTCCCTCTGTAAATCTAAAACAGCATTCACCCTGTTGAGATTTTGTTTCTCTTTATACAGTTTCTCTTTATCCAGCAGCCAAAGCCCTTTTTCTGCTGTTGGCATATCGGAAGTTAAAAGGATTGAGTGATGGCTGGCATGCTTACCAAATAAAGCTAGGTGGCCCCTATTGGCTGGCAGCAGCTCCTCCTCAAATCTCTGCTGATTTAAAAATTTGGCCTCATCCCCCACAATCCAGTCAATATTCAAACCATTAGCTGAGTTTGGCCTGTCTTGGCTGACTAAAGTCATAGCTGAGCCATTCCTCCAGTGCATTAAATACTGAGCTTTCAAAGGGCAATTATATGGCCTTTCCCATTTCCATGAGGCTGGAGCAAACTCCCCAAAAAAGAAATCTCTCCCCCTGATATATCCATGCCTCTCCAGCCCCTCCAATATACCCGGGAGAGTTTTAGTGAGCATCGACTGATAAGTATCAGCCACCATCACCCCCAAACTCCGGGGCATATCAAAAACATTATCAATGATCCGGGGAGCAATCCGGCCAGAGGATTTCCCTGTGCCCCTTGCCCAGATATCAATCTCAACAGGGGCATTCACTAGATTAGCCCGGAGCTGTGGGGGATTGTAATATACTTTTTTTATGTTTTCATCACTCATGAAAATCTGTATCTACAGCAGATCGAGCTGCCATTTCATTTATCAATTTCTCTGCAAACTTTATTGGATCAACAGATTTTGCAATTCCCAAATCCTCCACATTTGTTGTGATGTGAACCTCAATTTTGCCAATCTCAGCCCAATTGGGGATTTCAGCTCCAGCATCTTTATCAAAACCTGTAACTCTGCGGAGCTCACTCAATGCATCAATGTAGGATTTCAGGAGCTTTGTATCTAGCTGGGGGAATTTCTTTTTCTCCTCGGGGCTATCTATAGAATGATTGCCGTGGATGTGCTCATGGATCTCAGCTATGGTTTGAGTGAGCTTATCCAAAGAAAACTGTCTCCAATATGATTTTTCAGCTTTGGGCCTTGATCCATAGATGTACATAGCATCCCCCACCAAAGCATCTGCTGATCTTCTGGATATATCATACATATTGAGGAGCATCTTTTTTGCTTTTGATATCCCCCACCTATGAATAAGCTCATGAGCTGAAAGGCTCCGCTCAAGCATCTCATTTTCTTTTTCCGACAACCTCACATCATGCCCTGAAAGCCATAGAGCCACCTTATCCCTAGAGTGGGCAATCACGCTGATTTTCTCTGTTGGTTTGCTTATATCATCCATGAGTTTCTTTGAATTTTTCAATCTCTTTTAAAATCTGCTCTCTGTTTCTGTATTCTGCTGGATTTCGGAGAGCCCCCGTTTTTTTCCTGTGGGCTTTTTCCTTTGCCACATAGTTTAAAGCCTGTGGATGCAAATCCAGCAGCTCAGCAGCTCTTTTCAATTCATTTGGCATTTCTTTTTCTGTTGTGCCCGGCATTCTTTTTCTGTGATCTCTGTAGTAATCCAGAACCCTCCAAGCTGATGATATTCTTTCCTGTAATTCAATAATATCAAAACAGATTTGGGATCCCCAAGAGATATCTGGATTCCTTCGCTGGTTTTGATTTCTGGTATAATAGATGGTTTTTAAAACCCCTCTCATCTCATCAATATTGGTGTACCAGATTTTAATATCACCATGGATGAGTTTTAAATCTGAGGGGAAATCATCTGTGGAGAAATCCCCAAATTTTGAAGGGAGAGAAACGGCTGCCAGCTCTGAGAAAAGCAGATCAATTTTATCCCTTGAGAAAGGGCAATCAACAGCCACAATAGTTTTGAAAACTGGCTTTATCAGCCCTTTTTTAATGGCTGAATCAATAATCTTTAAAGCCAGAGCATGAGGGGATTTCTCATTTTTCCAAACAGCTATTTCATTCTGGATAGAATTCTCCATTTTTTGAGCAAAAAAGGCCGGATAAAGCTCCGGCCTTTAAAATTTATTTTGAATCATTTATTTTACTTCGCTGGGCTTTTTGCCCTCTGCTTTCTCTTGTTTTGGTGGCTTCACATCCACAAGCACTATGTGCTTGAAAGAGGGATCTTTTGCCAACCTGAGCAGAGCTGCATCAGAAATATCTTTTGCAGTGTACGAATTGCCCCTATGACAAAACCTCACAGGGCATGATTTCAATATCTTGGGAGATTGTTCCATCTTTTATGGAGTAGGCTCTGTGATAACACCCTGATAAAACAAGAGTGATGGCTGGTAGGATCTGATTTTAAATTCATATCCTTTCACACCCTCTTTCACTGTTCCGGCTTTGAATGAGTGATCTGGGGCAATCTTAGCTGGTGCACAGCTGGTTCCAATCTGCAAGCGGTTTGTGCCGTTACAAGGGAAAGGCTCCACCACACAAATCAGCTCTGGATCATCCAATAAAAAAGCCTCAAACTCAGCAGATGTGCCCGGGAAAAAGCATAAAACCTCCACCATTCTGCCCTTGGAATCTTCCTCACCAATTCCAGCGGATTCCAGATCCCTTTTTTCTGCTGTGGTGTACATCAAGCGAAAACCATCAGTGCCCACAGTGAAAGTGTGATCTCCGTCAATTGTTACCTTTTCAGCCTGAGATGATGGGGTTGCAAATACAGAGGCCAAAACATTGAACTCTGAAAGCTCTGCATACCAAACATTACCGAGGCCCGGAGTGGTATTAACTCCAGCTGTTTTTAAAGTGATTCCAAAATCCATTATTCCACAGCTTTTATAAGCTCAGCACCATACTTGATGAGCTTTGGTAGATACTTAGCGAATTTCTCAGGGCTCTCTGCAATAGCTTTGGCAGCCACTGGCTTGCCATCTACTGTGATCAGTGGCTGAGTGATCTCATACTTTTGCTTTTCAAAAACAAAAGTTGGATTTCCTGTTTTGGCTGTACTTGCTGCCTGTTTGTTTGCTGTTTGCAGCTCTGCAATAGCAGCCACCAATTCAGTTTCCACCTCCTTTGAGGCTTGCAGCTCAGCTTTTAGGGATAGTATTTCAGCACTCCCAGCTGCTGTGGATAGTGCTTTCACCATCTCAATCAATTCAGCTTTGCTGAGTTTTGATAAATTTTGAGGATTTGACATAATAAAAATGTGTTAAATGAGTGAAAACCCTCCCAGCTGTTCACTGGGAGGATTTGAAAATTTCAATTATGGATTCATCTCCAAATTATTTGTGAAAACATTCTCTGGAATAGCAAAGCCATATCCTTTGTGGTAATCATTCCAAACCTTTACTGTTCTGTCCATAGATTCAATCTGATATCTGGATTCATTCACGGCATGTTTAAATGCCACAATAGCATTGCTTTTCTCTGTTGCTATGATTTTATCAGAGGTTCCCAGAGCTTCCTCTCCAAATACTTTGATGTTCGGGTAAAGTCTTAAAACATCGATCTCAGCCTGCTGATAATTCATGTTGTATTTTTCAATCATCCCCTCTTTATATAAAGCATGATTTTCAACCGACATGATCAGAGGCATCATTTTTCTCCTGTATCTAATATTGATATCATTCACAAAAGCCTCCACCTGATCAACAAAAGCCTCTCCTGTAGTGGCTAAAGCACCAGTGGTGATGGGGGCAATTCTGCCCGATGTAATGTGTGCGTTGATGGTGAATTTTACACCATTCATGGCTGTGCTAACTGCTCCAGCTGTGCCGGGAGTGGGAGGTGCTAAAAACTCTCCATTATAAGCTTCATTTAAAATGCAATCCTCAATTGATTTGGGCTGGATATGCTCCTCAATTAACCATCTTATGAGTGGCCATGTTTTTCTGTCCTGATCAGATGATGAAAGCCAATCCATCCACGTATCCACAAGATCATCAGGGGAAAGGGCCACATCATTTTTGAGCCTAAATAAAGGGATGGGAGATGGAGTGTACGTTTCCTCTCCAGCTGGGCTCCAATCATTCTGGAAAGGCTGCAAGACTCTTGACATTGCAACAGATGCAAGCTGAAAGATTGAGGCATCCTTTGATTCTCTGCGGGTAAAATGCTGATCAAAAGTGTTTTCAGCATAAAGCTGTTTGAACATTCTTGAGCTGTTCTGCCCTGAATTGAGGTAGTAATCCCCGTATTCTGTTATTAAATCCGTTACTATCGACATTGTTTATAAAATTAAAAAATTAAAAATCAGTGAATTGATGATGTGCCGTGAGCTTGATCTGCTCTCTGATTGTGGGCTAATTGAGCTGATGGATCTGGTTCTGGTGGTGGATCATCCCCCGAATTAATACTGGCACCGGGAGCAAGCTTTTCAAGCTTAGCACAAACAAGAGCATGATCTGATTTTAAGGATGTAGCAGTGGCCACAATCTCAGCCACCTCCACTCCCAGCACAGCAGCTGCATCAGTGATGGTTTGGTTTGAAACTTTCAGAGCTTGCTCTGACGTTGAAAGTGATGCTTTTACATCACTCAAATCTGAGGCAGTGATCACATCACCCTCTTTTAAAGCAGCTGTGATTTCCTCTAAAATAGAGGCCTTTTCATCAGCACTCAATGCTAAAATTTTGCCACTCTCTAAAGCAGCCTTTAATGATTCAAAATTCATTTTGGATTCTGGTTTTGGTTTTTCTTTTGGTGTTAATGCAGCTCTAATCATAGCAAACCAATTTTGCTTTGCCTCTGGGGCTTTCATTGATTGGATATGCTGTGCTGCAATGGATGCATAGGTTTTCCCCTTAAAAGCTGAGGCACTTGGTACCCCCTCAACAGCTATAGGCTCTACTATATCCACTAAACTGGCAGCAGCAGCCTCATCTGAGGTGAAAAAATTATCCTTGTAATTTAAAAAAGTGGTGGTGGCATCCTCTACTGGCTGGCCTGTTTTCGAGGATATCAAAAGGGCCATGGATTTATCAAAAACATCCAAGGTTTTTGCCATCTCTCTATGATCAGCAGCATTGCCATAAACTCCTGATGAGGAATTGTGAATCATTAAAATGGCATTTTCTGCCATGTGTACTTTATGCCCTGAAATAGCTATCAATCCAGCCATGCTCATTGCCACTCCATCAATCCACGTATGTACCTCAGATGAGGATTGAGCTATTGCATTTGAAATAGCAATCCCCTCCCCCATTGAGCCTCCATAGGAGTTGATTCTCACATTGATGAGAGAGAACTCCTTTTCCAAAGCTTTAAACTCCTCTGTGAATTTTTTGGCAGTATTGATCTCTTGATAAGTGTCATAATCAAACCCACCAATATCACCATAAAGCAATATTTCAGCAGATCCATCTGCTGCATTCTTTATAATATCCCAATATTGCTGGCTCATAAGCATTGAAAAGATTGTTCTGTTCTCAGAGTGTGCAAATTGGGAAATGAGAGCTGAGCAAAATGGACAGATTTTAACTAAAAATCATAAGAGGGAAATGGATTTGTATTTAAGCATTGAAAGCTCATAGATAAAATATTTCCCTCAGAAAACTTTTCCCCATGCTTTCTGCTATTCAATAAAATGGAAACTGGCTCCTCGGGTGTTCCTATTAAGTACGTTTGCCCATTCTGATTGGTGTATTTTACTAAAAAATCCTTTTTGCCAGCTGCCTTTAATAGCTGCACCCTATCAGCAGTATCAGTAGTGGCTCTCCCTGATAAAGCAAACCTGAAACCCTCTGCTCCCTCCAGTTCAATCCTCTGCTCTGATGCCTCAGATTCCCATCTTGTGAAAACAAAATTCTCCCAATCATTCCCCCCAGCAAAAACAATGGCAGAGGCTACTGCTTGATTGTAAATATCAGGGAATGTGGTGATGCCATTTTCAATATCATAAACATCAATGGAGCAAACTCCCCCATGGGATTGGCTTGTCATTTTTCCTAGCATTTTATTGATTTTTCATGGACAAAAAGCCCCATTTTTGCTTATCTAATTGATAGCCATTGTTTTGAGCTTGCTTTTGTACCTATTCACAAGCTTCTGAGCTGTGAATTCAGGCAAATCATCAATGGAGAGATCATATTTCTGAGAGAAATCTCTAATCAGCCCAATCTGCATCTGCTTTTCAGCATTAATCATCAGCCCCTCGCTTTTAGTTACAAATTGGCAAAGCTCCTGTTTCCACATTTTTTCCAGAAAACTATCCAGCAAAAGCATTTTATCAGGAGAAATCCAGATTTCAACACTCCTCCCAAATCTGTTTGGTTTTGATTCCTCTGGTAAAAAAACAATGGTTTCATGGGAATGCCTGAAAGCTCCTGTTTTCACTGTTGGCATTTTTTCAATCAAAATATTCAACAGCTTAACCAAAGGGCCATGATACTCGTGGCATTTTGAATTATTCAATTTAAAATCCAGCCATTTACATGAAACAGGGGAGAGATAAAGCTTTAAAGCTGATTTTCTACGCATCCCCCGGCTCTAAATTTTCAAATTCAGGATATTGGCTCTCAGCTATCCTCACCACATGCTGCAAAAAGAATGCAGCGATGGCCTGTTGAGCTGGGCCATCCAAGGTGATTGGGTATGGCCAAGTTCTATCATTGAGCTCATCCCATGCTCTTGTTGTCAAAATCAACTCATCACTATCAAAATCAAACTGGATGAGCTTTGGTTTGCCGTTTGGATCTTCCAATTGCACTGGCTCATTCTCTCCATTGTCAATTTTTACTTTGCCGTTTTTTTTGAATAAAAATTCCATAGCATTAAATTTAAAAATCTCCGGGTGCCATCATCATGCAGAGAGTAGAGAATGCTGGATCATAATCCAGCATTCTTTTCAATGAGAATAACGTCCAAACCTTCCCAATATTTTCGGTATTTCTGGTGATTGTGTACATAGTATTTGCAATGGAGATGGATGAAAAAGGAGCATGCAAACCAGATGAGCCCTGATTTAGCCAAATTTCAAAATATCTACGAGTAAACCCCATCCAATTAGTGATTGAGCCTGTGGAGTTGGTATTTATAGCAGCCAAATGATTTACCAAATTAGTTGTGCCATTCACTGTGCTATTGAAAATATATGTGCCCGTTAAATGGCATTGCACCACCCCATTGGAATAGGTTTGCCCCCCCAGCACATCAGTGAAACGGATTTTTGTGCCGTGGATATTGTTATAAAGGAGCAGGGATGGATTGGATGAGTCCAATTGCTGGCAGTATAAAGGATTTGCTGGCACTGAATTGTACCAAGCAACAAAAGTGGAATCTTGCATCCAGTATCCCTCATCATAATCCATGTATGATGTAATCTGCTCAAGTGGTGGCCTGTGGTATTGGATGCCAGATTTTTCAATCACCTCCCCGGGAATAACGATATTAACAGCTGCTGGAGCTGTGCCTATTATTCCAGTATCATCTGAAATACTAACATCAGCCAAAACAGCAGTTTCCCCACTAGCGATCTCTAAAGAAAACGATTCATCAGAATTCTCTGCAATGGCTGGCAAACAAGTGGCCCCAATATACATCAAGGGGAATGAGGCAGAGGCAGATACTGGAGTACTTATATTGAATGAAACAATAAATCCCATCAGCTTGTTGCTTGTTTTGAGAGATAGGTTTTAGACAAGCAGAAAAGCTCCTCCACCACTTGGATCAAACTCAGCTCACCATCCTCAGCATCCCCATCAGCAGTGGTGATTTTTATTTCAGCCTTGAATATCTCATGAGGCCATTCATCACTTTCTCCAGATTCAATTTTGATTCTGATCTGGCCAGTGGCTGGATTCACAGTTTCAATATCTGAAAAATCAGTGAGAGCATTCAATGAGAATCTGCCCAGAATTCTGGCCGGATTGGAGGTGCATATCAAAATCACTATCCCTGATAAGTCAGTGATAATGATTGGAGATCCATCTGGAGTGGTGAGATTAAAATCAATTTCAAAATCCTCACCAGGATACCTTGTTTCCATCTATTGCTTTTCACAAAGATGCAGATGAGATTTGAATTTCTATAGACAAGTGCAAGATACTGAAATATTTGAAAATCACGCCATAACTCTCCGAGTAACGGCTTTTAACAGCCGCTAAAAATCATTGCGAAAAGCAACGAATTTTAGCTTAGTGTTAGGTGCAATAAAATAAAAAATCCCACCGCACTTTTGTTTTTTCAAAACAATTTGGTTTGCATTTGTGTCTCTCTCAGCCATTTCATTGCTTTATTATAATATTCTGTATCACGTTCACAGGCAGTTAAATCAAACTTTTCTTCGTGGCAAGCAATCGCTATACTTCCGCTTCCTAAATGCGTATCTAATATTTTTAATCCATCCTTGCCAAACCTGTCTAATATCCATCTATACAAATACACTGGCTTTTGTGTTGGATGTATTCTTTCAAGTCCATCTTTAGCATTTGCACCAACCCAACTTTTAGATATTTTACGCAATGCACCATCAAAAGAAGTCCAAGCCAATTCACCATCTGCAAAATCATTATCCCCAGTTCCTTTATCCCAAAATAACCAAGCCGAAGTAGGTTTTAAATATTCTGTCATATAGTTCCCACCCCAAACAATTTGATTTTTACTTACTCTAAATAATTCATCAAAGTATTCTTTGTCTGGTATTTTAGAGTCCCAATCTTCAATACCTCTATATATTTTCTTTTCCCCATTCCCTAACGTCATTTTGTTTGCTCCAATCCCATAAGGTGGGTCAACAATAGCCAAATCAAAGTAGTTATCTTCGTATCGTGCCATTAGTTCCATATTATCTTCATTCGTTATTTTAATCATTTTTTTTGCCTCCCTATTTTTTTATTTTACAGCCACCTAACACGTAATATATGGCATAGAAAAAACGCCACATATTACCATCGTTGTAAACCATTTAAGAAAGTGTAGTTTCTATTTTTGTACGCAAATGATCAACGTCTTTTTTGAAAAGTATATCGCAATTCCAAGGAAAGTACCCGTTCATAAAATCGCCTCCATAAATGAAAACG
>Ga0222689_1000139_pt1 | contig 36167 bp, 49 predicted proteins | sample AntAcemetage1231_FD_179838 | JGI IMG/M metagenome (GOLD analysis project Ga0222689, IMG submission 179838) | Saline water microbial communities from Ace Lake, Antarctica - #1231 | ecosystem: Environmental > Aquatic > Non-marine Saline and Alkaline > Saline | place: Antarctica: Ace Lake...
GAGGGCGAGGAATGATGAGGGTTAAACTGAGAGCTGGCCGAATTGTCCCAGGCGTCGCGCCTTGCAAGTCTTTTGACTACCAGGAACGCGATAATATAGAGATTGGCCATCAGGTGCAATTAGATGGTCAGGATGTCTGGTTTCCCGCAAACTGGTTTGACTATGTAGTCGGCTGCGAGACGACGACCAGTAAACCAATATCCGGTGCAAACATGACCCCTGACGAAATCGGAGAACAGCTGATTACGAATACGCCAGACGCATTCGCCGCCGCCTGTAATCAGATCGCAGCTCTCGCCGCCGCCAATCATCATTTGATTGGATCGCAAGGCGCTTTGGTCGAAATGAACAAACACGTCCTGCCGTTGCTCGACGAGCTACACGAAATACTCCTGACCTACGCTCCGAATTACTCAATCAAAAAACTAACCTTCGCTCGTGATCTAGTGAGAGCTGGGACTAAATTTTAATCATACTAATTATGGACAAAAACGACGAATTAGAAACGCTCTCATTTAATATGATGAAGGTTGATCCCAAAACCGCTGAAATGGTAGGGCAGTACCTTGAAAACGGTCGGACGAGGGCGATGACATTCCAACAAATGGTGATCTTCTGCACACGGAACAGTTTTAATCCCAAAATCGCGCCGTTTAGATGGGAGGACGGTCAATGATTTCCCTAATCCTGACATCCTTAATTTCGGGTATCGTAGGATCGATGATCGGGTACGCATTCCGAGTCGATGATGACAGGATGAGAATTCGCTATTTGCTCGACGAATGCCACAAGCAATTGGTCACGATCCTGAAGCACGAAAAAACGATCGAGACGCTCCGATATGTTGCGAATGAACGATCGAGACTGGTCACTAAAAACGCGCATGACGGGAAGAATTAAAAGAGCGACTGCCTCGAAAGACAGCCGCTCAATGGAATAAACCAAACCAAATCGATGAAATAACGATATGACAGATAAAAATATAGCATTGGCCGATGGTCAAGCAAACAAGCAATTAACAATCAAGGATCGACTATCGAGCGACGCCTTTCGATGCGAGATTGCAAAGGCATTGCCCGAGCATTTGACGCCTGAGCGGTTTATTCGAGTCGCCTTGACGGCCCTTAATCGGGTTCCGAAGCTCCAGCAATGTACACAAATGAGCCTTTTCCGCTGTATGCTGGACTGCTCCGCATTGGGATTGGAACCAGATGGACGCCGCGCATATCTGATTCCGTATGGCAAAGAGTGCACGCTAATAATCTCCTACATGGGATTGATTGAGCTGTGCAAGCGCAACGGCTATGTCAGCAACGTTTACGCGGCCCTGGTCTACGAGAATGATTTCTTTGAGTACGACCTCGGAACAGAACGCCAGATCACACACAAGCCAGTACTGAAGGATCGCGGCGAGGTTCTGGGAGGGTATTCGGTTGTTAGCTTCAAAAATGGCGAGAGGGATTTCGAGTTTATGTCCGTTGAAGAAATCAACGCGATCCGTGACCGCTCGAAGGCTGGACAGTCCGGCCCTTGGATGACTGATTGGGGCGAGATGGCAAAAAAGACGACCATCCGCCGATTGCTCAAGCGTCAGATCCTCTCACCCGAAATAATGGATCAGATAGAAAAGGAGGAGTCGTCGGAGTCGCAGAGTTTCCAGCAGAAAGCGGCGACCGCGAAACCTGCCGACCAAAACCCGTTCGATGCTCCGTTCGAACAGGACGCCGCCGACTACAAAGCCATCGTTGAGAAGGAGTTGGCGAAATGAGGTACCATACTGATTTGATCCAGGGAACTTCTGAATGGCTGGATTTGAGAATCGGCACAATCTCGGCTAGCGAAATAGGCGTTTGGGTAACGAAAGAGAAACGCACGAAAACCGATGAGAAGGCCGCTTTAAATCTGATATGCCTCAAGCTGGCAGAAAAGAGCGGCGAAGAAATGCAGCCCTTTTACGAAACTTGGGCCGTAAAAAGGGGTTCAGCGCTCGAACCGGAGGCAAGAAAAGCTTACGAGCTGGAAAGCGGAAACGAGGTTGAGGAGGTAGGTTTCATTATGCACGATAATGGAATGATGGGTGTAAGTCCGGACGGGCTAACGCGTAACCGGAAGTCCGGAGTGGAGATCAAAGCTCCATTGCCGCAGACTCATGTTAAGTACCTGCTCGATGGAACTCTACCCGAACAATACAAAGCGCAATGCCATATGCAGATGGCTATTTGCGAATGGGAGTATGTTGACTTTTACAGCTACTCTCCATCGCTCCCGTCTTTGATGGTGCGGGTCAAACGTGATGAGTTCACGGAGTCGATGCTCTCCGGATTATTGAGGTTCTGCTACGAGTACAAAGCGAAGACGGCAATAATGTCCGAGAAGTGGGAAGAAATGAAAACCAGGCAAAAATTGATAACAACCAATGAGAAATAGATATATGATAACCGAAGAAAAACCAGCAGTAGAAGAAACGCAATCACTCACGATTTTGAATGAGTTCAAGTCGCTTGAGATTTACAAATACGACGTAATCGAACGAGCAGCCGAAGCGATTGAAGCCGAAGTTATGTCTGAAGTGATCGACGTCACGACCACCAAAGGGCGTGATCGTGAAAAGTCTCTAGCCTTCAAGGTGTCCCAGGCGAAATCCAGGGTCGTAAAGATGGCAAATGCGTCGATCGAGGACGCCAAGGCGACAGTCAAGGCCGTAACCAGCGAACGGATACGGCTCGAATCTCGTTTTGACGGAATCAGGGACAAGCGTAAGGAGGCTTCTATCGAGTGGGAAGTCGAAGAGCATAATCGGTGCGAAAAACATCGTAGCGCTATTGCTCGGATTAAATTAATTGGTTCTGACGTTTACAATCTTGATACTGAGGAGATCGATACATATATCGCCGAGGTCAGATCATTCGATTCCGCAAACCTCCAAGAATACGCCGACGAAGGTGAAATCATCGCAGCTGGAGCTTTGAAAGCATTGGTCCAACGCAAAGAGGAGATCGAAACCCAATCGGCAAAAGACGCCGAGTTGAAAAAGCTGCAAGACGAAGCCGAGAAGCGGAAGATCGAGGATGAGGAGCGTCAGGCGGCCGAGGAAGAAAAGGCGGAAGAAGACAGAATAAAGGCTCATTACCACAAGCTGGAAGCCGATCGAGCCGTCCAAGCTGAACTTGATAAGGTTATCGCGGATCAGAAGATACATGATGACAAAATCGCTTTTGAATTGGCCGAGGAGCAACGCAAGATCGACGAGGACGCGCGAATCGCTCAAGCGAAGATCGATGCGATCCAGGAGACCGAGGACCGGCTTGCCAAAATCGCGAAGGACTTGGCCGCGATCGACAAGGAAAACGCAGACAGAGCCGAAGCCGACAGACTCGCCAAGGAAAACGCGGAGCTCAAGCGCAAGGCAGACAAGAAGCATCAGGCGAATATCGTCTCTGAAGTTCAGGCGTTCCTCGTTGATTACATGAAGCTAAACGAGATCCAGGCTGAAGGGATCACTTATGCGCTTGAGCAAGGGAAAATTCCACACGTCTCAATCGAGTTTTAAAATTACATCAGCAATGGATCAACCAATAGTACAATCATGACTGAAGAGACGAAGGAACGTAAGGAACGTAAGGAATTGAATGATGCGGGTTGTTCTACGGACACGGAACGTTTAAATTACCTACAATCTCTGTGTGATAATCCTAGTCACATACGAGAGGGTTTGACTATTTGCACCAAATGGCCCGATGGGGTGATGGTCGTAAATCCGATTGATCTTAGAAGATTGATAGATGAACTAATGTAGAACCATAAAACCCAGCTATGAGAGCAAAAACGAATCAATCTAAAATCCAGCGAGTGGGAGCGTCATGCTCTCATTGGCTGCGGCGTGTTGTTCGGTGTAGATTTATTGTTTCCCCCAAGGAAGAGGATCTTGAGCAACCAAACGACTACCGATCCAGATATGGATTTGTTTGGTGGTTTTGGGGGCCCAAAGTGATGTGGCAGCCGAGAGAACTACGGTTGATGTGGCTATGCTTCGCAATTTTTTTAGAAATCGGAATCGAAGGGTACAGCGATCAATAATTACCTAACACTACGGATATGAAAAATGATGAATATAAATAAACTGAAATCAACCAGAACTACAAATATGAATAAATCAGAATTAATCGAAATCATTAATTCGCTCCCAGTCGGCGAATATGAGATCAACGAAAACTTCATCCCTCCGCCCGAGAGTTTCGACCTGCCTGACGTGAGAACGGGGGCAATCTACCCACCCCAAGCGGTGAAAATTAAGAGGTACTCACCGCCGATGCGAAGAGAGTTTGGCCTAACGCTTAGTTTTTAGAACCCTTTGGTATGAATACAAGAGATCAAATAACCTCCGAGTGTGGCAGAGGTACGAATTGCCACCATGAAATTGTTATACGAAATTTATGAAAACTGTAAAAACACCAAAACCGAAAGCGGAAATAATGTGGGCAATCTACGGAAGCTGCGGCCTCTATGTGGGTGCATCATACACCCGTAGAGATGCGAAGAAAAACCACATGAGTGCGCTGGGTCGAACCGACTGGAAAGAATGTACTAAAAACGGGGATCGAGCTATCAAGGTTCGAGTAATTCCAGTATAACCCTAGAGCCCAGCGATGAGAGCAAAAACGAATCAATCTAAAATCCAGCGAGTGGGAGCGGCATGCTCTCATTGGCTGAGGTGTGTTGTTAGGTGGGCATGGATGAAATCAACGGGAGAAGATATTTTCGTAATGACCTACCAGCGAGACAGCCTCGAACGCCTCAATATGCTTCACTGCGATTTCCTAGAGGAATTGGTCATAGATCATCCTGAACTGAAATACCAGATCCAAGCCCACCACATGAAACGCGGAAATATAAACACCTAACCTTTAATTGAATTATGAGTACAAATACTGAAACCGAAAATCAACCGACCGAGCCGCCTGTGCTCATTGATTCCAATTCGTTGTTAGGTGTGTCCTTTGGGGGCGGAACCAATAGTACGGCGATGCTTTGCGGGTTCCATGAGAGAGGAATCCGACCCGACATAATCACGTTTGCGGATACAGGATCGGAGATGCCGCATACTTACGAGCATGTGGAGATAATGACCGCGAAGGTTAAGGAATGGTGGGGAATCGAAATCCAGACGGTTCGTAAAACCTATCAAGGAAAATTCGAAACGCTCGAAGAAAACTGCCTTCGCATGAAAATGCTTCCGAGTCTCGCCTATGGTCGAAAAGGGTGCTCTCAGAAGTTCAAGATAGAGGTACAGGATAGCCTTCGTAAGAAATTCATGGATAAGGTTGGATCTAAGGAAATAACGCTAGCTATGGGGTTCGATGCGAGCGAGCAACACCGACTTAAAGAGCGGCCACCGGTTGACCTTAAGAAAGGGCGAGTGATGCGGTTCTGGTATCCACTAGCAGAATGGGGGTGGAGCCGCAAGGAATGTAGTGCAGCGGTGTGCCGAAACAAAATTCCACAAGCGGGGAAAAGTGCTTGTTTCTTTTGTCCAGCTCGGAAACGGGTAGAGATATTGCATCTCAAAAAAATGCATCCAAAGCTTTTTGAGCGAGCTTTGAAGATCGAAGCCAACGCGATTTTGAAAACTGAGGGTCGTGGGCTAGGGGGGCATTCACTACGATGGGAAGACGTAGCAAATCAAGATGACGCACAGGCAAAACTTTGGGACCATCTCGACGAGATAGACCCGTACTATATGCCGTGCGAATGTCATTCTCTTTAATCACCTAACACTATTGTTTAGCGTCAAAAATGACGCATAACACGGCGATTTCGCTGTTATGCCGTCAAAATCATGAGCCAACTTTCGAAATCTGATCCTAGATGCGATGGAATTGGATGCGATCAACGAGAGACATGCGCGAGGTTCGTCCAGCGATCCGACAAAGAAGCAAAATTCGAATGGCAAACGATAACGAGCGATCCGAATCGATGCTTTTACAAAATCGAAATCAACCAAGAAAAAACAAAATGAATAACAAAAAAAACGATAATGGACTTTTTAGGAAGCAACTTCGAGACGCTCTCGAAACTAAAACCCCTGATGAATGGGTAAATCTTCTAAATAAACTAATCAAGGACGATCTAACGCGCTACTGGACAGCATCAACCATGCTTTACTCATGGCGAGGAGGGGAAGCGTATGGAACCGCATTGGATTATCTCGCAAGCAATTATCAAGCAGCCACGAATTCGCAAGGAGACCTAGAGAAAAACGCGGCATATGAAATACTGGGTTTACCGATTGTTCGATGCGCTTCGGATAACGCGAAGCCAAGCATCATGAAAAAAAGGTCAATCACGATGATCTGACAAGCGGGCAAAGGCTCGGAAGCCCAGAGGCTGGACGATATATAAATTTTCACAAATTAGAGAAACAAAATGAGGAAGCTTAAAATTTTAAAGCAAAATGAGGAATCGCTTCAGATCCAGGTTTCGACCTACTTGAAGATGGCCTTTCATTCAGTAATATTTACGTGCGAAAGTTCGGGAATCAATCGGTCATGGAATCAGGCTTTAAAGGCCAAGAAACAAAGATCCCAGCGCGGATTGCCAGACCTAATCATTCTCGAAGCAAGGGGAGGGTATCACGGTCTGATGATCGAGCTCAAGCGAGAGGGTCAGACGCCCTTCAAGAAAAACGGTGAGCTCAAGGCTGGCGAGCATCTAGGCGAGCAGTTCAACGCGATTCAGGCCCTACTTTACCGAGGGTACCGCGCGACCTTCGCAACCGGATTCAATGAGGCGAGGATGGTCATAGACGATTACATGAGCCACCCGAAACCCATGAGCAGAAGCTCAACCGATGAAACGATCCCAATCAAAACGCGGCCAATCTAAAAGGGCATCTGCGATCGAAGCCGCGACGAATATCGCATTCGGATACGGCGTGAACCTGCTAGCCAATTTTCTAATATTCCCAGTTTTCGGCTGGGAAATCACGCTCAAGCAAAACCTGGCAATCGGCGTATTTTACACCGTCGTATCATTCGCCCGTAGCTATTGCTTGAGGCGTATCTACAATTCATTTACATGATTCAAGGCTTTCCCGCCTTTTTTGGGATATCATGATCCGGCAATTGCTTAATCAGTGATGCGATCTCGTCGATTCGATTTGCGATGGCGACGTCACGCATATTCCCCGCCTGGATTTCTGCGGCTAGCTTTTCGTGCGTGGCCTTGTTTTTGATGAGCTGTTCAGTGTTTTGAGCGCGCAAGCCTTCGAGCTCTGTGGTTCGTTTTTCTAAAGTGTTTTTCATATGTTTTATTGTTAGGGGTTGTCAGAGTGAGCCAGGTTGAAAGACAGTTGCAAGCATCGATTATAGCACATCGGTATCGTCCTCGACCGCATCGCACAGGTCGGACTTGTTATCCAGCACCAGTTTGTCCATCGCGTTCAAAAAAGCTTTTGTGATGGCTCCCAATTTGGGAATTCCAGACGCCTGAAACTGTTCCTTGCTCACTTGCAGCGAGGTTGTCTCCACGGGAGTACCCCCTGAATCGAACGCAGCCTTGTTAGCGTAGCCGTGAATATCGAAATACACGGTCTTGTTTATAGGGTCCAGACCGATGTACGCCAAGCGCCAATATTCGATGTCAATTCTGCTCGGTAGGGTGATTCGTTTAGTTAATGACATTTTTTATTAGGTTAAACTGTTGCGAGAACATTCCAGTTTGTGGCGTCCGTCGAGTACTCCAAATTCCCAGAGTTCACCCTGAGCTGGAAGTCTACAATGGTCCCGCTTCCGTATCGGAAATACGCATACCCGTCATTGAGAGTTGAGTGATAAAGGTCTGCTTTTAGATTTCCAGTAGCTGTGATGTCCCCGTTTACTGTTAGATTGATGGCACTGCCAAACGACGCGGCAACTGAGTCCACCGTAAACAGTAGCGCATCGTATGAGCCCCTGCCAATAGCATTATTTGTGTCTTTTATTACGGAAAAACCGTCTGAGGTGTCGTTTCCTCGAACAGCCATTGTCAAGTGGCCGCTGAGCCGCCCCTCAATGAGCGTGCCGAATGTGGAGCCTCCAATCAATGCGTCGATGTCCGTATCCCCTACTGACCACTCTCCAATCAGTGAGCTTGCCCCCACCGTGAGCCCACCAGATACGTGTAGCGAATCCCCCGCGAGTGTACGTATGAGGTTGGCTGATTCGCGCTCGAAGCCTGCGTCTGCGGTGGAGCCGACGTACAGTGTAGTTGTTGCACGAACTGAATTACTAATTATTGCCCCACTCGATAAAGTAAGATTTCCCCCAATAATGAATGAATCATCAGTTTTTAGTACATCCGCTGAGTCTCTATAAAGGTTGCAGTCGCGCGTGGCGCTTAGCCCAAACTCAAGAACACCAGTATTTGTTATTCCGATATTGAACCTTTCATTCGTTGTCCCTACGTCTCGGTGTACATTAAATGAATCATCTATGGTTCCGTCTGTATGTATATCAACGAGCCCCTGACTATTGATTTTCGCGTATGCATCAGAAGCAGTAAGCCCTTTTCTTAGCTTTATTTCCGACTCAAAACCGCTGATCGTTTTCCAGTAACCTGTTGATGCTCCTACATCGTCGAACGCCTCTATTTTGCCCACGTCTCCATCAATGAACTCAAAATAATATTCGGACGATACCTTGTTCCCAATAGTAATGACCCCAGTGGCCGTTACAGTAAAGTTGTCTGATATATTGATAGTACCCGCAACCAAATCCCCTCGGAACGTCCCGTTGTTAAATTCAACCGACCCGTCCGACTCGATCTTCCAACCATCGACGTTTTCATCGTAGTTTTTCGATCGAATAATTCCCCCAGCCGCTCCAGAAGTTGGACCCTCTATTTCTAAAATCTTGTTGGTTATCGTTCCCGCCAAAATCTTTTCTGCGCCGATGTCCAGAATGCCCGAATCAGGAAGCGCGGTCGGCGTTGCACTCACGCTGGCAGTCGCTGGTGACGAATGCCCGGTCGTGTCTAAAGCCTCGTACCAGAAATAGTACTGAGTTCCGGCGACCAGCTCTGCCGGAGTCGTGAAAACAACGTCACGTGTCGTGTAATCGTGCGCACCTGGCTGCGTGTTGCTTGTGCTTTTGTAAACCTTCCACAAGCGGAAATCCGGTTCGGTCGCCGCATCTACGGTCAACTCAACCGCGTTGACCTTCGCAACCGCTGATAATCCCGTTGGCTGATCTGGGTCCGATTCCTTTCCTACCACATCATGAGTCGGAGATGTGCTCCATTCGCTCTTAGCGATCCCTGTGACAGCCCGAACTCGGACAATGTAGGAAAGCGCGTCATCTACTCCTGATATGTAGTGAGCCGCGCTTGGGCCTGGCAGATAGATCGAATTGACCTCAGTCGGATCACTGAAGGAATCAGTTGAAACTATCCATTGCATTTCATGGCCGAGAACATGGCCCTCCGTTCCGAAAATGAACGGAACGTAAATTCGGCTGATGATTGATCCATCGCCGCCAATTATCAGTTGAGCAGTCCCAGAGGCTAGAGTTCCGATGGCCGGAGCCGATACCGTAAACGGATTGGGCAGATTTGTATTCGGAGCAGGATCAACAATCGTTTCCTCGCCGTTGTTCCAATCGTAAATAGTGGACGCCGTTTCGCGGAAATTCATTTCGACAACCAGCGCTCCATCGGTTGTCATCATCAGCCGATGGGTCAAAATCATAAACGGCTTTGACGAATATCCATATTTCGAAAACGTAAAGTTGAAAACATCGCCCGCCTGAAGCTCCATTGCAGCAAGACTGAATTGAGCTGTGTGGGTAATCTGCTGACGGGCCTTTTCTAGCTCGATCTTGGCCAATCGCTGAGCAGTCGCCTCGCTGGTTGTAAATCTCAAATCCAGATCCCGCCAGGTTTTGACGTTATTATCCTCCGCCAAGTATGTCGCATTTACGACAGCCGGAAACTCTACCACATTAAAACCATCCAAGCGATTCGCGAAAACTCCTTTGATTCGATTGATGGATGCCCTCCGGTCGTCCTTAGTCGCGCCACTAACGGAGCCCGCCAGGTTGGTCGAGTCCAGAGACACGGTAGGAGTCCGATATTCCCCCGCGTGAATGATCCATTTCCCGCCGATATATTCAATAAATCCTGCAAATGCGGTTCGCATCTTTTGAGTAATGGCAATCGGATCTTCGTCAGATTGGATTGCTCCGTTGAGTGTGTACCGCAATTCGTCAGGCGGAAATTCTGAAACGTAATCCCACAGTACGCCGCCATCGTCGATTCCCGTTCCTGTTCCCGTCGGAGCGGTTGATCCAGTTGGACCGCCGCCCAAAATCGACGTGTAGAGATTTACGGGAGCCGTATCCGAAGTCCGAGTCACCCCAGGGCGTAACCATTTCCCCGTCTCCCAAGGACGCGTATTGAGCGTAATTGGATCATCGCATACATCGGCAGCCGCAATCCATTCGGGGACGCTGATGTCGGCCAAGACAGCGCCTTGACGACCGTAGCCATTTTCAGAAATGATGTAATCCCCAGAGCATAAAGCAGCGTTATTCGAGTAGGAGGTTTTCCGCAAATTTCCGGCTGAAGAGTAGGCCGTGAAACCCGTCCCATCGAGCCCGTCAACCTCGTAGGTGTCGTCAGTCAATCGAGTTACGGAATACGTCGTTCCATTGAGTTCGGTCATACCTACAACCGAATCATGGATTGCCAGGTCGCCACTGGTCATTCCGTGGCCCACTGCGGTTACAACAACCGGATCTGCTTGAGTCGCGCCCGTAATGGTTATCGGTCTCGGATCATAGATTTTTTTGCCCTTAATAACCCTAGAAATAGTAGGTACGCCAGATGGGAAAACGTTGTTCTCGACATCCAGCTCAAATCTCAAATAAGTGTAAGCCATCCCTTTGAGATGATGGTCGGTATTCCATTTCGAGCTAAAGCTCGCCAATGCTGTGTTGTATGTTTGATCGTCAGCGCCGTAGTGATCGTAAACCTTCAAATATGTAAAGTATTTGCTCGACGAGATCGGATCTCTAACCGTTCCTTCAGAGACAAAAGGCTCTAAATCCACCTTCTCATCCCCGAGATACAAATCCCCAATCTCCTCGACCTCATGAGATGAGTGCACAATTACGATATGGAGGTATTTGTTATCGGTGCCAACGTCCTTGCCGGTCGTCTCCATAAAAACGATTTGACCACCAACTTTGACCTCTCCGTAAATGTATTGCCTCGACTCAATTGGACCGCGCGAGTTCAACGTTCGACCAGCCAATTCACGTTTTGCGCTCGATGATCTCCCGAATTTATTCCGTGGAGCTAATGCCAAATTTAAGCCGACAATCGCCACGACGTTGATAATCGTCGCAACCACGTTTGCCGCGCCGACTAAAACGCCAGTCGCCCCTGTGAATAGACCTACCACCCACGCCCCAATGTTGATTTTACTCATGTGTTTTGACCTCCCAGATTTTTATGCAATTTTCTAAATCCAACCGGAAATAACCATTCATCGAAGGAAAAATTGCGGTGCCATTATCGCAAACGATTCCCAGACTTTGCCTGTGTGGAATCGACCTTTTCATCAAATTGATTTCTCCCAGCGCAAAATCTCCGATTTGCGATTGCTCATGCGGTATCTCTACCAAATCGGTTTCCTCAATCAGCCTACCCAGACCCCCGGCTTTTTTGACGATCCGAAGCGCTGAAAGCATCCCCTTGCATTTCGAAAAATACTTTTCCGAGTAATCGATCCCGCAATACGATTTCGCGACTTGAGCCGCTGCAATAGCGCAATTCCAATTCGCCCAATTAAATCGACCGGACTTGATTTGCTCAATCGCTTCTTTCGCTTTTTCCTCCCTGCTCATGGTATGTCGTAACCATCTCCGAGGTCGTCAAAGTTTCCTCCTGGACTTGTATTCGGAGGGAGAGCAAATCTTGAGGATGGAGCTTTAATACCCCAAAAAACTTCTTTCGATTGCAGCCCCGCGACGAACTCAAGGCCCGTATCGCCTGGAAACTCTCGCTGCTGATCCTCGTCAGTGTATCGGGCATTGCTAGGACCTACGCCATAAGCAAAACCCTCTGCTTTTAAGGTGATCTCCGCTGATGAGCCGTCATCGGTCATCTCCATGACATCCATCAATCCCGAAAACATGAGATAGGGATCGGCGATTATCGAACCCGAGTCATCAAGAGCTCCAAGCCAAACATAGCAGGGAAAATTCTGATAATTTTCGGTGAGCGCGAGGCTCGTATTGTTCGACGGTATTCCATTGATTCCAAAAACGACCCCGCCGGTCGCCCCCTGGCTGTTTTCCTGTGGGAACGAAAGATTCCCCAAATCGCCTAATCCAGAATACGTGTCACCGTTCCATGTTTTATCCCCCTTGCCTGTCCATAAAAAGACGTGGCTAGTCGGATCATCTGAAGGAAACTCGAATTTTGCAAAAAAGACTGGTTGTACGGTATTGCTTGAAAGTGCCGTAACCATTGCTGCTGTAAGATTCCTGCTCATGCTTCGCGTGCCCTTATCGTTATGCCGTCCATGAGTCGTTGCTCATTAAATCCCCAGCCGTGGGAGTTGTCTCTCGATCGCCAGACAGTGGGAAGACCTGAGGTATATCCAGAAACATAATCAATCGCCGTATGGTTTTGAATGTTGAGCGTAAAGGTCCCAAACGCTCCTTGAAGCTGCATTAAAAACCGTATCCAAATATCAATGTTCGCGTCTCCGTCTTTCATCGGCGGGATCTCAGCCTCCCACTCGATTTTGTTTGAGCCCGTATATTTAAAAATCTGAACATCTCCAGTGAATGGCGATTGACTCGCAGGCGTTGTCCATATTTCCCGAATCTGAAACCTCTTGAATTTAGGATTGACCGGAAAGGTGAGCGGGAAGGACTGAGTTGATGGATATGCTGGGTAAGCCATTATCGGATAAATCCTCTCTGTTTTAAGTTCTGGTTTTCGGAAATCGCGAGAGATACAGACATCTTGACCGATTGAGCGATCATGCGCTGGACCTCCTGATCGCTTCCGCGTATTTCAAAATTGTTAGTCACTTGGATCGTTTTTGCTTCCCCGCCGATTCCGTTTTTGCCAGGAGTCAAATTCCCTAGTTTGTTATTCGGGATTATCGAACCATTTTGAGACGGAGTGAATAATTCAGGACCTTCTTCGCCGACGACATGAAGACCGCCTTTCGAAACTGGGCCGCCCTTTGCTTTAAAGAGACCTCCGAAGAATTTGCCGATTCCGCCGCCAACGGAAGTGCTGAATAGATTCTCTAGCAATCCGCCGCTTCGGTTTCCTGCGACGTCTATTTTCCCGAGCAGAAAGGATTTAATCATGTTTTCCCGTATCTTGTTGAGTATATCGCCAACCAAATCACCGAATGATTTGAACTCGATAGCGGCATTAACGATCGTATCCTGCATCGTCACTCCAAACTTAACCCAGTCCTTCGAGAACTGTTTGGCCTTATTGCCCAACTCTTCAACTTCTGGGGACTTCGAAAACGCTTCAACTTGCTCTTTCACGAACTCGAACGCCTCGCCTGCCGATAGGATCATTTTTTCCTTTAGCGGCTCCGTCAGCGTCGCCCATGCATCATCCATTTTTGACTTCTGACTTTTGATGAATCGAATAAAAACAGAAACGAAGTCATCCGCGATTTCGCGAATCGACGGAACTGAGGGAGGAACTATGTCAAACGTGGCAGAAATGCCCTTGTTTATAAACTTCCCCGCTTCGAGCATCTTCGCTCTCAAATTTTCCAGTGATTCAAGCGCGCCGCTTACGTCGATTTTAACGCCAGGCAAGCCATCCAGCTTGCCAAACATTTCAACGGTAAAAACCAGAGAATTCAAAATTAGGGTAAGCGAATCCTGGATTATTTTCGAAACGAAAAGAAACGTGTTTTCCATCGCCTTCGTAACTTTTCTAAGCGTTCCAATAAAAACGTTCTGCCAAAAATCCACCAAATCGAGGGATTTGGTAAATACAAAACTGATCGCTTCCCCGATCGCTTTCCAGCCAATGATGAAGGTCTTAACCACAAACTCCATTGATTCCATAGCGATTTTCAGATTTCTAACTGAGGCTTCGAAAAACTCGAAAACAACCCGAGACTCCGAGAGCGTAGAAAAAAGGTCGGTAAATCGCTTAGATGTTTCGGTCAATAACTTTAAAAGCCCGGCATCGCCCAGCGAAATCAACACGTCTTGAAACGCGGATTTCATCTTTTTAATCTGACCATTAAGCCCCTTGAGATTGGCATCGGCCATCGTCTGAGCCGCGCCGCCTGCATTTTTAAGAGAGGTCTCGAACTCACGCAACGAGCCTACGCCAGCATTGAGCAACACGTCCATTTCTTGGAGCGCGTTTTTTCCGAAAACGTCAGAGATTACCGAAAGGCGCGTTTGGTCAGTCAGTCCAACAAACGCTTTGTTCATCTCGTCTATCAAATCGATGATACCGATGAATTTTCCCTCGTCGGTGAATGCGGCGATATCGAGTTGCTCTTTCAGCTTCCTTCCAGTCTCCGGTGAAGCCAGCCCTGCCAACGCAGTCGAAAGCGCGCGAGTACCGATTCCCGCCTTGAGCCCTGAGTTTGCGAGTGTTCCAATGACTGCCGCAACCTCCTCAATCTCTACACCCAAAGCGCGAGCTGTCGGACCAGCGAATTTGAACGCCTCCGCCATTTCCGTCACGGTCGTGTTCGAAGAAGATGCGGTTTTAGCAAGTACATCAACCGCCCTTTCTGTCTCGCTGAAAGCGATCCCCATCTGGCCCATGATGTTAGTCACTTGGTCGGCCGATTCCGAAAGCTCGATCCCGCCCGCTGACGCAAGATTCAACGCGGGTTTAATCGCTTGCAGAGCCTCGGTTGCGTCAAGTCCAGCCATCGCCAGAAGCCGAAAACCGTCTGCCGCTTGGCCTGCTGTAAACTCCGTAGTTCGACCAAGTTCGCGAGCCTTTTCCTTGATGGCGTCAAAGGCGCCTGTCGGAAGGTTGCCCATAACTCCGCTAACGCGGTTCAGGCTTTCCTCAAGATCGGCGGCAGGCGAGACAGCGCCCTTTAGAGCGATGCTAGCCGTACGAAGAGCAAGGGCAACGGCAGCGGCTTTTAGGGCGAACGTGCCGAAGCTGGAATTCAATCGCTTGAATCCCTTGTTCGTCGCAAGCGAGACCCGACCGAAAAGCGAAAGCTGCTTCTTTGCCCGCTTAATCGGACCGGTGAATTTGAAGACGTTCGCCTGAACGTCAAAAAACATACTCCCAACTTTAGCCATTATTTTTTCTTCTTCTCAACTGTTCCCCCAAATCGAGCGCTGAGCTGATTGCTCAACGCCTCGGTTTGTTCGTCTGTCGGATCTTCTGGACCTGTATCTATTCCTTGCATACGCATCCACATTTTTTTGCATTCCGTAAACTCAGCCCTGCTTGCTAGCCAGTACTCGTCGCGCGTCCATCTTAAAGCAACGACTGAAAAAGCCCAATTTTCTATTTCGGATCTTTCCCAGCCGCTGCGCCGTTTCCCAACCACGGGACACCGGTAAAGATTTCTTCTGCGGCATCGAAAAGGCCCTTCATCGATTCGAATCCGTTTATAACGTCCTCGATCGTCATCCCGTTTCCGGCAACCAGATTCGAGTGAATCAAAATGGCGAGACTGTCCAGCGCATCCATCATCGAATCTACTGTATTGTCTCCCTCCGTATCGATTCCCTCGATGTCCTTCATCGATCCCCCCGCTTTCCGGTATCTCCGAAGAGCGGCGTTTCCTGCGTATATTTCGAAGGTCTGCCCCCCGAGTGTGATTTCTATTTTTCTTTCTTCCATTTTTGTCTGTGGTTGGGGTTACGTTTTTAGAATTTTACTGATTATGGAGTTGATGTTACTGTGTCAGCGCCTGTGCGTTTGATCGTGACCGTAGCAGTTTCTGCCCCGTCGTATGCTAGATCGATCGCGAAGCCAGTTACCAACGCGCTGAAAGTGTGGATGTCGTTTGATAGGCCACCCGCCAACGTGATGACAAACGACAAAGCGGCGCCGCCTGGCGCGGTTCTTAGCGTTTCATGGACGGCATCTGCGGAATCGTAGATCAGAGTGATACTCAAATCATCCGAATCGATCATGCCCGAAACAAATTCCCTTCGAGCATTTGCGGAGCTGTGAGAGCTAACGTCGATCAAATCGACGGAATCAGATGGAATCGAAAGCGATTGAACTCCATCGATTGCTGTGCCGCCTACGGAAATTATGGCGCCTTTTGCTGAGTATTTTTCTGACATTGTATTTATTTTTTAATTATTGTTGATCTTGAGAAAGCTTATACCGCCGACCAGCGGATTTTAAGCGTGATTGTTTGAGTGAAAATCTCTACGTCTGGCTCGTATCCGGAAAAGTTGGAATCCCATTGGACGAAGCCGAACCTGGTCGATCCCTCTGTAAATGCCTTGCTGTCTAGTCGGTCCTTGATCGCGTCCTTTACATCCAGGCTCTCAGATCCGGTTTTGGCATAAACGTCGATCTGGATAATATCTTCGCTCAGCCTAGATGTATCCGCTCCGTGAGTATTGGTCACTCGCTCGTCTATGATCGAGTATTGGCAATTCGGGAATGCGGAATTTTGCGGAACCCGCTCGTAATGGAATCGAGCTCCAATCAATCCGCTGATTGTCGTATCCGCTAAAATATATGTTCTAAGATCGGAAAGCATTATTTTGATTTATTGATTTTTTTCGCCAGCCTCCGATATGATTTATCAAGTTCGGTTCGGAAAGTCTCAGCGAAAACAGATCCACCGAAACGAGCGACGGCCGGCCGCATAAATGGCTGACGCCTGACCCAAAACTTACCAAAGGCCGTGTGGCCAAACTCGACAAGATGACCGTATCGAGCAGGCCATTTCACATCTCGACCGACATTGAAACTGCTATTCCCTGACGTTCTTATGATCGCTGCGGCTTCAGGACCCACCCGAACGGATCGATTCCCGTTTTTCAATTTCTTCGAATTGATAATCAGCGACCTCTTCAAATCTCCCTGGTCCACAGGAACTTTGCTCTTCGCAAATTCAAGCATAGGCGCAGCCGCTTTTTTCATCGCCGCATTTACCCGCCTATCGACGGCTCGACCGTCTGCGAGCTTAGACATTGCGTTAATCGACGCAGTCAATCCCGTAACTTTAACTGTAAGACCTGCTTGAGCCATTATTCGTCTACCCCTTCCAATTTCTTATCAATTTTCCGCTCTCGGATCAGTTCCTCTTTCAATGCAATAATGTGTTCCTTGTGTTCTGTCTCGCGTAGAGCGTTGAGCTTTTCAGATCGTTTATAAAAGAAATACGCGGCAACGACGAACAGCCCACCCGCCCCGTAGCGATCGAAAACGTTGAATATCTCATCTGACAAGATAACGGTCGGCGCAGCAGCCGCAAAGGACCAGGCGCTCAGTTGGTTGATTGCGATGGTAGAATTTGGAATTATCGGTAACATAGAGCAGATTAAAATTTAGGACCAAACCAGAGGACAGCTCGATGCATGGAAAGCCGTTTGATCTTGGGAACGTTTAGGTGCTCCATGCACTCCAGAAAGATTCCGGCGGCGTGCTTGTAGTCGTTGTCCTGTTGATCGCATAACCAGTCATGGATTATTGCCGCGTAGGTGTAACGACCCATCGGTGGGAAGATGCGCCAGAAAAAGCGAGGGATCGATGCAAAGTCCGAACGGTAGCCTTTCAATGCGCGAATAGTTTCGCCCGCATTCGATATGTACTCGAAATCCTCGGTCAGCTCGCAAGGCTTGTCTTGGTAATTTACCGACCGAAGCTTGACGAACAATTCTAGCGGGAATCGTTTCATTCTTCGATGATCTCCGCCCCACCGACCTCAAGGCCCTCGGTTGTTTTCTCGAATACGATCACATTCAGGATTGAAAATTTTACTGAGCGATTGGCTACTGAAAGCGAATCGACTTTAGTAGTCGCACATCCCGATAGCAGGGCTGCGAGAGATATTGCTAGGATTATCTTTTTCATTGGCTGATTTCCTCCACCGTGACGTTGCCGTCCTGGTCGATAGTGATTGTGCGCGTTTTGGGTTTTGTCTGGATCTCGATGATGAGGCTGTTTGGACTGTCTCTGAGCGAGTCGTCAACGGGAGTCGCGGATGAGGTGTTCGTGTATCCCGATTCTCCATACTCGTTAATCGCTCTCACGCGGTAAAAGTTGGGAAATCCCGCGATGGCTTCGGCGTCCGTGTAGGTCGTCACGTCGAGCGGGACCGTTGCGAGCAAGGCAAAGCTCTGGTCGTCGCCGATTGAACGCTCGATTTGAAATGCGTCCTCATTAGTACTATTATCCGACCATGTCAGCGTGAGCGTTGCCGCGTTTACAGTAAGGGCGAAGAGTACCGCCGCGATTGTTACTAGGTGTTTCATTACGGAAGATTAAACTGTAGCTTTTGAGATGCTTCGATTAGGTCCCTGTCGGTTGTGCTAAATGAAGAATTTGAAAAGATCATTTCCCCCATCCAGCCGTTCCACCGACCCGAAGTGTTTGAGCCTCCTGCCCTTCTGTGAAACATCACCCAAGTCCCCGAACGTGCGTCGCTACTTAGCGATGCGCTTGCGTCTTGGACGCCGTCCACACGAATGGTTGCAGTTTGCGAACCAGATCCTGCGGCACTTTCGAACGAAATGCTGTGAGGCACTGCGGATAAATCGCTTGTCGTGGATACAGCAGATCCAGTGTCAGCAAAGTATTCAGCCTTTAACCCTTCCTGCTTAAACCCCAAAGTAGTAGAGTTAGGATCGCCGAATAGTCCCCCACTGTTTGACCCATCAAATTCCGCCACGATATAGGCGCTTATCCCAGCCGTCTTTGAAGCCGTAAAAGACGAAACAGTAATTAACCTGGCATCGTTACTGACGGTTAGCACACCTTTTATTGAAGGATGCCCGTTTGACCAACTGGCAACAAAAATCGGTTGATCGGCAAGTATGGTTTGCTGAACATCGCGAGCGTTGCCTGATTGATCGTACCACCTTTCCACATATGCGGCAGAAGCCGAGTTATTAGATAGCCACGTAGCAACGCTGTATTCGTTTGCGTCATTTGTGACTAACGAGCCGCCATCTAGCTTAAACTGTATAGTCGTATCAGTTGCATCCTCTCGCAGTTTCACAACCGAAGATCCGATAAACGCCGTAGCCAAATATCGACTCACCGAAAATGCAAAGTCAGCAGATCCCGAAATATCATCTAATATCGGTGAGCCGCCACCCGCTGCCGCAAATCTGTATGGATTTATAATCACGCTTGGATCGCTGTGTAGGTTATTAGTCATCGGTCGGCTCGAATACGAGCGCATCGAGGTCAACGTTTTCGCCAGCTTCGACTTGATCCAAGACCGCTTGGATTTTCTGACGGTTTTTGTAGATCTTAGTAGCCTTGGCTAAATAGTTGTCTGCAAATGTCTGCAAGGCTCCAGGCACGTTCAGGTTTTTGACCGTCCGAAGTAAAGCCGCCACCACAATACGGGTTTCGAGCGCCTCTCTTTGGATGTCGAAATGCTTGTTCGCCTCTTCGTATTCAAGATTGGCGACAACATCCTGTTTTTCCTGCAATGATCGAGAGACGATCGCCCAAGTAGTGCGGATCTCGTTTGCCGAAACGTCGATTGCCGGAGTGCCTACGAGTCGGGCCATTGCGTCATCAACCAAAGGCTGATCGTCTGTCACCTTGAGCAACGGAACGAGGTTTTCGGCGAGTCCTTGGATCGGGCCACCGTCGCCAACGGGCCAATTGCCTGTTCCGCTCATCCTAACGGGTTCGGCTTCCGTGGTCGTGTCATAGAGCATCCACCGCCCTTTTGTTGATTCTGTATCTACTGGATAATCTATCATGATTTTTTATTTTATATAGTTGAAGTAAAACTTGAGTCCGGCCCCTGTAATTGTTGAGCCGACCCCATCGGCAAAAAGCTCTATGAGATCGCCCTTTGCGACTACAGTCGGCGAGGTTGTGAGGACTGCCGCTGTTGCCGCCGTTACCGACGTTTTTTCCGTGGCGTCGATAGTCGGTTTGGTCGAAAATATTGTTGTGCCGTTCAGGTGGACGTCTCCGGTAAAAATGCTCCCTGTTGGAGCTGCGGTAAGTCCGACCAGTACCTCTTCGATCAATCCCGCTCGCTGCGCGTGGAATGAGGCTTTGGCGACTGAAGTCGATGCTGTAAGAGCCGTAGTCTCGTCACTCGCCGCGATACCGCCGTCGAGTCGGAGTAGCTCGTAATCGGTTCCAGCGTCATCTGTAAACATTGGGCGATTCGCCACCGTGTTTTTGGTCCAAAACTGCCCATCACCAGCAACGTCAGCATCAGCCGCCGCCTTTTCGCTCATAAACACGCCGTCGAATGTCGGAGCATCGGCAACCGCAACGCCTTGATCCATCGCCTTGACTGATGCAATGGATGCTAGCTCCGAGTCCATGAGAGCGCCCGCGCTCGTTACGTTGGCCGTGTCGGTTACATCTGCGTTGTTTTCGACTCCCGTCGCTTGTGACGCACTGTCTGCGGTCGTGCCTTGGGCTGCGGTGGCGTAATCCGTGGTCGCAAAGGCTTTGACGGCGGCAAGATTTGTAACCTCCGAGTCCATAAGAGCGCCTGCCGCTGTGACGTTTGTTGCGTCCGTTACGTCGGCCAACGCCTCGATTCCCGATAGTTTGGTCGAGTCACCGCTTGGGTAAGTGACTTTCGCTGTGTTGGCATCAACGTCCGTCTGGATGGTTGCCAATCCCGCTGGAGTAACTGCTCGCACGGTGTCCGTTCCCGCGTCTACTTCGACAAGCGTTGCGAGTTCTACCACACCCGCGACCGTTGCAGATGATGCCACTTCGTCGCCCGTATTGGTGCCAGACGTGTTCCCGATTACCGTTTTCTCCGCATCGGTTACGGCGTTCGTGTCGGCGTTGTTCTCATACGCTGTCTTTATTTCCGCATCTGTCTGATCCGCCGTCGAGCCGGTCTCAATTCCTGAAAGTTTGCTCCGTTCGGCAGTCGTCAGGGCTAGTTCAGATCGCTCTAAAACGTAATAATTATTATTCCATCCAACGTAAACATATGCCCACTCTCCGGCGGATATGGTAAACCCAATACCCGTTCCAAAGCCGATGTCTTCATCGAGTTCGGGCATGACGGTCAAGGCGTCTGACGCATCTATATTGTGTATAAGCTGCACTCGGCCTGGACGCGGAAACTCACCAGGCGTCAACGAGAAAACGTAATCGGATGCGGTAACTGTGCTTGCTATGAATGTCGTTCTTGTTGGGTCGGTTGGCTGAAATCCAGTCGCGTAAGTAGTTCCGAGAGCGGTAAATGCTTCAACCAATGAGATATGGTGATCTACTCCCCAATGAGTAGAGCTGAGCGCCGTAAATGTAAGGCTTTCCCCTTTGTATATTGTTTCGTGTGCGTATGTGTTATCGCCTATTGTATCCGACCCGTCGGCTAATGCCGCACACGGAGAATCTGATGTTGATTGATTTAATATAGTGTACTGATCGCCAACATTTACGGAGCTCGCCGCTGGAAGCGAAAGATAGAAATCGCTAGCTGTCACTGTCTTTACCTCTGTAAACTGTTTGGTAATCGCGTATCGAGCTCCCGATGATCCGGCTGTTACGTTTAAATCGATCAAATTAGTCCGAATTGCATTGATCTTAGCCTGCGTATCAATGTCGGCAGCTTCGAGCTTGTCCGTGTTCAGATTGGACAGGTTCGTGTTTAAAACCGTCCGGCTATCTCCGATCTTATCGGTGCCTTGAATTGTCGTGATTGTACTCATTTAAGTTTCTAGTCCCGCCCATGTTGTAGGATTAGCGCCGCCTGTTTCAAAACCTGCCCAAGTCGCCTCGCTAGCGCCTCCGGTTTCGTGTGCTGCCCATGATTTAGAAGTGATGACGACAACAACTCTCGCCAGAGTCATCGAAGAGCTAGCGCTGACCACTTTGGCCAACGAAGAAGCAAACGAATATACCCTTTTTAAGCTCATTTTATTTCCGTTTAAAGATCTGTGATTCTCTGAGTTGTATCTCGTTTGAAAACGAGAATTCGCTCGATCGCTGTGGTGACGTATCCGTTTGCATCTACTGTTTGAGCGTCAAAATAGTAGTCAGTTTCCAAGTCGAGAGAGAGCGATTCGGTTTCCAAATATCCAATCACTTTGCTGTTTGCCGCGTCCTGAGTAAATGCAGCCGTGTCGAGAGTCGCAATCGCCGAGGCGTCAGCATCATCATTCGCAGCTTTGAGAGATGCATGAAATTCCCATGAGGCAAAACTCGTGACCAGATCGCCGTTTACATCAGTAATTTCGTCAATCAGGATTGCGATCGTATCGCCTCGATTCCAGGTCTCTCTAGTAATCGTGTTCATAACTTTTGTACCCTGTTTGCCATGACGATCATCGTTTCGCGATTTCGTCGCCCTGCTGGTTCGATTCCCTCGATTTCATACCTCCAACCCTCGAAAGTTATCCCCATGTCTTCGTGGATATCCGAACGATAACGAATCTTGAACTTTGTTTTGCGAAATGCTTGATCCGATCCGCTCATAAATCGCTCCTGTGGAGTTTGGGCCAATATCCCAGCGCGAACGTTTAGAAAATCGGTAAACGTTTCGTGATTCGGTTCTCCGAGCGAATCGAGCGTCGTCCCCTTTTTCTGGAACGTTATCGAATGAGTTAATTTACCAGCTGCTACCATCGCCCGAGTGTTTTTTCCGATGTGAATAAATTAGAATAGGTTTTGTCCATCACGGACGCTTTTCCGTTTTCCGTTACGGTTTCCCGATTCGCGTACAAGCTCGCTACAAGCATCAAAATCGCGTTCTTGGAGGATTGAGGGACAAGCGATGCGGTTGTATAACCTGCGACCATCTCAATGATAACCGCATCGAGCCGAATGTAAGTAACCGGCCAAGATTCGGCGCTGTCCAATTCGATAATCGGCGGCGTAATAAAATCTACAAAAGAGTAGAGTGCAGCACTCAAAACCACTTCCGCATTATCGGAATCCCGGTATTTTATCGACGTAATCGACTCAATCGGGAAAAGTCCGAGGTCTATTTTCCTACCACGCGGGAATCGGGAAAGAGCAAGTTTTACCGTTTGCGGCATAAGCAACTTCCCAGTGACTCGCTCGAAATACTCGCGAGCCGCGATGATCGCGGTTTTCAAAAAATCGTCATCCTCCGTATATTCGGACTCAACCAAGCATTGCGATTTTGCCTGAGCGAGCGTGATCGGTTCGGCTGTCGGCGCCGTGGATATCTTGTAATTGACGTTCATTTTTTAAAGTCGGATGGAGCGGGACCTAAGCCCCGCTCCTTAATTTTTTCTATACGACTGAATTCCGCTTTTTCTTCGCGGCCTTCATCGGCGTTTCCGCGGTCTCCGGCGCGTCGTTCAGGACAGCGCGTTCAACCTTAACACCAGGGACGATTCTCGCCTTCCCTGACGTCTTCAAAGCAAGGGCGTCTTCGATGCGCATTTCGCAGGATTTCCCCGCTTCCATGAGCTCGCCATTACAAAAGGTGGGGCGTAAAATCTCCACCTGAACCCTTACCACTTTCATGATTAGGCAGTTAGCGCGTCTTGCATCGCGGCAAAGGACTCGGCACGACGGATCAGAACGTCGTAAAAGGTCCAAGCGTTTAGGCGGATCAGGCCGGTCGTATCCAGCGTGTACGGATTAATCAGGAATTCCAGACCACCCCACTGCGCGAGAAGCACGTCGGCGAAATTCCCGTAAATCAATGCCGAGGCAACTCCGCTCGAACTGCCCTTAGTAAGATTCGAAGGAACCAGATTTGACACTGCCGTATTGTACCCATTGAGAGGCATGTTGCCACCGCGAGTATCCCAAACGCGCTCCGCATTCGAAGACGCATCTACGAAAGTTTTCTTGAGCTTGCCGCGAGTGGCCGCATTAACAAGATATCCAAGCGATCCGATGTCAGCGTTATCAATTGCCACTGCCGTTTCAAGGTCTACAATGTCAGCCCAATCGGGAGCCGCTCCATCTGTTCCGCCAACCACCGCGCCGATTCCGCTCGTGTTGAGGATGCCTTCTGGGATTGCTCCGGTTCCGGCTCCGTTGATTGCAGCCGCGTCGATCTTGGAAGCAATCTGGAAAGCCAGATCGTTTCGCAACATTGATTCAACTGATTCGTTTTGAGCCTGAATCAAAAGCTGACGCGAATACTCGACGTGAACGGGCAATCGATTCGGCGAAATCGTTTTAGTCGTGAATGTTGGAGAGCTTTCAGCCGATGCCGCGTTTTCAGCTTTTTCAACTGCCGCGTCGTTTGACCCGAATACCGGAAAATCAATATTGCCGACCAAACCGGAAAGCTGAGTAGCTCCGAGTTGACCGATGACCAAACGATTGCGCAGACGATCGATAAGCGAACCAACGGATGTTTGAATGAGTTCCTCGCCTTCTGTCGTAGTCGCTGCTGTCAAATCACGCTTTTCCGAGCGCTTCATTTCGTCCGAACTCCGATGAGAGGATTTCGCCATTACCATTTGAGGGATGATGAGGTTACCCGTCTGTTTCAAACCAGCTTCTCGATACTGATTGACGCCCTCTTCATGCATTTCCTTTTCAACGCCATCGAGACTCCGATTTTGGAAAAGGGTTGCGATCGCCTTTCCGAAGGAAAAGGAATTCAAATCACGCTCTTCGCCTTCGGAAAATTTCTTCTCCTTATTCGGTTCCCCTGGGATAAACCGCTTTTCGATGACCTTGTCTTCGAGTTCGCGAGCCTCAAGGACCGCCATGCGCTTTTCTTCTTTCACCAGTTTCTCAAACTCATCATTGAGCGCGTCGAACTTAGTGACTTCAGCCTCATTGAGCGAGTCGCGTTTTTCGGTCTTGGCCGTTTCGTAAAGCGCTCGTTGCTCTTTTGTGATTTCCGCAATCCGCGCCCGTATTTCTTCTAGTGTTTTCATATTTTTTTTTTGTTTTAACTTTGACGCAAATCCAAGAGGCGCTTTCGAAGCGGATTCTCGTTTCTGCAATTTTTTCCTTTTGTATTAAGAAAATCAGTGTGTGAGCGAACTCCGATGCTCGTTGCTGGATATGCAGGGAAAGCGACTACGCTGACCTCTAGCAATTCAACGTCCGTCAATCGTCGAATATCGTATTCCTCGCCCTCCTCCCAAATTGCGGAACGAGCGCGAAAGCCGAAACTCATGCCATCGATGTTTCCCGCGCTGATATTCGCCGCCAAATCTCGCGCGTCATTCGTATCCGGCAAAGTGATTTCAACGGATAATCCTTTTTTGTCCTCCTTCATGCGCAGCGTATTTGATTTGCTGCGACCGATGATGCGGCCCGTATCGTGACCGATCATTGCTCGGACATCTTTCTTCTCGTCCAAATCCGCTTTGAACGCTCCTGGATCAATCACTTCGCGCCAGCCTCCGAAATCCTCGGACTCCGAATTGAAAACGGCTGCATATCCTCGAAGTGTAACCGCGTTCGTTTTCTCGTCCTTGCGTAATTCAATTCCAGTAATTTGACGAATTTCCACGTCATCAGTTAATGCCAAGTCGTGGTCGCGAGTTTCTATTTTGTTAATTTGAATTTTCATGCTTATTCATCATTGGAGTCTTTTTGAGATCCAACCGGTGCGTGATTGAGAGGCTCGATGAAAATGTCTCCACCCTTGTAAGGCGGAAGGCCCTCTTTTGCGCGTGCCTCATTTTTATTGATAATGCCGTTCAGAATTCCTTTTTCGTAAGAGGTGTAACGGTCGGAAAGTGTAGCTCTCAATTGAGCATCCAAATTGAATCGAAAATGAAATCCGTTGGTCAATTGCGCTGGTGTTAATAGTTTCCGGTTCAGCTCCATTTCCCATCGGATAACCCAAGGCATGATAGTATCTTGGATATACTCACGCGACTGCTCTTCGATATTCGAAAAAGTCGCCTTGTCCATGATTCCGACTTTGTGAGGTGGAACACCGAAAATCCGCGCGATTTCGTTATTCTGATGGACGCGAGCTTCTTCCATCTGCGATTCGCGATTCGTGTGCCGAGCCGATTGATAGTCCAATCCTTCTTCAAGCAAAAGCGTCTCGTATGCCTTCATGCCCTCCGGATTGTCTGAGTCGCCCCATTTTTTATTCAAGGATGCCTTGAGCCTGGCGTATGCCTTATCGCCAAGAGATCCAGGATGCTTAAAAACGCCGGACGGACGAGAGCCATTCGCGAAAAAATCGGCGGCGTTATCCTGTAAAGCAATCGAAAGGCCAATCGAATTTCGAAGAAGATAAACGATGTCGGAGCCTTCGATCCCGTCAGATGCATTTGCCCTGATGTGAATGATTTCCCGTTGATCGTAGGTTTTGTTTAAAATTTTGTATTGCAGGCGACCGGCAACGAACTTCCAAGAAACCGCCCGATTGTCAGAAACTGGCACAATCTCGGCAGGTCGCCCCGCATTATCAAAATTGATTACGGCAAACCCGTTCTGTCTCAAAGTCGCCTTGCTTTGTACAGCGTCGATAAAGTCAATTGGACTCATCCAAGGATTGGGCGAGTTTGCCATGAGCTGATAAAGCGGATTTGCCGGAACCTTATCAGTAACCCCATTGCGCGACCTCATCAAATGGATCGGAGTCGTTGCGATCGTATTGGTTATCCTTCGAACGCAGGCGTAAACGGTGGGAACTCCCATGACGGATATCGGGCTGACTTGGGCACCGGACCTCGACTGAATCCCGCCCATGAGCATTTGTACGAGGTCAACTTCTGGCGATTTCAGGGAGAAATCCCGCTTTTCTTTACCAGATCCCAGTGACTTGAAGAATTTGCCTAATCCCATGAAGGAATAAGCTCAGCGCATTCGAATCTGTTTAAAAGCCTTCTATTCGCCCTTATTAGTGCCTTTAAGTGCCTTTAAGGCTCAAATTGAACGAATTCCGCGATTGTAGGACGCTTTTAGCCGGAATTCCTTATGATTAGTAAAAAAATCGACAGCCTCTTCGAGCTTTGCATAGGCTGGACGGGTCCCAATCGTTGCGAAGTCAGGATGATTCATCGCCGCGCGAATGTATTTTTCGGAAAACGGCAGATCTATCGACAACTCACCGGCGGTTTTGTAGGAGCATTGCTTCATAGGATTCGAATGTCTCTCTCTTCGTAAACTGAATCGGAGTTGTCTCCGCTCATCGATCGACCTACCGCCATTGCTAACGCGACCATCCCGTCAACTTTTTCGTAAGACTTCTTTTTGCTGATTTTGATATTGCCGGCCGCGTCCGTTTCCAAAACGCAGTTCGAACAATTCCAGGCCAAAACCTTATGATTGCCGTGATTCATTTCCCGAGCCAGGCAAAGCCGCTCAATCTCTCCGGTCGGCATCGACATCGAGATAAATCCCTGTCCGAAGGAAACCATATCGACGCCCTCATGCATCAGCGATTGAACTAGCTCGTCTGCTTGGTATCGATCGAATCCAATATCCTGCACATTAAACCGAGCAACGTCCTCAAGTATCTGCCGTTTGATGAAATTGAAGTCCGTCGCGTTTCCCTCGGTCGCCTGAATCAGCTTTTCATTCCTCCATTGCTGATACGGGACGCGGTCGTTTTTGCTGCGCTCTTCGATATCCATTTCCGGTATCCAAAAACGAGGGAGAACCGTCCATTTCTTCAGATGAGCTTGAGGTGGGAAAATCCAAACCAAAGCGGAAAGATCTCTAGTACGAGCCAAATCCAAACCGCCGAAACAGCGAAGCCCGTTCAGCTCTTCTTCTCTAACGGTTCCACCGTTATCATCCCAGAGCTCCTTTGTCATCCAGACTACATCAGACTCCACCCAGACATTCAATTGCTTGGTGTTGAAATCCGCCTGCTTCGATGGCAGGTCCTGAGCCTCTTGGCAAAGGTCAGCCATGTATTTCAGGTTTTTAGAAATCCCCAAATTCGGATTCGCCTTTTGCCAAATATCCGGATCGGTCCAGTCGTCGCCTTCGTCAATCGTGTAATTGATGAAAAAGAAATTATCGCGAACGATTGTTCCCTCAAGCACCTGCTCGCCGTAATGCTGTTGCCTCACGCATGGCTTTTCCCGTTTGTACTCCCCGGCAGTCGTGATTTTGATATACATGTATTCAGCCTGTGATCCGAAAGCCGAATTTATCACGTTGTCCAATCCGTCATGCTCTTGCGAGTGGAACTCATCGAAAACGACCCAATAAGGATTCAGGCCATCAAGTCGGGAATGATCGGCGTGCAGCGCTTTCCATTTCCCGTGACTCGATTTATTACGCATCTCCCAAGTCAGAATGTCGATGGTCTCAGCCAAAGCAGGCGAGCGCTTGACGAAACCTTCCCCGTAATCCTTGAGCAAGGTAGCCTGACCCCGATCGGACGCCACACAGTAATATTGAGAGTAAGGACGGTCGTCCATAAAATAAGAGGCGATCCCAATACCTGCTACCAATGTCGATTTCGCGTTTTTGCGAGGGACCAAAATTAAGGCCTGCTGAAAACGCCGATTGCCGTCTTTCGTGAACCAGCCATACAGATTCCCAACGATAAACTTTTGCCAATCCGGAAGAATGAAAGGCTCGCCGTTTTCCAGTGTCAGCGCTTTCTCGAAAAAGTCGAATCGCAACTGAGCTTGTTTCTCAAGGAATACGAGACCTGGTTTGCTCAAGTCGTCAACGAATCGCTGGCACGCCAGGCGAACCCAATGGCAGGCTAGGACATCCCCGCTCAAAACAGAGGCCGCATATTTCGAAACTTCGTTCAACCTGAGCTGATGTCGATGATTTTTGCCTCAGTCCGAAATCGCTCAAGCGGGTTTTCCTTTGGCTTCTCTTCGACCTCTAAAACATTCTTCTGCCCGCAATACTGCTTGCCCCACCAAATCAGCATCGTCTTGTCGCCAGCCATCGCTAATTGATATTGTATCCGCTTTATCGAGATCACCCCCCTCGCCCGAGATGAGGTAATCAGTTCTTTGAATTCAGGATTTCGAGCCGCCTCCTTGTAAACCGTATTTACAGTCACCTCGTAAAACGCCGCGATTTCAACCATCGTTAATTGCAGCGCCCCCATGCTACGCAGCTTTTCCAAATCTGGATTCCATGCAGGAGGTCCCCTCGATCCCTTCTTCTTGGGATTTGGTTTTGTCAGTTGGTTTTCGCTTTTCTTAGACATATCCGGTTTAGGTTGATATTTCGTTTTTTACAGGTTGAAAAAATTGGGCGTATTTTCTGTCGCGTTCGGGCGTTGATATGTGGGGAAAGCCGCTCAGCGATTTATGGGCCCCCTCCCTATCGATTATTCATAGATCTCTGATGACCTTCAGCTTTCTGATGACCGTCCTCGAACATGCCCTTGGCCGTTCGGCTATCGCCTCGTCTGCGGCCTCTCACGTCGCCTCATCCATATGCTTGACGAATAGATGTCTGGTCGGCTGACCCCGTCGATTCATCCGGTCGATCAGGTGATGGCAGTACGAGCAAAGGCAGGCGAGGTTGCTCTCGGTCGCCCTGAGTTGGAAGTGGGTTGCTAGCATCTGAATGTGGTGCGTCTCTTTGGATGGAACAAGCCTACCCTTTGATTTGTGCCTGAGTAGCGGGTCGCAGCATAGCGGATGCTTCGAGAGCATCATCTTCGACAGCTTTTGCCATTGGACCGAGCTCCTGAATGATACGGCTTCCGTGTCCTTTCGCTCTACCCTGTAGAGATCCGGCTTGGCCTGTCTGCGGCGCTGCGAGTGAGTTGGCGGTCGATACGGCATGATTCGGTTGATCTGGCATGATTCGGTTGATCGGAAACACGCGAGGGAAACTCATATACTCATCGGGCTTTTCGTGTCAAGGCTGTGGATTCTAGGTGTGGAGTCTGTGCTGCTGATAGGGGTAAGGAGTTGGTGAGGATTACCCAACTCGTCTAATACCTAGACTAAGCGCATAGGAAGACTGGAAACGCCCGAAAAGTAAGTAATACCAACACGATGTTAGCTAAGGTTTGGGATAAGTTGTGATTATAAATTTTTGAATATATACTCTTATTGACGTGTTGCCGTCGGGATTTACCCTTCTCTCGCTATTCAACCAACTCGGCTTGCTCGCCAGTGAACTCTTCCCATCGTTGGATTATCACGTCGCAGTAAACGGGTTGTAGTTCCATTGTGTAACATCTTCTTCCTGTCTTCTCCGCTCCAATCAATGTTGATCCCGACCCCCCGAATGGCTCAACGCATAACCCGCCATTTGGCAGGCTTGATTTCATTACGCGCTCCATCATTTCGACGGGCTTTGGTGTTGCGTGTCCGTGTCTTTCCTCACCAGTAACGCGACCAAACTCCCACACGTCCGACATGTTGTCGTGTGTGTTGTCAAAGTACGCGCGGGTTGCGTGAAATTCCCGCTTGAGTTCGTCGTGGTCCCGCTTGAGTTCGTCGTGCTCCCGCTTGAATGCTTGCCCTTTCGCTTCGCTTTTCATCCTTTCGTATTGTTCGCGCCGAGGAAATGACCATTGAGAACGGCTAAACCAAAAATCTGCCATCCTCGCGTCAAACCCGAAGAAATCGGCAACCGTTTTATTATTCCATCCCATTTTATCCCGCTCAGTCTTTAGGTATTTCCGAACAGGTTCCCAGCCTTCCCAGTAGTTGTCGGCGTTGTTGTTGTAGCCCTGCTCGCCCAATACAAAAAACAGGCACCTCTCAGTTTGAGGCGGGTAACTTCGCATTTTTTCAGACGATATACCAAACCCACCGGCTTTTTTCCAAATTATCTCATTCTTGAGCGTCATGCGCTCAGAAACCGACAAGCCTCCAGTATACCAAAGACGCCAAAGGCTATCGGCATTGCCCCATATATACGCGCTGCCGTTGTCCTCGGTATGCGGCCTGAAAGCAACCCACCAATCCATCTGGAAGGCATCGAGCTGGTCGCGGTACAGGTTATCGTTAGCCACTCCATCGCCCTCTTTTCCCATCCCATACGGCGGATCAGCATGGAGTAATTCCGCCTTCTCCCCATCCATCAGCTTCGCGACCTGTTCCTTGTCGGTCGAGTCGCCACACATCAGCCTGTGCTTCCCGAGCTTCCAGATCTGTCCAAGCTTTGCTGTCGGTTCCTCCGGTACTTCTGGGACGGCGTCTTCGTCGGTCAGCCCTTCGCTCTCCTCCTCAAACTCGCTCATAAGGCTGGAAAGATCATCTTCGAGAAACCCCGTTAGATCCATGTCAAAATCTCCGGTGTCGAGATCGCTTAGTAGATCCTTGAGGTCGCTCCGGTCGATATCTGCAAGTTCTGCGAGCCTGTTGTCGGCGATCATATCCGCCCATTCTTTGGCCTCGCTCTCGTATTCCTGCTCGTCAATAGGAACCTGATCGAGACCGAGCTTGAGCGCTGCTTGATATCGGCCGTGGCCTTTCACTATGAATCCTGACCGCTTCGAAACAACGATAGGCGAACGCCAGCCCTGGCTTGCTATGATCTTTGCGAGTAGCTCGATTTGCGAATCAGGATGCCCGTTCGGGTTTCTCGGATTTTCAACCAGATCGGCAATATCTGCCAATCTGGTATGACTGCATTTGGTTTCTACCTCGGTTGTCGCCATCTCCCGTTGCTATGTGATCGGCTGGCCTCGGTCAAGATTAGACATTGCGATCTCATACCACTGATCGATCCGTACATTCATCCACCTGAGTTGATGTCTCTGTTCGATGACCCTCTTTCTCAAAAGATGCTTTTCATGAGAACGAATATCTAATATTTTTCTCAATCTTCGATTCTCTTTGATTATTTCTTCGACGATGTCGGCGACGTTGATTCCCAGCGATTCATATATTTCGCTCGCTGGTTTTGGTTTTTCTGTATCCATCATTTCATTCTTTGGTTTTGGTTGGAAAGATCGGGTCGGAGGATCTTACCTCCCGTTTGGCTACCCTTCGGAGATCGCCCCCGAAGCCTAACCCCACAGTTGTGAGCTGTTTTCTCCATCGCGCATGGACGGACCCGTTAAAATTGGAGGTACTGGCAGGAATCGAACCCGCGCCCTGGGAATTACAAAAACCCTGCTCTACCGGCTGAGCTACAGTACCAAATTGGGTGCAGGTCTCGGATTCGAACCGAGGATCTTCAGGTTATGGGCCTGATGAGATGCCGGACTTCTCCAACCTGCAAAGTTACAAAACGGGCTGGACTGGATGCGGTCAACTAATATTCGCCGCCGGATTGAAAACAAACGCATTATTTGCGATATAACGCTTGACCTTCGCCGAAAAACTCAAAACCCACCGCGCCCGCCTCGGATTAACGCAACCCGAGGCGGCGGCCTTGCTCGACGTGAGCAAGCGCACATACGAATACTGGGAGGCAGGGAAGGTCCCGCTCGCAGTGGCTCAGGAAGGCGCTCTTAAACGAATGGAGAACGTAAAATGAAACCACAAACATTCAAAAAAACCAATAAGGGAAAAGAAATTCGCGTTTCTAAGCTCTCGACAGCTCGCGAATCCATCGGCGAACTCGAACATAGTTGCGACCTTTTTATCCTGACATTCGGGCAGTTTTCACTCATCGACGCGCTTGTTGCAATCTTGGAGAAAACGGGTCCCGCGAATGTTGCAATCTCAACATGGACGGCGGCAAGTGCTCATCTGGAAAAGTCAAAGGAACTGATGAATGACGCTCAAATCTTGGATTTCAAAATGATAGTCGATCGCAGTTTTGAAAGCAGGCAGCCCGAATACGTTCAGCATATGCGGAATCTATTTGGCCCATCATGCATTCGAGCCATTCGAACTCACGCTAAATTCATGCTAATTCGTAACGAAAAATGGAATATTGTCGTACGAACGTCAATGAACCTAAACGAAAACCCAAGACTCGAAAACATAGAAATATCCGAATCGCTTTCATTTTCTGATTTCTTCCAATCCATTGTCGATTCTGTTTTCGCAGAAGTGAATGAGGGCGAAAACAGATCGCGAATGCTGGAAATGTCTGATGTTCAGGAATCATTTCCATTTTTAGAAGTCCAGGCCGGTACCATTAACCAACTGAAAACAAATGAAGCAAAAACCACTCACATCATCCGAAAAAAGAGCTAAGATCGTAGCCCAACTCTCCGAAGAATGTCCGAAGCAAATCATCGATAGCATTTGCAAGTTAGTCGAGAGAATTGAAAACTCATCGGCCCGAATAAAGGAGGAAGGCGAGGTCGTAAGGGATCAAAAAGGCTCCGTCATTGAGCATCCTTCTATTAAAATCGAGAGGGATGCTATAAAGCTGAGCTCAGAATTAATAAGCAAATGGAAAAGAGCTCACGATTCCAGCAGTAACGAATTTAAAGGATTCTAACCATTTTAGATTAAGCTCAGCCCTCGTTGTCGGTAAACAGCGTGAAGCATCGCTCCATTTTGAGATTGACATCATTAACTCTTCCGCGTCGGAATTTGAGCTGATAAAACCTAATCTCTGGATGTGGCGATTTATCTTCTTGCGGCGACCCGTCGGAGGCAGTTGGAGGCATCCAGAGGGCCCAAATACGGTCGGCGTCATCCTCAAGGTTTCCTGATTCTTTGAGGTCGGATCGAACGGGAGGACGACCGGACTTCTTGAGATCCCTGGAAGGCTGTGCGAGGCAAAGTATCGGACATTTCATGTCTATTCCCAACGGTTTGAGCGATCCCGATATATAATTGTACTTCAGCCTCTCGTCGGTAAATTTACGCCTGGTCCTCAAGCAGTGCATATGGTCGATGACGACCAAATCCAGCTTCCCCTTTTCCTGCTCTAGCTTTTTGCACCTCGTAATAATGTCCTCAATAAAAAATCGATCGTCGTGAATAAATAGATTCTCGCCGCAATGTGATGCAATATCTTCGAGATGCTCCATATATTCGCGCTGGCGATGCGGCATTTCATTTTTAAAATCAAACGTGTCGATAGCAACCTTGGAAGACTGTCCAGCCATTTGCTCAAGCATCCCCTCAACGTTGGTCTCACCCAGAAAAACGGCTAGATTCAGATTTCTAAATGTGTTATAGGAAACTATTTGAGCCATGAGCGAGCTCTTGCCTGTCGATGTCGGAGCGAACAGAATGCAGTTGAAATCTCCTGTAGCTGTAGACAGTGGACGGCAGTATCTATCAATACATGGGATACCCGTATTGATCCTGACGGCCTCGTTTTCAACCTTTCCCTCGATCATATTCTGTCGCTGCTTTAGCGCAGCCTTTGCTCGGTCTCGATAACCGAGGGGCTTTTCGGCAACGTCGATTTCGTTTATTTGTTGGAGAGTGGCTTTGGCTTTCTCCGAGCTCTCGTCCCAGTCCTCATCGTTTGCGAGCGTTTGGAGTACTAGGGCCTGAGTTTTGGTAACGCGGCGCTTATAATCCTGGATTATCAGACGGAAATCATCGACGGCGTGAATCGATGTATCGGCGGCGTCTAGTAGCTCGACGACCTCGCTTTTATCCGGTACTGTCGCGCCATCGATAAACATCTGACGCTTGAGCGCCAGCATATCAACGAGGTTCCCCTTTGCTCGCTCGGCAATGCAGAGCCTTAGCACGTTGCGTAAAAAGTCATTATAGATGATTTCGCATCCTAAATCGGCCCTGTCTAGCAGGTCGAGGACGTCGGAATTGTGGAAGATCGCGGAAACAAATCTTTGCTCGATCTCAAATTGTGTCTCGTTTAGTCTCATAATCTACGGTTTTTTGGGTCTATAGGCGGCGCTGTTGGCCCTGGAGCGTATCCGGCGTTGCTGTTGCTGTTCCAGGTTTTGAAATTGTCGTAGTTCGGGTCGAGTCTCCTGCCGTCGGCGTCGAATCCGTTTATCGGAGCGACTGATTTGATAAGTTCGTCCTCCCATCGCCTATCGCTAATCCATCCCTGAGCATATTTCGGTGTTTTCCCATTTGCTAAAAGAGACGGCCTTTCGGTTGCTTCTAATTCGGCAGCTTTGCAGATTTCGGAGACAAGCGTATCTGTGAGCTCCGGAATATCGAGCCAGGCGTCGATTGCGGCGGCGCGGCTTTTTGGAAATCCGAATGATTTCCAGAACAGTTTGAATGCGTCGAGCCGCTTGCCCTTTAACTTCCGTTTTTTTGCAGAAAGCCAGACCTCCACATCCGCATCTTCTGATGCGGTAGTAGTAGAGTTCTTTCCATTCTTTCCATTCTTGTTAGGTGTTAGCTCTTTGTTAGCTCTTTGTTGGGTCTTTGTTAGCTCTTTGTTGGTTGCTTTGTTAGTAAGTCCTCCCTTGCCTTGGTAAGTCTCCCACTTACAGATAGTTATGAGCCTTCCTGTCTTTGTTGATTCGTTTGTTAAAAAACCCCACTTCTCTAGCTTCAGCAAGGCGGTGCGTACTGACTGTACTCGTACGTCATTCCCGCAATTTCGAGTGATAGAATCGAGACTAGTGATGAACTGACCGCGCTCGCACCAATAGGTTTTCTTCTCCCATTCCCACTTCTGCTTTTTGTGGTTCGCCATGAGTAGACATTGGATCATTACATCGCGCTGCTTGGAGTTGAGTGATTGGTAAAGGGAACTCTCTTGGATCTTCCTGTGTAACCATATCCAGCCCTCCATCAATCTCGCTCCTCTCTGACATTCAAGGTTTCATCGCCGATAATCGGCATCCTATTTTCATTTTCTTGCATATTAAGTACCTCGTTCATGCTCAGTCCAAAAAGTCACAGCCAGACGATGGACTAGATCGCTCTTCGGTCGCTAAACCTAGGCTGCTAAAAATCATGCTGGGAGTTCTGCTATTAGTCAATTATTTCCTCATCCCTTCCATGCGCGAGAGCCTCTTTTTGAGTCTGAGAACCTCGTTAGCGAGCTCCAGTATCTTGTCTTCGAGTCTTGTTACGTACTCGGCGTTATTTGCTTGATCCGGCGACGGTTCAGCGGCAGTTTCTGATATTGAGTTCTTCATAAGATTCAAAAATTAGAGGTTGGCGATTATTTCGTCAACTTCTTTTTTTTTTTGGTTAATACGGTACGTCCGGTTGTAAACGCTCCTACGCTCACGATGGAATTCGCAAAGCCTCTTATTTTTAAGGCTCGCTTCATTCCCGCAAGTCACACACCTACCCTCGGAT
>Ga0222689_1000142_pt1 | contig 34653 bp, 25 predicted proteins | sample AntAcemetage1231_FD_179838 | JGI IMG/M metagenome (GOLD analysis project Ga0222689, IMG submission 179838) | Saline water microbial communities from Ace Lake, Antarctica - #1231 | ecosystem: Environmental > Aquatic > Non-marine Saline and Alkaline > Saline | place: Antarctica: Ace Lake...
GCTCAGAAACCACCCTTCGGCAAGCTCAGGAACCACCCTTCGACAAGCTCAGGAACCATCCTTCGACAAGCTCAGGAACCATCCTTCGACAAGCTCAGGAACCATCCTCCGACTAGCTCAGGAACCATCCTCCGACTAGCTCAGGAACCTGATTCGTTCAAATCTTCATTTTACTTTGCGCTTAATCCCTTTGAACAATTCATTAAATTCCTTCAAATTCTTCTGCTGAGTTTTCTTATCTCCGGGGTCGCGAAGTATTCTCTCTTCTTCAGGGATATCGTCAGGAGGGAGTCGTTTGAATTTTCGTGGCATGGACTGATTATAAAATTGTAAATAATCTATTCTACTACAAATTGAGATTGGTAAGTCCTTTGGGAATTACTCAATTGAATAGAGTAGTATCCTGACGATAGCGTTGTAACATCAACTCCTTCACGAATCTGTTCGGCATTCATTTGTCTGTTCATCACAATGGTGCCTAGCGTATTATAAATAGCTACGTTATAATTTTCTGATTGATGAGAACTAAAATCAATGAATCGAAGATTTCCAGTTGTGGGGTTGGGATAAACTTGAAGTTTAGAGCTGGTGTTGGATGCTTCTGAGATTCCAATTGCAGGTTCTCCATCTCTCTTGATGACAACAGCTTCGCCCGCTAAGCCTTCTCTCCTCACAATATACAAATCGCCGTTGGGATGGAAAGCCATGTCTTTGTAGTCCATTGCTGTGTTTGGCAAATCTTGGATGTCGGAAAACGGAGTGTCTACCCAGCCTGATCCATTGTATTTTTTAATGTTCAAATGAGGTCCGTTTTCGAAATCTTGTTGTCTATATAGAATGTGAATTTCACCAGTAATTGGATGAAATGCTGTGAGCCAATTCGCATGCATAATATCCAAATCATCATTTTCAAAATGAGAAATTAAGTCTGTCCCATCCCACTCATACATTTTAAATTGTCTTTCACTTCCGATTCCGTCACTGTAGCCCCAATCAAAAATAAAAGGGTGACCACTGACTGGATTGATCTCCATAAGTCCGACGATAAAAGATGTCGGGATAGCCGGGCTGGTGATACTGTCCCACTGGGTTCCATTGAGTTTTACAAGTTGGCGGATTTGATCAAATTCAGTTAACTCATTCCCGCCTTTGTGGTAACCGAACAATTCATCGGTAACAGGATTGTATTGTAAATCTATATTTCCAGCGGCCCGCGGCGATAAGCAGGAGTTCCCTAGGAATTGCCACTCTGCCCCATCGTGAGTGACGACACTCATATTTCCTGGAGGATTTTCAAACCCACCAGCAGTGCAATTGTTGTCTTGAAATCCAAGTACTGGATTTCCAGTTGGACTTACATCAAAGTCATAATTTCTTGGCGTACTGACAGGATCATTTTGAACATCTGAATTACCCTGAATCATGAAATTCGAGAGTCCAGGTAGTTGCTCCCAGCTATTTCCACTGAGTTTAATAACTACAGGAGGAGTCGTGAGCTGTCCATTGTGGTAATACGCAATAGGCACATTCGCATTTATGGGATCAAAGGCCAAACTGAGATGATCATTAGCAACCATTAATTCATCAATGACTTCTTCCCCGACGTACTCCCAAGAAACGCCATTGAATTTTTTCATTGAAAAATAAGCTCCGTTGTTAATGTCATAATACTGATAGAAAATATGAGGATCGTTCGAATTGGGCTGAAATTCTAAATCAATATACCACACATCGAAATCGGTTATTCCGGTATCACTGCCGACGTATTCCCACTGGGCAAATAAGGTCGATGAAGCAATGAATAAAATACTAAATAGTAAAATTTTGGATTTCATAAGTATGAGTTAATTCAATTAAGATTTAAAATTTACGGGAAATAATAGCGAAATCAAAGTTTGGGCGAGATAGAAGTCACATTAAGTAGTTGATAATCTGCATAAAAGAAGCTCTATAGAGCTACAAGTGGCTTAAAAATAAAAAAGCCGACTCAATGTTTGAGCCGGCTTTTTATTGAAATATCTAAAGTTTTATGGGCAATTCGATCCATAAACAGACAGCAAAGCATTCAAATCGCCGGTGTTGATCGATCCATCATTGTTTAAATCGGATGGACAATCATCTGGCTCAGCTTCGAATGTACATGTTCCGTCATCGACAGTTGCGCTTGAGTTGTATTCTGGAGAATCAGGATAGGTACAACCTGCAACAACGCAAGATGTATATTCACAACTCCCGTCGTTTATGGTAGCGCTTGCGTTGTAGTTGCACGCTGTAGCTTCAGTACATCCTGCGCATGAAGTAAACTCGCAAGAGCCATCGTCACAACTTGCCAATGGATTGTAATTACAGGCTGCTGAATATTGACAGCCGGGGAAAACACAAGATCCATCTTCACAAGTGGCTGCTGGATTGTAGTTACAAGCTGTTCCACTGGTACAACCAAATATGCCGTTAGTGAATGGCAATGAATTTGAGAATCCGGATCCCGTTTCAACCAGAATTGGAGCACTTCCTTCGATGAGGGGTGCTGGAACAATACAGGTGATCGAAGAGGCATCGAAAGAGATGACGGGGGCAAGTGAGACACCGAAACTCACATTTATTACATCGCATAAATTAATCCCTGTGATTGTAAGGATTTCACTTCCGTAACAAGTTGTAGTCAACGAAGACGAAAATAATTGCGGAGCTGCGTAATTTAGAAGAGCAGTATCGGATCCATTGTTTCCGCTTATCTCTAAAGTGACTTCACCGCTTCCCGAAGGCATCAAGAATACCACTTCAGTTTGATCGATGGAAATAATGAAAACAGGAATTCCATCAATGGTTACCGTTGAGTTTGGACAGAAATCAACTCCAGAAATTGTAATGGGTGCTCCACCTTCGCAGGCAATGGGGCTTCCAGGAACTGATTGGATTTCTGGAACCGGCAATAGGTTACAAGAGCCATCATCGCAAAGCGCTAAAGGGTCGTAGTTACAGGCTTCGGCACTCGTACATCCATAAAGAAGCATACAAGAGCCATCATCACAAGTCGCAGAAGCGTCGTAATTGCATGCTCCTGGGTCTGTACACCCTTGAATTGCTACACTATAATTAACTTGACCGGTAAACTGACAACCAAAGGTACCACTACCATAGCCAGAACCAAAGGCGTTTCCCGGTGGTAATGGAGAACCAACATACAATTCCAAGTTGGTATCGGCGGATAGGAGGTTTCCCATTCCTCCAACCCAGTTCCCATAAATGGAATTGTCGACACATTGGATATAGAAGGCCTGCGATTGTCCGGCTGGAACAAAGGCATTGAAACGTCCAGTGTTGGATATAGAATCAAATTCAGAACAGGACACTACATTTTCCGAAATAAGTTCCCAAGCAGCTGGATTAAGCGTCACTGGAGCATGGGATCCAAATGAGCTTCGCTTATACACTTGAACAGTATGAGTACTCGATCCACATCCAATGAACATGAAATCGAAACTAGTAACATTGATATCGTTTATTGCAACAACATCAAACATTTGTCCGCCTTGTTGATTACTCTGAGTGTTATTATGACTCCAAGTTGAAAGTAAGCTACTTGAGGTTGGATCAATGCAAGAACCATCGTCGCAACCTGCAGCTGTATCGAAGTTACATGCACCAGGGTTGGTGCAACCTTCATAAGTACATGAGCCGTCATCGCAGGTGGCTGAAAAATCATAATTACAAGCATCTGAATCGGTGCAGCCATCAGGATAAGTGCACGTTCCATTGTCTTCAGCAGCATCTATGTCATAATTACAGGCACTGGGGTCTGTACACCCAATTATTTCATAATTGACACGAATATTTGGTACGTACCTCAATGAGAATGCTTCAAAGAAATCAGACATCCCATATCCATTTGTTATTGTCAAATCTGAATTATTGACATAAGGTGTACCCGCAACCGTAACTGAAGTTGTAGCTAGAACACCTCTTGTTCCTGCTTCCAAGTATAAGCCAAGGGTTTCTCCAGCAGGAATAACAATATTCAGATTTTCAGTGACAGAGCTCGGATTCAAACCAAGGCAAGAAACAGTAGCAGTATTTACCAAGTCCCAATTTGTTATTACCTCTTCAGACCCAACATGAGTGGCAAAAACGTTTCTTTTGTACACCGCATACGTGTGAGCCGATTCAACACAACCGTTAAAATTGAATTCAATAGTATTGATCGAAATATCTTTATTCGCAATAACATCAAACATGGTACCCGCCCCGCCAGTGTTAAAATTCCAGGTGGTCAGCAGAGATTGACTGTTTGACGTAAAGGATGACAAAAGAATTGAAAATAGAAATACTGTTTTGGAGATAGAAGTGAAAGCACTCCCCAAATTGAATTTGGATAAGATTTGCATTGTTGCTTTGATGTGGTTTAGAGCTCGAAAGTAGGGTAATCTGTTTTAAAAAGTCTGTTTTATTTACTCACATTGTTGGATTGAAAGCTTCTCCAGCAGGTTTTGTCGAGTTTTAGCCGTGTTTCAGGGATGTTGAACTTCCATGACAATTCTGTAAAAGCGAATCTGAATTAGACCAACTTATTTTGGTGTAACCTAACTATTCGCAGTAAACTTTCTGCGTGAAGACCACTAACTTGAATTTAATATTCTTTAAATTGCATATTAACTAACTACTTCAATTAAACCGAATTATCATGGCTAGAAAAATGTTAAAACCATACAGCCTATTGCTCTATCCGATTTCATTTATCTTCTCCTTTTTGGTTGGTATCAGTTATGCGGGTTGGATAGAGGCAGGAAAAGGTCAAATGCTAGCGGGAGGTGCTATAGTGCTCGGATACGGAGTAATCGGTGCATTTATTGGATTGTGTATTGCCCTGTTTGTCGCTTATAAAGCAGAAAGAAAAATCATTCTAATCTTGAATCTTGTGCTGTTCTTGTTGAGCTGTGCTATGGTATATAATTTCAATGAGAATTATAAGAAACGACAGGCGGAAAGAGAAAAGAATTCCTCTTCATTTCGATTGGAAAAAACGCAGCCGGCAACATTTGCGGCAAGTGCAGGAAGTGCATATAACTCAGAAGCAATGAGCGCCAAGCTCGCAGCTGTAAATCCAAGTGAAAACTCTGAGGAAGACATGTCCTTGGGGATGTTCTCCCCTTCGATGGAAGGTTTAAAGCCTTTGTATTTCTATGGAAACATAAACACGGAAAAAGCAGCCGATGAGCATCATCCTATAGACAGTATTAGTTTTAGTTTAAATGAGCATGGAGATGTATCAATCTCAACAGCTCCAGCTTGGCTTGTCCCTGCACACCTCAAACTAGATTACGGAATACTACTGTTTAAATGTAAATCTATGGGAAGATATTTTTTAGAAATAGAAGTAAATACTACAAATGGTCAGACTTCATTTGTTCGAAGAGATTCTGGAAATCTTTCTCTGTGGCCAGATTTCCTGCTTGGGGTGCACAGTGTTGAGTTGCGATCAGAGTCACAGCACATCAAGCACAGCCCTTTTGATTATGCTGATGATGTAAAAATAGAATTTGCCCTTCTCACCCCAATTAAAATTGAGAGCAATTGGATGCAAGTCGCACTCCGCAACAACACTTTCGATAAGCTCGGTGAAGGCTGGGTGAAGTGGAGATCAGAAGAAGGATTGTTATTGAATTATTCGCTATTGTGTTGAAATGAAATCTACTTCTTATTTTCCTCGGAAAATATCTGGGTATGGGCTGATATCCATTCCCCAAGCTAGTGGAAGAACGTAGTAGATAAGCAGGCTTAAAAGTATAATTGAGATTATATTTAGCCAAATCCCACTTTTTATCATTGTATACATATCAATTTCTCCGCTGCCATATACAATTGCATTCGGAGGGGTAGCTACCGGGAGCATGAAGGCGCACGAGGCTGCAATTGCTGCACCAGACATCAATACAAAAGGATGCACATCTACGACCAAAGCCAATGGAATAAGAATGGGAAGAATGACGGCGGTCGTAGCGAGGTTGGAAGTTATCTCCGTTAAGAAATTCACCAAGGCGATTAAGCTAAGCACGAGAATGAATATTGAGATACCCTGAAGAGCAGTCAATTTGCTTCCTATCCAAACGGCTAATCCACTTTGATCAAATCCGACAGCCAAAGATATTCCTCCGCCGAAAAGCAGAATTATACCCCAAGGAAGCTTGGTCATATCCGCCCAATTCAACAAGCTCTGACCGGAAGAAGAGGATGGAATTAAAAATAGAGCAACTGCAGCTGCAACGGCAATTGTAGTGTCATCAATGGCTGGAAGCAATGGTTGAATCAGGTAGGAACGGGTAATCCAAGCCAATGCGGTAATTAGAAATACTGCGGCAACTCGTTTTTCCTCTGCGCTAATTTTCCCGAGTTCTTGCAGTTGATTGCGAATTTCTGCTTTTCCGCCAGTGATTGAGCCTTCGCCAATACTAAATGCAAATCCAGTGAGGTATTTCCAACAGATCAATAGCATGATAACAGAAAAAGGCAATCCTATTTTTAACCAATCCACAAAAGACAATTCAATACCAAAATTCTCACGAATCACTCCAGCTAAAATAAGATTGGGAGGCGTTCCAATCAAGGTTGCCACTCCCCCAATTGAAGCGCTATAAGCTATTCCAAGCATCAACGCCTTGCCAAATTCACTTCCAGCAGCATCCGCCTCTCCTCTGAACTTGGGAATCACAGCCATCGCAATGGGCAGCATCATGATGGCTGAAGCCGTATTAGAAATCCACATCGATAAGAAAGCAGTTGCCACCATGAATCCCAAAATGAGCTTTTTGCCATTGGTGCCCGCGATACTGATCACCTGCAAGGCCAATCTTTTGTGGAGCTGCCACTTCTCTAAAGCAATGGCAAGAACAAATCCACCGAGGAACAGGAAAATAATAGGATGACCGTAAGCACTGGTAGTTTCCTTCATGCTCATTGCCCCGCTCAAAGGGAATAGCACAATAGGCATTAGTGCTGTAACCGCTACTGGAATGGCTTCTAAAATCCACCAAATTGCTATCCAAAGCGTAACTGCTAATACCGCATGACCCTGATCACTCAATCCATCGAAATGCAAAAAGTATTTAACTAGAATAAATACCAAAGGACCAATTAAAAGCCCAAGCATTTTCCTGATTCTCAACATAGTTGAATGTATTATTAATAGAGTAAGTCAGCAGCAAATGACGCCATCGGAATGAGCTCGTGCTGTGTATTTTCCACCGTATAATAGCTCCAATTAAAAGCAATTCCATCGGATTGGGCCTTATTAAATCCAGAGGTATAAAAAAATTGAGCCCTATCTAATCGATGCAATCCTTGGGCATCAGCAAATTCGTTGTGTCGTAATCCAGGTGAATCGGGATCATTATCAGACAATCCGACTATCACTTTCAGATTGGCCCCAAAAACCGGCGCCAAATCTGCGGCTTCCGCAGGACTTGCATTCAAGCCATAAGGAAACAGGACATCTGTAACTGGAACAGTATACCATCCCGCTGAGGCAGCTACTATGCGATTAAATTTTGCCCCAGGATTGAAGATTAAAAATCGATGTGCTACTTGAGCTCCAGCTGAAAATCCGAACAGGTCATAAGCGCTTGAAGTATTTCCAGTTAGCGTTTTAAAATATTCGAAAATAGGATCAATCACATTGAATGTCCACAAAGATGAATTGTTGAGGGTTCCTGGACTTGGATTGTCTCCATCCACAAAAATGTTTGCTAGATTATACCCATCTCCACCCGGAAAATCGTCTTCTGTAAATTGAGGGGAGACTACAATGAAATTGAGCTGATTGGCTCTTGCAATGAAAGCGTTTCTTGAAAAAGCCCCACTCCTGTCATCACCGTGTAAAGTGATCAGAATGGGAGATGCCGTCGTGCTGTTTTCGGGAACATGATAAAAAACCTCAATGTTTTTGTCTTGAAAAGGCACATAGCCAGAAAATGTAAAAGAGCCCGTGCCTTGCAATGCATTTTCTTCGACTGGAAGTATCAATTCTTCATTTTTATCGCAGGAACCTAGCGAGAGCAGCAAACAACTGAGCAATATAGACAGTGAAACTTTCATGTTTTTCTAACTTGAGTACCTGCAAATTTTAACCGTATCGCAGAGACATTGCAAACCACTTCTTATTATTATTGAATACCAATTTTAAAAGTGTTCGAAAAATAAGTCGGCCATAAGCTGCACTTTTTTCCTCATGGTTGGTGTGCGGATGGATGAGTAACCGAGGATAATCCCCCTTTTTGGTTCACCGCTAATAAAACACCTGCTGTATGGATGAACGACAATGTTGTGGTCTTGAAGTATCGAAATGTATTTGGATTCAGAAACTTCTTCGGGGAGCTCAATTAGCAGATGCAATTCACTGCTTCGGGAGACTGAGATTTTTAGTTTCCCTTGAAAGGCTTGTTCAAATTCAGCGATAAAACTCTGTTTTCTTTGGTCTGCTACTTGCTGTAAATTTTTCACATGATTCATCAGCATTTTCTTCTCAATGAATTGATTCATCACAATTTGAATGGACGGTGAGATAAAGCGATGCGACATTTTCTGGAGGGCTTGCATCGCGTGCATCAAGTGGTTGGGAACTATCATATACCCCAATCTTATCGAAGGGTGAAGTACTCGATTAAAAGTGCCAAGGTAGATTGTTCTATCTTCTGTATCTAAGCTGAAAATGCTCGGCACCGTCTTTTTGCGACAGATTACTTCATGTTCGTAATCGTTCTCAATGATGAAGCACTTGTTGGCAGATGCCCATTCTAAAATTTCTTGCCTACGCTTTAAACTCATTGGCACTCCAGTCGGGTAATGGGCTGAAGGGGTTAAATGAAGCAATTTGGGGCTTGGAGTATTTTTCCTTTTGGTGGATGGAAGCATTGCACCCTCATCATCAATACTTAAGGGTTCAATTTTAGCATTAAGGCTTTTAAAAATAGTATGAACATTGGGGAAGGTAGGGTTCTCCATATAAACAGCATCCCCCTTATTAATAAGAACTTTTCCAATGAGGTATAGTGATTGGAGAGAGCCTGAAACAATAATAATCTGGTGGTAATCGAATTTTATATTGCGCGAAATGTTCAAGTAAGAACACAAACTTTTTTTGAGTGAATCAATTCCGGAAGATGGGTAATAGGATAGCGTAGATGCTTTAATATGACGCCAATACAAGTTGCTGAGATTCTTCCATTGATTTACTGGAAATATATCCAAGGGTGGAAGTCCCGGGCGAAAAGCAACACTCTTGTCGTCGGTGGTATTTATCAAATTAATATTCGCTAAAAAGGACTGCCCTTCATGACTGAGCTCTGCGTAATTATCAGCCGACACATTCACTTTTCTGATCTCCGATTTCTTCAGGAAGTCCAAAATAAGATAGCCTGCTCCTGGCTTAGAAATGATGTACCCCTCTATGCTCAATAATTCGTAACTTCTATTCACAGAACTGCGTGAGATTTTTAACTGCTCTGCAAGCGTTCTGGTTGGAGGAAGGTAATTTCCTACGGGGTAGTCGTGATTGAGAATTCCATTTTTCAACAACTGATAGAGCTTGAGGTAAATACTCTGCTTCTGCTTGTCGGCGGACTTCTGAAAGCTCTCCACTATTCGCTCAAGGATTATACTCATGTTTTGGTATGCTTAAAAAGTATCGATTGGTATGGTGAATCTAATGAAAAAACAAGGTCTTTTGATGAACGAGTCTGAAAATTCAAACTTGATTGTTGCGAGATCGATCAAACACAAAATAAAAATGAAAAGAGTTTTATTTATTCTTCCTATTCTAATGGCTTGCCTTCAATTGTCAGGTCAAATCATTATCAATGAAATTTGTTACGACCCGTCAAATACTGAACTTTTGGGTGATGCGAATAACGATGGGGTTTATTCCCAAGCAGAAGATGAATTTATCGAGTTCATCAATACTACCGCTGCCAACCTTGATGTTAGTGGCTATAAGATTTTTGATTCTGCTAACTTCATTTTGGACGACCCAAACCACCTCATTCCGGACGGCACCATAATTCCTCCCTTGGGAGCATTGGTTGTATTCGGTGGAGGAACTCCGACGGGAACTTTTGGAGGCGCTATCGTACAAACTTCCACATCTGGAAACATGAGTTTGAACAATACTGGTGATATCGTCTATTTGGTGGATGCAGAGGGATCAACTGTTTTAACTTTTGACATAGAGCCCCTGTCTGACAATCCAAATGAATCGTATACCCGCAGTCCTGACATTACCGGTGACGATGCTTCTTTTGTTCAGCACGGTAATTTAATTCCAGACGTGCTTTTCTCACCGGGAACAACTTTTGACGGCATGCCATTCAACACAGCTTTTGTGGTTGAAAGCATTGCGGTGCAAGGTGCTGAAGGAGCAACTGAGATTACAGACAATCAAGGGACACTTCAAATGGAGGCTATGATTATGCCGGAGTTTGCAAGTGATCAATCAGTCACTTGGAGCGTTGAAAATGGAAGCGGTTCAGCTACAATTGACGAAAATGGATTGCTCTCTGCAACAGGTAATGGAGAAGTAACAGTAACTGCCACAGCGAATGATTCATCAGGAGTATCTGGATCTGCTGTAATAACCATCAGCGGACAAACGGCTGTTTTGGTTGAGACTATAGTAGTGACTGGTGATGGAGGAGCTACTTCAATTACTGAAAACGGCGGCGGACTTCAGATGTCTGCTGAAATTTTTCCGGTAGATGCCGCTGATCAATCTGTTACTTGGTCTATCGAAAATGGAACAGGTTCAGGAACAATTGATGAAAATGGTTTCCTAGAAGCACTTACTGACGGAACAGTTACTGTCATAGCCACAGCCAATGATGGTTCTGGCATTATCGGAAGCTTAGAAATCACTATAAGCAATCAAGGCAGTTCGACTGCCGAGCGCTACAATGTGGAGCTAAGTGTTTATCCGAATCCTGCAATAGATGTGCTTTACCTTAAGTCAACCGAACAAGTTAAGCGAATTGAGATTTTAACTGTTGATGGCAGGGTGATACAAAACATCACTGTTCTTCAAGACCCGAAGATTGACATTTCACAACTGGCAACAGGAAGCTATTTGGTGAAAGCCTATTTCGATGGAGCCGAAGTGACAAGCCGATTCCTCAAACAATAACAGGCTTTTACAGATTATAACGTAAACAACAATTTACACTTTTCACCTTATTTCAATCAGATGCTAAAAAGCTTCTACACTCTTTTTGTGCTTAGTTTTCTGTTTTTTTCATGCGAAACAGATGATGTTGTAATTCCTGGGGGAGAAGATGGTCCAACAGTTTCCTTATCGAGCAATCAGGTTAATATATCGGAAAACTCAGGCGTTGCAACTATCACCGCCACCCTTTCTGCTAGTCATTCTCAAGACGTAGTAGTTAATTTGAGTTTTGCAGGAACAGCATCAAACACCGACTATGCTGAGAGTGCTTCGAACATCACAGTTCCAGCTGGCTCTATAAGTGCGGGTATCACAGTTACCGCAGTTCAAGATGATTTAGAAGAAGGCAATGAAAGCGTCGTAATAACCATTGGCACGGTTCAAAATGGAAGCGCAAACGGATTTCAACAGATTACAATCACCATTGAAGATGATGATGTGGCGCAAATCGCCCAAATTATCCTGAATGAAATATTGTACGACCCTTCTAACAGCGGATTAGCTGGAGATTCAAACAATGATGGAGTTTACGCCCAAGCTGATGATGAATTTATTGAGCTGGTCAATCTGTCTTCCTTGGAATTGGATATGAGTGGCTACAAAATATTTGATACCTCTGGTTTTTCAAGTAACACGCCAAGGCACCTTATTCCCAGTAATACGATAGTTCCTGCTGGAGGAGCGCTTGTTATTTTCGGAGGAGGAAATCCTACTGGAAGTTTTGGCGGAGCTATTGTGCAAACTTCAAGTACGGGAGATCTTAACTTTCAAAATGATGGTGATATCCTTTACCTGGTTGACACTGAAGGAAACACAATTCTGAGTTTTGACATTGAGCCTCTTTCGAATAATCCCAATGAGTCTTACACGCGCAATCCCGATTTAACGGGTGATTTCGTGCAGCATGCTTCAGCTGAATCTGGAGTTTTATTCTCTCCGGGAACTAAAATTGACGGGAGTCCATTCTAATTGAAATGATGTTTATCGGCCCCATACTATCGCTAATCTTTATTGCCATTGTAGCGAAATTGCTACTTAGCAAGGTATATCCGCATGCCGTTTTGCTAATAGCGGGCTTGTTGATGATGGGACTGGCTTTGGTTTTGCAATTCAACATGCCAAAGCTTGATAATCCAACAGGTTTAGGGGGATTTGATCTATTCCGCTACATCAAAGAATCTTTTTCTTCCATCAATGCTGGTGTGGGATTGATGATTATGTCAATAGGTGGATTTGTTGCTTACACCCATAAAATTGGAGCCTCGAATGCCTTGGTTCAATTAGCCATGAGGCCTTTAAGGATTTTTAAAAATCACCCACACCTCACTGCTGTTTTTGTAATTCCGATTGGACAGATTTTGTTTATCTGCATTCCATCTGCTGCGGGATTAAGTCTGTTGCTGATGGCCTCCATTTTCCCCATCCTCCTAAACCTTGGAGTTAGCAGGATTTCTGCAGCATCAGTAATAACAGCTTGTACAGCTTTCGGAATAGGCCCTGCTTCTGCAATTACTGCAAGTGCGTCTTCAATCGCCGAAATCCCAACCATCAACTACTTCATCGATGAGCAGCTTATGCTCATCATTCCGTTGAACCTCACCCTGATGATTGTCTACTATTTCACCAACAGGTATTTCGACAAAAAAGGAGGTGAAGAAATCATTGAAACAGAATTCAGCAAGGAAGATACCCACGAAGCTCCTCCGCATTACGCAATCATTCCCGTCTTGCCTTTGGTATTGCTCATTGTCTTTTCTGACCTCTTCAGCTTCTTCGAATCGCCGATAGTCCTAGATACGACGACAGCCATGATCATTAGCCTTTTTGCTGCTATGGTTTTCGAGCTCATCCGCTTAAAAAGTTTTACTGCTGTTCTGAAATCTTTAAAGACTTTTTGGGATGGGATGGGAGAGATTTTTAAGACAGTTGTAACCTTAATTATTGCTGCCGATATTTTTGCCAAAGGACTTATCGCTTTGGGTTTTGTGGATGGATTGGTAAGTCTTTCAGAAGGTGCTGGCTTAGGATACATTGGGATTACGGTAGTCTTGGCTCTGATGATTTATTTGGCTTCGATGATGATGGGAAGTGGCAATGCAGCCTTCTTCGCATTCGGTCCATTGGTGCCAAAAATTGCTGGAAATCTAGGAGTCAGCAGCACATCAATATTGTTACCGATGAATCTGGCCGCCTCCATGGGAAGAACTGTTTCTCCAGTTGCAGGAGTAATTATAGCAACCGCTGAAATAGCAGGAGTAACTCCGCTTCAAATAGTAAAAAGAAATTTAATACCGCTCTCGGCAGGACTTATCGTTCTGCTGATAGCTCATTTCCTCTAGTCTATGCTATTAATAAGAAACGCCAATATTTATGCTCCTGAAGCACTTGGAATAAAAGATATTCTAATTGCAGAAGGAAAGATTATTGCCATTGATGATCATCTTGAAAATCATTCTGGCATTGATCAGGAGTGGAATGCCGCTGGCAGAATCATTACTCCAGGATTTATCGATCAGCATATTCACATCATTGGTGCTGGAGGAAAGCATGGGTTCTCATCCATGACTCCTGAACTCCAACTCTCAGAACTTGTTGCCTGTGGATCAACTACAGTCGTCGGTTTGCTAGGAACGGATGGATGTACCAAAAACGTAAGGAACCTTTACAGTAAAGTGAAAGCCTTAGAGCAAGAAGGTTTAAGTGCATATATGTTCACGGGCTACTATGGCTTAGATCCCATGTACATCATGGATTCTGTGCAAGAGGATTTGACATTTATTGACAAAGTGCTCGGTTGTAAAATCGCCATCAGTGATATCCGCTCTTCATATCCAACAGCACTGGAATTGGTTAGGCTATTGCGTGAAGTGATGGTCGGTGGGATGCTGGCCTCTAAAAAAGGAATACTACACCTGCACTTGGGTAACCTCGAGTCGAAAATGGATGTGCTTTTTGAATTGGTAGAGAAGTATGAATTCCCAATTAAGCACATCTCACCTACTCATGTTGGGCGTACAAAAGAATTGTTCGATGAGGCAATTCGATTTGCCAAGTTGGGAGGTATGATTGACATCACTACCGGCGCCTCTCGCTTCACAGCCCCCTATTTAGCAGTCCTAGAAGCCCTTGAACAAGGTGTTTCTATTGACACTATGACTTTCAGTACTGATGGGAATGCTGGATTGGACAAAAAAGATGAGTCCGGTAAAATTATTGGGGTAAGACGGGCGCCCATTGAGGCCAACCTCATAGAAGTAGTGAATCTAATTAAAAAAGGAGGATTGCCAATCGAGCAGGCAATACGCTTGGTGACTGTTAATCCCGCTGTTAATCTGGGTCTTCCTCAAAAAGGCAGAATAAAGGTAGGCTGCGATGCCGATTTCTGCAGCTTTAGTGAAAACATGGAGCTCAAGGATGTAATAGCTAGAGGAGTAATGAAGATGCAGGAAGGAGTTGTGGTTAAAAAAGGAAATTATGAACCAGAGAACCAAGCATGGCAAGTAAAATAATCCATACAGTACTTGCCTCTTTACTTGTCTTGAGCAGCTTTACGGCGCTGGCTCAAAACCCTGTATTGAATAAATATACTTTTGGAGAGGGCTTAGAGTTTTCAGGAAAGAATGGCTACACTATGACCATCAGAGGTTTTGTTCAGCCTTTTTCTGAAACGACCTTTTACACAGATGGAGATACAAGCTTAGCACAAAACAGCTTCACGAGATTTCGGATGCGAAGATTGAGACTGAACATCTCGGGGGAAGCAGCACAAGACAAAATCGATTATCGCCTGCAAGTAGATCTTAGCGGAACTGCTGAAGTTGACTTGGCTCAAGCCAGTTTTCTTCTCGACGCTTGGGTAGCTTACAATTTCACGAAAAGAGTTTCCCTGACATTCGGTCAACGAGCTACTCCTACTGACAATAGAGAATTAATTATGGGCTCCCAATCTCTGCAATTGGTTGAAAGAAGCTCGCTCACCTCCGCATTTAGCTCTATTCGGGAATTCGGGTTGTTCTTGCAAGGAGATATCAGAACCAAAGGCGGGCGGTATTTTAAGAATTATTTGACCTTAACCAATGGGGATGGTCTCAACGTGATGGGTGCAGACCACGGCGGATTAAAGGTGGGTGGCAGAATTGACTTCTTACCCTTTGGACTTTTTTCTAACCTCGGTCAGTTCAGACAAGTCGATATGATGCGTGAAAACGCGCCAAAGCTGGTGTTGGGAGTAACCGCGAGTTATAACCAAGGTATGAGCAGCCGACGTGGTCGAGAAAGCGGCTCAATTCTGTACCTCAACGAGGCATTTGAAGAATCACTTCCAGACTACAGTAAAATTGGATTTGACTTTCTATTCAAATACCGCGGATTTTCTGCACTTGGAGAATTCGTCCAAAGCGCTGCAACTGTCCCAGATGACATTACCCAGCGAGTTAGAGTTGATGGAAGCACTTCAGCAGTATTTGATGTGAATGGAGTTCAAGATGTCGAAAACTATGTGAAAGGCAGAATGATGCTTGGTACTGGCTTCAACATTCAGATGGGATATATTTTTAAAAATTTAATTTCAGTTGATGCTCGATATACTCACCTCGAAGCTGATGAATTTTCATTCCTGAACAATGGCACTTTCTACAACAGACCTAACACTTACACTTTAGGAGCAAGTAAGTATTTCAGCAAGAGTTATGGATTCAAAGTTCAAGCTTCTGTGAGTTATACGCCATTGAAAGATGGCTCGAATGATATCTATGGAACTCCTATCAAGGGCAGTGAAATTGTAACTAACCTCATTACTTCAATCGCGTTTTGATGATCAGGACACTCCTCATATCGCTATTGTTGTTGTCCCTGAGCTCATGCGCTCAACTGAATCCTCAGTCGAAAAAAACTACGGAGAAATTCTTTCCTGATTTTGACAATGTCATCAATACGCCGGCATTTGCAAAGAAAAAGGGATTCACAAGCCATGAAGAGATGATGAGTTTCCTGAATTCCCTCGTCTCAAAGCATCCCCAACTAGCCACTTTAACCAGTATAGGACAAAGTCAAGAAGGAAAAGACATCCCGATGATTGTGCTGAACAATACCGCATCAACCCAAACCAAAACAAGGGTTTTTATGCAAGGTGGATTGCACGGCAATGAGCCAGCAAGCACTGAGTCGATGTTGTACTTGTTGGATCAGCTATTAAGCGATGAGAAATGTAAATCCTTGCTTGATAACATCACTTTGGGCATGATCCCGATGGCCAATATTGATGGTTACGAAAAGCAAGATCGCTATGCAGCGAATGGCCTGGATTTAAATCGCGATCAAACAAAATTACTTGCTCCTGAAACAGTGTGTCTCAAAAAAGCTTTTAACGCATTTGAAGCTGAAGTAGCGATTGATTTTCATGAGTACAAGCCTTACCGAGTCGATTTCACGAGAATGAGCACTTACGGAATTGCAGGAATCTATGACGTAATGTTTCTCTATTCAGGCAATTTAAATGTTCCTGAATCACTGAGGAAATATACCTATGACGCTTTTATCTCTCCGCTTGAAAAAGTGATGGACGAACATTCCTTAAGGCATCATGACTATTTCAGCTCTCGCGAACATGACGGTCATACTCACTTTCATCAGGGATCTTCCAATGCTCGCTCAAGCGCTACCTCATTTGCTCTGAGAAATACGATCTCGGCATTAATCGAAGTGAGGGGAGTCGGCTTAAATCGCACCTCATTCACCCGACGAGTCATGACCGGATATTTGGTTGCCCTATCTGTCCTTGAATCTGCTGCTGCTGAAGGGGATGAAATCAAACGAATATTGGCTGCTGCTGATCGCGAAATGCATGAAGCAGTTGTTAATAGTCGTTCCGAGATTTCTGATTCCAAAATTCAGGTGATCGATCTTGATACGAATGAGGAAATCACCTTCGACGTAATACTGCACGATGCTTTGAAGTCTACAGCTACACTTTCTAGATCTAGACCAATGGGCTATGTGCTTTTACCTGGGCATGCGGAACTTGTGGAGAAACTCAATGCCCTCGGATTCAAATTGACAGAGCTTTCACAGCCTAGCACTTTTACTGTTGAGAATTACACGATCACTAGCTATGATGAAGAACAGGAAAAATATGAGGGAACCCATCGTCAAAATGTGGGAACAGAAATAAAAAAGCTCAGTAAAGAATTTCCAGCCGGCAGTCAAGTGCTTTTGATGGATCAACCAAGATCTAATCTTGCTATAGAAATCATTGAGCCAGAGGCTACGAATAGTTTTGTCTCATTCGGCTTGTTAAAGGTAGAATCAGGAACAGAACTACCTATATACCGACTTCAATCTGAATTCATTCAAGATAGACCATGAAAATAATAAGAGTATATATACCAATGATTCTGCTCGTTTTGACGATAATCCTTTCTAAGGAATCAATCGCTCAGAATGGGGACATTCCTGCTAACGTTTCTTTTGAACTCGGCAACGGATTGCAAATTAGCTCTCAAAATGGAAATTATGTGTTTGGCCTTGGTGGAATGATTCAACCCACCATAGGATTTGAGCAAATTGAAGACAATGACGCCGATTATTTCCTCAATTCCAGACGCTCTTATTTCAATATTCAGGGAAAGGCAGTTCAAGAAAAGGTGAGTTTTTTAATACAAACCGATTTCAGTTTGACTCAGCCCTTGCTCGATGCATGGCTTTCTTACCAAGTTCATTCTTCAACAGCTATCACTGTTGGTCAGAAGCAAACGATTGGAAACAACCGTGAAATGATGATCATGGAAGATCAACTTCAGTTTGTCGATCGCAGCTTATTAAGTTCACAATTCAGTGCATCAGGAAGAGAGTTCGGATTGTACATAGATTCAAAAATTCAGCTCGGCGAGATCATCCTTAAACCATCAATTGCTGTCACCTCTGGCGATGGAAGAAATTCATTTGGATCAGATTCTCGTGATGTTGATTTAGGTGGAATGAAATACGCTGCAAGGCTTGATATTTTACCCTTGGGTGCTTTTACCGAAAACAATGATTTGTGCATTGCAGATTTAGCACATGAGGAGCGGCCTAAGCTTGTCATAGGGGCAGCAGCGAGCTACAATGACGGGGCAAGCAACATCACGGGTGAAGGGCACGGTGATTTTTTAATTTACAATATTGAAGGCAAGCAGCAATTGCCAGATTACAGGCAACTCTACGCCGATATCCTATTCAAATTCAAAGGGATTTCAGTTTTAGGAGAGTATGTGATTGCTACGGCAACATCATTGGAACAAACCTACACCGACAACCTCGGCCAAGCGCCGCTACTGCCTACTCAAATCAGCGAATTCCTTGCTTTGGGATCTGGGTACAATGCAACAGTCGGATATACCTTGAAGAAAGGCTACGGCTTAGACATTAGATACTCCGCAGTTCAACCTGAATTTGAGTTTAATCCAAATTCCCTCGTTGGCGAATGGACAGAAACGTCTGTTGGGTTTTCGAGATATCTAAAAGGAAATAGTTTAAAACTACATGCGTCAATTTCTCAGATCACAAATGATTCTGATCAAAATATTACCCGGGGTAATTTAATGTTTCAACTAAGATTCTAATTCCTCCATTTACACTAAACAAAAACAACAATCATGAATTCAAGACGATTATTCACCACGCTTTCCTTGCTGTTGTGTGCATTTATCATGAATGCTCAAGATTTAATCTTGACAGGAATTATGTATCCTGCGGCAACACCAAAAACCATCGAGCTCTATGTAGTGAACGACATTCCTGACCTCTCAATTTACGGGATGGGTGTCGCAAACAATGGCGGAGGAACCGATGGCATTGAATACACCTTTCCAGCTGACGCAGCAACTGCTGGTGATTTCATTTACCTCACCAACAGTTTGGTAAACTTCAACACCTTTTTTGGTTTTGCTGCTGATTATGAAACATCTGCAGTGAACTTCAACGGAGATGATGCCGTTGAGCTTTTCGAAGGTGCAACTGTCATTGACATTTTTGGCGACATCAATGTTGATGGAACAGGTACAGCTTGGGATTATGACCTCAGTCATGCAGCGCGTGTATGTGGCACAGGTCCTGATGGTTCTACTTGGACTATCGGAAATTGGAACATTGCTGCAACAAACACCTACAATGGTGTAGCCAGCAATGCTCTAGCCTCACCACCTTTTGCTACTGGTGCTTATACTTCCAGCTGCCCACTTCCAGGATGTACAAATGCTTCGGCTTGCAATTATGTGCCTTTAGCGGTAACTGATGATGGGAGCTGCATTTTAATTGGAGACCCTTGTGATGATGCCAATTCAGGAACTGAAAACGATATTATTCAGGCAAACTGTCTTTGTGAAGGAACTCCAATTCTTACCACGAACAGCTTAATTCTAACTGGCGTGATGTACGTCGGTGCTTCACCAAAAGCTATCGAATTGTATGTTGTGAATGATATTCCTGACTTGAGCAATTACGGAATTGGCTCTGCTGGAAATGGCGGCGGAACAGATGGCGAAGAGTATAGCTTTCCTGCTGATGCTTTAACTGCAGGGAGCTTTATTTACGTGTCAAACGATCTTCCATCATTTGCAACTTTCTTCGGATTCGCTGCTGATTACACTGATGCAGGAGCCGCACTTAACTTCAACGGTGATGATGCTTTTGAGATATTTGAAAATAGCGTTGTTATCGATGTATTTGGAGACATCAATGTCGATGGAACAGGCACTGCTTGGGAGTATGACCTCTCGTGGGCAAACCGTGTTTGTGGAACTGGACCTGACGGCTCAACTTTCGAAATAGGCAACTGGACCTTCGGTGCATTGAATGCCTTTTCGGGTCAAGTTGATAACGCTACTACCCCTGAGCCTTTCCCTGTTGCAAGCTATACTGAAGTATGTCCAGTTTTAGGTTGCACTAACGTTGCAGCTTGTAACTATGACATTCTTGCAGAAGCAGACAATGGATCTTGTATCCTTCCAGGAGATGCTTGTGATGACGGTAATGTGTATTCATCATCAGACATCATTCAAGGTGATTGTTCTTGTGCTGGAACTTTCCCTCCTACCTCAAACAGTCTTATTCTAACAGGTGTGCTTTATGTAGGAGCTACCCCAAAAACAATTGAATTGTATGTGGTAAATAACATTGCAGACCTTAGCGTTTACGGTTTCGGTGTTGCAAATAACGGAGGAGGAACTGATGGTCAGGAATATACCTTCCCTGCTGGATCTGCAGTTGCTGGAGACTTTATTTACGTAACAAATAGTATTGTAGACAATACCACTTTCTTCGGAAATACTGCGGTATATGAAACTTCTGCAGTGAACTTCAACGGCGATGATGCTGTTGAAATTTACGAACTAGGACAGGTAGTAGATATTTTCGGAGACATTGATGTCGATGGTTCTGGAGAGACTTGGGAGTATGTGGAGACCTGGGTGAGCAGAAATTGCGCAACTGGTCCTGATGGTGACACCTTCGTAGAGTCAAATTGGACTTTTGCTCCTAACGGAAACTATGCTGGTCAAGCAACAAATGCTGGTTCACCACTTCCTTTCGATCTAGCTGCTTACGCTACTGTTTGTCCTCCTGAAGGATGCACCAATGCTGCAGCCTGTAACTTTGATGCTGGTGCTGCGATTGATGACGGTTCATGTATCCTTCCAGGTGATCCTTGCGATGATGCCAATATTTACACAACGGGTGATGTTATTCAAGCAAACTGTTCATGCGCTGGAACTCCAGTTCCACTGACAAACAGCTTAATTCTAACAGGAGTAATGTACCCTGGTGGAACACCTAAATCAATCGAAATCTACGTGGCGAATAACATTGCAGATTTGAGTATTTACGGAATTGCAGTTGCGAGCAATGGCAACGGTTCTCCAGGCATAGAATTCACTTTCCCAGCTGTTTCAGCTACTGCAGGTGACTTCATTTACTTGACTAACGATGCTACTGCCTTCAATACTTTCTTCGGATTTAGTGCTGATTACGTAACCAGTGAACTAAATTTCAATGGTGACGATACCGTGGAAATTTATGAAAGTGGTCAGGTGGCAGATGTCTTTGGATTTGCAGATGTAGATGGCACTGGCACAACTTGGGAGTACGTCTTGACATGGGCTACTCGCCTGTGTTCAACTGGCCCAGACGGAAGTACTTTTATTGAAGCCAATTGGACTATCGCGGCTCAATCAAACTACAGTGGTGTTCCTACCAATGATGTTGCAGCTGAGCCATATGCTTTAGCTTCATTTGATCCAAATTGTCCAGTTCCTGGATGTACAAATCCAACGGCTAACAATTACGATCCAGCAGCAACTGTTGATGATGGTTCATGTATTGTAGAGGGATGCACATATGCTGTTGCAGACAACTTTAATCCTGCAGCAACTTTAGATGATCACTCTTGCGAATTCACACTTGGTAACAGCTGTCCAGCTGATATAAACATGGACAGTGTGATTAATACAGGAGACCTTACAGCTTTGCTAACTGTGTATGGCACCAATTGCCCATAATTTTACCCTAGTCTAACTATATCAAGGAGGAGGTCGCTAACTTGGTGCGGCCTTCTCTTTATTTTCCTTATTAAGTATTAATTATTGCAGACCGCAGTGGTCTTAATCCTGCCTTCAAAATGACGAAGACCATCTATTCTATTTTACTCGTATTTACGGCTGTTTTTTGTTCACAAGCCCAAAGTTTAGTGCTGACTGGTGTGATGCACGGGCCGGTGTCAGGAACTCCAAAGGCTGTAGAGTTATTCGTTATAAATGATATCCCTGACCTTAGTATTTACGGAATTGGATGTGCAAATAACGGATTGGGTAGTAATGGTGAGGAATTCAGTTTTCCTTCAGGAGCAGCCCTAGCTGGTGATTTCATTTATGTTGTAAATGATGGCCCTTCATTTCTGAGTTTCTTTGGATTCAATGCAAACTTTGTCGACGGAGGCACTGCTTGTAATTTCAATGGCAATGATGCTATTGAACTGTTCGAAAATGCAGTAGTTATAGATACTTTTGGTGAGATTTCTAACCCAGGAGACGGAACCGCATGGGAATATACTCTTGGATGGGCTCATCGATTGAATGAGACTGGCCCTGATGGAAATTCCTTTTTTGTAGGAAGCTGGGAGTTCAGCGCATTGAATGAATACAACGGAACAACGCAAAATAACCAAGCTTCTTCACCCTATCCAATTGGAGCTTATGCCTTCATTATTATTGAAGGCTGCACAAATGCATCGGCACAGAATTATAATGCCAATGCAACTGTTGATGACGGTTCATGTATCATTTTAGGATGCTTCTATGCCGCAGCAACGAATTTCAACCCTGAAGCAACTGTCAATGATGGAAGCTGTCAATTTCCCGAGCCTTGCAATGCTGATGTAAATAATGATGCTGTAATCAACACTGGCGACTTAACATTCCTTTTAAGCTCCTTTGGCCAAGCGTGTCCTGTAGATCCAGAATTTGCATTTTTACAAGAGGGAACAGGCAGCTTTATCTATTCCGATTATCAACCTTTAAGCGACCGCCCGATCACAGTCCACTATCACATTCCAGCAGGAAATATTTCAACCATGCCTATCGTTTTCGTATTTCACGGTAATAACCGAAACGGAGCTGAATATCGTGATGCTTGGATTGCAAGTGCTAACAGCTATGGAGTTATTGTAATAGCTCCTGAATTCTCAGAGGAATTCTATCCGGGAAGTGCTTACTATATGGAGGGGAATATTCGTGATTCTTTTGACAATATCAATCCAGAATCAGAATGGACTTTCTCAATCATAGATCCGCTTTTCAATTTTGTAAAAACAGACATCGGAAACAACTCGTTGAAGTATGAAATGTTCGGACATTCTGCAGGAGCTCAATTCGTTCATAGATTTATAACATTTACTAGTTCGAACTCTGCGAATAGGGCAGTTTCATCAAATGCTGGATGGTATACAGTTCCAGATCCATCCGTTGACTTTCCTTATGGATTGAATGACAGTCCAGTTGGATTAGCCGAATTACCAGAAATTTTTAGCAGAAAATTAATAGTTCATTTAGGCCAAAACGACACCGATTCTAACGATCCAATTCTAAATCAAACACCTGGAGCTGTGGCACAGGGCCCACATCGTTATTCACGTGGTTTGTACTTCTATGCTCAAAGTTTATCTATTAGCGGCATCAATGCAATTCCTTCGCAATGGAGTAAAATTGAAGTGCCGGGTGTAGGTCATGATTTCGAACTCATGTCAATTGATGCTGCGAGCATACTTTTTGAGTAAAATCAATACCGCTTTCAACTTTTAAAATAAGCTATTGATAAAATACCTGAATTGCTGAGATTGCAGATCCCAGAACACAACGAGCAGTATAAATTCCTCCAGGCAAATCTGAATTGAGCTGAATGTTCAGCGGGCTTCCTGCTTGCAGTGCGCGCTGATAGACAAGCTGACCACCAATAGTGTACAGTTCAAATAGTCCATTTTCCTGAATTTCTTTCTGCGATCGGATTACTACTCCTTGACTCGTATAGATAACATTCAATTGGATTGAATTGTCATAATACTCTCCTATCGCACTCGTATTTGGACTGAATCTCCAGAGTTTATTTGCCGGAAAATTCCCCTCTGTTGTACTTTCCTCACCAAAGACAACAAATCCCTGATCGCCGATGGTCATGGCAGCAGAATTCGCAACTCGATCGTCCGGCTTTGTGCTTTCGAACACCCATTCATTTGCTTCTGCATTGTAGCTGTATAAATTTTGGCCTCCAAATCCGCCACCACCAGTATTGTACAGGTATCCAGTATTGCTAACTGCTGTCGCACAAGCCTGATCTGCATGTGGAGACATGGATGCGATTTCATTCCAAGAATCAGCAATCGGATCATACTCCCACCAATCACCATACACCCCCCCGAAAACTCCTGCTCCCATTCCAAGATATCCCTTACCATTGGCTGTAAAAGTGCATTGGTGCCTCCTATCGTTTCCTGGGAAACTAGCAGCGGTGCCCCATGTATTGGTACTCGCATTAAAAGTATAAACGGTATTTGTTCCATTCTCAGGCCCTATGTAGAAGGTGTCATCAATGACAAACCCTTCTGAAAAGGCAAATCCAATGCCCGGAACATCAGGCATTTGATTCCAAGTATTCGATTCTGGAAGGTATTCGTAAATCGTTTTTGTAAATTGAATAAATGGGGATCCAAAAGCAAAGAAAATCCGCTCTCCAATGGTGAATCCGGTCATCCCCTCACGCACTCCGCCTGGATAATCGGAGATTTGAGTCCAAGTATCACTTGCCAATTCATAGGCATACATATCCGAAACCTGATTATTCAGGCCAGCAAATTGCAATCTACCCGTACCGCAATATCCATGGGTCGAATTGCCAGTTGCAGCTGCCCAAAATCTACCTGCAGCAGGGCAAGGGGCCATTTCCTCCCAAACTGCTTGGGATTGTACAAGGAATGAACATAGAATTAAGGAAACAGTCATTAACGATTTCATAGACTTTATTTACTACGAATTTCGTGACTAAGAAAAACCAAGTCAATATAACTTTAGTTAGAATGAGTTGAACTGATTACCGGAAAATCAAAAGCAAAACGCAAGAATTAGTCTATTCCGGCAAACGAATTTGAGTCTCTTCAATAACAATTCTCTTCTCCTTGTATAGCGTGCCAATTGCCTTTTTAAATGCTTTTTTGCTCATGCTCAGCTGCACGTATATCTCGTTGGGGGAGCTCTTATCGCTCAACTCTAGGAAACCATGTCCTTCTTTGAGAATACGATAAATCTCCTCGGCATTCTTATCGATTAACTTTTTATATCCGGTTGGAAAAATAGAAATATCAAGTTTGTTTTCAGGTCTAATTTTCTTGACGAAACCCTTGAGTTTGTCTCCAATGTCTAACACTTGAAAAACTTCATTCTTGTAGAGAAGTCCATCGTGGCAATGATTTACGATGACTGAAAATCCGAGCTCCGACTCGTGGTAAACCAGCAAATCTACCTCATCATTTTCCTCTACTCTTAATTCCTGGTTAGACAGAATTTTATCGATTTTATTCGAGCCATACAATCTATCCGAGCCAGCATCGAGATCCAAATAAACAACATACCATCTCCCCTCTTCCATGCTCATTCGCTGTTCCGAAAATGGCACTAGGAGATGCTTTTCCAATCCCCAATCTAAGAATGCTCCAATCTCATTAACAACAACTGCCTTTAGCAAGGCAAATTCATGAAGCTGTATTTTTGGGATGATATTGGTCGCTACTTTTCTTTCTGCGAAATCACGGTAAACAAACACATGAAGCTTATCGCCGATTTCATATTCTTCGGGGCAGTACTTGTTGGGAAGAAGCACATCTTCTCCTTCAGCATCGCCCAAAAACAATCCAACGCTGGTATGTCTGAGAATTTCTAAATCGTGGAATTTACCGATATCAATCACAATCACTTATTTGTACAAAGGTAAGAAGGAGGGACTAGGTATTTGAATGGAATGGAAATAAAAAAAGGGAAGCGCCTATTTCACTTCCCTTTCCTCTATCAAAATGTAATAATCAATGTTGAAGTATCAATTTTTTGGTGATCCGAGTTCCTAAAACCTCCATGCTCAAAGAATAAATTCCATCAGGGAATGCTGACAAATCAAAGCTTACGAAGTCACTCGATTTTGAGATAGACAAATCAATGAGTTTGCCTTGAGCATCAAATAGTTTAAAGTTCGAAACTTGATTTCTTAACTCGCCACAATCTAAATTGACAATTCCAGAAGTTGGATTTGGATAAACTGCAATTTGATTTTCCAATTCTTCAACACTAAAGCATATATAAACAGTAAAAAATATTGAAACTGAGGAAGAACAAAGATTCTCATCTTCGAAAGTATAGGTTATTTCATATTCAAGTTCATTTTCATCCGTCGCGAAGGTTATATTATCAAGGTCTTCCAAATCTGCTGTACCGGTGAAGACACCACCTGCAGGCAAGCCTTCAATGCTGAGCACATCCCAGGTGCAGTATTGTGAGTATTCGATTCCAAGAATTGAAACTTCAGGGCTTGGATTGACTGTCACCAGAACCTCTGCACTGGCAAAGCAGTTATTCTCATCGATAACCGAGGCGTTGTAAAGTGTAGTTATTTCAGGACTTACCTCTTGAGTAAATCCTTCCGATAATCCTTCGTTCCAAACAGGTATATAATCGCTAATCGCTTCAAGAATTATTGATTCACCAGCGCATATTTCTTGACTTTCAGTAATGTCGATCGTCGGATTGGAGTTTACGGTTACAAGGGCTTCAACCGAAGTGCTGCAATCGTTCTCGTCAATTACCGTAGCGATATAAAGGGTAGTCATTTCGGGACTTACCACATGGGTAGTTCCATCCAATAATCCTTCATTCCACATCACGGTATAATCACTAGTCGCTTGAATTACTGATGAATCGCCCACACATATTTCTTGAGGCTCATTTATTTCAAGAGCAGGATTCTGGTTAACAGTCACTGTAACTTCATCCGCATCCGAACATCCATTATCGTCAGTCACGACCACATTGTAAACCGTTGTTTCAGATGGACTAACTTCCAATTCATTTGCATCTCCCAAGCCTTCATTCCAATTGAATTCTGTTCCACCAGATGCCACTAAAACAACTGATGAACCATTACAAATAGTTTCATCTTCTCCAACAATGGCTTCTGGAAGCCCATTCACAGTTACGGTAGACTCCGCGCTAGCACTACAATTGTTCTCGTCAACTGCAGTCGCTATATACAAGGTTGTCGTTTCTGGACTAACTTCTTGAGATAGACCATCAGCGAGCCCTTCATTCCATGTTACTGAAGCAGAACTGGTTGCAAGGATGCTTGCAGTCTGCCCAAAACAAGTAGCTTGATCAGCTGTCAATGAAAGTTCTGGCAAAGGAAATATCTCATAATCTCCTTCTACAGTATCTGAAGTCTCCGTATTTGAAATTGTCAATGACACCGGCTTCATTCCAGAAGTTGAATAACTAACTTCATGTGGGCCTGCACCCATTGCCGTTGCTGGAGTAGCATCTGGACCGAAATCCCAATCGTAATCATCAATTTGACCGGCACTTGTGCTTTCATAAATAACCGTTGACCCAACACAATAAGCCGGCGCTTCAGCTGTGAATGATGCTTGGGGCGAAGAGTCGAAGCTCAAGGTCAGATCAAAACATGGGTCGGCAAAAAAGCAGCCCACCCCGCCGGGGCAACCGTCATTGATATACCCATAGAATTCTATATTCCCACCATTCAGCGCCCTTGCCATGTTGATTTGGGACATAGGGATAGTGTACGTTGTATTTACCCAAGAACAACCATTTCCACTATTGGAGGTATTGGCGACTGTATAATTTGACAAATCATCAGTAGACATCCACAAGCGCAAGGTTCCATTGTCTGGAAATCCATCTCCACCGCAATACGCCCAATCGACCGACAAAGTCGCCGAAGCGGTTGCCTCAGGCGCCGCATTAAAGGTGTAATAGCGGGTGACGTAAGCTTGGCAAACATCGCCTGAATTCACTGAATAAACTTGGGCGTCAACACTAAAGCCTAGCAGAAAAGTTGATAATAGGAGTAAGAATGGTTTCATGTTGTGGTTTTGAATTGATAGCAAATGTAATTCTTGATAATTAATAAAATATTCAATCGTTGATTTAGAAACGGGTATTCTTGCATGCCAATCATGAAGTTGTATAAAAAATCGATTCCGATTGGTTAAAGATTTGTTAAAAATACCGCACACATTCAAGCGCAACGTACATTCGTTCACTAATTCGTCTCCTCTGTGAGAAACAATCGTTTAGGGATTATTCTCGGCATATATGCCATGTGTTCCGTTCTGATATTGAACGCTACTGGGAATACTGTTTTTTGGTTGGATGATCGTTTTGCCGGATCACAAAAATCCCTTGCAAATCTCTCGAATCAAATGGAGGACGAATTTTCGAATTTATTGATTCGAGAATTCAAGAAAATAATAAATTCTTCAATAAAAGCAGAACAAACTGAGAAAGACGGAAAAGAAGATCTCAGTTCAACTAGAATTCAGAATCTTGGAGAAATTGGGGCATTAATTTCTTCAAATCAAAGTAATTCTAATCTTTCTAAAAGCCCTTTTTGCAAGGCTTCAAAAAAATACATTCTTTATCGTGCTTTGAGGATAGATTGCCCATTGCTATGAATCATCTGCGATCATAATTGCTCAAACTTTCAGGCTGAGCCAAGCATTAATTTTTCTGAATTGCCATGCTCCTTCCTACTTCGGTTCACATAGTCAAGAGACCATAGAACACAACGAGAGGCATGAGATTAAACTCTATTCTACATGTATTTCCTAATCATCTGCATTTTTTTACTCGGATATACCGCCATTGCATTCGAGCATTCGTTGAAGATTGACAAGGCGGCAACTGCGCTATTTACTGCTGTTGCACTTTGGACAACACTGGCCATGATCGGCATTATTTCTCCGCCATCAATACATCCAGGCTCCGTTCATTTGGATGAAAGTATAATCGAGCATTTGGGGGAAATTTCTGGAATTTTATTTTTCCTGTTGGGAGCAATGACCCTGGTCGAAATTGTCGATATACACGGTGGATTTGATGTGATTACATCTAGAATTACAACAAAGAATAAAACTCGGCTCTTTTGGCTTCTATCCTTCATTACCTTTTTCATGAGTGCTGCTTTAGACAACCTAACAACGTCAATTGTCATGGCTACTCTTTTAAGGAAAATCATTTCAGACAAAAGAGATTTATGGCTTTTTGCTGGAATGATTGTAATAGCTGCCAATGCCGGAGGGGTTTGGTCTCCAATTGGAGATGTAACTACTATCATGCTTTGGATTGGAAAACAAGTTACAGCCGGCAACATAATTCTGAAACTCTTTATACCTAGTTTGGTCTGTATGATTGTGCCGCTAATTCTGATTTCCCGCAGAATTAAAGGTGAGTTACCAAGAATTGAAAATTCAAAACAACGGCAATCAGCTATTTCAGACCGTGAAAAAAAGATTGTGCTCTACATGGGAGTTGGGGCATTACTTTTTGTTCCAATATTTAAGACCATCACACATTTACCTCCAGTAATGGGAATTTTACTCGGGCTAAGTGTCGTTTGGATTACCACTGAAATCTTGCACCGCAATAAATCAGACTTTGATAAAAAAGACATCTCAATTGTACACGCTCTTCGAAAAATTGATATTTCAAGTATTCTCTTCTTTTTGGGAATTCTTTTGGCAGTATCCGCCCTTCAATTTTCTGGGCACTTGAATGATTTGGCTGTCCTTTTAGACGAGAAAATTGGAAACATTTGGGTTATAAATTCATTGATCGGTGTGTTTTCCGCAATTGTAGATAATGTCCCACTAGTGGCTGGCACGATTGGAATGTACGATCTAAGTGTCTATCCTCAAGACCATACTTTCTGGGAGCTTCTAGCTTACTGCGCTGGCACAGGAGGCAGCATTCTAATAATAGGCTCAGCCGCAGGAGTAGCAATCATGGGAATTCTCAAGATCGATTTCTTTTGGTACGTAAAGCAAATCAGTCTTTATGCCTTTCTCGGTTACCTTGCTGGAATACTAAGCTTTCTGCTCTTGGAGTCAATCTGGTAAAGGTCAACTGCACCAATCCATTGTATAGCGAAGTGTTGGTAACCTATGTTACAATTGAAGCGAATAATTTGAAAGAACTTCGCCTTCGAATTAAATCGTACTTGCTGGCTTCCTGAAGCAGAACTAGTAGGATAAACCACAAGTTACCAACTCAGCTATAATTAATAATTAAAATTTTATGAAAACAGCAATCATTGTTGCAGTCATATTGCTAGTGCTCTTCGTAGTAAAGTCCCGAGCTCAATCTACTGGCGGCGCATATAAGAACATCAATGTTTCGGAGTTCAAGTCCAAAATGAAAGAAAGCAATGTTGTTCTCTTGGATGTGCGAACTCCATCTGAGATCAAGAACGGGAAAATCAACAAGTCGAAAGAGCTAGATTTCATGAACTCTAGCTTCAAATCTAGGATTGACAGTTTAGACAAGTCGAAAACCTATTTGGTCTATTGCCGAAGTGGCAATAGAAGTGCTAAAGCATGTAAGGTAATGTCAGCAAAAGGGTTCGAAAATCTGTACAACCTGAAAGGGGGATTTAGTGCTTGGACAAGATGATAAATCAAACTCATAACTCACTGGAATTCATATTCGGTAACTTATGTTACTGAAAAGAATGTATTACCGCAATATCTTTGAAGTAATCATTTATTATAGACGTTATGGAAGAAACAATTGTACAATATTCAATGCCTAGAATCGGAGATATAGCTCCAGATTTTGAGGCCAAAACAACTACGGGTCCAATCAAAATGTCGGATTTTGCGAAAGACAAGTGGATAGTAATGTTTTCACACCCCGCTGATTTCACTCCTGTTTGCACTACGGAAATGAGCGGTTTCGCACTACGAAAACCAGAATTCACTGCTTTAAACACCGAGCTTCTAGGACTGAGCATTGATAGTATACACGCCCATTTGGGCTGGGTAAACAATGTCAGAAAGAATACAGGTGTCTATTTCGATTTTCCAATCATCGCAGATATCGACATGAAGGTCTCAAAGCTTTATGGCATGCTACAGCCCAATGAAAGTGAGACTGCTGCTGTTAGAGCCGTTTTCTTTATCGACCCGAAAAAGAAAATTAGATTAATAATGTATTACCCACTAAATGTTGGAAGGAACATGGATGAGATTTTAAGGGCTTTAACGGCACTTCAAACTTCTGACAAATATTCTGTTGCGATGCCTTTAGACTGGAAACTGGGAGACAAGGTTATTGTTCCCCCGCCAAAAACCTTGAAAGAAATGGAAGATCGTCTTGCAGATCCTTCCTGTGAGTTGGTTGATTTTTATCTGGCTAAAAAATCACTGTAAATGGTGAGGTTTGGTTAGAGTTCAATTCCCGCAGATGTTATCTGCGGGAATTTTTTTACTCCTATTTGTGGTTTATTATAATTTTCTTAGTCTGTGGGTCACTTATAGAATTAATAAATGTCAAATAGTAGAGTCCTGAAGGAAAACGCTCGGTGCTAATTCTTTGAACTGGAAACTCAATGTTTTTCCAATGATCTATTTTTGACCCTGTAGAATTAAAAAGAGTCAGTGTGCCCTGTTCAAATTCAGGCGGAAAAAACAATTGGAAAGCTTCATCACATGGATTAGGATAAATCAAAATATCCGCCTTTGGATTAACATCAATTTCACGAAGCTCTGAGTATTCAAAAGCACCGTTAAAATCCACTTGTTTCAGCCTATAATAGTTTTGCCCAAAAGCGGGGTGGTTGTGGCGGTATGAATAGGATTGATAGGTTGTGGCAGTCCCGGCTCCTTGCACTAATCCAATGGAAGACCAGTGAACTCGGTCAATAGAATGTTCGACTACAAAGAGGTCACAATTCAGTTCCGAAGCCGTTGACCAGCGCAAAACAGCCTCAGGCTCATCGTAAGATACGGTAAAATCAAGCATCTCTACTGGCAAAAGAAGTGAGCAGTCTATCCCAGCAGTTCCGGTAAAATCGAGAGTGACAGCAGCATTTGCATAACTCCAATTTGAAAAGCAAATTATAAATTCCTGTCCTGCGGTTACATTCAGAGGAGGACCGTAATTTCCAGCATTTCCACCCGGCGGAATAACAGATGCTATGCCAGTCCCTCCCCAAGAAACTGCGTTCCACACACATCTTGCTGGAGGCAATGTATTGTTGGTTATTTGGGTACATGAAGTAACCCCATTGTATTCCCACATTTCCCAATCATAGTAACCTATTTGTTGTCCTCCAGCTCCAAAATTAAATTCGAGGACACCGGATGTTGCGATAGAAAACCGCATCCAACTGCTGTTTCTCTCTCCCGCAAGTAAGCAGCCAAAGTCAGTTCCTCCCCAAGGGGCTTGGTTCGCAGGACTATACGAAGGATTAGAAATCGATCCTGCGCTAGGAATTTCATTGCTTACGCCAAATCCACTCGGTGATATATTGAAATCATAGGGGTCACAAACGCAGGGGGCAGTCGCGCAGTCGGAGCTTGGCGGTTCTGTTCCACAGCCAGTTCCCACTGTTCCACCCGGGTCGGCATTTGAACAGTCTAGTCCACCTAGATTCAACAAGGTGGTATCGGATATCAATGTGGTCATCGTTCCAGAGAGGAGAGATGTTCCAGAATTGTCAGTAACATTATAGGTCGCTCCTTCCCATCCGTTCGCTCCAGCATCAAACATGTAGAGAAAATGACAACCATTCGCTAAGCACAGCGTGTCGTTGTATGGTGCTCCTCCGGCAGCAATTTGACTGCCATCAACAGCTAAAAACCAAGTGATTTCATTTGGATTGGTACCCGATGTGATTTCTAAATTATAGGCTGTTGTTCCATTCGGGCATATGCTGCCATTTGTTCCACCTCCTCCGGAGGCAGAACAGCCATTGTCACCTAAATCCAAGATATCATTGCCGTGAAATCCATCACTTAAGTTGGTGTCCCAATCGAATTCTCCAAGCCAATCCTCAATAACCCAATTTTCATCCTGCCAACCGTTGCCAGCAGAATCGTACATAAGTAAAGTATAACAACCATCGGGGAGGCAAACATCCTCTTCATAGGGTGCTCCACCACTTAATTGAATAACCCCGTTTTCATCTAACAACTCCCAGCTAACTTCAAAAGCATTGGCCGTATCCTCCACAGTTACGGTATACCATTGACATTGGGAATATCCTCTCATAAACAAGAGGATCAAAATTAATAATACGGTGAAGGCTTTAGCTTTCGACATAAAATGCTGATTTCAGAATGAGTAATTCGGGCTATTTCCCGTTTATTTAATCATTCAATGGCCTGGCGGTCTCAGCAATCTAGTGTATGTTGAATTGAAGTGTAATAGAAAGTGTAATTCGGAAAAAGATTTAAGTTCAATTGCCTCAAATACTTCCATTTTAATGTAAAGAGGGTTAAGAAATAAAATATGACTTATCGCAGACGGCAATTGAAAATGGTGAAATGGGAGTTTATCGTGTTTAGCATCTGAAGATTGATGCTCTGAATCTACATAGTGGAGAAAAAGAAATTTAGAAATCTCAAGACCGGGTGTTTCTTTAAGATGCAATGAATAATGCTCAAATAACTGGGGAATTGATATAAATTGACCGAGCATTCCTCCTTCAAAAAAGGAAAGTGTTGAAATCTGGATAATCAATATATAAGTGATAAATCTCATCACGTCAAGGTGTACAATAAATCTAAGTAATATTTAGCGGTCAACCAATTAGAACCGAAATTTTAAGCGTTTTTTAATCTTCCACTTCAAATGCGAATCTTGCATGTGCAATTTGAAGCTGATGTTGAAGAGCAGGATCATAGGATTCACCTTCAGGGAATGGAATAGCTAGAGCATCGATTGAAACAATTCTAGTCATTACATCAATTTGAATTGGCTGAAACAATACTTGGTCTGCTAAGGAGAAAAGGCTGCTTGGAGGTTAAGTATTTCAATCGGCACAGGTAAAACTGAAAACAAAATGCCAAACCTCTGATTTTAAACGTATAAAAAATCATTCTAAAAAAACACCTACCAAAAAGGAGAAAGCTTAGAAATTATCCAAATCAATTGGTCGCATCACTCCAAACCATTTTAAAACCTTTTCACCAATGCCGGGAGCTTCAATATGAATAACATAAACGCCACTTGAAATCGGTACGTTATTCTGGTTCTTTAAATCCCAGTCTAAGAAGGTCAATGGATCGGCTTTCTTAAATTGCCTTACCATGATTCCATTGATTGAGTAGATGGAAATAGTACACTCTTCTGGGAGATTTACAATCTTTACTCTGTTGTCAACCTTGGTAGTCTCGTAATCAGAGAATGCGTAGTACGGGTTTGGAACAATATTAATATTATCCATAAACGACTCGGCAACTGTTCCTTGATTTTGATACGCTTCTAATCCTCGGGTTGAGAATGTGTACAAAGGATTCCAGAAGTTTTCTGCTCCGGTGAGGATATCTGTATCAAATTCTGTTGGAGAGTACTTTGCGTATTGCTTTCCAACTCTCAATCGTATTCTTACATCGTTAGGAATTAATCCATCTGCGATTGGGAGCATTTCATAGTTTGAATTCAGCAATGATGAGCCGACCCAAGTGCATGATCTCCACAGACGAATTCTATCTCCGTTAGAAACAGAGGTTTCCAATTTAGAATATGCCCATTGACTCTCATCATAAGAAGGCATTCGATTTTCTTGCTCGAATTGTCTTTGTTGGTCTTTGAAGACATACACCCAATGTTGTCCGCCCATGTACACTGCACTTCCTAAGTTAGAGCGTA
>Ga0222689_1000144_pt1 | contig 33063 bp, 23 predicted proteins | sample AntAcemetage1231_FD_179838 | JGI IMG/M metagenome (GOLD analysis project Ga0222689, IMG submission 179838) | Saline water microbial communities from Ace Lake, Antarctica - #1231 | ecosystem: Environmental > Aquatic > Non-marine Saline and Alkaline > Saline | place: Antarctica: Ace Lake...
AACATCATTCCGTGTGAAGAAGAAAATCTTTGCCACGTATGATGAGAAAGCGAATCATGCCTGTTTGAAATTATCAGAAATTGACCAAAACGTTTTTTCCATAGCTTCTAAATCAAGTATTTATCCTGTAGCTAATAAATGGGGCAAACAAGGATGGACAATTGTGGAAATGAACTCTGTGAATGAGGAACTTTTCAGTGATGCTTTAAAAACTGCGTATTGTGAAGTTGCCCCTAAAAAACTTGTTGAACTGCTCAAACTGAAATAGTGTGCTTGGTTGGATGTCCTGTTTCAGATTGACTAAATTAAAACTCAAATTTTGAATCTAGAGCTTAATAAAAAGAACGCTATATCATTCTACAAGATGGCCTATCACGGCGATCCTCAGAGCGCAATCGAACAATATGTAGGAGAACAATACATCCAGCACAATCCTCATGTGGCGGACGGTACACAGGGATTCATTGATTATTTCGAAAGGATGCAAAGGGAGTACCCTCAAAAATCTATCGAGTTTGTGAGGTGCATTGCTGAAGGTGATTTGGTAGCATTGCATACCCATCAAACCTGGCCTGGAAATGATCAATATGTCACCATGGATTTCTTCAGGTTTGATGAAAATGGTAAAATCTGTGAACACTGGGATTCAATCCAACAAATACCTAAAATTGCAGCCAATCCCAACACCATGTTTTGATGAAGAAATCAACAGTTGTTTTGTTCTTTATAAGTCTAATAATCTGCTCTTGCAATCAAGAGGTAAAGCTTGAAGAACCGGAAATCATTGAGAGTTCTTCAGTTTGGAACTTTGAATCCTTGGCATCAAGGTCACAAGAACATTTGGATTCATCTAATTGGGATTACGGCATGCTGAATCAAGATATTCAGAACTACACCAGCTATTCTGAATTGTTTCAGAGCTACCCGCTCAACAAATCTCCATTTCCAGTTGCGGAATATGAATATGCCGTTTTTAGTATTCCATTTACCTTGAATTCGAATGAGCAAATATTCACTGGATTGAGGGTCGGAGAGTACAAAGACTTTGAGAGCGAGGAGATGATTGATAAGCTGACCCTATTGGTTTTGAGCAACAATCCAAATGGGGAAATCAATGCAATCGTAGAATCTAGGAATTATCCATACCTAGCAGCTCAAGGGAGTATATCAGTTGCTGATAATGACTTGGATTGGGTCTTTAGCGCCAGTCCAGACGGCTATTCAAATTTGATCGTCAACATGAAATTATTCGATTTGAGGTTTGGTGAAACCGTTGTCATATATCCACAGGAAGATCGATCATTCTTCTACGATCAAATTGATGATTCCCCAACTAATTACACTGACTTTGCAGCATTTGAGCAATCCCTGCTCAAGAAGATGAAAATCCAGAAATAGCTTAAAACGAAGTGAATCTATTTATACTTTAAACAATTACTTGGAGAGTTCAGCGCAGAAATCTTTGCTGTGTTATCGTTTACAGCATTGTACGAGTTTTTTTGCCAGGACAAGAAGCATGCAATGTTACCATCACAAATTTCAATTTTATAAAAGGTGGGATTGGAGTGAGCCCAAAGCGATTCTGCGTGTAAATTTATGTAAATACGAAGTAACTTTTTCTTTAAGATGGACTTCTGAGCGTGAATTGCAGATATAAAATGAATTTTCATGAGCTTTGCATTCCTTTCAAGGAATTGATTGAACGCGTATAAAAATAAATGTTGATGCTTGATAAGTTCATTTTTGCACTGTCGATTTTGTTGACTGTTACCTGTGTTGCCCAGGAAGAAATCCTTGTCCCATTTCGAAATGCAGATAAATTCGGATTGTCGAACTTGAAGGGGAAGGTCAGACTTAAGCCAAACTTCGATTATGTTGAGCCTATTGGCCATGGTTTTTTCAAGTATTCAAACTACGAAATGGTACCTGATACCGTGAATTACTATGATGGACGGGTAGTAATTGAAGAAAAGAAAGTGACTAAATCAGGGGTGATAAAAGGAAGGGAAGTGCTGATCCTAGAAACTGAGCATCGTTATTTTTCAGTTGTTCCTGGTGCCATGCTCGTTGGCTCTTGGGAATCATACATTAGCAAGAACAGCAATTTCTACAGCCTTGATGGACGAAAATTACTGAATGAAAATGTAGAGAAATTCAGGATGATGGGGCCTGATTATGCCTCCGGAAGAATTTCTGAGTCTGACTTTCTCACTATTGTCGCAGAACATTACAATGAGACTGTGAGCATCTTGGTTTTTGATGTGAAGAATCAAGTGATGATTGAACCAGTTTTAGATCATGTAAAAGATTTTCAGCTCGACAGAAATGCCAGTTTTGACAATAATATGGTCTGCACCTATACCGATGAAGACTACAATTACTACCACTCTAGAATTTATTACGATCCACAATTGGGCTACTATGTACGAGCTCCTTATAGTCAGCGATCACGCGATTATGAATACCCTGCTGATGACATGGGATATTATGGTAGTGGTGATGAAATTGTAGAAATGGAGGTTGAGTATGAACCAGCGATGGAAGCTCCTGAAATGCCTGAAACCAATCGAAGTGAACGGTTTAATTCAACTCCGGTCCCACCACCACCTCCGCCTAAAATTCAACACGACTTCATTCAAGTGAGTCAGAACGAAGTGAGGTACGGAAATGATACTATCCGAGCAGAAATTGATGAAGTTTTTCAATTTACCGATAGATACACGAGCAGGCAACGGAATCCTTTAATCTTACAAGAAGGAGAAAAGATGAGACTAGTTTTTTCTGATACTGAGCGTGATGCGACAAGTTATGACAGTCTCCGCTACATTAAAAATCAGTATGGTATATTCAAGAGCAGTCACAATTTCTTTTACTTAGCGGGGAATAAAAATGAATCGACTGGGCAATGGTATTTTGGTCTTTTAGATCAAAAAGGTGAAATTCTCATTCCGTTGATATATCAATACTTGACCCCTAATCTTTTGATAAATTATATCGCCGAAAATGAAAAAAGAAACAATGATCACTTCGGATTTCGTCAACCATACACTTATTCGGATGACAAGAACCAGTTGCTCACTTTATACCAAGAAGGAATATTCACAGCAAAAATCGGTGATAAGTGTGGGGTCATCGATGCCTCAAACAAGACAATCCTGCCTTTTGAATATGATAATCTTTGGGAAAATGATCTTTCATTCCTCAAAACATTTAAGGTAGATGATGATTTTTATGTCTATCAAAAAGGCCATCGCTATGGAGTATTTCGCCTGAATTCCAAGAAAGAGAAAACCCTCGACACTGGTGCCATCTTTCCCGAGATTCCTGTTTATGTATATCGCAATTATGCAGGAATCGAAGGATTCGACCTCTACAATCTAGGCAGAGCCAAAGACCTATTCTTTTGTTTGGCAGGAGGCAATGGTGAGGTTTACTTCCGACCGTAGAGGCGTTTCGTCCAGCTGGGACTCAGGGGAAAGGTGGGTTTATTGATTGATTACGTCCCGCTGGGACTCAGTGGAAGGGTATATTCTTGTAGAGGTGTTACGTCCCTCTTGGACTCAAGGGATTGGTGGATTTATTGAATGGTTGCGTCCCGCTCGGACCCATCAGTTTTACTGTGCAGGCCACCACGCTCTGAGATTCACTTGTGTTGTAGTTTTATTGATGGTTGTGTTCCACTGAAACTCACAGATGTATCAGTTTTCTTCACCTAATAGGAGTTTGCCCCATAACCAAGAATACCTTTGAGTCCCAGAGGGACGTAATATCTCTCCCTCTCCCCCTACTTCATCAAATTAATGTCTGAGATATTCTTGATTCTATTGCGCTCCAAGAAAGCATCAATGGTTTCGAAATGCTCGACCACACGTTGTTCTTTGAATTCGAAGACTTTTTGGGAGAGGCCTTTTAAGAAATCACGGTCGTGAGAAACGAGAATGAGAGTTCCATCGAAAGATAGTAGTGCTTCCTTCAAAACATCTTTGGATTTGAGATCCAAGTGATTTGTCGGCTCATCGAGGATCAAGAGATTGACAGGCTCAAGCAGGAGTTTTACCATGGCCAATCTTGTCTTTTCACCTCCAGAAAGGAAATTCACCTTCTTGTCGATGTCATCGCCGCTGAACATGAAGCGCCCGAGAATATTCTTGATTTGTGTTCTAACTTCTCCCTTGGCAACTTCGTCGACCGTTTGGAAGATGGTTAATTCCGGGTCGAGGAGGGAAGCCTGGTTTTGAGCGAAATATCCAACCTTCACATTATGTCCCAGTTGACAAGTGCCATCAACGTCAATTTCACCGAGAATGGCCTTGATCATGGTCGATTTTCCCTCTCCGTTTCTACCGACGAAGGAGACTTTTTCCCCGCGAGCAATTGACATAGACGCATCCTTAAACACGACCTGATCGCCGTATAATTTAGAGACATCCTTCACTGTGACCGGGTAATCGCCAGACCGCGGAGAAGGAGGGAAGCGCAACTTCAATGCAGCATTGTCAACATCATCGATTTCAATGATTTGAAGTTTTTCAAGCATTTTCTCCCGAGAACTCACCTGATTTGTCTTGGAGTAGGTGCCTTTAAATCGGGTGATAAATAACATGTTATCGGCAATGAACTTCTGCTGTTCTTGGTAGGCTTTTACCTGGTGAACTCGACGATCTTCACGAAGTTGCAGGTAATGAGAGTAGTTGACTTTGTAGTCGTAGATGCGCCCCATGGTAACCTCGATGGTACGATTCGTGATGTTGTCGATGAAGGCTCTATCGTGAGAGATTACCATTACGGCATTGGCTTTGTTGACCAAGAAATCCTCCAGCCAAATCACGGATTCAATATCGATGTGGTTGGTAGGCTCATCCAACAAAATTAAATCGGGCTTTTGCAATAGAATCTTTGCCAATTCAATCCTCATTCTCCAGCCACCACTAAACTCTTTGGTCTGACGATTAAAATCAGCGGGTTTGAATCCCAATCCCTTCAGTGCTTTTTCAACTTCAGCGTCATAGTTTACATCCTCCAAAGCATAATACTTCTCGCCCAAATCGGTGACTTTCTCAATGATGGCCATGTACTCATCACTTTCGTAGTCGGTGCGGGTCTCCATCGCTTTGTTTAGCTCATCCATCTCATTTTTCATCTCAAAAACATGAGCGAAGGCTTTTGCTGCTTCTTCAAAAACAGTGCAATTGTCTTCGGTGAGCAGGTGCTGGGGGAGATAAGCGATCACAGCATCTTTCGGCGCTCGAACATTTCCGCCAGTCGGTTTCTGAGCTCCAGCAACGATTTTCATCAGCGTAGATTTCCCTGCACCATTCTTTCCCATCAAGGCAATTTTATCGGTAGGATTGATGACGAAAGTAACCTCGCTGAACAAGGTCGTCCCACTAAATTCTACTGATAAATTATCAACTGAAATCATATTCTGTTTTTGAGGCTGCGAAAGTACGGAATTGTATATTCTTAAGAGATAGGTTTGATGCGATAGCCTTAACTTTATGCCAAGAATTTGAATTAGCTCCCTATTTCACCTGTCTATGGAATCTCAATCCAAGTCGCTCGATCACAAAAAACTAACTCGATTACTTCAAAAAGCCTATTCCGCTGAGAAAGCCGCTGCTTTTGCATACCAGGGGAATGCCGGGGCGGTAAAATCGAAGGAAGAAAAAATTGCAGTCCATCAGATTGAATTGGACGAATGGCACCACAGAAAGGTAGTGTTGGGAATCATGAATGAATACGGCGTTCCGATTTCGCGGTATTACGAAATTAAATTTCACATTATCGGAAAAGTGATTGCCGGCTCTTGCTACGTGATTGGCTGGTTTATGCCTTATTATTTTGCCGGCAGACTAGAAAGCGGTAATGTTTGCGAATACTTCAGGATGATGCAGTATTTTCATGAGTTGGGAATTGTAAAGCACAACGCTGAGCTTTACGAAATGGGAATTAAAGAGAAAGAGCACGAAATCTATTTTCTCGAAATCATCAAACACAAAAAGGTACTTCCCATTTTCGAAAAGCTCTTCGCTTGGGGATCAAAGAAGAGCTTCAATGATGTTGATTTAGAGAATAGATATCCTATCGAGGAATCGGCGAAATACTGCAAGAAATAGTTTGTTTTTGTATCGGTGAGTGTTTACATCACTACAAGTCCAAATTAATTATCTTTGACTTGCACCCTAATTTGATTCACATGTGGAAAGAACAAAATGACAAACTTGTTCGTGAATTTCGATTTTCCAGTTTTCAGGAAGCCTTCACTTTCATGACTCGAGTTGCATTCATCGCGGAAAAAATGAATCATCACCCTGAATGGTACAATTCCTTCAATTATGTGCGGATAGAACTTTGCACACATGACGAAGGCAGCACCATCAGCGAAAAAGACAGAAAACTAGCCTTGGCAATTGACGATTTCTTGGGCTGAGATTTATTCTGTTTGAAGGTAGATTTTCGCCTTCCCAACTACCAATTCTGTTTCGATATATACTGGAACGCGCTGGGCATCGTCTGTAACCCAAACGGTCATGTTTTCTCCTTCACTGAAGACTGTTCCATCAATCAATAGTGGTTTGAAAACTATACAGGAATAGGGCTTTCCGAGTCTTTTCTCGTCCAAGACCTCTTTGCCCATATACCTCAATTGAGAAGGGAAATTCTCACCTTCTAAGTATAAATTGAGGGGAACAATGTCATTTACCTTTAGTCCGGTGAAGTCTAGAGTTCTACAATAATAGATGGCTGTAATCACATCAAAAGCACACTCATTCAGCTGGAAGCTCTTGGTACTCATCTTACCTTCATCATCCATGGCTCGTAAGTGGGCAGTTCTCCCATCGATGGTATATTCACTGTTGTAATAGTGGGAGCCTTCACGTCCGTTGCGGTAAAATTTCTTGGGCTCTAGTTTCAAGCTGGCGATTGAAGAATAGGAGCTTCTAACCTTGTAAAACCAATCCCAGGTCTTAAATGAGCTTCCGAAACTGTAAAAAAAGTAATGATTCTCACCTTTGTAAGTGGTATCTCTGACTTCAAAATCTACCTGACCAGCTTTTGCCCAAATGAATCCCCAATTGTAAACCAATTCGTAGCTTAACTTTTCACCAACACGAAAAGGTTTGGGTTTATTTACGCTACAATCTGCCTGACCGAAAAGACCATGAACAGCCAGGATGAATATTATGAAAAGAGTGAGATTTTTCATCATAGGGCAAAAAAAAAGCCTGCTAAATAAATTCAGCAGGCTTTAAAAATAAGATAAAGTTCTTATGAATTAGGCCCCTACTTCTTCAACATTAGCTTTAATGGTCAAGATAGTCTGCACCGGATCAGTATTAGCAGTGATAGTCACTTTCTTCGTTTGACTATTCTTTTGCTTACCTGGCTTGTAAACCACACCAATCTCACCAACACCTCCTGGTGGAATTGGCTCCTTTGGATAAGTTGGAACGGTACAACCGCAAGATCCCTTTGCTTTTTCAATAATCAAAGGCTCATTGCCTGTGTTTTTGAATTTGAAAACGTAAGAGTTCTCTGAATCCTGCTTGATACCACCAAAGTCATGGTCATAAGCATCAAAAGTCATCGAGGTCTTAGGACCATTCAACGATTGATTCTCTTTCTGACTGTTCAAAGGGTCAAAATTATCTTTTGCCGCTTTTGAATTGTCACCCTTTAGCTTAGAAGCTTCTACGTTGTAAGGGGTGTCTTGTTTCCCTGGGTTTTCGCTTCCCGCTTCAACTACTTTTTTAACTTTAGGTCCATCGCTGTCATTGCTCCATAGTAAGTAAGCATTTACCCCTAAGGCAACAACAACTAGTCCCAACAACACGTTTCTCACTGAGCTGCTCATTGTATAAAAATTTTGATTTGTTTAAAATTATTCATTGCAAAAGTAATGATTTCCTAGTCTAAAAGTCAGAATGTGCCAGTTTCATTTTGTCGAAGCTGCCATCTGTTATCAGCTCTATAGCTTTTTTATAGGCCGGATTTAATTCATTAATCACCTGGTAAAAGGCAGAATTATCAAAAATATTTCTTGCCATTAATGCTTTCACCCTCAATTCAATAGCTTTCTTAGAAGTATTGAATTGCTCTTCATTGTATTTGATTTCTTCTTTCTCAGCTTCAGCAATGATGTCGTCATACACTGACTGCGCTATCTCATATTCCATATTAAATGCTGCAGCTGTTTTAAATTGCTTGGCCAGTGAATTTCTCTCCTTATCAACCTTGTTCAGAACATAGGTATTAATAACACCTTTGCGAATCAAATCAGCGAAGAATTCACTGCTCATACTGGTATCAATCGATACGAAAACATCAGGAGATATTCCTCCTCCACCATAAACGGTTCTCTTTTTAATATTGGTGAAAAATTTCAGTGAATCTGGGTGTTCAAGGCTATCTAAGCTAAACAATTCACCTTTTTCAAACCTGTCATACTTTTCACGCTGGTAAGCTTCTAGTCCATCTTCGTAAGGTTTCTGGATACATCTTCCACTTGGCGTGTAGTACTTCTGAACTGTAAGGCGCACTGCTGATCCATCAGGAAGCGGCACTGGTCTTTGAACCAATCCTTTTCCAAATGATCTTCTACCTACAATTAGTCCTCTGTCCCAATCTTGCACTGCTCCAGATACGATTTCGCTGGCTGAGGCCGATCCTTCATCTATCAAAACGACCAATCGTCCTTTTTCAAACAATCCTGTGTGATGGGCAAAAGTATCGTCTCTAGGGAAAGCCCGTCCTTCAGTATAAACGATCAATTTCTCTTCAGAAAGGAATTCATCTGCCATCTCAATAGCGGTATTCAAAAGTCCACCACCATTTCCTTGTAAATCAAGAATCAAACTTTCCATTCCTTGATCTTTCAAGTCCTTCAAAGAGGCTTGTAGCTCTTCCATAGTGGTCTTGGCAAATCGATTCACCTTGATATATCCTATCGAAGGATTCACCATGTAAGTCGCATCAACACTGAAGATTGGAATTTTATCTCTAACGATATCAAAATCGAGAATCTCCTTAGAGCCTTTTCTTTTGATGCCTACTTTCACGACAGTGCCCTTAGGCCCACGAAGTTTATCAAAAACATCTTGACTAGTAATTCCTACGCCAGCAACATTCTCGTCTTCAATTTTGACAATCTTATCTCCAGCGCGAATGCCAAGCTTTTCAGATGGTCCACCAGAAATCGGACTCACCACATACAAGGTATCTTTCAAGATGTTAAACTGAACTCCAACACCTTCGAAATTTCCGTTGAGGGGTTCATTCACTGCTTGAAGATCTTCTTTAGAGATATAAGTAGAGTGGGGATCTAAATCCTCCAACATCTTGACGATGGCATGATCAACCAATTCCGGTCCATTCACTTCATCGACATACATGTGCTCGATGTAGTATAGGAGGGTGTTGAACTTTTCTGTAGTCTCCGCTGGATCACCTTGTTGTGCTTGCGCAGGACTGAAGTAAAAGGAAGCGGCAATAAGAAGCGTAAATAGCTTGATTAATTTCATGTGTTTTCTAATGTGAAGACTTATGATTGCTAAAGGTAACCATTACTGATTACTTGCTTTTGTTAAAAAAGGTTTAATGAAACTGAAAGTATTTTTCGAATCAGCGGTATAACAGTCTTTTCATTGAAGTTCTGATTTATCTAGAATGTCAAATTTCAAGTCAATGCTATTTCCTTTGTCATCTATTAAAGTAATAACATGACTTCCTTCTTCGGGTTCTAAAGTCATCTTGTGCAATTCTTTACTTGTTCCGAGGAATTCTTTGTCAAGATGCCAATAAACAGTTGTGTTGACGTCGTTGTGGGCAGCTTCGAAAACAACTTGTCCACGGCGAGTATCTAGCTCTATGGGTAGGTAGATTTTCTGGTTTGGAAGGGGATAAATGAATTGCATGGTCCTCGTATTTGCCTCATCCATGCATAAAGGGTGCCAATTCGGAGCAGGACGATAGTTCGAATGTTTTTTTCTGTAGTACCATGCTTGAACCGGATTCAATTCAAACCAAGAACTGTCTCTCAGGGCTGAGGCTGAAAAGCAGTTGCTGTTGGCTTGCAAATCTTCTTGTGGGGCTAGATGTAAGAGCTTGTGGAAGGGACAGGGTTTTACTTTTTCTTCTGCGATTGGAACCCAAAGCGTATCGATTTCTCTGCAATGCTGTGAGGGTGGATAGCCACTGATTGCGCATACAGGCACAGATTTCATGTCATCGTAAGGAGGGCTGAACCAAGATGAAACTGGAACGAGATCAGCCAAATCAAAAAGTACTGGGGCAGCGGCCGTTACTCCCGTAAGTCCTGGTCTGCCTTCTCCTCCCGCATTTCCTGCCCACACACTAATCACATATTCTGGAGTACAACCCACTGACCAAGCATCTCTAAATCCATAGCTGGTTCCAGTTTTCCAAGCCATAGGACTCGACGAACTAAACATCTCCCAGCCTTCTTCATTGCCCGGACGATTCACTTTTTGGAGCGCCTGAAACGTCAGGTAGATTGATGCCGCGTTTAGCGCTGCAAAAGCGCTCAATTCATTGTCAGTACTATCATTGCTCAATGCTGAAATCAACTCCCGTTGCTGCGCTGGATACATTGCATTCATTGAAGAATAGTGTTTTAGATCACGACTGATTCTGGTATAAGCATTTGCAACTTCCCACAACGATGCTTCAGCTCCTCCTAAAATTAAACTGAGACCATAATGTGAAGCAGCATTTGAGAGATGATTGAATCCTAAATCTTGCAGCAATCGGTGGAATTTTTCAACGCCATAATTCTCGAGCAGGTGAACAGCCGGTATATTCAATGACCTTGAGAGTGCTTGGGAAGCAGGGACAACTCCATCGTAAGATTCATTGTAATTTTTTGGGGCAAAACTTCCCATCCGAACAGGAGTATCAGAAATTAGCATGTCCGGTAAAAGTTCACCATCATTTAACATTCCAGCGAAAAGCAAGGGCTTTAAAATACTGCCTGTAGATCGAGGTGCTTGAATGATATCTACATGTCTCGCGGAATTCAAATCATCTCCCTTCACATTGCCAACATAAGCCGCCACAGAACCATCGTTAACCCGAGTGATTATAGCGCAAAGGTTGTAAACCCTGTTCTTTGCCAATTCAATAGCGTGCCTTTCTAAAATCCCCTCAGCTCGCTGTTGCAATTGAAAATCGATGCTGCTTTCAAAACAAATTCCCGAGCCTTTTTCTTGCTCCAAAGTCTGCATCAGGTGAAATGCAGATTGAGGAAGGGCTTTTGGAGGTCCAGGAACCGGCTCATCTATCGCCAACTCGCAGCTCAAAGAATCCAAGATTCCTTCATCACGCATTTTGATGAGCAGTCGATTTCGTTTTTGAATAAGTCTTTCTTGATTCTTCCCCGGAAAAATTAATGAGGGAGCATTCGGAAGCACAGCAAGAGTCGCAGATTCTGCCCAACTTAAATCTTGAGCATCTCGTCCAAAATACCTCCAAGATGCGGCATCAATTCCAACCACATTTCCACCATAAGGGGCATTTGACGCCCACATTCGAATGATGTCCTCTTTGTCAAAACTCCATTCCAACCTTGTGGCTAAAATGATTTCGTATAATTTTTCAATATAGGTTCTCGGCGGATTGTCCCGCATGAGCCGAACAGTCTGCATAGTGATCGTACTTCCGCCGCTAGCCCTTTTTCCCTCAGAAATATTTTGATAGATGGCTCGGAAGATGGACGGAACATGAACTCCGTGATGAGAGTAGAAGGCCTTATCCTCAAAAGTGATTAAAGCCATTTTGAATTTCTCGGGAATTGAATCTCTCGCAGGAAACCTCCATTGCCCGTCGCTCGCTATTCTGGCGCTGAGTAATCTAGCGTCTCTCGCCAACAATACTGTGCTCAAAGGCTTTTCGAACATGTGGTCTGGAAGCGCCTTGTAATAAAGCACTCCCAATATCATTATCACCACAGCTCCTGCAATTAACTTCGCCTTCATAAGATTCGAAATTAGGGTATTTGATTGCTCAGTCATATTAGTAGTAACTATTCGCAGTAGGATTCGGATTATCCGATGCGATATTTTTTTAATTCAGTACATGAATTCTTACTTTAGGCGTTCGATAATTATAAAACCTGTAATCATAAATCACGTGAAGCACTTATACCTAGTATTTGTGGCAATTTCTTTTTGTTTTGGAGCGAATGCTCAAGAAGGAGAATTCCCACATTCTTTTAATCACTCTGATCTTATCGCTGATCTTTCAATCAACGAACTTCCATCGCTAGATTTAAATCGCATCGCCGCTGAGGATATGCGCGAAGAGCTAGAAACGGGAAAAACACAAATGGGAAGACTCATTCCCACTGATGTGAATATTTTGGAAAGTGGCGTTTGGACAACTCTTCCAGACGGTTCTAGAATCTGCAGAATTGCATTTTCATCTGCTGAAGCACTTGCTCTAACAGCATATTTTAGTGATTTCTATCTACCTAAAGGAACTGAACTTTATGTTTACAGTCCTGACAAGTCATATTGGTTTGGACCGATGGATCACAAAGAGAATAATGCCCACGGTCAGTTCTTGACGACAGAAGTGTTCGGTGATGCAATCGTCTTGGAATATTTTGAGCCACTGGGAATTTCTGAATCTCCTTCATTAATGATCAGAGCTATCGGAAACCACTACAGATATGTCTATCCTCCAGCTTATCTTGATGCAAATAGAGGAGGATCAGAATTTTGTGAAGTAGATGTAGCTTGTCCTGAAGGAGATGAATGGCTTGATGAAGCGAATGCTGTCGTTAGACTGCAAATCACTGATGGATTTAACGTCGGACTTTGCACAGGTACTTTAATGAATAATACTGATTGGGATTACCGCCAATTGCTACTGACAGCCGAGCATTGTACAGAAGATGTAAGCGCATCTGACCTCCAAGTATTGCAAGTGAAATTCAACTTCCAACGCCCAAATTGCGGTTCTGGAAGCTATCCTCAAGCCCGCAACAGAACAGGGGTAGTAGCCCTGGCTGACTGCAATTGTGGAGGCGGATTTAGCGGGTCTGACTTCTCCTTGTTCGAAATCGAAGATTACATCAGTGACACCTGGAATCCTTATTTCGCTGGATGGAGATCAACTTCTTCAGGCTCCACAAATGGCGTCAGTATTCATCATCCCGCAGGAGACATCAAGAAGATTAGTACTTATGTTGAAAATCTTTTGAATGGAACCTATGGAACTGCATCTAGCGCACATTGGAGAGTTCGATGGGCTGAAACAGAAACAAATCATGGTGTAACAGAAGGAGGTTCGTCGGGATCACCAATTTTCGATCCAAACCATTATGTTATTGGGACTTTAACAGGAGGCGCTAGTTATTGCGATAGCCCAAATGATCGTGACTATTATGGAAAGATGAGCTACCATTTCAACAACAACCCCAACTCCGCAAACGATAAATTAAAGGTGTGGTTGGATCCAGGAAATACGGGATTGACTACTATGCCAGGCTCTTACAGAGGTGGACTTGTTGGAGTTGAAGAATCAAACAATGACGAGCTCATGGTTTATCCAAATCCTACCAATGGTATGTTGACCCTGAAATTGAGTGATTATACAAGCTATGAATCTATTCAAGTCTTCAATCCTATGGGTCAACTCGTCTTTTCTGAGAATTTAAATTCTGATTTAATTCAATTGGATTTGAGTGAACTTTCAGCAGGAGTTTACCATGTTTCTCTACTGAGAACCAACGGCAGTCCTGTATCGAGAAAGATTACTAGATACTAAGTCGAAAATATTGAAATACTAAAGCCGGCCTTCAAGCCGGCTTTTTGCATGTTCCTTTATTAATAAGTGCAACTAATACCCTGCAATTGCCGTCTAATAAATTGATTAGTTTTGTTTGTCGAAATTAGGACGTTTGAATATGATCCAGAAGCCTTTGCTTCTTAAGAATTGGAGCCTAAGAATACTCTGCTTACTTGCAGTATGCTATTCTCAATTTGCCGTTGCACAATGTGAAGTTGATGCAGGGACTGATATTACCGTTTGTGCTGGTGAACTGATAACATTGGGAGGCTCGCCTACAGTGGTGAACGCTGCCGGTCCTTATACTATCTCCTGGAACAATGGAATCGGGAATGATGAGAATCCAAATTTTGCTGCTGGTTCTACCACGACTTACACTGTCACACTTGAAGACGACAACAACTGCACAGATACTGATCAAGTAGTCGTCACAGTACTCCCTTCTCCCAATGCAACTTTCGTATTTGGACCTGACAACGATTGCGCTGGAACCAGTGTCAATTTCGTGAACAATACTACTGCTTGTGTAAATTGTGAATACTCATGGAATTTTGATAATCCAGCCTCAGGAGCTTCAAACACATCTACACAAAGTAATCCTAGTCACGTATTCGTTAGCGTTGGCAACGGGGTTGAGGTTTTCGATGTTACATTAACAGCCGAGTCAGAGAACGGATGTATAAGCACTTTCACTTCATCTGTCACTGTGAACCAATCACCCGATGTGGTGTTGACCGAAGATGCGAATTTTACGCAATGTCTCGGATTTGCAGATTTCTATACTTATGTAAATGATGCGTCAACACCAGCTTTAAATACCAATTATATTATCAATTGGGGGGATGGGTCTCCGGACTACAATAGCGCCACTGCACCGAGTAATTTAGAACACATTTATTCAGGAATTAATATTTGGACCTTGACATACACGGTCACAGGTAACAACGGTTGTGAAACAGTCGAAACGTATGAAGTGACCAACATTACGAATCCTGCTGTTGGAGCTGCAACGCTCGGAAATACACTTCAATGTGGGCCTGTAGTGATGTGCTTCGACCTGAATTCCTACGGAAATAACCACCCTAGTACGGAGTATTTGGTGAATTTTGGAGATGGTTCTGCCACCCAAACGTTCCCTCACCCGCCTCCAGATGAAGTCTGTCATAACTATACTACCTCGGCCTGCGAGAACAATCCGACTTTCTATACTTTTAATATTACGGCTGACAACAACTGCACGCCGTCAACAGTTACGATTTCTCCGATTCAGATTTATACTCCTCCAATAGCGAATTTTACTGCACCACCAATAGCATGTGTTGGAGCTGCAGTTCCTTTTACAAATACATCAATTGGCGGATACAATCAAGGCTGTAATCCAAATGCCAATTGGACCTGGGATTTCGGTGACCCGGCTTCAGGTGCTGCAAATACGAGTGCCCTAGATAGCCCTAGCCATGTGTATGCTACTGATGGAACCTACACTGTTACCCTATCGGCAACCAATGCTGGAAATCCTCAGTTGGCTTGTGGAACCACGGAAATTACAATGGATATCTGCATCGAGACACCTCCAACTCCAAGCTTCACACTTGATGAAGTGATTGGTTGTTTGCCGCTTCAAAGCGCAGTGACCAACACTTCTGACGACGGAATTCCTTGTTCATTATCTACCAATTGGGAAGTTTTTTATTCTGATTTACCCTGCCTCCCAGGAACAGGAACGTATTCTTATACCGGTGGAACGTCAGCAGCTTCCGACGAACCGGTATTTCTCTTTCAATCTGTAGGGATCTACGATGTAGTCTTCGAAATGACCAATACCTGCGGAGTTTTTGAAGATATTGTCTCTGTTCAGGTAAATACCGACCCAGAAATTGACGTTTTAGAGCTTCCAGATATTTGTGAAACAGGAGCAGTTTCTCCTTCTGCTGCCATTCTCGATTGCGGAGCCCCTATCACGAATTACGCTTGGAATATGCCCGGAGGAAGCCCGGTGAGTGCGTCTACAGCATCTCCAGGCTCGGTGAACTATGCAAATGCAGGTAATTTCACAGTTACCCTGAATGCAACCAACGAATGTGGAACATCAACTAGCTCAGAAAGCTTTACTGTTGAAGACAGCCCCATCATTAATATCACTCCACTTCCTGACGATGAAATTTGTGCAGGACAACAAGTTACCCTAACAGCATCAGGAGCAAGTAACTACGTATGGGCTGCTGCTCCAGGATATGTGAGTACCAACGGTGCTACAGCAGTTGTTCAGCCTGCAACTACCCAAATCTATTCTGTCAGCGGAACAAGTCCAGCAGGATGTCCCGGTTCTACTAGCATCACCATAGATGTGAACCCACTTCCTGTTATTTCGGCTCCTCAGATCTTTGAGATTTGCGTAGGCGAATCAATTGAGATTTTTGGCGATGTTATAGGAGGCACAGCTCCTTACATGAATTATTCTTGGACGCCACCTGGAACATTAAGTAACGCAGGGATTTCAAATCCAGATGCAAGTCCTGTCGTTGACACGAATTATACCTTAACCGTTACCGATTCTGAAGGCTGTCAAGGTTCTGGAATTATTCCGGTAGATGTAAACCCGCTTCCAGTTGTGAACGCCGGACCAGACTTTATTCTTTGCGATCAACCAGTTGCTGAGGAGCTGACTGGATATACGCCGACCACCAATGGAACAGGAGTATGGACAGGAACTGGAATAACTGATCCTGATGGATTTTTCACTCCGAACGGTCCTGGAACATTCACCTTGACCTATACTTTCGAGGACTTAAACGGGTGTATTAATGATGATACAGTTGATGTCGATGTTGTCGCCCCAACACAAGCTGATGCCGGTCCTGATTTAGAATATTGCGAGACCATTGTACCGATTAACCTACCTGGCGTTGGTTATTGGAGCGGCCCAAACGTAACCGTAGATGGTGAGTTCACAGCAAGTCCTCCGGGAGATTACGATTTAACTTATTCAGAAGGAGTTGGCTCTTGCCTAACATCCGATGTCTTGAGTATTACAGTGTTTGACTTGCCAACGGTCACTGCTGATGCAGATGCTGGAATTTGTTCCGGCGATTCAGTTCAGCTGGGAGTGATAGTGGCTGGAGGGGAATTGCCGTACCTGAGCAGCACATGGAACCTCAGTCCAGATTTATCAGACCCATCCGTTTCAAACCCTTTCGCATCACCTGCTGTAAATGCTGTCTTTACTTACACTGTGACTGACGATAACGGTTGTGTGGTGAGTGATGATCAGGCGGTAGATGTATTGCCAAGTCCGGTAGTTGAAGCTGGTCCGAACTTGAACTTGTGCAATCAACCCATTGAAGAGATACTCACTGGATTCTCACCATTGATTGGTGGAACTGGTGTTTGGACGGGTCCTAATATTACTGATCCTGCAGGGATTTTCACTCCAAATGGCCCGGGAGATTTTATTGTTTATTACGACTTCACAGGCGTGAATGGCTGTTCTGCCGTTGATTCCATCACAATAACCGTAGTCGATCCTGCCATTGCAGATGCCGGTCCTGATTTTGCACTTTGCCTTAACGATGATCCCGTATTTCTTGCACAGCCAGGCACTTGGACTGGTACACAAGTAACACCAACAGGTGAATTCACTCCCAGTTCAGAAGGTGATTTCGATCTTACCATAACTATTGGAGCAGGTACTTGCCAAACTACGGATATGGTCACTGTTACTGTGAATCCACTGCCTACGGCGGATGCGGGAATGGACGTGGCAGTTTGTGATAGTGAAGAAGCTCAATTGGACGGTTCTGGTGATTCACCGAATCTTCCAATCACCGATTATGAATGGACAGGAGGAGTTGGCTTAGACGATTATTTCATCCCAAATCCTCAAGCTAGTCCATCTGTTGAAACGACCTACACATTAACTGTAACTGACAATGCAGGTTGTGAATCATCCGATGAGGTTACTGTCTTCGTAAATGACCTTCCCGTTGTTGAAGCTGGACTTGACTTGGAATTGTGCGATCAGCCAATTGAAGAAATTTTAACTGGATTTTCTCCTGCTGATGGTGTGGGTGGAGTAGGAGAGTGGACCGGAACTGGAATCACTGATCCTTCCGGGATTTTCGAATCTCCTGGAGTTGGAAACTACTGGGTTTACTACAATTTTACTGATGATCTTGGATGTGCGAATATTGATTCTATCAACGTCGAAGTAATTCCCCCAACTTTGGCTGACGCAGGGCCAGATTTTGATATCTGCCCTAATCTTGCATCAATTGATTTACAAGGATTCTCGCCCGCGGCCGGTGGAACTTGGTCAGGACTTGGAATCACAGATGCTGTGCTAGGAACCTTCAATCCTGCATTAGCCAACGAAGGACTTAATACACTTTACTTCGAATTTGGAACTGGGACTTGTTACAGCATTGATTCATTAGTTGTTGACATTCTTCCTTTACCAGTAATGGATCCTGGGCCTGATGCTGAATTCTGCGGCAACGAAGGACTTGTCACTTTGCAAGATTTTAGTCCTGCGGGCGGAACTTGGGAAGGACCTGGCATTGTTGATGCAAGTCTTGGAGTTTTCGACACTTCAATTGGAGCTGCAGATTATGACCTGATTTATTTCTATACCGATGGATTAACAACATGTACCGATACGGTCGAAAGAGTAGTCACAATTCACCCAGTTCCTCAAGCTGCTATGACCGTGGTTTACGAGGCTTGTACAAATCTCAACCTCGATTTGAGCAACAACAGCATTGGCGCAACGGAATATTTGTGGCAGTTCGGGAATCTAGTTGAGAACGACGATATCGAACCGGCATACACCTATCCAGATCCTGGAATGTACACGGTCACACTTATTGCTTACAACCAATTCGCTTGTTCCGATACGACTGAAACTGATGTTGAAGCCATCGATCTTCCCACCGCTGAACTGGCCCTTTCGACGGACGAAGGCTGTGCTCCGCTGGAAGTGGAATTTGAGAATTTATCGACCGGTCAATATGTCTCTTATTTGTGGGATTTATCTATAGCCTTAACGGCAGATGTGGTTCCAGACCCGATGACTTATGCCCAAGGGGACGATATCGTAATCTATCCAATCAGCTTATCTGCGACTAACTATTGTGGAACCGATACTGCCATTGATACAGTCACAGTATTGCCTCAGCCTATCGCTGGATTTGGAACGAATTTAGATGTGTTCTGTTCCCCGTTTGAAGTGGTGATCAACAATATCTCTACAGGACTTCCTGATTTTTATGCTTGGGACTTTGGTGATGGCACTTTCTCGAATTTGGAAGAACCGGGTACGCATATCTACTATACCGATACCGAAGCACAAGACTACACCATCAATCTCTTCGTGGAGAATGAGTGCGGCACCGACACTGCATTCTACACGATTACCGTACTGCCGAACACGGTCACAGCCTTTTTCAATACAGACGTCACTATCGGATGCTCACCCTTAAGTGTTGAGTTCACAGATTTCTCTGAAGGAGGCACGGTCATCACCTACGATTTTGGCAACAACGACATCACGGACGAGCCCAACCCGACCCATGTGTTTGTTGATCCTGGAGTCCACACGATTTACCAATACGTCAACAACGGTTGTAGTTTCGATACCACATTTATTCAGGTAGAAGTTTTGCCTGGACCTAATCTCGCTTTCTCGACGACAGAACCGAATGCCTGCATCAATACTGGAGTTCAGTTTCAAAACGAATCTACTGGTGCTAGTGATGTTTCTTGGGATTTTGGGGATATGACACAAAGTGAAGAAGCGAATCCATTGCATTATTATGAGAATCCGGGTACTTATACAGTCACGCTTTTTGGAACATCTACCTTGAACGAATGCCCAGGACAGGTACAACAGAATTTCACTGTTTTGACGGCACCAACTGCGGAATTCACGGTTGACGGGCAAGTTGGTTGTAGTCCATTGGAAATTACTTTCAACAACCAAACTGTCGGAGGCCTCTTTTACTCTTGGGATTTTGACGATGACAACACTTCAAGCGATTTTGAGCCAACCCATACATTCTTCAATACCACCGCTGATCCTGCGGCTTATCAAGTGAGTCTGATTGTTGAGAATATTCAATTGTGTAGAGACACTTTTTTGATAGATATTGTGGTTTCACCAACGCCAATTGCTGCATTTGATATTCCGATAGCTGAAACTTGCGCACAAGAATTGGAGGTACAGTTGACGAATAACTCAAGCTTCGCCAATGACTATGCTTGGACTTTCGAGAGTCAAGGGGAGTCAGATTTGCTAAATCCGACAGTCACTTTCGATGGACCAGGGACTTACACCATCTCACTTTTAGCGAGTAATTCTTACGGTTGCGAGGATACAGAAGCTCAAGATGTAACAATTTACGCCTTACCATCTGTCGACTTTGATGCAGACCGCTACGTAGGTTGTGTTCCCCTCGATGTTCAGTTTATCAATCAGTCATCACCTGGAATGTCCTACGAATGGGAATTTGGTGCCGGTGGAGATTCCGATGAGACCAACCCATCTTTCGTTTATCCATTCTTCGGAACTTTCGATGTGAGCTTGACTGCAATATCTGATGAGGGCTGCGAAAACTCGCTGACCATTGACGATATGATCACTGTCCATCCTCAGCCAATTGCCGACTTCGCATTTAGTCCTGATAACGGTAGCTTATTCGCTCCTGTCATCGACTTCACTGACTTATCTTTTGGTGCCCAATTCTATTTGTGGAGTTTTGGGGATGGGAATGTCAGTACAGATCAAAATCCTCAGCATGCCTATAACCAGTCGGGTGAATATCAGATTCTCTTGGAGGTGGTTTCAAGTTTTGGATGTGAGTCTGACAAGGTTGACTTCTTGACAATTACAGAGTCCAACAACGTTTACGTTCCTACGGCTTTTACACCTGATGGCGACGGAATCAACGATTATTTCTTCCCCGAATTGGTAGGTTCAGTCCTTGAATTCTATGAGTTCCAAATTTTTGATCGCTGGGGCGAGAAGATCTTTGAAACCAACGATCACGACGAGCCTTGGGTAGGAAACTACAAAGGGGGAGATTACTATGTGAAGGATGATGTTTACGTTTGGCAACTGAGAGTGCAGTGGCAAGGATCTACCGAGACTGATTTCTACATCGGACGAGTGACCCTCATCAAGTAAGCTTTACTTCACAAAAACCAATTTTGAGGTGTCAATATTGGTTTTGAAGACACCAAAAGCAACAACTGCTTTCTTACCGTCAATTTCAATCACAGTTCCAATCTGCTTGCTGTTTTGCAATCGCACTGTTGATCCAGCTTTAATGTTCTCCTGTCCATGCTTGGGCTTTGGAGGCTCAGCTCCCTTCTTCTTGGCTGCGACTTTCTGCTTCAGTTTCTCCTGCTTTTTAGCATCGTCAATCTTAGCTCGCTCCACAGAAATGTACTTCTTCACTTCGTCGAAAACAGCTTTCACTTTTGCCTTTCCGCCCAAGGCATCAATAAAGGACTGCATTTTCTTCCCTCGACTGATATACTGGTTGTTTCTTTCCTGCAGGAGCTGATGCTGCTGTAATCGATCATCGAGTTTCGTAGTCTTCTTCTCAAATTCAGCTTTGGATTTAATCGCTGAATGCTCGGCATCTATCTTTGCCTTATTGACCTTTTCGACAATAGCTTTTTCTTTTTGGAGTTCAGAAATCATCTTATCTAACTGAACCTTTCGATCGTCGAGTCTGGTCTTGGCCTCTTCGATGAGTTCTTTTGAAATCCCATTGATTTCAGCCACTTCAAAGGTGAATGAGCTGCCCGGTTGACCGATACTTAATTGGAACAAAGGTTCGAGTGATTCCCTGTCGAAAAGCATGCAGCCATTCACTGCATTCCTTAAATCTGCCGCTTTCAATTTGATATTGGAATAGTGAGTCGTCACAACTCCAAAGGACTTCTTGTTGTACAACTCTTCAAAGAAGACCTCCGCCAAAGCTCCTCCCAATTCAGGATCTGAGCCTGTTCCAAATTCATCCAACAACAGTAGCGTTCTTCGATTAGACAGCTCTAAGAACCTTTTCATTCTTTTCAAGCGGTAACTGTAAGTACTGAGCTGGTTTTCAATGGATTGATGGTCTCCGATGTCTGTCAGAATAGATTGGAAGAATCCCAGTTTACTGTGAGGCTCTAGAGGTACAAGCAAGCCACTTTGGAACATCACTTGAATCAATCCAACCATCTTCAAGCTGATGGATTTCCCACCAGCATTTGGACCTGAGATCACAAGCATCCTGCTGAACTTGTCCATTGTCAATGACTGCGGTAAAGTCTTATGCCCTTCTTTGCGATTCGATAAAAGTAGGATGGGATGGTAGGCTTTGTGAAGCTCTATAATTTGTTCGGAAGATATTTCCGGGAGATTTGCATCTAAGTCAGCAGCCAATCTCGCTTTAGCTTGAATGAAATCTAACTCAGTCAGGAGACTTTGATAAGCCCTCACCAAATCTAAATGTTCTCGAATGACTTCCGTAAGCTGCTGCAGAATCTTGCGAATCTCATTTCGTTCATCATCAAAGAGCATTTCGAGCTCAAAATTGAGGGGGACATTTATTTGTGGCTCGATGTAGGTGAGGCTGCCCGTCTTCGAAGAGCCAAGTATGCTTCCTTGAACTTGACGTTTGGATGAACTGACGACAGTCAGCACTCTTCGGTCGTTCACGAAGGCTTCCCGGGTTTCTCCCAGCAAGCCAGATTCTGTGAATCGCTTGAGTTCTTTGTTGAAATTCCGACTGATTTGTCTGCGTACGGCAGCGATGGAACTTCTAATTTCTTTGAGTGTAGATGAGGCATCGTCCCGGATTTTTCCTTTGGGATCAAACACCTTGTCGATGGCATTCAACAGATCTTTGGTGACTTTAATATCTGTCGTGAGCCCATGCAGATGCACGAACCTTTCCCTATTGCTTTTCAAGAAGGAGACTATGGTATTCACCAATTCTGAATCTCTTCGAATCTTCAAAAAGGAATCGGCTTCTAAAGCGCCGCCCTTCATGCTCAACGCACGAATTTCCTTGTCCAATTCATCAAAGTCGATAGCCGGGAAACCCTGTCCTTCTTGTCGAATATTGACAAATTCTTTTGCTTTGAAGAGTTCGAGACTTACACTCTTTCTATCGTCTGATGGCTCAAGTTCAGACATCCTCAATTGCGCAGTGGGCCCAACACAATAGTCGTGAAGAATCATTCGAATCAAATCGAATTCCAAATCGGAGCAACTTTGATTATCGAATTCCATCTGACTCATTGCAATTGTCTTTTTGACATTTCTTTTTCGATGGCTTGAATCAACAGCTCGTTATTGCCGGCTTCAATCATGGTATTGGCTTCAATCCTTCCCAACCAGGTGACCTGCCTTTTCGCAAATCGGCGGGTATTCTGTTTCATAAGAGCAATGGCCTCATCCAATTCCAACTCTCCATCTAAATGCCTAAACAATTCTTTGTAACCAACAGTATTTAAGGCCGCTAAGTTCTTGTGCGGATGTAAAGTTCTCACTTCATCTATCAATCCGGTATCCATCATTTGATCTACCCGCTGATTGATTCTCTCGTACAATTTCGGCCTCTCCATGTTTAAGCTAAAAGACAGAGTATCGAAATCACGCTTTGAAGCCTTACCAACGATCAAGTTAGAATATTTCTCTCCACTGATTCTGCAGACTTCAAGAGCACGAATTACACGCTGCTGATTTTGAATGTCCATCTTTTCATACTGCTCCGGGTCCTTGGCTTTCAGCTCTGTTTGCAAAATCTCAATCCCCTCTTTCTCGAAAATCGCATTCAACTCGGCACGTACCTCTGGGTCTTTTGGGAGTTTGTCAAAACCCTTCACTACAGCTTCTGTGTACAATCCAGAACCTCCAACCAAAACCACCACAGGAAAACGTTGAAACAATTCTTCCAGGAGGGTTAATGCCTCTCTTTCGAATTGCCCAGCGCTGTATTCGTCATGAATGGAAAGGGAATCAATGAAATAATGCTTCACTTCCGCCAATTCTTCTGAACTGGGTTTCGCCGTACCGATAGACATTTCACGATAGAATTGCCTCGAATCGGAGGATAGAATGACCGTGTTGAAGTGTTTGGCTACTGCGATTGCCTGAGCCGTTTTCCCGACTGCAGTCGGGCCATTAATCGAAATGAGTAAGGGTTTTTGGATTGACATCAATAATAAGAGTCGTCTAGATCATCAAGGTTTTCGAATCCGCTATCTTCATAGTCATCATCGTCGTCGTCGTCATCATCCAGATAAGCATCAATTTCAGGATCTCCAGTCTTATACTTTTCCTTCTTGCCCTTGCCTCCCGCTGGCTCGAAATCAAACAAATCGGCTTCCTTGCTGTCTTGAGCAGGAGCATCTCCATATACAAGTCCGACGCGCGGATACAAGGTTGAAGGAGCAGCTTTTTTATGCGACATCAATTCGATGTAGAAGCACCACATCCGCATGAAGTCGAATACGTAAAGAATCTTTTCACTTGGAAGTTTCACCAAATCTTTTAGCTTCACTTCTTTCATCACAAAGGCTATGCTTTCTTGGTCATCCATCTTGATGCCCATGTCAGCGCCCATCTCCAACAAAGTGATTTCCTGACCCTTTTCCCAGTCTTCATCACTCATGTAGAAAGATGCCATTTCCTCACCCTTAAAATCAAAGGCATGAAGGATGGCTTCGTGGAACTCTTCAAATGTACTTTCGGTTCCTATTTCAATGTCACGGAAAACATCCTCATTGGTATCGAGGATAACCCTGAATTTGTAGATATTCATTTAATTCTGATTCTATTCGTTTTTGATATACTTGGCAATGTCTTCCACATCAATTCCATAATGCGAAGCGTAAAAAATCACTGCTTCATTTTGGATTAATATGAGTTGAGGCGATTCGTGGCGAACTCCAGTTTTACTTGAAATGAGGTCTGAAAGCTGCCTCTGCGCAATCAAATCAAGAAAGTAGGGAAGAACCTGAGTATCGCTAAAATTCCAGCGGCTTTCCAGGTTTTTCTTGGCCATAAAGCTTACAGAGCAACGGGTGCTGTGCTTGAATACTAGCACAGGGATCTCTTTAGATCGCTCAAGCGCTGCATTCCAGTCTTCATTACTTTCCAGATCGAGCCAATTCATATGTCAAGATATATTCATGCAAAGTTAGTGCTTTCCTTGACCTTGGAAAAGTGTAGCTTTGCATCAAATTTTAGTGAATGGATACCAGAATAATTAAAGGGATAATTGCCGCTGTAGTGCTTGCTTGGGCGGTATATGAATTTATACAAGGCCATATTTGGAGCGGCATATTTATCACGCTCTTGGCTGCCATACTTATACTTTTGGTCTTTAGAAGCGTGAGATTGCTCATGGCTTTCGCTCAGCTGAGAGGTCAAAAAATGGAGAAAGCTCAGAAGTGGTTGAACAGAATAAAGCGACCAGAGAAGCTGTGGAAGAGTCAAGAGGCGTATTTTTATTACCTCACTGGATTGACACAATCTCAGTCTCAAAGCCTTTCTAACGCAGAAAAGAATTTCAAGAAAGCGGTGAATATTGGTCTTAGAATGGATCAAGACAAAGCCGTAGCGAAATTGAATTTGGCTATGATTTGCTTGAGCAAAGGAAAGTCGCGTGAAGCTACTGTGCTCATTGCCGAGGTGAAAAAACTAGATAAAAGAGGATTGTTGAAGAACGAAATTAAAATGGTCAATCAAGCCATGAAGAAAGGTCCGACCGTTTCCCACCGGAAGCGTTAGTCGATTTTTCTGCCTGAATTCTTTGAAGCCTGCTCAACAAGTGCAGGCTTTTTTTATGGACATCTTTTGAGATGGCAGAATAATGTCCTTCTAAGTCTTGGGAATGTGGCTTGTGCTGATGAGCGTCAATTTTTATGTAGAGATAATTGAACTCGTCCGTCGCTTCACGAATTATCCGATTCAACTCATCGCTGTTCTGTGGATTGTGGATGAGATGATTAAATGCCTGTTCGACCACATCGTCGAAAATGTGACGCACAGCCTCTTGTATTTCGGCACGTGTCGGCATAGGAAGTTTAGCTTTAAAAGGAATAAGTAATTTACTAAATCTCCTTCAAATTCCAATACCTTATCGATTCGTCGACGAAGAAATATAACTGGGGAGTGTGTTTGCTGTCTTAGTCTAAAAACTCAAGAGTTCATTCAGCTTTTCCTCCAACTGATTGTTGGCTAAGAATTGTGTTTCCAACACTCCGGCAAATGGAACGGGAGTGTCTAAACTTGCACAGCGCATTACAGGTGCATCAAGCTTGCTGAAGCAGTTTTCAGTGATTCTAGCGCTGATTTCTCCTCCGATTCCGCCAGTGAGGCAATCTTCATGCAATACCAATACTCTACCCGTCTTTTCGACAGAATTGAAGATGGTTTCCATATCTAGCGGAGCTAAAGTTCTCAAGTCAATGAGGTCACCCTTGAAATCCGGATGCTTGTCCATGAAATCCAATGCCCAGTGAACACCCATTCCGTAAGTGATGATGCTGAAATCATTGCCCTCACGCAAAACATTGGCCTTTCCAAATGGAAGTGTATAGTATGAGTCTGGAACCTGTGAACTCACGCTGCGGTAAAGCGCTTTGTGCTCGAAAAACAAGACCGGATTAGGGTCTTCAAATGCGCTGCACAGCAATCCCTTGGCATCTTCTGGAAAGGCGGGATAAGCGATTTTCAATCCTGGGGTATGGAAGAACCAAGCCTCATTCGATTGGCTGTGGAATGGGCCTGCACCAACTCCAGCGCCAGTAGGCATGCGGACAACAACGTCGGCCTTTTGTCCCCAGCGGTAATGAATCTTGGCTAAATTATTTATGATTTGGTTGAATCCACAAGTCACGAAATCTGCAAATTGCATTTCTACCATGGCTTTCCAGCCTTTGATGCTCAATCCCAATCCTGCTCCTAAAATGGCACTCTCACACAAGGGAGTATTGCGAACTCTTCCTTTTCCAAACTGCTCGACGAATCCCTCAGTCACTTTGAAAACACCTCCGTATTCTGCAATGTCTTGTCCCATAAGAACCAAATTATCGTGCTTCTCCATGGATTGACGCAATCCGTCAGAAATGGCATCGATAAATCTTTTCTCTGTAGTTGGACCAACTGCTTCGGTCGATTGATAAGTGTAAGGTGCGTAGAGATCAGTAATTTCTTTGTCGAGATTGGCTGTGATTACCGGATCCTGGAAAGATGCTTTCAGCGCATCATTGATTTCTTCTTTGATTTCAGTTTTGATGGCTTCGGCTTCTTCAACAGAAAGATGTCCTTCGTTGATCAAGAATGCTTCGTAATTCTCGACCGGATCTTTTGTCTCCCATGCCTCGATCAAGCCTTCAGGATAGTACTTGGTTCCAGAAGCCTCTTCGTGTCCACGTCGTCTAAAAGTCATGAACTCTATCATGATTGGACGAGGATTCTTGCGCATGCTTTCAGCGGCCTTCTTCACTGTGGAATAAACCTCCAAAATGTTGTTCCCATCAATCTGAATGGCATCTTCGGCTGGAATTCCATATCCAATTGCCTTGTCGATGAACTGCTTGCAGCGGAATTGCTCTGCCGATGGAGTACTGAGTCCCCAAGCATTGTTCTCAATTCCGAAAATCACGGGTAAATCCCAAACTGCAGCCACGTTCAATGCCTCGTGGAAATCTCCTTCGCTCGCCCCTCCATCTCCAGAAAAAACAAAGGTTGCCTTTTCTGCTTGCTCGAGCTTATTCGCCAAGGCGATACCGTCAGCGATGCCCAATTGGGGGCCGAGGTGGGAAATCATCCCCACAATATTCAATTCCGAAAATCCAAAGTGGAAGGAGCGATCACGGCCGTTGGTGAAACCGTTTTCCTTGCCCTGAAACTGAGCGAACAAACGCTGTAAATCGATACCTCTGCCCGTAAAAACACCTAGATTTCGGTGCATCGGTAGAATGTACTCATCCGATTGTAATGCCATCGAAACACCAACAGAAATCGCTTCCTGCCCAATGCCGCTGAACCATTTCGAGATCTTGCCCTGGCGCAACTGACTGAGCATCTTGTCCTCTATCAAGCGCGGCTTTACAATCGCTCGGTATAGAAGTAGAAGTTCAGATTTGTCGATATCCTGGGCTGAAAAATTCAGTGGTGAAGGTGTCGTGATTTCCATCATTGCTGTTTGGGTTGCAAAAGTACGTATTTGCCTCTTTATTCTTTACTTTGAATTCGCATTGAATCGAAATTATGCCCAGAGAGATTGAGATTTTACTAAGTCCAGAGCAAGCCTCTGACGATCAGCACATTGAGGATGAGTTACTCCGAGTTCTCGGGAAGTCGCAGCATGAAGTTGCTTCGTGGAATATTGTCAGAAAGTCGATAGATGCGCGAAAAAGGCCGCCTGCCATACAATTGAGGTTAGAATATTTGCTTTCGGGAGATGAAAAGGATGCTCCTGCAGAAAAAATAATCTACCAAGATGTTCGCGAAGCTAAGTCTGTCGCGATTGTTGGTGCTGGTCCCGCGGGATTATTTGCTGCCCTGAAACTCATCGAACTTGGATTGAAGCCCATCATTTTCGAACGTGGCAAGGACGTGCGTGAACGCAGGAGGGATTTGGCAGCCTTGAACAAGGAGCATATCGTCAATCCAGAATCGAACTACTGTTTCGGAGAGGGAGGAGCAGGAACCTACTCGGACGGTAAGTTATACACCCGAGCGACCAAGCGAGGTAATGTTAAGAAAATCCTTGATGTCTTGATTAACCATGGGGCTCAGGAAGAAATTCGCTACGAGGCACATCCTCACATTGGCACCAATAAATTACCTGGAATTATCACCAAGATGCGAGAAACCATCCTTGAGCACGGGGGAGAGGTGCGCTTCCATTCCAAGATGACAGACATTTTCGTGAAAGATGGTAAGGTCGTAGGACTGGAAATCAACGGGTCAGAAAAGCTCGATTTTTCGCAGGTGATTTTGGCCACAGGACATTCTGCCCGTGATGTTTTTGAATTACTCCACAACAAGAAAATCCTCATTGAATTCAAGCCCTTTGCATTGGGAGTGCGGGTGGAGCATCCCCAGACATTAATTGACAAACTCCAATACCATTGTGAGACGCGGGGTGAATTTTTGCCTCCTGCATCATATTCCGTTGTTACCCAAGTAAATAAGAAAGGTGTTTACTCCTTCTGCATGTGTCCCGGGGGAATCATAGCTCCCTGCGCTACCGATGTTGAAGAAGTGGTCACCAACGGCTGGTCTCCATCAAAGCGGAATAATCCTTGGGCGAACAGTGGAATTGTCACACAAATCGGTGATGACGAGTTGAAGAAGTACGAAAGTCACGGCCCGATGAAGGGATTGGTCTTTCAAAAAGAAGTAGAACGTGCTTGTTGGGAAGCTGGGGGCAAGACTCAGAAAGTCCCGGCTCAGCGCTTGAAGGATTTTGTTGATGGAAAGTTGTCTGAATCTCTACCCGATTGCAGCTACCAACCGGGAATCGTATCTGCTCGATTGGACCTTATTCTCCCCAATTTCGTGAGCAAGCCATTGCAGCAGGCGTTTATTGACTTCGGTAAAAAGATGAGGGGCTACTTGAGCAATGAGGCAATTGTTGTCGGTCCTGAGTCAAGGACATCATCACCTGTGCGCATTCCAAGAGACAAAGAGACACTGGAGCATCCTGAAGTGAAGGGTTTATTTCCCTGTGCGGAGGGCGCCGGCTATGCGGGAGGGATAGTAAGTGCGGCAATGGATGGGGAGAAGGTGGCTGAGCGGTGCGTGTGAATGAGCGGTAAGTATATGATACGTATTACCGGTTTAAATACATCTTTCTGAGCATCAGTTTCTTTTATTCAGATTGTACTACTGTTTATTCTATGATTAACTTTTTAGAGCCTTTTCCTTTATTGGTTTGTATTTCTACAATATAAAGCCCTGCTGCTAATTTTGAAGAATCAATACTAATTTCTTTAGTGCTTAACATTAGTTTTCCTAGATTATCATAAATCTCGACATTCTCTAGTACTGTGGTATTATCTAATTTAATCGTGAATTGGTTCTTTGTCGGGTTGGGGTAAAATGAAAAGCTGGGGCTTTCAAATTCTTCAGTGGATAGAACAGCCGATATGTCATAGACACGTACATGTCCTGAATTACTACCGTTGCCGTCGTTATCTTCCGCACCAATAGCGACTATACTGCCATTTGAGGATAAGCTTATACTCGCTCCTGATCCATCAAGTGCCGCTTCGCCATCAATATCCTCACCTACTTGAACCCAAACACCAGATTGCTTCTGGTAAATGCGTACATGGCCTGAATTAAAACCATTTCCGTCGTTTTGTATTGCGCCAATAGCGACTATATTTCCATTTGATGATAAACATACAGGATCACCAAACCAATCATCTGTTGCCTCGCCATCTATATCTGAGCCGATCTGAACCCATTCATCAAATTGGTTTTCAAAAATGCGAACCTGGCCTGATTTATTGCCGTTGTCGTCATTAAATGGGGCTCCAATTGCCACGACATTGCCATTAGCTGATAGACTTACAGAAAAACCAGATATATCATCTTCCGCCTCACCATCAATATCTTCACCTACCTGAGTCCATTCGCCTAATAGATTCTTGTAAATACGAACATGACCTGAGTTTTCTCCGTTACCGTCATTATATGGAGCACCAATAGCGACTATATTGCCATCTGCTGATAAACTTACAGACCGTCCAGCATTATCAACAGGAGCTTCACTATCAATATCTGAACCTACTTGCGTCCAAACGCTAGATTGATTCTGGTATATACGTACATGACCTGCGCCTGGAGGATTCAAAGAGTCATCCTCGTTAAATGGGGCACCAATAGCCACTATATTCCCATATGTTGATAGACTTATGGACGTTCCAGATTGGTCATGTTCCGCCTCACCGTCAATATCTGACCCTACCTGAACCCAGACTCCAGACTGGTTCTCGTAAATACGTACATGGCCTGAATCATCTCCGTTGTCGTCATTAAATGGGGTGCCAATAGCGACTATATTGCCATCTGCTGCTAGACTTACAGAAATACCTGAATAAATGCCGGATATTTCGCCATCAATATCTTGACCTACCTGAACCCATACTTCAGATTGATTCTCATAAATACGCACGTGGCCTGAATTAGAACCATTACCGTCGTTATTTCGTGCCCCTATCGCCAGAAGAGTGCCATCTCCCGATAAGCTAACAGCAACTCCCGACAGATCTCCTTCTGCTTCACCATTTATGTCTTCACCAATTTGGATCTGAGCCTGTGATGTCAATACTCCAAATAATAAAAATAATCCTGACTGTAATAAAAGTAAAACGTGCTTCATTTTTGGGTGAATTTAATGTTTGTGCCATTGTATCAGTGAACAACTAAAATGTGAGAAGCTAAATATCACACTCTTCAATTCTATTTTAAAATTGTAAATAACAAATTTAAACGGAATATATGTCTTTTGAATATTAATTCTGAAATAGCAGTTAAGCCTGCAGAATCTCACTGATTTTAGTATAAGGTAATAATTATAGCCAGACTATATGCAAAGTTGCCTAGTGGTAACGTGAATGCTGCTTTTAGTATTTTCCCAGAATGTATGTATTCTAGTTGTTCCAAAGTCTTTCTTTACTCTAACTGCCTCGTGTCATTAATCTCAACCCAGGGCATAACTTCCATGATTTCTAGCGTCATTGTCTTGATATTTAGTTTGAGATTTTTGACATTCTTTTTGACTCATCAACAAATATTGACATTGTTCTTATGAATGCTTTCACGAGTTTAGTTTTGTCCATTAGGTTGAAAGATTTTCAAGTCAGACCATAGTGCAAGCTTTAAGAAAATTAGCGTCAATATGGTAGGAAATAAACCTTTGAAAATCTGAAATAGGAAGTTATTCCATTCCGAAACATTCGCTCTTGAAATTTCAGTAAAAATTAGTTCTCCATAAGGTTGTGCATCGAAGAAAAAAGTATTGATAAGGTTTGATCCGAGGTGAAAGCCTAAAGCCATGAAGATGGATTTTGTTTTGTGAAAAGTATACGCCCACACATAGCCAACAAATCCAGTAACCAGAATGACATACATGATCGGAATAATTCTATCTCCAGTCATTCCGTAGGAAAACACATGATACATTCCGAATAAAATGGCTGATACTAAAATTGCCCATTTTGCTCCTATTCGACTGATAAGTATATACAAAATAGCACCTCTAAAGACTAAGTCTTCCGTTATTGCAGACTTCAAATGGTATATAATTGACTCATAAATTAACGTGTAATTTATACTGCTATTTAGTTCCCAATCTACTTTCATAACAATGCTCTCAATATAAATCCCTATGAGATTAATAAGCATTAAAAGTGCCATGCCAATAAAAAATTGAGCTATTCGTTTTGGGTAGGGAATGATTCCTAAGACCTCTATGTTTTTTTTCTCAATTAGGCGCAAGAACACCCAAGAGACTACTAGTATTACTAATAATCCTACCATTTGTAGTTGAAGTTTTAAATAAGGTTTAAGCTTTTATAGGCTTTAAGAAGGGGATAGAAAGTGGATAAGAGCACTTGCTTGAATCTAAAGCTGACATCGTATTTTTAAGACTGAAAATGATCCCAAAAAGAAATACTGCGCCAGTAAGAAAAAAGTTCATTCCAGGAAAAGGAAAGAACAGAAGCAGAGATAGTATAAGTAGTAGGTTTAAAGTGCAATGAAAATTAATCACTGCACGACCGTGTTCATCGCATATTTTATTGTCATCGGCTTCACTCAGCCAAGTGAACAAAGGAAAAAGCACGTTAGCAAAAGGAATGATTAAGCCAAAAAATGGTGATGCATGAAGCATGAGTATCCATTTACGCTGAATAGCTTCTTCTTGTGGATTGTCAATCACGATTAAATCGTCTACTTCAATACCTAATCCTTCAGCTAATAACTTGACAGTTTGTAAATGCGGTTGAACTTCTCCTTTTTCAATGCGTTGAATGGTGCGCACTCCAACTGTAGTTCGCTCAGAAAGTTCATCTTGTGTCAGACCTTTTAGCTTTCGCTGATAGAGTAGATTGTCTTTAATCGATAATGGGTATCCGCATTCTCACCCAAGATAGTTCCATTTTTGATGCACACCAGCTACAAGCACTCTCTCCATAATGCATTCAAAGTATCTCCTATTGAGCTTAAAGCTG
>Ga0222689_1000146_pt1 | contig 32707 bp, 52 predicted proteins | sample AntAcemetage1231_FD_179838 | JGI IMG/M metagenome (GOLD analysis project Ga0222689, IMG submission 179838) | Saline water microbial communities from Ace Lake, Antarctica - #1231 | ecosystem: Environmental > Aquatic > Non-marine Saline and Alkaline > Saline | place: Antarctica: Ace Lake...
CAAGAGAAAGACTACCTATTAAATCTAGGGGTAATTATAGAAGTAGAAAACGAAATAGTCTTTGCTAAAAATACCGCTGCGGTTGTATATATCGGTAAGGTGGTAAAGATACCAGCTACATACGATGATGAGGGTAATATAATCACACCAGCAATTTTCTATGACGGCTATGCCATCGATGTAATGAGTAGCGAGTTATTAGACTTTGGTACATATGAGGTATATCCAGCAGACAAAGCAGCACATAGCTTTTATGGATGGGCTAGAGATGCAGAAGTACCTAAAACACAAGAATAATGTACAAAATAATCGCGGATTATATGACGCTTGGACTTTGGGGTATGAGCATGGCTAACACAATTACAAGTTTTGATATTGCGAGCGCCTCTAGTATTGCGCAATTAGTACTATCTATTTTAGGTATTGTATATCTAGGCGTTAAAATAGTAAATGAAACGCTAAACGGCAGAGTAGAGCGAGAGGGCAAAAGAATTGCAAACGAAATTAACAATCGAGAGCTAGATGAGGAACTTTAATATAAACGAGTTTGATAGTCCAGACGCTAAAGGATCGGGCGCAAAAATGGATAAGTGTTTTCTAGAAATGCTAGACAACGCTAGAGATGTAGCAGGGATACCTTTCGCTATAAATTCGGGATACCGAACGCTTGAGCATAACGCAAAGGTCGGGGGGGTAAATTCTAGCAGCCATACAAAGGGCTTAGCCGTCGATATAGCTTGTAATGAGTCTAGAGCTAGGTTTATAATAGTTTCGGCGTTAAAAGACGCAGGATTCACTCGTATAGGTATATCTAACTCTTTTATTCATGTAGATAGTGATAGCGATAAGGCTCAAAATGTAATTTGGATGTATTAATGGAAACAGGAAAGTACAAAGATAAGAACGGCACGACTAGAGTAGGCGATGCTTTGAGGTTTTTAGCTAAACAAGGCAAGGCTTTTGCGCCCGAATTACTAGAGCTTGCTGCAAATGTTACGGGAGTAAAGGCTTTGGATAAGCTAGGCAATGCTATACGAGGAGACAAGGCGCTCACTCCACAGGATAAGGACTTGCTACTAGCAGAGTTAAACAAAGATATAGCAATAGAGCAGGAAATCACAAAGCGATGGGAGGCAGACGCAAATAGCGATAACTACGCTAGTAAGAATATACGCCCTTTTACGCTCGCCTTTCTACTAATATGTATGTTTGTATTCATTATGTTAGATAGCGCGTTAGACGGCTTTAAAATAGCCTCTGAGTGGATAGGATTACTGCAAGCTTTATTGCTTACCGCTTTTGGTGGATATTTCGTTTTAAGGTCGGGCGAAAAAATAGTTAAGAAAATAAAAGAATAAATGAGAGATAAATTGGTTTATAGGCACAGGAGACTTACAGACGACAAGGTTTTCTATATAGGTATGGGAACTGAGAGAAGGAGTAAAGACAAAGACGGAAGGTCAAATCATTGGAAATCTACAGTGAATAAATATGGACGATACGTAGAGATAGTTGCGGACAGATTAACAGTAGCAGAGGCGCTAGAACTAGAGGCGTTCTTGATTGAAGAATATGGACTAAGTAATCTATGCAATCACACTACAGGGGGAGAACATTACAAACATAGTGAAAAATCTAAGTTCGAGATGCAGGTAAAAAGCCCCAACGCTAGGGAAATAATAGATAAACTAAGAAATAAATGCTACAGCAGCCTTTCTCAAGCTTGCGAAGAGCTTGGCTTTAAAAGGACTACAGTACTAAATCAACTAAGTGGCAATGCCAATCGAGCCAAGTGGAATAATCTATATTATATAGACTAAGCGGAGAAAATTACAAATAATATTAAAAAGTAAAGCTGTTGACGTTATACGGAGTTAGCATTAAAACGACACAACAACAACGTATATAATTAATTTTTAACTAATTCTTGTTTCAAATTTTCCACTTCTTTTAGTTGCTCATCCCAGCACCCAGCATAATAACTATCGGAGCAGTCAAATAATCCCATTTTTTCTTTCTTTCCGTGTAAAATTGCCTCGTACAATTCTATTAATTCTTTTACTTTATCATTCATAATTTCTGTTTTTAATCCGTTAAAATCTAATCATATACTAAACGTTAGCTACAATAAGCTAATCTCTAGCTTTACTTGTAAAAAGTATTGATAAGGATTATTATATCCTTCATATTCTGTTTCAATCATTTGAGCGTGTTCTTGTATCTCATCTACACAAATCAAAGCAGATTCTTTTGCTAATTCTTTTGTTTTGGTTTCTGCATAAGCTAATTCTATAATCTTTTTTAAGTATTTCTCTACTAATTGCTTTGCTTTTTCTTTTGGTGTCATATTTTAAATTTTAGTTTATTAATCCGCTTACAGTAGCTAACAACGTATAAAAAACATTGTTAAGAAACATCATTTTAATTATCTATTTTACTTATTTTCAATAGTTTAAGTTTGTTAAGGAACATTTAAGGCTTTTTAAGGCACAACATTTCTTATACAATGCGTTAGCCATGCCGTTGGTCGTATTTCCAATTTTCAAGAGCTTTTTTAGCATCTCGATAGGCTTTGTTTAAAGCCTTAAAACTAGGGTCATCTTTATACAGCTCGTAATCGTTATAATAAACTACTGAGCGCTCTCTAAGAGCTTGAGGCAGGTCGAAGTACTCTGCCTCTTTAACTCTCAAAAAATATTCTTTAGAGCCTTGCATTATTTCGCTAGGGTTTTAACTTGCTCAGATGTCAAAGCATAGGCATTTAAAGACTCCTTAGTGATTTTACCAGACTTTAGGGCAGATAACGCCTTTGTAAATCGTTCGTCGCTTAGAGGCTGCTTAATTGGCTTAGGTGCAAACTCTGCGGTTATCTCTTTAAGGTATCTCACATCGTCAAACTTGCCCATAAAAATATCCGCGTTAAACCCTAGCTTTGATATAGCTTTTGTAAGTGTATCCGTTTCTATTTTCTTAGCAAAGTTATCGTCTAGCATCGTCTTGGCGTTATTTATGTACAACTTGCAAGAGTTTATGATTTCAAACTCTCCCTTTGGAAAGAAAAAAGTACCTTTAAAAACTACCATGTCATACTTGACAAGAGAGTAATCTAGCTCTATATTTTTGAATCCCCAAGTTTGCCCGTATACTCCGAATTGCTCCGTTACCATCATAATTTGATACTGTGGCGCTATTGCAGTTATAGACATTCCGCCTATTTTAGCTTTTTTAGTATACTTAGGATTGGTCTTTTCAACCTTATTCCATAACTCTAAATTGTTTACTTGCATAATAATCTGGTTTTATATTTTGTTAATCTATTTTGTACTCTAATATTAAAATTTGCGTCGAGTAAGCGCTCCGATTCAGTTCCAAAGATACGATAATATGGGTTATCTTTATCTATTATATAGTCATATCTTACAGATAATATTTGTAGCATACTATTAACTCGTATTATTTTCTCCCTATCACTCATAATGGTTTGCTATTACATTAATTAGTAAATCCTCCTCTTCGTCTGTTATTTCTATATCGTCAAAATGTTGGTCGAATACTGCTAATATCTCAATATTAAAATGAGAATCGCCTAGCGTTACGTCCTCAGTCTCGAAATGAGTACCATGCGAGTAGCTTACATCTCTACTAGCGTAGATACTAAACTCCACACCATACTCGCCAAGACGTGCCTCTACAAAATCCTGCTGCAGTACCTCGTTATCGTGATCGCTTTCCCAATCTATAAACGGAGCGGCAAGCTCCTGTATACTATCTTTTAATGTTTTCATTCTTTAGTTTTAGATTTAATATTCTTTTTCTGATTGCCTTGCGTCTTTTGCAAAGTGGCAAACTGTCTGCAATTTGTTGCAGCTTTTGGATAATTTGTTTTTTTGTTCTCATAGTTTTACAATATTACAACTTTATTTAATAAAAAAAAACATTGTTAATAAAAAAATAAAAAAATGAGTAACAAAATTAGTATATTATACTACTAACACATAAAGTATAAATGTTAGAAAAATTAGTACAAAGGAATAAGGATTGGCAAAATCTAGCCTATAGGATTTGCGGAAATTACGACGAGGCTCAAGACCTAGTCCAAGAAATGTATATAAGGTTAAAAGATTACGAGGTAGTTAACGAGGCTATGGTCGCAATTACCTTAAAAAATATGTGGACTAATATACTTAAAAAGAAAAATCGAGAGCATAGTATAGAGGGGTTTTACTCTTTAGCCTACGATTCGCAAACTTTTGAGGCTACAGATAAAGAGCGGAAATACCTAGACAGATTTAACAATCTTCCAATGGTTCAGCAAGAGCTTATATTAGAAAGCTACGACAAAAGCGTTAGGAATATAGGAGAGGATTTTAATATTAATTATGGTTATGTACATAAAAAAATACATGAGGGATTAAAAAAGATTTTAAAAGAGGATTACAAACAATATAAAAATAGTAATCTGAAATACTTAAAAAAACGTAAAAATGAAAGTAACTAAAAAAGACCTAAAAAATTTTAAAGGAGACAAACGAGGCAAGAAATACAAAAAAATGAAACTTGCCTATGAGAAATCTATTGAGACCAAAAACGTCGACGACGTTGGAGTAGGTACAACAATCGAGAAAGTACTTAAAGCTACGGGCATCTCTAAACTTGTAGAGGTATTTACTCCAGAGGGCGAAGATTGCGGCTGTAGTGAGCGCAAAAGACGCTTAAACAACTCGCCAACTTTTAACGCATCGCAGAAACCTAAAAGATGTATGGACAAATCTATGTTTGAGGCTTACGATAATTTTGTGCAATCTAGAGAGGTAGACAAATGGAGCGCAGAGGAGTCAAAACTTGTATTTAATACCTATGAGTGGGTTTTTGCCTTGAGATACGATACAAAGCGTATGTGCGCAAACTGTAACGGAACGGCTAACATCTTAAAAATGATTACAGCTTCTTTGGATAAAGTATACGAGAGTTATTAACAATATAACATTTTACTTTTAAAACGCCAATAATTTTATTTATTGGCGTTTTTTTGGTTTTGTAGGCGACAAACACGACATAATTTTTTAGCGTGTCGTGTGCCTTAGCCTAATGATAGCAAAGGTTTACAGAGAAACACGACATTTGGCGTGTCGTGTCGTGTATTTTGAAACTGAAAAAATAAAGAGCTAGGATTTATAAAAAAGACGACACGACACTTTTTTGTCGTGTTTTAGCAATAAAGTCAATGCCACGTTGGGCGGAGGACACGACATCGCGATTTTATTTTGTCGTGTTTGTCGTGTTTTGTCGTGTTTGTATTGTTTATAACTATAAAGATTAATTTAAAATAAAGTGTTTATATTTGTAAAAGATAGAGTTCAATTTATCTTTACAAGCAAATCGTAGGAGGTTAGCTAACACATTACAAAACTCTTATTTTCAAAGCTCCTCCTACCTTAGCTTTTTAAATAGGAGTTTTTTTATACAAGCAAATGATAAAACTAGATATAACAAAATGTAACGAATTAATTGATAGGGGTTTTTCTCTTATTACCGCCAACTCGGAGAAAGTACCCGTTGGTAGTTGGAAAGATTCACAAGAGAAAGCTACAGATGTAGAAGCTTTCAGATTAAAGTACCTAGATTCAAAAGCTAGTATCGTTGGAATAGTAACTGGGTTTAACGACTTGGAATGCCTAGACGTAGATTTAAAAGTATTCTCTACCGCTAGAGAAAAAAAGGAGTGGTGGGCGGAGTATCTTAGTTTTTTAGAGGATAACATCTTTAATTTCAAAGATAAGTTTGTAATAGCTAAGACTATAAACGACGGATTTCACATTTTATATAAGTCTAAAAGAGCGGAGGGAAACCTAAAGGTCGCTAAACTTAAAGGTCATAAGCAGCAGATACTAGAGACTAGAGGAGTAGGCGGATATATTGTAGCCTATGCAGATATACTAAACGGCAAAGAGTATACAGATATTGATTATATAAGCGACGAGGACAGAGCTATTTTATTTTCTATATCTAAAACATACGACCACAAAGAGGAGGTTATAGAGGTAATCGAGAAACCTAAAAAAGACAAGGCTATAACTACAGGTTTGAGCGCTTGGGAGGATTACAACAATAAAACAAGTATACTCGATTTAATAGGCGCAGATTTCGACGTAGTAAGAAACCTAAAGGATAAGTATATAATAAGACGCAAGGGCGCAGATTCCGCACATAGTGGATATATCTATAAAGATAACGGATTAATGTATCTCTTTACCTCTGGCACGTCTTTCGAGGCAGAGAAAGGATATAACCCCTTTATGGTTTACGCTCATTACGTCCATAACGGCGACGCGAGCCTTGCTGCTAAGGAATTATACTCTCAAGGATATGGAGAGCGTATCGCAATAGATGCGCCTTTAAAAGCTATCATAGATGATAAAGAGGTTTGTGTAAATACAGAGTTTCCCCTAGAGATATTTCCGCTTGAATTACAGCATTACATACTCGAAAGGCATCGCACATTAAAACAGTCTATTGATTATATGGGTTGTAGCTTATTATTTTTAACCTCTATTATAGTAGGTAACTCACAACAGATAAAAATAAAAAACGGCTGGAAAGAAACGCCTAGTATTTGGCTCTCTTTAGTAGGAAAGGCAGGAGTAGGAAAGACGCCGTCTATTAAAGGTATTACGTTCCCTTTAGATAAAGCAAACAGCACAGAGATAAAAAAGTATATTGTAGCGGAGGCTAAATTCGAGGAATTTAACAATATGGAGGCAAAGGATAAAGCCTTGACAGAGCCAGTTTATAAGCCAAAGAAAACGCAATTTTTAGTTAACGACGTAACTCTTGAGGCGTTGGTAGAATTACACAACGAAAACACAAACGGCATAGGAGTATTAAAAGACGAGCTAGCAGGATTCTTTAAGGATATGAATAAATACCGCGAGGGCGGAGATATGGAGCATTGGCTTTCGTCTTGGAGTGGTGGAGAGATTAACCTAAACAGAAAGACCGCAAAGAGTAGCTTTGTAGAGCGTGCTTTTTTACCAATTATGGGCGGTATACAGCCGAGTATATTAGACGGATTCCAAACAGAGGAGAACAAAAGCAACGGATTTATTGACCGTATGTTATTCAGTTATCCAGAGCTTGAGGTAGAGGACTACGTAGACGAGGAGATTACACAGGATTTACTAGATTGGTACGAAAATTTTATCATTAAATTTTACGAGTCTACAAAAAGAAATCTAAAAATAAACGAGAGTAACGTAGTCGAGGCAGTAACCGCAGAGTTTACTCCAGAGGCTAAAATAGAATACAAAAGAATACACAAGGAAATAACAGCGATGCAAAAGTCGGAGGATATAGCAGAGGCAAATAAGTCAATGCTCCCTAAAATGAAAGCCTACGTCGCTAGATTTTCTTTACTTATTAATACGCTAGAGTCTCAAAAAAATACTGAGATACACAAAGACGAAGTATGTAAGTCTAGTATTTTAAAAGCTGAAAAGTTAGCGCATTATTTTATAGATATGGCTAATAAAATAAAAATAGAGAGCGCAGAGCGTACTAAAATAAAAAGCAGTTTCGATAATAAAAAAGACGCCTATACTAATTTTAAAAGTATCTATACAAAAAACCCCGACGCCTCTCAAAAAGATATTGCCGATATGCTAGGCAAATCTATAAGAACAACGCAGAGATATATAACTAAATTTAATAACGAGAAATTATGATGAGAGTAAACCAAACATTTTAATTGACAAATACCGAACAACACCTACTAAAATAAATAAATTATGAAGTCAATAATAGGAATAGCAATACTTGTAATAGGAATATACTTCGCTACAAGAGCAACTAAAGACGAACCAAACGAATTTTAAAAACTATGAAAAACGAATCAAACCGCTATAGGTTAACAGAGAAAGAAGAGGCTAATCTTTTAGAGATGAGAGCGAAAGCAGAGTCTAGTAGAGTTTTAGTAATTGGAGACGTACATCTCCCCTTTGAGCGCAAAGACTATTTGCAATTTTGTAAGGATACATACAAAGAGTATCAATGTAATAGAGTCGTTTTTATTGGAGATATAATAGATTCTCATTGGTCAAGTTTTCATACTACAGACCCCGACGGACTAGGAGGAGGCGCAGAGCTAGACCTTTGCGTAGAGAGAGTTAAAGATTGGTATGAGGCATTTCCAGACGCTGAGATTTGTATAGGTAATCACGACGCTATAATAATGCGCAAGGCTTTCGATAGTGGAGTGCCTAAAGTTTGGATAAAAGAGTTTAACGACGTTTTAAAAACCCCTAGCTGGCAATGGGTAACGGATACATATATCGACGGCGTGCGTTATGTACATGGGCATAAAAGCTCTAAAGCAAGGACGGCAGCTCGTAGGGATATGGTCTCCACAGTTACAGGGCATTTTCATACAGATTTCTATATAGATTATATGTTTGGAAAGACTAGAGCGATTTTTGCTATGGCTGTCGGCTGTGGTATTGACGACTCGCAATACGCCTTTGCTTACGCCGCAGGAGGTAAAAAGAACGCTATAGGGTGCGGAGTAGTTTTAAACGCAGGAGAGACGCCTATCCTTGTAAAAATGAATTTAGAGAAATATAAGGATTAAATTTTTTATATATAAAAATAAGTATTAACTTTAAACCAAAATAATGGATATAGAAATAACAGAAAGCAAGAAAGACTATTATTATTTAACAATTAATAAGATAAAACTAGGCGAGTTTGAACGCTCAGACCTCCGCCATCTAATAGAAAAAATCGATAACCAAATATAATAACTATGAAAGTAACAGGAAAGATTACAAAAGTACTAGGAACGCAAAAAGGAACGTCCGCAGCAGGCAAAGATTGGCAAAAGCTATCTTTTATTTTAGAGACTACAGAGGACTATAACAACCTCTATTGCTTTGATGTATTCGGAGACGAGAAAGTAGAGCAGTTTTTGAAATACAATAAAATCGGGCAAGAGGTAGACGTAAACTTTAACGTACAAACAAACGAGTACAAAGGAAAGTATTACACTAGCCTACAATCTTGGAAGATATTCAAGGCAGAGGCAACAGGGGAAACTCCAGAGGCAGCTCAAGAAGAGGCAAGCGACGATTTGCCATTTTAATAACCATAGGGGGAGTTAGCGCTCCTCCTTTACTTTTTAGATTATGAAAATATTAAATTTATATGCTTGTCTAGGTGGCAACCGATACAAGTGGAACGAAGTTAAAGAAGATATAGAAGTTACGGCTGTTGAGTTAGACCCTGAACTAGCTAGATTATATCAAGAGAGATTCCCTAATGATACTGTAATCATAGCAGATGCACATCAATACTTATTAGAACACTTTAAAGAGTTTGATTTTATTTGGAGCAGTCCGCCTTGTCCTACTCATTCTAAAATAAGAGTTACTCAAAAAAACAGAAGTACATTTATACATAAATACCCTAATATGAAATTATACGAAGAAATACTATTTCTTGAAAATTTCTTTGACGGAAAATATTGTATAGAAAATGTTAATCCTTATTACACCCCTTTAATACCTGCTCAAAAAAGAGGAAGACATTTATATTGGACTAATTTTGAAATCCCTAAAAATTTAGGTTCAAGAAAAATAGAGGGAACATTATGTAAAACTACTAATGAAGTAAAAAAATTATGTGATTTTCATCAATACGATTTCTACCAATATAAGGGAAAACAAAGAAAAGACAAGATAGCAAGAAACCTAGTGGACTATGAAGTAGGAAAAACTATTTTTGAAACTATGTTAAATGTTGAAGAAAAAGATATGAAACAAATAAAATTATTTTAATATGAAAGACAAAATACTAGAGGATTTAAAAGCGGAGTTTGACGCACGCTCGGAGGCAGGGATAAAAAAATATAATACTACTCTGGAGGATAACAACAAAGACGATTTTTTACAACACTTAAAGGAGGAGTTAATGGATGCCGCTTTGTATATCCAAAAGCTGCAATCTGTAGAGCCTAATTACTGCAAGTGTAACATAACCTATACACTCAATGAATGATAGCGGAGATATTACAGCAAAGTTTACAGCTTCAGAGCAAGCTATCGACAAGCTACAACAGCCGACTATTGAAATCGAGAGAACTCGCAACGCAATACGAGAAACTGAGAAACGAAACGAGGGAGTTAGAGCAGAGCTTGAGGCTATCCAAAAAAGAATTAAAAAAGGTTATAAGGCAATACGAGAAAGCTCAGACGAGCAGCAAAGAATTGCAGAGGCTCAAAAAGAAATCTCAAGACTTGGCGGTCTCATTGCGTGGCAAGACAACCGCAGCAAACAAGCGGATACTATTATCGAAAGGGGTTATTAATAATAAACACATTTTGCAATGATTAAACTCCGCCCATACCAAGACGAAATAATTAAATCCTTGCGTAACTCATTTAAGAGAAACCGCAGGGTTATACTTTGCGCTCCTACGGGAGCAGGTAAAACGATTATGTTTACCTACTTAATATCGGAGCATTTAAAACGCGGAGGGAACGTCCTAGTATTAACTCATAGGAGCGAGCTACTAAAACAAGCAGGTAGCTCTTTCGAGAAGTTTGGACTCACTCCCGAATATATAACGAGCGGCTCAAAGCCAGACCTAGAGGCAAAACTCCACGTTGGAATGGTCGAAACAATAGACAGACGCAAAGAAACCTATACCGATTTTATAGCGTCAAAAACTCTAATAGTAATCGACGAGGCTCACTTGAATATCTTTACCAAACTACTCCCTTTGATTAACCCCCTTGCTTATGTAATAGGAGCAACGGCTACACCAGAGCGAAAGGGAAAGGCTGCCGTATCTCTCGACGAGTTTTATACTGCTATAGTACAAAGAATAGATACTCCCGAACTTATTAAAATGGGTTTCCTATCCTCTGCAAATAGCTACGGCGTGCCAATAGATACCAAAGGATTAAAGCGCACAGGAGCGGATTACGATACCGCAAGCTATTACGAGGATAACAAAACATATATCGGAGTCGTAGATAACTGGGTACGTATTACAGAGAATACAAAGACCTTATTGTTCGCATCGAATGTAAGAAGCTCTAAGGTTGTATGCGCTCAATTTAATGCAAGAGGATACGAGGCAAAACATATCGACGGAAACACCCCTAAGAATGAGCGAGAGGCGATACTACAATGGTACAACGAAACCCCGAAAGCAATTATCTGTAACTGCGGTATTTTAAACGCAGGATTTGACCAACCCGACATCGAGACTATAATACTATACAGAGCTACAACCTCGCTCCCTTTGTTTCTGCAAATGTGCGGACGAGGCTCAAGGACTACCGACAAACTAAAGACCTTTAATATCCTAGACTTTGGCAATAACATCAAACGGCTAGGGCATTGGGAGAATCCTAGAGACTGGAGTCTAAAAAAGAAACTTACAAGAGAGCAGCCTGCGCCCGTAAAAGATTGCCCTAAATGTAAGGCGATATTATTAGCCTCTACAAAGGTATGTCCTTATTGCTCTCATAAATTCATAAATAAAAAAGAGGCAGAGATTGCTAGACTTGAGCTAATTAGAAACGATGTAATCAAAAACTATAGCGATATGTCAAACAAAGAGCTAGCGCAGGCAGTAAAGGATAAATATATAACTGCGGCGTGGGTATTGCATCGTAAAACTTGCCGAGAGGACGCTAGAGATTTCCTAGAGGCGGTGGGGTATAAAAAGAGTTTTGAGTATGTGAATAAAAAAAGATTTAAAGTTTTTAGTTAAAAAGGTTGTTTATAAGTTAAAAAGATTTGTACCTTTACAAAAACAAAAACAAAACATTATGGCTTACATTAAAATCGCAGACAGAAATTTAAAACAAGTTGAGGTAAAAATCATTAGTAGAAAATTAGGTTTACATACCGCTCAAGTAAGAGAAGACAGACGTAATAGATATATAAGCGACTATATTCTTTTTAACAATCTTACAGGAACGCCTTATATGGTAAAAGAGATATAAAAAACAACGGGGAGGCAACTCCCCATTTTTAAAACAAACAAAATGAAAAACTTACTACAAAGATTAGACCCCGAATTAAAAACAAAGCTTGACCTTGTGACTCTAGAACACCCAGACACCGCTCAAATAATTATTGATTCATTAACCGCAACGGATAATGTATATCAACTTTCATTCGGTACAATGTCATATATGCAAATGTTCTTAGGTATAGACCTAGATAGCTTTTACTACATATTTGATTATAATGATTAGCGAGGTTAAAATACAATCACAGATATTTCAATGGCATTGGAATAACTACCCCAAAGAGAGAGGTTTGCTTTGCTATAACCTAAACAACTCCGCTAACAAAATAGACGGCAACAGAAACAAAGCGCTCGGATTAATCAAAGGGCGCGCGGATATGGTTTATTATTACAATAGCCACGCCATTATGATTGAGCTAAAAAACGCTAAAGGAAAGCAAAGCAAAGACCAGATACTATGGCAGGAATTACTAGAGTCTCAAGGATTCACATATATAGTTATTCGTAGCCTAGAGGAGTTTAAAAAATTTAAAGAACAATTATGTTAGACACGATAAAAAAAGCAGTCGAGAAAGTAACCGACTTAAAAATAGATAAGAATACAAGACAGAGAGAGTATGTAGTGGCTCGCTGCCTATACTTTCATTTTGCTAGAGAGCTAACGGGCAAACCATTTGCAGAGATAGGACAAAGCACAGGACACCATCACTCTTCAGTATTACACGCTTTAAAAAGTTTCGAAGTACATTACAAATACAGCGATTTTTTTAAACAAAGCTATCAAGCTCTTGCTTTGATTCTACAGCCTACAAAATCCAAGGAGGCTATAGACGAGGAGCATATATCTTTAGACGAGGCAAAGGATAAGATTAAGACTTTAGTAAATGTTAACATAAAATTACACGCAGAGATAAAAGAGCTTAAAAATAACCTGCCCGATTTCGATAAGTATTTCAACGGCATACCACAAGAGAGAGTACAATTTTTTATTAATAACCAAATGAGCGCTTTCTTAAATATGGAACGCGCTACAATTAAAAAGCAACAAAGTTATGAGCGAGAAAACTCCAAGATTAGAGAAACAAAGCAAACCGCTATCCAAGCAGATTTTGAGGAAACGGGTATCCGAGCTAGAAACAAGGCTTACAAATCTTCACTCCCTAGTTAAAAACATCGCGCACAATCAAGAAGCAATAGTAACCGCTTTATCGTCTAACGAAATTAAAGACGTAGACGAGGCACAAACCACAGGATTATGAATTACGACCTAATAGATAACATCGAAGTAGACGGAATAGATACAAACGACTATCCAGACTTTTGCGACGCTTTTATAGTCTCAGCGGACTACGAGGGCAAAGCAATGACAGACGAGCAAATAGATACCTTAAACGAGGATTACAACTTTATACACGACTGCGTTTATACACAACTTTTTTAAATGAGCATACCCGTAATATTTGACAATCCTCACGAATTTTTTGAGGAGGCTACAAATCAAAACTATACAGACGCGCACGATTTATTTTATAGGTCTATGGTCGAGTATTTGCTAGACGAGTCTATACAGTATGTATGTACGTTTATTTATAACGAATACGACAAGTATCATTTTGAGCCGCTATGTGACGACGACGAGCAGATTCTCTCCAGAGACGCCCTGCTTTACTTTGAATATATCGAGGAGTACGAATCCTGTCAATTAATATTTGAGGTTTTAAACGTTGAGGATTAGATAGTTATAAATTATTTTTGAGAAATGTTGTTTTTTATTTGGTGTAAACAAATAAAGGTTTGTATATTTGTATCAAACAAAAACAACTAAACACAAAAATTATGAGCTACGTTAAAATTTCAGACAGAAACTTAAAAAAAGTAAAAGTAACGATACTATCTCAAGGTAATAAATTTTCAAAAGTAATTAGAGAAGATAGAGTTAACAGATTTGTTAGCGACGTAGTATTCTTTAATAAATTAACAGGTAAGCCTTATATGGTTAACGTAAAAGAACTAGCATAACAACCAAAGGGGAGCTAACTACTCCCCAAATAACAAAAACCCTATGGAATTAAAAACAGCACTTAATAGATTATTCGACAAAGACCTAGATTTAAACTCTAAGCAGCAGCATATTTTAATTACAATTATAGGCGCGCATTCGAGGCACGAATTTAAAGCAGGCTTACAAGCTGCAAAGGAATTAAAAAAAACCCTAGACTTTTAAATTATGAGAAAATTAATACATAAATTTCTAGTAAAAAATTCAATAGTACCATATAAGACAATCACATTAAAAACGGGCGTAGTTGTAAATCACTACAGAGACGGACTCGTAGACGTTAGTTAATTTTGTTTAGTTTTGTTTAGTTTTGTTAGCCCTGCCTTAATCGGTGGGGTTTTTTTATATAATAACAATAACAATAATAATTTGTTTTAATAATAGGGTTAATACTAATAGTTAACGCCTATTAATAATATGACAAAAGGAGCAGGCAACGTCGGTTGGTCTACAAAGACGAAAGGAATAGACAGACGCAAGAATCAATTTAAGCAGCTTATAACGGAGGCAACCTCTCAAGAGAACTTTATAGCTGTCTTTCAAACTTTAGAGGCAAGCGCGATGTCTGGAGACGTCCAGAGCGCCAAGCTCTACCTAGAGTATACAGTCGGTAAACCTATGCAAAGCGTGGATATAACATCAGAGGGCAACAGCGTAAACATTCCGACTATTTCTTTTACCTCAGCTATTGACGTAACCCCAGAGGATGAGTAATATAAACCTCAGCGAAAAATTTGCGCCATTGTTCGATATACCCGACGGAGTGGATACGTTTATCATAACAGGCGGAAGATTCTCTCAGAAGTCATTTGCAACGTCTCTAAGCGCTTTAAATAGTTGTACGAAGTATGGGCATCGAATTTTATATTCAAGGTATACAAACGCCTCTCTGAAGGATTCCATCTTTGCAGAGGTAGAGGAGAAAATCGAAATCATGAATCTGGAGGATTCTTTCGAGTCGCAACAAAATAGGATTGTATCAAAATTCAATAAGAGCAAAATAGTCTTTAAAGGATTAAAGGCAGGCTCGGGAGTCCAGACTGCAAACCTCAAGGGATTAAAAGATTTCTCGATGCTCATACTTGACGAGGCGGAGGAAATGCAAGACGAAGCAATCTACGATAAGATAGTGCTATCGATTAGAGGTAACGACGCGAGCAATCCAAACAGAAATATTAAGGTATTGATTTTAAACCCTACGAGTAAGGAGCATTTTATCTATATGAAGTACTACGAGAGTAGAGGCGTGCAAGAGGGATTTAATGGAGTCAAAGATAACGTCTGTTATATACATACCTCCTACCTCGATTGTCTAGAGTTTGTACCCGATGAGATACTAGACTATTTCGAGGATATGAAAGTAAGCAATCCAATCAAATACAATCACGTCGTACTAGGCTCTTGGCTATCAAAAGCGGAGGGAGTTGTTTATACTAACTGGAGATTCGGAGAGTTTAACCCCGACGGCTTACAGGTTATCTTTGGACAGGATTACGGCTTTACAGACCCGACAACCTTAGTAAAAATTGCCATAGATAAAAAGAACAAAATAATCTACGCAAAGGAGGAGCTATATAAATCGAAGTTAACCATCTCCGAAATATACGCAATAAATAGACAGAGAGCAGGGCGCAATCTAATCATAGGAGACAGCGCAAGCGCAGGAACTATCGCAGAGATGCAAAAACTAGGTCTTAATATTAGAGGCGCTAAAAAAGGCGCAGGGAGTATCGCGGCAGGTGTGGCATTGATTCAAGACTACGAGCTTGTCGTGCATCCAGACTCTAACAATATGGCAAAGGAATTAAACAACTATATCTATTCAGATAAGGGCGCAAATTTATTTTGTGATTTGTACAATCATAGTCTCGATGCGCTGAGGTACGGAGTTTCTCATTTGCTTGCGAATCGTGGAAAGGTAGAGATAAGGTAAATAACATTAAACCTACAAAATTGTTTTTATTATATGACAGAGACTATTAACATTTTAGTACCCGAAAACATCGCAGATATTACTCTAGACCAATACGTCAAGTTTGAGGCATTGAGAGCAAGAGAGGATACTCTAACGGAGCAAGGAATGGTTGAGAGAGTTATATCTCTGTTTACAGGAATCAAAAAGCAAGACGTTAAAAAATTAGTACACAAAGACTACGAGGGTTTAATGGCTCAGATAATTGCAGCCTGTGAGCAACAGGTAGAATTTGAACAGCGCTTTATGCTTGACGGAGTAGAGTACGGCTTTATCCCAAACCTAGACGAGATAACGACGGCGGAGTATGTAGACCTCAGCACTATAGGAATGCAGCTCGAGGATATGCACAAAATAATGGCTATACTATTTCGCAGGATTACAGAGGAGGACTCTTTCGGTAACTATGAGATACTGCCCTATAACCATAATAAAGAGAATGACGAGGTCATGAGAGCCTGCCCTATGAATGTAGTAAACGGCGCTCTGGTTTTTTTTTGGAGTTTATCGAGAGAATTAAAGGAGGCTATCCAGAAATCTACGAAAGCTCTGGAGGAGAGAAACAAGCCTCAAGCTATTTTAAAAAATGGAATTGGTACGTGAGTATTGATATGTTAGCGAATAGCGATATACTGAAAATTGACAAAGTACTAGCGACAAAGGTCCACGAGTTTCACACGTTCCTCGCTCATAAATTAGACAGGCAGAAAATGGAGGCACAACTAAGAAAACCAAACGTAACACAATTATAATGAACGCATACAGTACACTACTAAGATATATAAAAGCTCTAGCGGAGCAGGACGAGTATGTTAAAACCATAACGATGGGAGAGGATATAGACCTCAACAAAGGAAACTTATTTCCGCTTTTTAATATAGATATAACAGAGGCGACTTTTACCTCTACGGCGACAATCTCGTTTAGTCTAAATATACAATGCCTAGATATAAGAGAGATTAACAAAGAGAATGTAAACGACAAATTTTATCTAAACGATAACTCGACAGATAACTTTAACTCGACGCTAACGTGTTTAAATGCGCTCTGGGTAAAAATGAACAGAGACTTTGCAACTAATAATATAACGGCGTCAGATAGTCCTACCTTGCAACAGATAACGTACTCGGATAAAAATTTACTAGACGGATGGGATATGTCTTTCGATGTTGAAATGCCTATCTCAGAAACAAACCTCTGCTTTTGGATAACTTAAAGAAAATATTTGACAAGCTAGGGAGTAATGTAGTAACTCAAGCAAGAGCCAATCTAAAGAAAAAAAAGAAAGGCGGCGGAGAGCTAGATAAGTCTTTGAAGTATAAACTCAAGGGCAAAGGCATCGAGTTTACTCTAGCGGATTACTGGGAATTTGTAGACGCAGGGGTTAAAGGAAAGGGAGGAACTAAGGCGGACGGGAAAGCTTGGAAACTAAAAAAGGTAACAAATAGAAAGTTTAAGTATAAAACAAAGAAACCCCCCTTTATGGCTTTCAATGGTTGGACTATCCGCAAGGGTATAGCGCCAAGAGATGCAAAGGGAAAGTTTATGAAACGCAAGAGCTTGCTGTATGCTATAGCAAATAGCGTATTTCACACAGGTATCGAGACGACGCATTTCTTTACCGACGCTTTGGATAACGAGATACTAAGATTAGGCGACGATATAGGAGAGGCTTTTGCTTTAGACCTAATCGACGGAATGAACATAAAAAGTAATAACGTAACAATAACATAATGATAAGAGCATTAAGTCCGTACTATATAGATACACCTCTCGTGTATGGTGTAACAACCTGCGATAAATACACGCTAAATGTTTGGGTTTGGAACGGCGACAAGTCTACTCCAGATTCTACAAATAGCTATCAGATAACGTACGAAAACACAGCGGCATCGACAGGAACGCATAGCATAAATATAAACGCTATTATACAAGACTATATCGAATTTAAAGAGCCTAGTCCGTCGCTAGTTGCAGGGGTGCAAGTTATAGACGGAGATAACCAACAATGGGTTTACACCTTTGTAACCTATGACGCTGTCGCTACTGTAGAGCATGAGGCTACGGATATAATGACGCTAGGATATGCGTACGGAAACGAGGGCAGAAATGTTACGGCTGTAACCGATAACACTTTATTAATACCACAGCAATATAAAGTTAACATACAAGGGAGTTTTGTATTTCCTATCTACGTACCTATAACGATAACGACTGCGGAGTCTATAACCGTAAAGTCTTATCCTGCGTTAAATATAAATTATAGCGCTACACCTGCGCAGTCAGACCTCAGCGATGAGGTTGTGAAGTATCTTTGGATTGATATATCCGTAGCGACAAATGAATCTTATATAGAGATAATCTGGAACGGCAAAACGACAACGCTAGACATTACAAACGAGTGTAGGTATACTCCCTTAGATACATTTTTCCAAAACAAAGACGGCGCTTTGCAGAGCTTTACACTATTTAAAAAGCAAGAGGAAAGCATAAACGTAACGGATAGCAGTTTCGAGACCAACAGAGGGCAGGCATCGGACGGATTCCATCAGTTTGTAAGGTACGGCGTGCAAGCTAGAACTACTTTAACGGCGGAGACGGGTTGGCTTGACGAGGATATGAATGAGATTGTTAAACAGATACTACTAACGGAGCGTATATGGAGCTTTGCGAGTGGGGTATACACGCCTTTAAACTTAAAAATGACGTCTCAAAAGTTTAAGACTAGACAAAACGATAGGCTAATTAACTATACAATGACGTTCGAGAAGAGTTACAACGAAATAAACAACATATAAATATGGTTAACCTATTTATTAACGGCGAACTACTAGACCAATACAAGGACGAGAGCGTGGATATTGTTAGCTCTGTCTTAGACGTGAGCGATATTACTAAAAATACAGGCGATTACTCTAAGAGTTTCACAGTACCTGCTAGTAAGAATAACAATAAAATATTCAAACATTGGTATAATGCGTCTATAGATAACGGCTTTGATGCTAGGAGTAAGGTAGACGGCAGTATAGATATTGACGGCGTACCTTTTAAGCTAGGGACGTTTAGGTTAAACAAGTGTAATATTGTAAAGGGTAGGCTTGAGAGTTATACGATTAATTTCTTTGGAAACCTGCCAAATATTACGGATACAATAGGCGAGGATTTACTCAGCGATTTAAACTTTCCTACCCTAGACCATGATTGGAGTAGCGACAACGTAAAAAGCGGACTAGAGGGCAGCTTGTTAAACGGCGACGTCGTTTATACCTTAATGGCAAACAAGCGCTATTTTTATAACTCACATTCGGGAGCGCACGACGTAGACGAGACTACTATAAATATTTCTAGCGATGCGAGTAGCTCACACGCAACAGGCGTCGTATGGAGCGACCTGCGTCCTAGCGTAAAACTGCTAAAAATAATCGAGGCAATCGAGGCAAAATATAATCCTTTTTTATATGATAACCCGATTATATTCTCACGAGATTTTTTTAGTACAACCGAATTCGAAAAACAATATCTCTGGCTCAAGGCAAGCGATAGGCAAGCGATAGGAGGCGGCGAGGCGATTGTAGACTTTACAAGCGGAGACGGAACTTATATAAATTTATCAAACGACATCGGTACTTTTGTGACTATAAGAACGGGAGCAACTAGGCAAAGATTTTTAATATCTAACATTATAACCCCTGCGTCTGGTTACGAAAATGTACCCTATACTTTTATAGTTAGAAACGCAGATACGGAAGAGGACGTTTACGCTTGGGATAGTGAGCAATGGGCTAACGGCGACGGCGTTATCTCGATAGGTACTAGCTTATTCTCTCCAAGCGGCACAACCACTTTCAACTTTGAATGGTACGTAAAGAGTAACGCAAAAATCGAGTTTAACGCAAACGTTAGCGTTCTTAAATATATAGCCGACGTTCCGCAAACTCCATTTAACTCAAGCTCTGGCTCGCAGACTTTAGTTAATAGGGTAATAATAGGAGACGAGATGCCAGAGTTAAAAATAGTTGATTTTCTCAAGGGCATTTTTAATATGTATAAACTTGTAGCGATTCCAAAAACCGACGGCAGTATATACATAAACTCTCTAGATTCTTACTACTCTCAAGGTAAAAGATACGACGCAACTAAGTACATAGATTTTGCAAAGTTTGACGTTGACAGAGGCGAGCTTTTAAAGCGCATATCGTTTGAGTTTGAAGAGCCTAGCACTATAATGAATATGGAGTTTAAAAAGAGAGCGGCGGACGGGCAAGGTTACGGAGCATCGCTTGTAAATGTATACGAAAGCCTAACGCCAAAGAAACTAATTGACGGCGATACGCTAGAGGTAAAACTGCCGTTTGAGCAAATATACTTTGAGAAATTAACAGACCAAAATACAGCGGTTACAGACGCAAATACAAATATACAAACGGGCGTAATACTAGACGACAATTTAAACCAAGTTGTACCTAAGGCGGTTTTGCATTATGTAACTAGACAGGATATATCTAGCACTCCGATTCGTTTTGTTAATGACCTAGCGGCGGACGTTGTTTTAAATACGGAGCTAAACTCTCCAATACATCATTTTGGAGTTAACAATCCAATGTACTCAAATGTATTTGAGGCAGAGTTTAGTAATTTTACAGGCGAGTCTTTAGTTAATAATTTATATAGTATACATTACAAAGATTATGTAACCGCAATTTTTGAGCTAAAGAGACGGACTTTTAAGTACGTTGCAAACTTGCCTATACAGATAGTTACAAGGCTAGATTTAAACGATGTAATCGCAATCAATGAAATAGACTACAGGATAAATAAATACTCTTACAACCTCTTAAACGGATTGACAAAATTAGAGCTAATAAACGGGTTTGATACTACTCTAAAAAATAAAGTATATATTCCGTCTACTATAACAATAGGTCAGTTATTTGAAAATTTAGTTTTTAACGTAGAGGGTATTTCTACGGATTACGTTGTTACAAAAGTAGACACAGGCGACGGCACAACTTGGGCGACTACATCTGTGGTAGGAGCGGATAACAATTTGGCAGGTATTAATATTGCAACTATGGGCAGCGGCACAATTACGCGGACTATGATAATAAGATACACAGGGAACGGAGTAACAACAGATATAACAATAGTACAAAATGAGTAATGATATAACAGAGGTAATCGACATTTTAAGGCGTGGAGATTTTTACGGCGCAGGCGACTGCGTAGAGGTAGCAAAGGGCAAAAGAGAAATTGTTGCCTCTTGGAGTGGATTAAAAAGGAAAGTTAAACGTACTATAAAAGCAAAAAAATGAAAGAGGTAAAGATTAAATTCACAATAGACGACAACGGAGCGGTTAAGTCTATAGAGGAAGTAAAGCAAGGGATTAAAGACGTCGGAGACGAGGCAGAAAAAACAGATAAAAAAGTCGAAGAGGTTGGTAAATCTGCGTCCAAGTCAAAGAAAGGTTTTGCTACAATGGGTAAAGGAATTAAGGCGGTAGGTACGGCTTTAAAAGCCGCAGGTATTGGCTTAATTACAGCATTGATTGCAGGATTAACAGAGGCATTTTCTAGGAATAAAAGAATAATGGACGGCGTTAGTATTGTTTTAGGTACAATACAGGAAGTATTTACGCAGGTTGCAGACGCCTTAATAGCTACCTATGACGCAGTAGCTCAGTCAAGCGACAACTTTGACGCTCTGGGTAAAGTAATGAGCGGTATATTAACTGTAGCAATATCTCCCTTTCAGTTAGCTTTTTTCGGAATTAAAAAAGCATTATTAGCCGCGCAGTTAGCTTGGGAGGATTCATTTTTTGGCGGCGGAGACGAGGCTAAAATGGCAGAACTAAGAAAGGAAATACAAGAGACCTCTGCCGACATTACAGAAATAGCCGACGAGTCTATGAAAGCAGCTATCTCTGTCGGAGACAATATAAGTGAGGCTATTGATGAGGTTGTAAATATTACAGAGATAGCAACAAAGAATCTGTCTAAAGTAAATGTAAAAGCTGCTAACGAATCCGCAAAGGCTTACAAGGCTGCAAAAGATGCGGCTATAATTGCGCAAGCTCAAGCAGGTAAATTGATTGCCGAATATGACAGACAAGCAGAGCAACAAAGACAAATCCGAGACGATGCAAATAAAAGCATAAAAGAACGACAAGAGGCAAACGTAAAACTAGGCGAGATACTAGAGAAACAAGAGAAAGCTCTTTTAAAACAGGCGGCAGCGGTAGAGGCAGGAGCTAGAGCAGAGGTTGCTAAAAATGATAGTATCGATAACCGCGCGGCTTTAATTGCTGCGGAGGCTGCAAGCGCTCAAGTGTTGGCAGATATAGAGGGTAAACGCTCAGAGCAGAAATCTAATACAAATACTTTACTACTAGAGGAGAAAGGTTTAATAACATCTGTTACAAACGCAGAGGGAGAAAGGCAAAAGCAGCAAAGAGAGTTTGACGCAGAGCAAGAGATTGACCCTTTAGTAAAATTACAAAAACAAAAGTCTGCGCTTGAGCTAGAAAATACGGCGATTCTTGAGGACTTAGAGGCTAAGAGGTTACTCTACGCAGAGGGTACGCAGCAGAGAGTAGACGCCGAACAGGATTACCTAAATAAAAAGCAAGGTATTGACAACCAACTTGTAGCTAATAATACAGCAACAAACAAGCAAATAAAAGCTAACGACCAAGCAACAGCAGACGCAAAAAAAGCAATACAAGACGCAAGCCTTGACGCTGTAGCGACTGGCTTTAATATATTAGCAGGATTTGCAGAGGAAAATAAGGAGCTACAAGCTGCGTCTATAATAGCATCGAACGCCGTAGGTATTGCAAAAAACATAATAGATACAAACGCAGCAAATGCAAAGCTAACACTTGAGGGCGGAGTAGCTGCGCCTGCTTTGATTACCGCAAACTTTATCCGTATGGGTATCGGTATTGCCTCGTCTGTTGCAGCAACCGCTAAAGGACTCTCAGCTTTAGGTAAAGGAGGAGGAGACGCAGGAGGCGCAGGAGGAGGCGCAGACGCAGGAGCAACCGCTCCAGCGTTTAATCTAGTAGAGGGAACGGAAAGCAACGCAATACAAGACAGCATAACAGGGCAAGACAACGCCGTCAAAGCTATAGTTGTTAGCGGCGACGTTACCACAGCTCAAAGCGCAGACAGAAACGTAATCGACTCAAGCGGATTTTAATTAAAAAAATAACAAAAACAACAATTTATTGTTAGTATAATATAGCCTATGAAAAGATACGAGGGAAAATACAATAAAAAGAGCAAAGGAGTCTTTGCTATCTCATTGGTACACGACCCTGCCACCGCTGAACATTTCATTGCAATGGCAAAACAAGACAAGATTGTAACGCTTGCAAAAGTAGACGAGGAGAAACGTATTTTAATGGGTTTGGTATTACAACCAGAACAGCTAATTTATAGAGTAGACGAAAACGGCAACGAATTTGAGATGTTTTTCTCTGAGGAAACAATACGAGATTTTTCTCAAAACTTTTTTCAAAGCGGATTCCAATTAAACTCAAAGCTAGAACACGATACACCAATAGAGGGCGTAACTTTTACCGAGTCTTGGCTAGTAGCCGACCCTAAAAAAGATAAATCCGCAGCCTATGGACTTAGTTATCCTGTTGGCTCTTGGCTTGTTTCTATGAAAGTAGATAACGACGATATTTGGAACAACTATATTAAGACGGGCGAGCTGCGAGGATTTTCAATCGACGGCATGGTCGAACTAGAGGAAGTAAATTTAAAAACCGATATACAAATGAGTAAAGAAAACAAAAGTATTCTTGCATTGCTTAAAGATATAGTAAGCAAAAACGAGAAACAAATAGAGGTAACTCTAGGGAGCGTAAAATCTGGAGAGCTAGATATTCAATTCGAGGGCGAAACTCTTGAGGTTGGAGCGGCTGTCTTTTTAATGGCAGACGAGGAGAAAGTGCAACTAGCCGACGGAAGCTATAAACTAGACGAAGGCGGAGAGATTGTAGTTAAAGACGGACTTGTAGAGTCTATGTCTGAGGGCGAGGAAGTAGTAGACGAGGAAGTAGTCGAGGAGGTAGAGCCAGAGGCAGAGCTTGCCGAAGAGGACGAGGTAATCGAAGAGGTTAACGCAGACGAGGAGTCTATGAAAGTAATCAAAGAAATTTTAGACGATATGTTTAAGGCTTACGCCGAGAGTATGGACATTAAAATGAGCGGCTTAGAGTCTAAACTAGAAACTTTAACATCTGAAAATGTAGAGTTAAAAGAGCAGGTAGTTACACTTTCGGCGCAGCCGTCTGTTGAGCCTATTAGCTCACAACCGAAACAAGTAAAATTAACAAAGCAAGGGCGTATCCTTGAAATAATCAAAAACGCAAACAAGTAAATTAATTAATTTAAAATAGGTAAAAAATGGCAATTACATCAAATTATGCAGGAAGTGCAGCCGTAGACATTATGCTACAGGCTATCAAGGAAGAGGATACTCTTAGACTTGGATTAATCAACGTAGTACCAGACGTAGGGTACAAATTAAACTTGAGAAACTTAGACGTTACTCTTGGGGTTGTAGATTACGCTTGTGGAACTACAGCAGCAACAGACGCAGTAGCTTACTCTGAGAAAGTACTAACACTTTCAAAGTTTAAAAACGAGTTTACAATCTGTAAAGAAGATTTCCGTCCAACGTGGAGCGGCGAGTCTATGGGAGCATCTGCTTTTAACGACCAAACACCTCAAGAAATTGCAGACGCTATCGTTGCAGATACTGCAGGTAAATTAGCCGAATGGTTCGAGAACCAAATTTGGAACGGCTCGGGAGCAGCAGGACAAATGAGCGGATTAATTACGCAGTTTGCAGCAGACGGAGACGTTATAAAAGCAAACAACGGGATTACAGCAATCGGAGCGGCTATCTCTACGTCTAACGTACTAGCAGCATTCGACGCAGCGACAGGAGCTTTACCTTACGCTTTAAGACGTAAGTCAGTAAACTTTATCGTATCTCCAGACGTTGCAGACGCATACACTAAGTTACTTATCCAAAACGGAGCAGCTAACGGATTAGGTGGCGACGCTAACACAGGATTAGTATACGGACGTTATACTGTGCAAGTTGTAAACGGATTACCAGATTCTACTATCGTTTTATTTGAAAAGGCAAATATCACTATGGGTACTGGACTTGCTTCAGATGCGACCTCTATTAGAGTTAAAGACCTTGACGAAGTAGATTTGAGCGGAAATGTTTTATACAAGTCTGTATTCGGTGGCGCTGTAGGATATTCTTACGGAGCAGAGATTGTTTGGTTACTTACTACAACAGCCTAAATACTAGGGGAGGTTTAACCGCCTCCCTTTTTTAAAACATTAATAATCGGTTGCGTAAAGCAACTAAAAAAAATCTATAACTTATGGCGTGTTTACTTACAAGCGGAAGAGCTAAAGTGTGCAAAGACGGACTCGGAGGTCAGTCTACCCTTTATCTCTTTGACAGCTTACCCGATGCTTTTACCGTTTCAAACGGAGAGGCTACGGCAATGAATGCAGCATTGACGGCAGCGTTTGCTTATCCTTTAGAGGGAGACGGCAATACACTTGAGCAGTCAATGGTGGGAGACAGAAATACGAGCAGCAGAGTAAATACTCAAACGCTTACGACTGTCTTAAAATCAATGGACGCTGCAACAAATGCAGAGTTTAATCTATTAGCAGCAGGATATCCTAGCGCGGTAGTAGTCGACAGAAACGGAAACTATATAGCTATCGGTCTTGACGATGGAATCGACTTTACAGTCGTGGCATCGACTGGGGGAGCAAAAACGGACGGTAATATGTATACTTTAACGGGTGTATCTACTTGCAAGGACTTAGCTCCATTTTTAGACTCAGCTACTCAAACCTCTTTTTTAGCGGTAGTATCTTAATCTAGTTTTATACTATAAAAAAAGCCTTGCATTAATTTGTAAGGTTTTTTTTTGTTTAAATAATAACAATACAAGCAATATTTTGTTTTAATTATATACAAGGTTGTTTTATGATAGTTAACCCTAATTTAAGTACACATACAATAAAGATAATACCTAGATATATTCCGTCTAACGTGTTAACTTTAACCATTACGGATAGTACTCTAGGAACGACTACGAAGGTAACGCCTGCCTATTCAATAGGCGGAGATTACAAGCTCTCTCTTGTATTTGATTATACATTTTTAGACGAGAGCAGTTACCAGCTAAGACTAACGGACGACGTAGCTCAAGAGATAGTTTACAGAGGTCTAGTAATAGCTACAACGCAGGTAGCACAGAAATACAAGCAAACAGCAAACCGATATAATTGGTAAAAATATGAGTGATATTAAACTAATAACATTAACGAGCTATACAAGACCGCCTCTTATGGAGGATAAGTCTAGGGATTGGGTAATGAATGGGCGTAATAATGAGCATTACAATTACATTATAGACCGAAATAACGGAAGTCCTACAAACTCAAGTATTAACCAGTCATATAGTACGCTTATTTATGGTAAAGGATTGCGCACATCTAGCGGAAGTTTAGGCGCAGAGCATTGGGGAAGATTACAAACGATATTAAGACCTAAAGAACTGCGTAAAATGGTCGCAGATTTTCAAGTTTTTGGAGAGTTTAGCTTTGAGGTTATAGAAACCAAAGGCGGAGAGTTGCATTCTCTGACGCACATACCAAAGCAAATGATAATCCCGTCTATTGCAAACGAAAAAAACGAAATAGAACACTATTGGTTTTCTAGAAATTGGCGTAAATATACGGACGCAGAAAATACTCCCGTACTTTTTAACGCTTACGGCGCTGCTAAAGGCAACTCTGTTTATGTAGCAAAGCCTTACGTTGTAGGCGCTGAATATTTTGGCGCTCCAAGTTATACGGCGGCTTTAGTTTATGCTGAGATGGAAGAGGAAATCGCCAACGTACAAATATCGTCTATTAAAAACGGATTAAGCGCAGGGTATATAATACAGATACCAAACGGAACTAATTACACTCCAGAGGAGAAAGAGGAATTCGAGAGACAAGTTAAACGTAAACTAACGTCTAGCTCTAACGCGTCGAATTTTATTATCAGCTTTAACGACCAAGAGGTCGCTATAGAGGTAACGCCGTTTCCTGTTAATGCAAACGTGCATAAGCAATGGGAAACGCTAACAACTGAGGCAAAAAATCAAATAATGACAGCGCACAAAGTAATATCGCCGTCGTTAGTAGGTTTATCGTCTGCAAGTGGATTTAGCTCAGTAGCCGACGAGATGGATATGAGCGAGCGCCAAACTATAAAGAGAGTTATAAAGCCAAAGCAGGATTTTATCCTTGATGCAATAGAGGAGGTTTTAATAAACTACGGGATTAACCTAGATTTATACTTTGCTCCATTGACTGAGGAAGTTGTAGAGGTAAAAGAGGAAACCGCAGAGTTAAGCTCTCACGTTTGTATGAGTGAGGACATCGAGCTGTTTGCGATACTAGAAAAATACGCTCTTGACGCTCCAGAGGGATACGAATTAACAGACGGCAAAGAGTACGACGTTAAAATGTCTGCAAATCAAACAAGCGAGCAGGATACAAAGCTATGGAAAACTCGCTACGCCTTTACTAAAGGAACTAGCAAAACCCCAAAAGGGCAATCTAGGTCTTTCTGTAATAAAATGGTTTCACTATCGGACGCAGGCAAAGTTTACCGCAAAGAGGATATCGAGCTTATGAGCCAACAGGGTGTAAATGGCAAGTTTGCGCATAGTGGAGGCAAATACGACATCTTTCTTTATGGTGGCGGAGTTAATTGTTACCATCGTTGGGAACGTAGAGTATTTAAAAAGAAATTAAACGAGGACGGAAAGCCTAAAGGAGGCGGAGCGATGCAACAGACAACCTCTGTAAACGTAAACGAGGCAAAAAGACAAGGATATAAGCCTGTAAAAAATGCAAAAGACGTTGCAATCGCAGAAATAGACAAACCAGATAACGGCAGATACAAATAATATGGCAGATTTTCTCTTTATATCACCGACAGAAATTAAACAAACTACGATTGTAGGCGGAGGAGTTGACAATGACCGCTTTGTGTTTGTGATTTCCGACGTAATGAATACAACAATACTCCCGTTATTAGGGCAGCAACTTTACGACGTAATACTAGCAGGCGCAACGGCTAATAATTTAACAGGATTATACCTTGAATTATACACTAAATATGTGCAACCGATAACCAAATTTCAAACAGTTGCAAACTTTGTGCTAATTAGTAACTATATGGTAGCTAACGGAGGCAGCGTTTCGCATACCGCAGACAATGCTCAATTAATGAGCGCGGAGGAGTTGACTAGGTTATCGAATACTTATGCAGGCATGGCAGATACGTTTATAGATAGGTTTAACGACTGGATAGTATTAAACCATATTACAGAGTATAAAACAACGCAGGACGGCGTAGACGCATCGACGCACGTATCAAATCGCAGCGGTTGGTTTTTTGGTAATCCGTCAAATAGAATGCAAAACCCATACCCACAGAGTCCAGAGGACATAATTAAGTTTTAATATATGGCGAATTGTACTATACAAAGAGGTTATACAGAGTCTTGTAAGGATTTTCAAGGCGGCATCGATAAGGTGTATCTATTTCCATACGTAAAATATGGGGTTTCGGATATTACTTTCGGAGGTGGCTCTATAGTGAACAATCCCGACGCGCAAAATATTACGAGTTTCCCAAGTACTACGATTTACGAGTATGAGGCTGTAAATATTAGCTTTACCGAAAACGCTACAATTACAAACGGCGGTATTGAATGGTCTCAAGACTTATCTTTTACATTGCCTCGTAGCTTTGAGACTTTGAACGCTTTTAAATTGATGTATCAAGACTATTGCGCTATCATATTAGACCGAAACGGTAACTATAGGCTCATAGGTCTTTGGAATGGCGGAGAGGTTACAATAAACGCAGGTACTGGAGGAGAAAAAAACGCAATGAATGGCTCGACAATATCGTTAAAAGCGAGAGAGGATAACCAAGCGTATTTTTTAAGTAATTTTAATACAGATTTTACAATATTTAACAGCGAAAGCGTTAACTTTTTAGAGTTTAATGTGAATACCGACATCATAGCAACGTCAAATACCTTTAATATTGTAACGGGAGCAGGTACTTTTTTATATGATGTAACAACAGACGAGGGATATAACGCTACGGGGTTAACAGGAAACCATACAATCACGTTTCCAAGCGGCTCTGGTATACATAAAGTAAGTATTTCGGGAGTATTTCCTGCGTTTGATTACGAGGCAGAGGCGGATAGCGTTAAAATAATAGAGTTATCTAATTTCGGGATATACGGACAAGGCTCTACAGTTCAAGAGCTTGCTTTTAGGGGTTGCACAAATTTAACTATTAGCGCTACAGACGAGGGTAACTTTGGAAATGTAACAAATTTCGAGCAAGCCTTTGACGGCTGCGAAGCTTTAACAAGTTTCCCTTTTATAAATACAGGCAAAGGCGAGGAGTTTATTAATACTTGGCGAGATTGCTCCGTATTAACAGAGTTTCCTTTATTAGATTTTAGTAGCGGTACGGAGTTGGATAGCGCTTGGCAAAGCTGCGTATTATTAAAGTCATTTCCTGCTCATGCTTTTGATAATTGCACAGCAACAAATTTCACAGAGGCGTTTAGAGATACGGCTTTAAATACGCAATCAATAGACGGCATACTTGAGAGTATAGATTTCGCAGGGCAGATAAACGGAACGTTTACACAAACGGGAGGGCAAGCGCCTAGCTCTGTAGGTCTAGCAGCAAAAGCAAGCCTAGAGGCTAAAGGGTGGAGTATAACAGTAACAACTTAATAAATATATAAAAAATGAAAATTTACGTCGATTCAGTAACAAAGGAGCTAGTAATATTAAACGGCATCGAATACAGATACCCAGCATATTGCGAAATACAAAGACAAAAGCAAGGGGATTTTATTATTATTAAAACAACCAATAACGTGGCTGTTTTAGATAAAACTATCTTCTCGGATTTACAAGACGAGGCAGGCACAGCTTACGCAAGTTTTGCAGCTTTAAAAACGGCTTTAGATTCTTACTTTGATTCTACGCTTTAATGAGTAGGCGCAGAGTAATAATGATGTTATTCGGGAGTGGTATCCCGACTTTGCTCACGAGCTTACAAGCGCGTGCAACATATTACGAAAATGAAACTTGTACTACCGCAATTTTAGATAAAATAGAAAAAATACAATAATATGGCAAATTTACTAGAGCGTGCGAGTATCGTGTTAACACCAACCGCCTACAATAACGGAGAGGCGCTTTGCGTTAAACCAGAGGACGGGAGCGGAGATTTTCAATTTTCACGTGCTACTGAGGGAACAAGAATAAACTCACTAGGTCTAGTTGAAGTAGTTGCAAATAACCTACCGAGAATAAACTACGAGGGTTTCAGTTATGATGGTAGCGGTAATATAATTCCAGATAGTGGCTGCGGAAGTTGGTTGTTTGAACCGCAGAGTACAAACCTAATACCTTATAGCGAGGATTTTAGTAATTCAGCTTGGTCTAAAATTGGCGCTAGTGTTGTAGGTGGGTTTGACTCTCCTGATGGTGGTGCAAATGCTTTTAAGTTGGTTGAGGGCACTAATACGGGTGTTCATTTTCTATTTGACTCAGCAAGTGTATTAAACGGAAGTACTAACTACAATTCTATATATGTAAAACCTAACGGGGTAAATTGGGTAAAACTTTACGATGGTGCAAAAAATGAGGGCATTTATTTTGATTTACAAAACAAAGTTATAGGTACTAAATCTGCAGGTGTATTAGACTATTCCATAGTAGAGTTGTCAGATGGTTGGCTAAGGATTGGGTTTTCGTCAGTAGCTACATCTACGTCAGTAATATTTAGAGTGTATTTAGCTCCTGCAAACAATACGCTATCCTATACAGGAGACGGCACAAGTGGTGTTTACATATTCGGCGCACAAGTAGAACAACAATCCTACGCAACATCTTACATTCCCACAGATGGAACCCAAAAAACAAGAAACCAAGACGTATGTACCAATGGAGGGAGTGTTTCAACAATAAATAGTACATCGGGTGTTTTATATGCAGAAATAGCAGCTTTGGCAGATGATGGAACTAATAGAATTATATGTATATCAGACGGAACTAATGGTAATAGAGTGCAAATATACTACTCAACGACTACTAATTCGCTTATAGGCTTAGTGGCTTCAGGAGGGTCAACAGTGGCTTCCCTAAACACGACTCTGTCAAATACTACAGATATAACAAAGGTAGCTGTGAAATACAGATTAAATGATTTTGCACTATGGGTTAATGGAGTAGAAGTTGCAGTTGATATAAGTGGTAATCCTCCGATAGGTTTGGATAGGCTAGACTTCAGGCTCGGTGTTGGTATACTTCCTTTCTACGGAAGGACAAAAACAATAGCTGTGTTTTCAGAAGTCTTAACAGACGAGGAATTAACTTTACTTACAACGATATGATGCAAATATATAAAACGAATTTTCCAACAGAACAACAAGGGAAAGACTACCTATTAAATTTAGGGGTAATTATAGAAGTAGAAAACGAAATAGTCTTTGCTAAAAATACCGCTGCGGTTGTATATATCGGTAAGGTGGTAAAGATACCAGCTACATACGATGCAGATGGTAATATTTTAACTCCAGCAGTTTTCTACTCGGGTTTTGCAATCGATGTAATGAGCAGCGACATATTAGACTTTGGAACATTTGAGGTGTTTCCAGCGGACAAGGCAGCACATAGTTTTTACGGTTGGGCGAGAGGCGCGGAAGTACCTAAATAATTAGTATATTTGATTAAATCAAAAAAACAATACAATGGGTATATTATCAAAAAGTGAATTAAAAACATTTAAAGAACAAGAACAAAAGAAACAAGCAATCTTACACGACTTAGGGTTATTGGCTACACAGTCACATACACTATCACATATGTTTGCAGAACTTGCTATGAAGCAAGAAAAGAACAAAAAGGATCTGGAAGCTAAGTATGGTAACATAGAAGTAAACCTACAAGATGGAACTTTTAAATTAATCACAGATGAAAAAAATAAGTAAACACATATCTTACAAAGAAGCAGTTGGTTCTAATTATGCTAAACAATACGGTATAAAGAATAAACCAAATGATGAACAAGTTGAGAATATGCAGCTACTAGCCGAAAAGGTGTTTGAACCATTACGAGAGTGGGTAGATGCACCAATTAAAGTTAATAGTATGTTTAGGTCTTTAGAACTTAATAGTGCTTTAAAAGGCTCTAAAACATCATCTCATATGAAAGGTGAAGCTATGGATATTACAAGTATGGGTGGTAAGTCAAATTTAGAAATGTTTCATTATATAAGAACTGAACTTGATTTTGACCAGCTTATATGGGAATTTGGAAAAGAACCAAAGTGGTTACACGTTTCTTACAACAAAGACAAGAACAGAAAACAAGTATTAGTAACTAAAAAAAGGGGTGTGTACTACACTTATTAATATGGTAACAGACTACAAAACATTATTTATTAATTTCGGAACATTTATATTTTCAATGACTAAC
>Ga0222689_1000148_pt1 | contig 32480 bp, 23 predicted proteins | sample AntAcemetage1231_FD_179838 | JGI IMG/M metagenome (GOLD analysis project Ga0222689, IMG submission 179838) | Saline water microbial communities from Ace Lake, Antarctica - #1231 | ecosystem: Environmental > Aquatic > Non-marine Saline and Alkaline > Saline | place: Antarctica: Ace Lake...
AGCACAAGCTCTCTGTGATAAATGCTGTAGCGAACAAAATAATATTAAGAATATTTGCTGTTGCAATGAGAGATGAACCATTTGTGAAATTTATGCAATAAAAGCTTGTTTTAATCTTAGAATGCTCAGGGAGCTGGATTTGACGTAAATAGAAGGGCGGCGAAGCCGCCCTTCTTAAAAAAAATGTGCCGGTCATTGAGCCTGTCGAAATGCGGTCGTTGAGCCTGCCGAAACGCACTTCCACTTAACCTTGTGCTGATCTATATGAAATCAAGACAGCGCTTGATGTTTAAAAATGGGATTTAATCGCCATAATGAAGTTTCTACCCGGCGCTACGATTCCAGAACTATAAGTCTTGTATCGATTGTCGGCCATGTTTTCAACTCCACCACTCACTGACCAGGTGTCGTTAATCTGGTAATTCGCCTTGAAGTTCAAGGTGTACCATCCAGGAGAGTAGGGCAGTCCATTGTTGTCAATCGCATAGAGGTAAGCCTTTGATTGTTCCTCAGCAGCGAGTTCTTCATTGCTAAACTCACCGCTGTAAATCGCGCTCAGTTCTAACTTGATTTGTGAAGCGGAATAGCTGAGTTTACTGGTGCCAAACCAAGGAGCAGCGTGTCGAAGCGGTTCCTTACTTCCATCATCCAGCACTTCCTCTCCGTATTGGAAATTCACTTTGCTAGATAGGACAAATCCATTACCCAGCTTGAGTTCAAATCCTCCGTGAAAACCGTAAACGTAGGCATTGGCAGCATTTTGAATCGCTTGTACTTGACTAAGCTCCCCATCATAAATGATACTATCTGCTCCGTTCAAATTGAAATCTCGGCGAACCAGAGCTTGATCAAGTAGGGTGTAGTAAGCACTGACATCTACTTTTAGCACATCGGCAAATATTTTCCCAACTCCTCCCTCAATATTATAAGCATATTCTGCTTTGAGATCGGCGTTTGGAACAACAACAGCGCCCGGCTCCGAGTCAAAAACTTTACCCATATCATCGACATTAGGCGATCTAAACCCTGTGCTGGCGTTCAAACTTAGATTGAATTTTTGCATTGGCTCATACACCAATCCAAAACTTCCAGTAACGGCGGAGGAGTTCAAACTAGCAGTTGTAAAAGGCAACTGAAACAAACTAGTATCGAACTCGGCCTCTAAACTAAAAGCATTGTACCGCGCTCCTGCAAGCACTGTCAGCTTATCAGATGGAGTGTACTGGTAAGAGGCAAACACGGCATAAGAATTCCAATCGGCATTTGGATATCGCGGAGAAGCCTTGCTGAGACTGCCGTTCGTCACGTCCAAGGAATACCCCTTCGACTCAACAACATTCAAGATATACTCGGCACCGTAAAAGATGGCGTGCTTGTCACTGAGCTGCTTCTTCAAATCGATATTCAGGGAATAGGCATCCACATATTCGATGCGTTCATTCTCGATTGGATCGTTGAAGTCTCTGTCGTACCTGCTTTCTTCGAAAAACTGATAGGCCATTTTGATTCCCAGTTCATCGTACAAAGCTGTGGAGTGTTTGTGGTTTATCGAGAGGGTATTCATCAACCATATTTGCGGTCCATATTCCCAGGCAGCACTTCTCGGTAATCCGTTGTCCGATGTTCTGATAAGCCTGTCGTATCGGGAATAGCTGGTAGTCGCGGAATAAATCATCCCCAGATCAAAAGTCCATTCAGAGCTTGGTTTGAACCTCAGCTTGTGCATCATAGAAGTCTGTGAATAGGCTGTCGGAACCTGAACCTCAGGGTCTTTGTTCTGCATCACCCGATCTAAACTGTCTATTCGACTGACATAAAATGGACTGAGGTATTCATCTGGACCGTAAGAGCCCATCCTCAAATCACCGAAATCGCTGTGTGTAAAACTGCTCAGTAATCCCCATTTTTCCCAACCGACTCCAACATGAAGATGGGCAGTCTGCTCGTTTCCAGCCGATGAGAACCGCAGTGTAGATCCGCCTTTAACCAAAATCTTGTCATCAGGACTAAGCTCTGGGCTCATGGTTTGAAAGCTCATCACTCCGCCAATCGCATCGCTGCCGTAATTGACAGAGCTCGGCCCGAACAAAATCTCAGCTCGTTCAACGCTAAAAGGATCAATGGAAATAACGTTTTGGAGATTCCCACTTCTAAAGATTGCCGTATTCATTCGGATCCCATCCACCGCAATCAGAAGACGGTTAGTAGAGAATCCTCGAATCATTGGACTACCGCCTCCAAGCTGACTTTTCTGAATGAAGACTTCAGAGGAGTTGGACAGCATGTCTGCGGCTGTTTGTGGATTCTGCAAGGCAATTTCTTTCGAGCCAATCGATGAGACTTTTGCAGGAATATTCTTCTTGCGATGAGTCCATCGGCTAGCTGAAACCACAACTTGGTCTAGATTCAGCATCAATTCTTCCATATAGACCTTGAAATCTTGTGCTTCAAGTTGCTGGTAAGAGGTTTTGACACTTTTAAATCCGAGTAGCCGAATTTCTATATTAGTTACTCCTTTCAAGGATGTAATATCAACCTGACCTCGGGTATCGCTCAATAACTCAATAGCAGGAGACTGGCTAAAAACCGATACCATCTCCATGGGCTCAAGGTTTTCCGAATCTCTAATGCTGAGCAATTGTGCTTTCAATCCACTGGCAAATCCTAGAATTGCCAATAGCATCACAAAGTTTTTCATTAAATTCAATTAAGTGATTACAAATTAACTACCTCTGTTTAACCCAGAATATGCAATAGAAAATCTGGGTTTTAGAATCAGCTAACTTGTTCTGGAGGAGGGGGAGTTACGGTCGAATTTCCAGGTGATACGTGCTCAATAAAGTTGAACTTGTGAATCTCTGAGCTCCCCATCTCCTGAGATAAAGAATAATTACTTGCAAAAAACAGATTCTTCAAAAAGCACAAATAGAAGGACTGGTTCTTTTTAGATGGGAGATGTTGACCCCATGCCAGCTTCCTCAAATCGTCAAGTCTATGGTTTAACGCAGTTTCTTGTTTGTCTGGAAAGCAGGTAAGATAAATTCCCGATTCATCTTCGGAGCGCTGCGTAACGTCAAAATAGAGTCCATCCAGTATAAATTCATGCTCATGAACCCAGTTCAACTGTGCATATTCTTCTTGGCTAAAGTGGAATTGTACCAATTCACTTTCATCGAGAGAGTGAATTAGCATTTCTTTCACCTCCTTTTTCACTGAAATCAGTTGAAGGTTGAGAATAAGCTCGCTGAGTCCAAAAGGCAGGACCAGTACAAGAATAAGCAGGTATATATGTGTTTTCTTCAAGGAAGTGGAACAACAAATTAGAACTAGACTACAAGTTTAGCTGATTTCCGAATGAATCTAAAGCAGTTTACAGCAATAAACAGTCAATTGTTTATTCAATTTTCAAGGTGTTTGTATAAGGTGAGATTCTTAGTACTACTTTCGCGAACGATTCAAGGTCAGTCAGATATATTTTATAAATGTGAACTATTTGTGATTATATCTGTTGACATTTGCATCGTTTTAAACCAAACAACACATTAAATAATGAAAACAAGTAAATTATCAATTTTCGCGATTGCCCTTTTTAGTACGTTTATGATTGCCTGCGGTGGCGGTGAAACTGCTGTTGTAGAAGAAGTAGTAGAGCAAGTTGTTTCAGAAGAGATGACATTAAATGTTGATCCTGCTGCTTCTGAAGTAGTATGGAAAGGTAAAATGCTAGGTATCAAAGAACATTTCGGACATGTTGCTTTGACAACTGGAAGTGTTACAGTTCAGGACAACATGGTTAAAGGTGGATCTTTCACTATTGACATGAAGACAATTTCACCTGAAGATGAAAACTTCGATAAGAAGCAGACTCCAACGATGTTGATTGGTCACCTTTCTTCACCTGATTTCTTTGCAGTAGACTCTTTCCCAACAGCTAATTTCGTAATTAACGGTGTTGAAGGAAATAAGGCTATGGGTACATTAACTGTACGTGGAATCACGAATGATGCTACAGTTGAAAACATCTCAGTTACTGAAACAGAAGGAACTGTTACAGTTAAAGGTAACCTTGCTTTTGACAGAAAGAAATACAATGTTTCTTGGTCAAACCCAATGAAGGAAGCTGTGCTTTCTGATAACATCGAAATCGATGTGACATTGGTCGCTAAGAAGTAATCGAATTTAAATTCAAGAAAAAGGCGGCATTTGTCGCCTTTTTTTTGTGCTATACTTTTTGCTGCCTATTTGAGATTTTCTCTGCGGCAATCTTCATTAAAACGAATAGGACCGTTGGAAGGATAATCCAATACAATTCACTTTTAATAACCCGCACTCCCCATTCAGAGAAAAACTTACCTACCCCAATTGGTGAAACTTGAATCACCCTCCAAGGCAAGAAATAACGTGTTTCATCAAATGGAGAGAAGAAGGCAATTCCTGTTCCTCCTGTAGTCATTGCGTCAAGGAGTCCATGTGTGGCTCCACAAATAAATAGGTAGGCTGCAATCAATATCTTTTTTGGATCTGTTTTGTACCAACTAAAAACGATGAGTAGGGCCAGCAGCATATTGAAGAAAAAGCTGTGGAAGAATCCGCGATGGCCGAACATGCTCTCGTAGGGAATGCCGAATGTAAAGCTCAAGACGTCGGCATCTGGAATGCAGGCACAGAAAACACCGAAGAAAATCAATTTCCAATTTCTAACATTCTTGGGAAGAGCTCGTCCAATGCCAGAAGCTACAATTGCATGCGAAAAAATAGAAGCCATATCGAATGGAATTAGGTGGGATAAATGAGCTCAATGCATCCAAAGATATCGAGCTCGATTCACACTTTGTAATTATCACAATGCAATAGTTCAAAGATTATTTCATTAATCAAGAACAGAAGGGAATGATTTTTGAAACTTGTAGATAGAATTCCGTGAGGGAATTGAACGATATGAAGACCCATTACTATGAATAAATATCTATTGCTGGCGCTGATTTCTCTCATCTTCAATGCTGGAGTTACTGCCCAATCAAACAGCTTTACACCAGGCGACCCGGATAAATTCATCAAGGAATTGAGTGATTTTATGCAGGCTTCCAAGAAGAAAGAAGGGAAGGACTTGGTAGAAAAGGAATTGGCGCCTGTTTATCTCACGGAAGCATATTCACCTCCTCAGCGAGCAAGAGTGGTCGATTTCGCCAATCTCCTCCAATCTGAAAAATTCAAATCATACCCTCATTTTGAATCCTTCATTCATTGCTTAATCAATTTCCCAAAATCTGGACTTTCAGAGCAAGAGTTCTACGACTGGCTTTTGTTTTTGATGAAGATGATTGAAGATCGGAAGACGAAAAAATACCTTGATGAAGTTTTGGCATCCAGTGCGAGTCTCTTTTTTGACAACACCATTGTCAATCTTCCTGCTGCCAAGTGGCAATCGAGCAATCGCAATTGGAAATTCGAATGGGATAGCCTGCCATCAATAAAATTCGAGAATCTCGATTTGAAATGTTATGCCAAGGGAGACAGCAGCACCTTGTTCGCGACCAAAGGAGTTTACTTTCCTACTCTAGAGAGATGGGTGGGTGAAGGAGGTCGAGTGACATGGCAAAGAGCTGGTTTTGATCCCCAGCAAACCTATGCTGAACTGCCCAACTATGAAATCAGGATGAAGGGAAGCACCTATGTCGTTGATTCAGTGGTGTTTTACAATGAATTCTTTGAAGCCCCTTTGATCGGTCAGCTCACTGAAAAAGTACAAGCCGATAAGTCTGAAGAAACCGCTTCTTACCCCAGATTCGAATCTTACAACAAGCGACTTCAAATCAAGAGCATATTCGATGGGGTTGATTACGACGGTGGATTCACCATGGCGGGAAATAAATTGGCCGGTTCCGGTACCAATGAAGAGCCTGCTGTCTTGACTTTCTACTACGAAGGCTCTCCTTTCTTAATCAGTAGGAGCCTTGAATTCGCCATCCGCCCAGATAGAATTAGCTCTGGACATGCGGATGTTGTATTCTACCTGGAGAAAGACAGTGTTTCTCATCCCGATATTGAATTGAAATTCGACAAGGAGAAGCGTAGATTGACCTTGATTCGTTCGGAAGAGGGCGTTTCTAAAAGTCCATACTACAACTCTTTTCACAATGTTGACATGTACTTTGGGGCATTGTACTGGAACATCGATGATCCATTGATTGAAATGGGATCGATTAAAGGTAGCTCAGAACAGAACGCTGGTTTTGAGTCTAAGGATTATTACAAGATGCAGCGCTACGATGCCATGATCGGGTTCTTCGACAGACATCCCTTGGTTAAGATCCGAGATTTCTCGCGGGAATGGGGATCAGAAACTTTTACCTCTGAAGATCTGGCGATGTATTTCAGACTCTCGGAAGAACAAATCCACTTGATGTTAATCGATCTAAACAACAAGGGCTTTTTAAGCTATGATATAGACGATAGAATGTGTACGCTAAAACCCAAACTGCAGAACTACATTAGTGCTTCTGCTGGGCGGATAGATTACGATGTTCTTCAGTTCAATTCGACGGCAGGAGACGGCCGTAACGGTCAGCTTAACTTACTCAATAACAATCTACTACTAAAAGGAATTCAAAGTGTTACTGTAAGTGATTCTCAGAAGGTAACACTGCTGCCTTCGAACGGAGAAGTCATACTTCAGAAGGATAGAAACTTCCGTTGCGGAGGAAGAGTGTATGCCGGTAATCTAGAGTTTATGGGCAAGGAGTATTTCTTCAATTATGAAGATTTCAAGGTCGATTTGTTGCAGGTTGATTCCTGTAGAATCTATGTGGATGATGAGAACGACACCCCAGATCAGTACGGAAATCGACGGAAGATTCGCGTGAAGAACGTGATTGAAAACATATCGGGAACCTTGAAGATTGATGCACCTACGAATAAGTCTGGTGTGCAGTCAGAATCCTATCCCCAATACCCCATATTCATTAGCGACAAGCCATCATTCGTCTTTTACGACCAATTCCAGATACAGAAAGGAGTGTATAAGCGGGACGACTTCTACTATACGATTGAGCCGTTTACTATTGATAGCTTGGACAACTTCGCAACCGAAGATCTTAAGTTGGAAGGGACACTCAAATCGGCAGGAATCTTCCCCGATATCACAGAACCCTTGGTGGTGATGGAAGATTTCTCTCTGGGATTCATTAAAGATGCCTCTGGCGGATTGCCAATGTACGGCGGCAAGGCCAAGTTCAACAACCAGATCACCTTGAATTACAATGGTTTACAAGGGAATGGAGATCTGAATTATCTCACTTCAACATCTCAATCGGAACAGTTTATTTTCTTCCCGGACAGTACAAAGGGCAAGACGACATCATTCGTAAACGCTGAGCAAGTTGGTAAGCTTGAGGTGCCCAAGGCCGTGTCTACCGAAGTAGACATAGCATACTATCCAAAGAAAGATTTGCTTGAAGCGAGTAGTAAATCTGAAAACATACACTTCTTTAATGCAGAGGCTGACCTTGACGGGACCTTGTTCCTGAGACCAACGGGAATGACAGGTGACGGATTGATGACATTTGAAGGCGCTGAATTGGAGTCTGACCTATTCAATTACAAACGCCGAAAAATATTAGCTGACACCTCCGATTTCAGGTTAGCAAGGTTAACTGGCGATGGATTGGCTTTCAAGACGAATAATGTGAATGCCGATGTAGATTTCGACAAACGCGAAGGATTGTTCAAATCGAACGACCTTGAGACCAAGCTTGAGTTCCCAGAAAACCAGTACATCTGTTTTATGGATCAATTCAAGTGGTTTATGGATAAGAGTGAAATGGAAATGTCTTCTCAGCGCAAGGCGACTGAAGATTTCGTGATCGATACCAATGAAGATCAAGCCAGATCGAACTTCTTCTCTGTTAACGAGTTTCAAGATTCGCTCAACTTCCTTGCTCCAAAGGCCGTGTACGATATTCGACGCAGTATAATCACAGCAAACAAGATTAAGTACATAGCAGTAGCCGATTCAAAAATCACACCTGATAGCGGTATGGTTGTGATTCAGAAGCGAGCTAAGATGGAAACACTTAAGAATGCGACCGTCCTATCTAACTACGTAACTCAGTATCACAGAATCTTCAATGCCACCCTAGATATCAACGGCAGGCTCGATTATAAAGGCGATGGGGACTATGCCTATGTAGATGAAAACAAGAAAGAACAGATCATCCACATCAACAAGCTCGTAGTAGATACCACCCTTCAATCTGTGGGATATGGAGCTATTAAAGAAGAAGATCAATTCTTCCTCAGTCCATTTTTTGAGTTTTACGGAGATTTTAAACTCAATGCCAACAATAAGAATCTAACCTTCGATGGAGGGGCGCGCATCATGCATACCTGCGATATCCTTGAGCGAAATTGGCTGAAGTTTGAGGCTGCAATAGACCCGGAGGCTATTTACATCCCCGTGGATACTGGCATGACAGACACTCGGGCATCTCAATTGGGAGCTGGAGTTATGCTGACCAGCGATTCACCGTTCAAATTATACTCCAGTTTCTTGTCTGCAAAAGTGGATAGGAAGGATGCTCCAATCTTAGAATCTTTGGGTTATCTCCATTACGATAAGAACACGAGGTCATACTTAATCGGTGAGAAAGACAAGATCAAGAACCCGACTTTACCGGGACAATTGTTGGTGCTGAACACGGAGAACTGTGAGATCAGCGGAAATGGCAGAGCAGATTTTCATGCGGATTTAGGCTTGATGAAAATGAATTCTGTGGGCAACATCAAGAATTTCGGACTCATCAATGAAATGGAGCTGAAAGGAGTGAGCACCTTAGATTTCTTGTTGGATGACAATGCCTGGAAGCGGATGGCAGAGCAGATCTTGGAATGGCCTGAATTGAGTGGGGTAGATGTCACCAAAACCAAGTATGAGCAGTCTATTGTAGAACTCATCGGACTTGAAAAATCAGATAAGCTTATTTCGGAGCTCAATTTGAATGGGCAATTGAAGAAGATTCCTGACGAATTGCAGCAGGCACTCTATTTCGCCGATGCCACCTTCACGTGGAATGAAACAGATCAGTCTTTCCAAAGCAATGGTCCATTGGGAATAGCACACATTGGAAAGCGTCAGATTTTCCGTTACGTAAAGGGCAAGATTGAGATTGAAAGGCGTAGAAGCTTCGACGTGATTCGCGTTTACTTGGAATTGAACCCAGCAAACTGGTATTTCTTTGAGTACAAGAATGAGATTATGACAGTGGTTTCTTCAGACAAGGAGTTTGTAAATATTCTCACAGAGGTGAAGGAAGACAAGAGGAAGCTCAAAGAAAACGGGAAGAATTACAGCTACATCATTTCAAATACACCAAAGAAAAAGAGCGATTTTATTTCTCGGTTCAGGGAGTTTGATTGATATTGCGCAAGGAATCCAACAAATCAAGATTCTATTTGTTTTCAGCTAGTGATTCAGATTAAAGCAGATAAAGACCGCATCAATTTATTAGTCAATTCCGTTAAGGGAGGAAGGGAAGATGCGTTTGCTGAGATTTACGATTTGTTTTCACCCGCTTTGTTCGGTCTAATCAGAACAATTGTAAGGTCTGAAGATGACGCTTCGGATTTACTTCAAGATGCGTTCGTAAAGATTTGGAAGAACATTGATTCTTTTAATGTTGAGAAAGGAACATTGTTCACTTGGATGTTGAATATTTCAAGGAATACAGCCATTGATTTTCTAAGGAAAACTAAAAAAGAATCCAATTCAGAAATCCAAAACTTGTCTAATGACGTAGGTATGAGGTCTGACTTGGTTACAAATCCTGAGACAATAGGAATGAAATCAATGTTATTAAAGCTGCCAGAAGAGCAGCGAATATTGATTGATTACGTCTATTTTCGAGGATACACTCAGTCTGAAATTGCTGAAGAGTTAGATATGCCAATTGGCACAGTAAAAACGAGAATCAGAGCTGCGATGGGCGAGTTGCGTAAGTGGTTCAATTTAATTTTATTTTGGATATAAAAGAATACATAGCATCAGGCATAATTGAAAGTTATGTTCTCGGTTCTCTGAGCAATCAGGAGACTCGTGAGGTTGAATGTATGTCTCATATTTATCCTGAGATTAAAGAACACCTTGTCCAACTTCAAAGTAATATTGAAGAATGGGCAAGTGCGAATGCAGTAATTCCCCCATCCGATATAAAGTCAAAGGTTCTTGCTAAGATTAAAAGTGTGCAGCAGGAGAGTGATGTAAAGTCTGAAACTAAAATTGTTTCTATCAATAGGTCCAATGATTTCTTCAAATACGCAGCTGCTGCCTCTGTGTTTTTATTATTGGGGACAGCCTATTTGTGGTATAATTCATCAAACGAACTTGAATTAACCGCTGAGCAATTGATTGAGACTGAAGGAAGACTTGACGAGCTGCAAGCTGATAATGCAAGTCTCTTAGCAGAAAACTCAACTTTGGATACTGAAATTAAGACCACCAACAGAAATGCGGAGCTACTAGCGCAAGCTAATACTCAGGTTATAGAACTCAAAGGAACAGACAGTTTTAAAGAATCTCTTGTGCGCGTTTATTGGAATCAAACCGATGGACTGGCATCTTTTGTAATCGACAATCTTCCTGAGCCTCCAACAGCCTTGCAATATCAACTTTGGGCAATTGTAGATGGAACACCTATGAGTTTAGGTGTATTTGATCTGGATAATTCACAATTCGCAAGCAGTATCAGAACTATAAACGAGAAGATCACCAGTTCACAAGCTTTTGCGATTACTCTAGAACAATTGGGAGGAAGTCCAACTCCTAATCTTGAAGCATTAGTTGTTATAGGCGAAGTATAATCTTCAATTTTCATAAACTTTTTAGAGGCTGTATAGCCTCTTTTTTTATTTTATCTAATTTATTTGAACGTCTATAACTCTCACAGACAGCGTGTTATGATTTTATTTTGAAAAAAGTGAGAATCTAAAAATCCGATTGCCTTTTTGCTGCGTATGTATGTCGAATTTTAAAAACCACATATCATGCAAAACAAAATTTTCAAACCAGTATTCTTCCTTGCGCTTCTATTTAGTTCTACTATTTTAGTTCAAGCTCAAAAAGGAAATGTCGTTGTAGGAGGTAGTGAAATGTTCCCTAAGAAAGACATTATCGATAACGCAGTAAATTCTAAGGATCACACGACACTTGTTGCTGCAGTTAAGGCAGCTGACTTGGTAGAAACCTTAAAAAGTAAAGGGCCATTCACAGTATTTGCCCCAGTGAATGACGCCTTCGAAAATCTTCCTGAAGGCACAGTCGCTAGCCTGCTTAAACCTGAAAACAAGGCCAAATTGACAGAGGTCTTAACGTATCACGTAGTTTCTGGAATGCTCGATTTTAATGCTCTATCCAACCTGATTAAAAAAGAAGGAGGAACAGCTACTCTCAAAACAGTGTCGGGAGCTAACTTAAAACTTAAGATGAATGGATCGCAAAACATTCTAATTATCGATCAGAAGGGTAATACTGCGAACATCAGTACTTATGATGTTTACCAATCAAATGGAGTCATTCAAGTCATTGATTCAGTCTTGCTTCCTTGAGCAAGATTGAATCACTAAATAAATATTCATTAAAAAATAAAAGAATCATGAAAACATTATATTCAATAGTAATACTCTTAGCGCTCACATTAAATGTTGATGCCGCTCATCTAAGTGAAAAATTAATATTCTCAGCGAGGGCAAACGGAGCTCAAGAAGTTCCAGAAGTTGCAACAAACGCAATAGGAGTAGCGTCTTTTGTGCTAAATGGAACTAGAGACTCATTGTGTATTCAAGTGAATTTAGCCGGCCTTTCTGGTCAAGTTACAGGTATTCATCTTCACAACGCTCCTGCTGGAATGAATGGAGATGTTGTGATGAACTTGACTCCATTTATCATGGGGAATAATCTTCAAACAATTGTTTCACCGATAGATTCTGACCTATTGTCGATGATGATAAATCAGGAAATATATCTCAATGTTCATACGGCGTTAAATCCAAGTGGTGAAATACGTGGTCAGGTAAAACTAGAAACTGATTTTGCCTATCGAGCTAAACTCGATGCCATGCAAGAGACTGCAATGGTTATGAGTGATGCAACAGGTTTGGGTCTATTTAATTTATCATTGGATAAACAAGAACTTGAAATATCGGTTGCAGTAGAAGGCCTGAGTGGCCCGATAACTGGTGCACATTTACATATGGCAGCAGCTGGTATGGATGGAGATGTTGTAGTCAATTTAACGGATTTGATTGATGGAAACTTGATCAGAGGCTCAGTAAATATGGGATTAACCGACGAATTGATTAGTGCAATGAACGGTGAAATGATCTACATAAATATTCACACTGCGGAAAATCCGGGGGGAGAAATACGAGGACAACTTATGCTGAAACAAGGCATTAACCTTGATAGCTATTTGTCAAATGATCAGCAAGTAATCATGACAACAGGGAACTCATCTTACGGAGTTGGATATGTATCAATCAATTCTACATTCGATGAAATAGAATATGCTGTTCAAACTACTGGTTTAGAGGAAGAGCTTGCTGCAGCTCATATTCACTTGGGTGAGCCCGGAGAAGCTGGTGACGTATTGACTGGCTTTATGGTAGATGGCAGTGCTTATGTTGAGGGCTTAATTACCGGAGATTCAGTCACTGAAGAGTTGATTCTGGCGCTGTTGACAGGAGATAGCTATTTCAATTTTCATACTGCAACAAATCCATCTGGAGAAGTTAGAGGCCAAATTTATAGACTGGCTAGAGAGGGCTACACCCTGAATTTATCAGGAGATCAAGAAGTTCCAGCAATCAGTGTTGCAGGCTCAGGCGGAGGAGTTATTACTATGGATAGAGGTCAAAGCAACGTTCACTATATGTTTGTAATGAGTGAGTTAAGTGGTCCAGCACAGGCAGCTCATTTTCACAACGCAATGGCCGGTTCCAATGGAGATGTAGTCTATAACCTCAGTGATATGCTCATGGGAATAGAAAACTATGACGGGGAATTTGGCTATTGGAATGCTTCTTCTTCACCAGCATTTAACATGGAAAATGCTCTTCAATTTAGAAATGAAGCCATCTATCTAAATATTCATACAGCAGAAAACATGTCTGGAGAATTAAGAGGACAGGTTATTCGTGGAGGGCAGTGTCAGGAAACATCGACTGGAATCAATGATTTTGATAAGGCGGATAGATTTAAGGCCTATCCAAATCCAACATCCAATAATACAACCATTGACCTAACTGGTTTAGCTGGCAGCACAAATGTTGAGTTGACTCTGAGAGATAGTTACGGCAGGGTAGTTCGTTCAATAACTACTCGACCAATAAAATACCGTTTGGATTTAAGTGGGGAGTCAGCGGGTCTGTATCTTATCGAAATTCGGGCGAATGGATACAACAGTATCAGCAAGTTAATCAAGGAGTGAGTTTTGCAGGTTACACCTTGCTGAGAATGCCCGTTTGACGAAAGGCGGACTGTATTTTACAGTCCGCTTTTTTCTTTTATATTGAAGCTCGAACTTGATCCCATTTTATGACTAAGAACTCTCATTTTCCCCATCTATTCCAGCCTCTAGACTTGGGCTTTGTCCAGCTTAAAAACCGTGTGATCATGGGGTCGATGCACACAGGATTAGAAGAGTCAGATAATGGCTTTGAAAAGATGGCCGTTTTTTATGCTGAGCGCGCTAAACACGAAGTTGGCCTTATAGTTACTGGAGGGGTGGCTCCCAATCGCGAAGGTTGGCTGACTCCATTCGGAATCAAATTAACGAATCGTAGAGAAGTCAAACACCATCAGTTGATTACCAAAGCTGTGCATGATGAAGATGGTAAAATATGCCTGCAGATTCTTCATGCTGGAAGATATGCCTATCATCCATTTAATGTCGCTCCTAGCAGTATCAAAGCTCCAATATCGAAGTTCAAGCCGAGAGCCTTGAACAATTATGGAATCCGAAGAACAATAAAGAGTTTCGTCAATTGTGCAAAACTCGCCAAAGAGGGAGGCTATGACGGTGTTGAAGTCATGGGTTCTGAAGGATACTTGATCAATCAATTCATTGCTCCGCGGACAAACAAGCGCAGTGATGAATGGGGAGGGAGCTTTGAGAATAGAGTAAAGTTCCCTTTGGAGATAGTCAATGGAATCAGAAAGGAATGTGGAGATGAGTTCATCATTATTTTCCGATTATCGATGCTTGATTTGGTTGAGGAGGGGAGTACATGGGAAGAAGTTGTCCTACTTGCGAAAGCTTTAGAGAAAGCCGGAGTGAATTTAATCAATACTGGAATCGGCTGGCACGAAGCTAGAGTGCCGACCATCGCAACAAGTGTTCCGAGAGGAGCTTACACCTGGATTAGTGAGCGATTGAAAAAGGAAATCTCAGTCCCAATCATTACTACCAACCGAATCAACATGCCTCAAGTAGCCGAGGACATTTTGTCGTCTGGACAGGCTGACATGATTTCTATGGCAAGACCTTTTCTAGCAGATCCTGAAATTCTCAGCAAGTCCAGCCAAGGAAGAGCAAATGAGATTAACACCTGTATAGCCTGCAATCAGGCTTGCTTAGATCATATTTTCAAACAGAAAACAGCAACATGCTTGGTTAATCCAAGGGCTTGTCGTGAGACCGAGTTTTCTGAGGAGAAACACCCAACTTCAAAATCTGTATTAGTTATTGGTGCTGGTCCTGCTGGATTGAGCTGTGCTATAGAAGCAGCCAAGAATGGACATCGTGTCACTTTGGTAGAAGCAAGTGATGCCATTGGAGGACAATTCAAACTCGCACAAGAGATTCCAGGAAAGGAGGAGTTTAGAGAGACATTAAGGTACTTCAATACCATGTTGCTCAAGTACAATGTCAATGTACAGCTATCTACCCGAGCAACTCTAGAGCTTATAAAAGCAGGGAAATACGATGAAATTGTGCTTTCAACCGGTGTGAAAGGCAGAAAAACAGGAATTCAAGGTGAAGAACTTCCGATTGCAGTGGCTTATGAACGCTTACTCAGCGGACAAGTAAAGCCTGGAACCAAAGTCGGAATTATTGGTGCTGGGGGAATTGGTTTTGATGTTGCGACTTATTTAAGTGCTACTCCAAAAGAACATGACGTCAATGGATTTCTTCAATCATGGGGTGTTGATGTCGATTACAAGCAACGCGGAGCCTTGAATCCATCACCAGAAATGCAGTCCTCAGAGCGAGAAGTTTATATGTTTCAACGCAAAGAAGGCAAGCTGGGAAGCAGGTTGGGAAAGACTACCGGTTGGATTCATCGCTCTTATCTCAAACTGAAAAAAGTCAACATGATTTCTGGAGTCCAGTACGAAAGTATTGCAGAAAATGGGCTTCACTATTCAATCAATGGGAAGTCAGAATTCTTAGAATTGGACCAAATCGTCATCTGCGCTGGTCAAAAATCAGTGATAGAACTTGTGTCAGAACTAGAATCGAATTCTATCGATCACCGCATCATTGGAGGTGCAAAGTTTGCGGGAGAGCTAGATGCCCAGCGTGCAATTCGGGAGGGAATTGAGTTGGCATATAGCTTCTAGTAGAGCTTAATTTATCGCATCTGAAATTAAAGTCTTGTACTATTTGAAACTTCTGCGTACTTTGAAGTACTTAACCAGATAGAACACATGCGACCAAATTACTTAATGGCAATCCTTGCTTTAGGGTTGTCTTTTGCGGCTACGGCCCAAGATTACTGCGGACTTATATACGTCACGCCCGGCGGTTCAGGAAATACAGGAAGTATTGACAATCCAACTTCTCTGCTTGAAGCCTTTCAAATTCACAACAACAATCCTACTCGTAATGAGGTATTGATTCAATCCGGATCATACACTATCAATCAGCGAATTAATATTCCTTCGAACATCAGTTTAGATGGTGGATATATCACAGGGCCTGATTCATGGGTAAAGAACAGCGCTGCACAGACGTCTATAGCGATCAATCCAGCAGTAGAATTCGATCAAGGAACGGCTTTTCACATTGGTTTGTCCTTGATAAATGTTCAAAATGTACTTATCCAAGATATTGTTTTTAACGTGTTATTGGCTGGTTCATCATCTCTTTCAGGAAAGAACGGAGCATCGATTTATGGAGCCTATGTTTCTGGCTCTCAGAACTATATTTTTAGAAGATGCGCCATTTTTACCGGCGGAGCTGCTTCTGGAGTGCATGGTGACTCTGGAATTAATGGCGGAAATGCTGGCAACGGCGGTGCGGGCGAAGGAGGATGTAGCGGTTGTAGCTCATTCGGATCTGGAGGAAATGGAGGCTTTGGCGCCAATGGCGGCGGATCAGGAGGAAATGGTGCTTATGGTGATAACAACGGGCAGCCTGGATTTGGTGGTGCTGGATCATCACCAGGTAATGGAGGATCAGGTGGGGGTGGAGATGGTTCTACTTGTGCCTTTGGCTGTGGCAACGGAGGCTCGGGTTCAACCGGATCGCCAGGTGCTAACGGTGGAAATGGAAGTGATGGAACTGATGTTTCAGTCGGAAGTATATTTAACGGATATTATTTCCCTGGTGAAGGAGGAAACGGTAATAGTGGAGTTGCTGGATCTGGCGGCGGTGGTGCCGGCGGCGGGGGCGGTTCAGATTGTTGCCTTGATGACAAGGGCGGCGGCGGCGGCGGCGGTGGTGGGGGAGCTTTCCCCGGTACAGCTGGACTTGGAGGTGGTGGTGGAGGTAGCTCTATCGCAATATTCGTTTGGAACAACGGAGCCGGCTCCTTGTTGGAAGATTTAGCTTTAAATCCTGGCTCGGCTGGTAACTCTGGTTTCGGTGGCGCTGGTGGTGAAGGAGGAATAGGAGGGAATGGAGGTAATCCAGGACCTGGTGCTGATAATGCCGGCCCAGGTGGTGCTGGAGGACAAGGCGGAAATGGTGGTGATGGAGGTAACGGTGGCGATGGAGCTACTGGTCAATCTTTACAACTCTATCAAAATGGAAATACTGTAAATGTTGTTGATACACCTTGGCCATACTTGAATGCTGCCTCTGCAACTGCGAACAAAGGATGTGCAAATTCTGAAATCACAATGACGAAGCAGGCTGGTGTTTGGGACCTCAATGCGATGGGAGCTAGTTTGGTCAATGATTTGGGCCCAGGACAATCATCATATTCCTCGTCTGATAATACAGTCGTAGTTTATTTTGATTCTCCAGCCGTTATAGACTTAACAACTTCAGGATTGAATCTTATTAATTTTCTTGAAATCGAAGATTTACGGACACTCCCAGTAATTGGCGGGATTCCTGATACCTTATGTGCTGGTGAGCAAATTGACTTGTCGACTATAAGTGTAGGCACTGACTACCGATGGACCGTTTTTGATGAAAATTACCAAGCCTTACAAAGTTATTCTTCACAAGATCCTCCTGCTTTTACTCCAAGCCTTGAGCAATGGTATTATTTTCAACTGTCTGTGAATGAGGAATGCTGCGGATGGTCCATTCCAGTCTATGATTCATTGTTTACCTCAGGGAGTCTTGAAAGTCTAAACTTAATGACCTTATGCGAAGGTGACAGTGCTTTTTTAGCTGGCACATGGCAGGTAACAAGTGGAATCTATGAAGATCTTGAGCAATCTCAGGCGGGTTGCGATAGCCTAATTACAACAGCTTTATTCTTCGAAGCATGCGGAAATGGGGGATGTACCTATGAAGACGCTACAAATTATGATCCATTGGCATCAGAAGATGATGGAACTTGTTTGTTCCAAGGTGGTGAGTTTTACTGCGGAGGAGGAACTTTGTGGGATCCAATCGAACAAGAATGCTTGCCTTACTGCCGTGCTGACTTTAATTCCGACGGAATAGTCAATACTGGAGACTTACTCTATCTGCTAGCGGTGTTTGGAACACCTTGTGAATTCCTTGAATAGAATTTAAATCCCTCATAATATTGAAAGACCCGGCCCATTCAGTTGGGTCTTTTAGCTCTGTTTAGCTTTAGATATAAGCTCGGAAACAATCTTCTGAGTGTGTGCTGCGTATTTTTCAATTGGGAGATCCCTGAATTTACTTTCTGAGATTACCTCTCCAATTTGGACTGTGATTGTACCAGGTCGAATCCTCCAGTCGTTTGGCTTTACTGCTTCGTAAGCTCCCTCTATTCCCATAGGAATGATGTCGATTCCACATTCTCTAGAAAGAATAAAGCTTCCTCGTTTGAACAGTCTTAACTCTCCAGTAGTTGTCCGCGTTCCTTCAGGGAAACTGATAACATTTCTGCCGTTTCTAATTAGTTTTCCTGCTTCCAAGAGACTTTGTTTTGCACGGTCAGAATTGCCACGGTCAATGAAAATCATTCCTATGTATCCAATAAACCAGCCCATTACCGGAACCTTTGCCATTTCTTTTTTTGCTAGAAAAAATAAGGGTAGAGGAGAAGCTATGAAGACCGACGGTATGTCAATGAATGACTCGTGGTTGGCAACAAAAATGTAGTTCTTGTTTCGATCAATATTTTCCCTTCCACGAACAATCAATTTGACTCCACAGGCCCAAAGAATTACTTTACTCCATATTTGACTGTCAGCGTACAATGTCTTAGGTCTGTCACGAGTGATGAGAACCATCAAAACGCCCAGAATAGTGCAGAAAACAGTTATTATTACAACGATCAATATTCGAATTGCACTTGAGATTCTCCACATAACTTTACTCTATAATTCTCTAGCTCAAAGTTACTTTATTACGAAAATAGCTTTGGCCCTCTAGCCCAGATTTGAAAGTTAAACTCCTAGTAAACGAGTATCTTCTTCGACAATCTAGAATCCTCTTTTGCAATACTTAAAGTGTAGATTCCCGCATCCAGTGACCGAACATCAAGTTGGTACTGAGTATTAATGCTTCTTCCGGCAGAAACGAGCTGTCCTTGTGAATTGTATAACTCAAAGTTGAAGTCAGAACGCTGACTCACAATATTAATAATGTCAGTACTTGGATTTGGGAAAATTGATAAATTTTCATCGGAAAACGCCAATTCATCTACATCTACAATGCCTGATTCGCAAAGGAAAACACTTGAGTCATCGTTAGAATCGTTACCCAATTGTCCATTGAAATTACTACCTGATGCGCAAATTGTTTCTGAATTCTCCTTCAACCCAAGAGCGAAAACTCCAATTACAGATTGACCGATTAAAGCTCCTTCAGCGGCAACAATAGATGCCCAATCCGTGTCAGTTTCAATTTGAATAGGAGTTGTTTGATCAATTAGGTTGTTATTGCCCAATTGTCCTGAGCCATTATATCCCCAACCATAAAGTTTCCCGTCTGTTTGAATTCCAAAGGCGAATGACCCACCCGCTGAAATGGAGGACCAGAATGTCGAATTTCCAATTTGAGTCGGGGAATTCAAAGCGATGGTATTGGCTTGTCCCAATTGGTGATTGCCATTAAATCCCCAAGACCAAATCGTTCCAGCAGCCTTTCTGCCTATTGAAAATTCAAACCCTGCTGAAATTTCTTCCCATGTATTGTCAGTGCCGATTTGCTCAAATTCAGATATGTTTTCGTTTGTGCTTACTCCCAATTGACCGGAGAAATTATAACCGCTTCCCCAAAGTGTGCCGTTTGTCTTTATAGCTTGCGTGTGAAGTCCACCACTTGAAACTTCAGCCCAATCGGTAGCAATTCCAATCTGGGTAGGCACTAGCAGGTCTGTTTCATCACCCGAGCCAAGTTGTCCGTAGAAATTATATCCAAACCCCCAAAGTCCACCGTCACTGTCGATAGCCATGCTATGCGCTTGGCCACAATCTACTTTTACCCATTCATGCGAATCAGATACAAAAACAGGACTCCACTGGTCGTCAGTCGAATTATTCCCGAGCTGTCCTCCACCGTTAAATCCCCAACTCCAAAGACTACCGTCAGTTTTAATGGCAACAACATGAAAAGCTCCGCATGAAAAATCCATCCAATCCGTATCACTTTCTATTTGAATTGGAATAATTTGTTGATCAAGATCACCATGTCCCAGTTGTCCGTTGCCATTGAATCCCCATGACCACAAAGTCCCATCAGACCTCAAAGCAACTGCGAATTCTGAGCCACAATCGACTTTGTCCCAAGTTTGAGCTTGAACAATTCCAGCAAATACAAAAATGAAAAAGAAGAGTAAAGTAGATTTAAATGTCATAACGTTTAGTTTAAGTAGAGACTAAGCTACGAAATTGAGAATTCGAATTGAAGAGAATTAATTCTTGTTCTGAAAAAATGTTTTACAGTGGACTAAAAGACTGATTTCTAGCAAGAAAAGTCCGAATGAGCAATAGAAATAAGCTCGGTCATTACTTTTTTTTCACGGAAATGTAGTCATGGTTTGAGTCAGGAGGCCTCATTTTTAAGGGTATTACTCACCCTTCCCCGCATTGAATTTCGGGAATCTGGAATGAATAGTCGTTGAATAAACATCTATGTATTACTCGACATTGCTGTGACCGAGCTTTGCTGAGTTCTAGAACTATGATTTGGTCATTTGTACCTACAATTTGAAACCGATAAAGAAAAATTTTGGTTTAGTCATTCTTAATTTTAGACGCATACAGATGTATAAAACACGACTATCAATTTTGGGTTTTGTAGTTTCACCTTGGGGAGGGGTGGGTTTTACCCCAGTGATTTTCGAACCATCGTTGATATCCGAACCATCATTAATATCCGAACCATCATTAATATCCGAACCATCGTTAATATCCGAACCACCATTGATATCCGAACCATCGTTAATATCAGAACCATTGTTAATTTCCGAATCCTACAGGGTGCTTGTCTCTCTTAAAGTTATAGAAGGAATACTATTTTCGACTAGAGCGGCCTAATGTTTTTACTTCTAGAATTCTTGATTACGCTTTGCTCAAGATGGCTATTCTCTTTCGAAAGTAGAGATACTGTCCGAAGTCTTAGCAGACGCCAGCTGCTGGCTTTTCTCATTGCTTTTAGGTAAATATCCCTTTGATAAACCTTTTAAGTCTGTTTTGATTTATTGTTTCAACTGGCTTCAGTGTCATGTAGACTTCATCAATTCTCCCGAATACTTCTAAGTACTTTTCTGGCCAATCTGCTCCCAAATAATTTCTATTCAATTCGTCAAAATCACTCCAATTGCCCCCATTAAAAAGGCATTGAATTCCATCAATACTCATACAAAAGCACGGTTTTGTATTCTAGTAAACCGTTTCTCATTCCTTTACCACTCAGTCCAATTAATCGATTGCCACTTTGAACAACTTCGTAAATCTCCTCAGAACTTTCTGATTTCAAGAGATACATTCCCAAGCCTGTAGAAATTCCTTCTTTACAGTTTATCGTTTTTTTCTTGCCAGCAGACGTTTTCACAAGCACTTCTTTCGAAGAAGCTTTAGATAAAACTACTATCTCTTTATTGGCATTTTGATAAATCCCGATTTGCTCACTGCCACTTTTTTCATGTGAAAATGTGATCTCTTGATCAGCTTTTGCGATTTTTATATCTCCTTTAAGTGGAAGGCTGTAAATGGCATATCCTTCCTTGGTCTTAAAGCTGCCTGACTTAAGCTCATTCTGGTAAAACAGACAGACGCGGATGCTATCTGTTAATGAATAAGCATGAGCAAAATAGCCCAAAGTAGGCGATGTCGATTCCCCTTTAACGACTTCGTGGTATTCATCACGATATTCATTTGATTTCTTCGTTAAGTCTTTGTTGTTCTGCTTATCTCTGAGATTCAGGGGAGTATCTTTGTAAACATCAATGGTGTATTTACTGATGGCAATTCGTGACTCAGATTTCATGGCTTTCGTCAAATCACCAATTTCAAAAGACCTAGAATCAACCACAAGTTCTTTGCCCTCAAGCCGAAGCTGGTAAATTGAAAATGTATTTTCACCCAGAACAAATTCTGCTTTTGATGTCAAGTTTTTCTTGACCAATTCCCAAGGTTCGAAAAAAGTCTCTTGAGTGTACTGAACATTAAAATCTTCGTCAATCTTAACGATGTGGTAGACTCGAGGGGTCAACTCATCGTATTTTTTTACATCAGAAAACACTCCGATTATTCCGTTCTTGTATGCTCCTAAGTAGGCGGTATTCAATTGGTTGAGTTTTTCACTCTCAGCGATTCTAGCCAAATCACCAGTGTATTCGATAGATTTTGTCTCAACATTTCCAGTTTGGCTTACTTGAAAGATTCGCAGAAATTCAGTCTTAGAAGTCTTTTCGGCTATAGCTGTCTTGTCAAAAGCTAGATTAACCACATAAGCGTACTTCGAGCTTTTCTCGCAAACACTAGCTACTTTGAAGTTAAATGGCTCAACAGAAACATTCCATGATTCACTTCCATTCTTTTTAAGAAACCGCAATATTCGATTCTTGCCTGAGGCTCCGCTTAATGATTCTCGCTCTACACTCAAATAACCATCGCCCCAAGCAGATATACTTGTGAAACTGGACTCTTTTGCTTCAATCTCAATTTGAGAAAACAACACTTTACTGAGAAGTGGAGAGATAATCAATAGAACTATGAGGAATACACGAAGCATGACTACTGTTTTAAGATTTGGGGTTCAATGTAATCATTAAACCTATTAACGAATAGCTTATTCCAAATTTAAAATCAGATCCAATATATTTGTCATGGCGCACTTTTTTGAAGGTTCATTTTGTAACTTAATCCAACATCTTAATCTTTCCTTAATACAGCCTTCAATAAATTTCAAGAAATTCGTTCCTTTTTACCGAATTAGATTAAGTAAGAGCAGCGATGGATCCTTCAGCACAAAAAGCACCGATTTCAGTCGAAAAACCCTCTTTCAAAGAGGCCTTTTGGTTTTGGCTAAAACTGGGGTTCATTAGCTTTGGAGGACCAGCTGGGCAAATCGCTATCATGCATGAGTTTCTGGTCGATAAGAAGAAATGGATTTCTGACAGTAGATTTTTACATGCCCTAAATTATACCATGATTCTTCCTGGCCCTGAAGCGCAGCAGCTTGCAACATATACAGGATGGTTAATTCACGGCACCAAAGGCGGATTAGTAGCCGGACTGTTTTTCATCTTACCGTCCATGTTGATTTTACTTGTCCTTTCATCGCTGTATGTCACCTTCGGAAATATTCCCTGGGTTTACGCTCTCTTCAACGGCTTGAAACCTGCCGTGATAGCCATAGTAATACTGGCCCTTTTTAAAATTGGACGAAAATCGTTGTTGTCCATATTTCATTTCGCTATCGCAATTCTCGCATTCATCTCCATTTTCTTTTTAGATATTCCATTTCCAACAATTATTTTGGGATCATTAATACTTGCATTTGCTGTTAGGAAGATCTGGCCGAAACTATTGCGACAATCAAATTCAACTGCTGCAGACCAGGCTTCAAATGAAGCTGAATATTATATTAATGACACTCAAGTTTCAACACGCTCTGGCTTCAATTTCAGTAGGGTATTGAAACAAGTCCTCATTGCCATAGCCATCGCACTGATTCCATTGGCTCTCCTGTACGTATTCAGCAGCGAATTTTCGTTTTGGGAGGAGCTTATTGCATTCTTCACCAAAGCGGCATTTGTAACTTTTGGAGGTGCCTATGCCGTGCTTCCCTATGTAGCCCAAGTGAGTGTTGAAGAGCTTAACTGGCTGACAGAACTTCAAATGATAGATGGATTAGCCTTAGGAGAAACTACACCGGGTCCACTTGTGATGGTTTTAGTTTTTGTTGGATATATGGCAGGATTCAACCACTTCGATGCATCAATTCTAATGGGATCGTTGGGACTGATTGTCACAACGATTTATACTTTCATTCCCTGCTTCCTTTTCATCTTCGTCGGCGCGCCTATCATTGAGAAAACTCGCGATAATGATAAAATTAAACAAGCGCTTAGCATTGTTACAGCTGCAGTAGTTGGAGTGATCTTGAATTTAACCATCTACTTGGGGAAAGCAGTCGTTTTCCCTCGAGAATTGGCATTTTCAGCTATCGATTTTATTCAGCTTGGGTGGATAGTTATATCCTTCATTGCACTTTATCGCTTCAAGGTAAATATGATTGTATGGATAGGCATTAGCGCTCTTTTTGGACTTGCAGCTTTTCTGTTCTTGCCAATTTAAGTCCCGTGTTAATTTTGTGAACGTTTCTTCATGAACATTCATTTTCTTTGCCCTCGTGATTCATATTTATGTCATTCTAAATATTTTAGCAGTAGCTCTGCTAGTCCAGTACTTCCTGGATCGAAGGAATAGAAAGCCGCTAACACGAGAAGCAAGGCTGAAACGCCAGCGAATTCTCATTCTTTTAGCAGCAGTGGTCAGCATTCCAATCCTAATCTCTGGAATATTCTTACAAGCACCATGGATTGTATGGAACGAATACTGGAAATTACTGATTACCTTTCTCATATCTGGTTCAATATCAGGTGTTTGGATTGGATACGTTCTCAGCCTAGACATCTTCGATAAAGAACGCTGGTACCACGTCTTGTTCGTGTTCATTGGTGCCTGTTTGAGCACTTTTGCCGTCTTTCCACTCACAGATGTTTATGTCTCATTAAGTGGAAACACCCTAAATGGCAACCCAATTACCGATTTCATTTACTGTGTGCTAGGAATCGGCCTGGTAGAAGAAATTGTCAAAATCATTCCGGTTCTACTCATCATTCGATGGTCCAAAGCGGTAAAAGAACCTTACGATTATTTGCTCTACGCTTCAGTTGCAGCTCTAGGCTTTGCATTCATTGAAAACATCATCTACCTAGATTCATACAATCATAAAGTCACCAATGCCAGAGCGCTTTACGCATCTGTAGCGCACATGAGTTTCTCAAGCATTGTTGCCTATAGCATGATGATTTCAATCTATAGGTGGAAACGTGGACTATTACTAGGATTGATTGTTGGACTAGCCTTAGCGGCATTGGCTCATGGGTTTTATGATTTTTGGTTGATAAATGGATGGGCCACCCAATTCGCAGTATTGAGCACCTTGTTTTTTATAGCGACTGTTCACCTTTGGACTGTCTTAAAAAACAATGCCATGAACTTGAGTCCTTATTTCAGGACTGACATTGAACTTCGAAACGATTGGCTTAAATCATACCTAGCTCTAGGATTGCTGTCTATTGCCATGCTCTCATTTTTTGCCCTTAGCTTGCAATTCGGATTTGAGGCTGCATCAAAGTATATGTGGAATCAATTGTTCGCCTATGGGTATATTATTCTTTATCTCATTTTTGGATTGAGCAATTACGACTTAATCAGAAGCTACCTCGCTCCACTGCAAATTCCATATCGTTTTCTAATCCCAAACTTCAAGAATCGAGCATCGCTGATAGGGAAGCGACTTTCACTTTCTGGGCTTGCTTCCATGAGTTTGAAAGATGAAGAATTGAAAGACTTAGTCGGTAAGGTTTCTGGAACTATTCGAGAAAAAATGATGTTCAGAGGTGATCCAACTTGGTACTTGATGGAATTAGATAGTCCAATTAAGATTGAAGGATTCAACAAAACGCAAATCGCCATAAGTAGTAGAGAAGAAAGTCCAAGCTTAGAGAATGAGCACGGAACCTTGGCTAGAATAATGCTCTTCAAACTCAATGCAAGCAACAGTGAACAGAAGAGAGTTTTTTCAGGTTACCTGAAGGTAATGCCTGAATCGAAGATTGAGTTATAGAGAGATTTAATCGAAGCAATTCGGCTATTTTAACTTTTCTTCGGAACTTACTATTGAATTTATAAGATGACCAGCATCACAAAAGCAGATCTACATTTAATTTCATTTCAGCAGTTGAGGGACAAAACTCTTAACATGGTTTCCCAATTGACGGAGGCTGATGCCAACGCGCAACCAATTATTGATGTTAGTCCACCAAAATGGCACTTGGCACATACCACTTGGTTTTTCGAGCGCTTTATATTGATGGAGTATCTCCCGAATTATTCAGTTTTCAATAATGACTTTCACTTCCTCTTCAATAGCTACTATGAGAGTGAAGGCGAGAGGGTGCCAAGAGATCAACGGGGATTTCAAACTCGACCTGAACTCAAAGATGTAATTGCATTTCGCAATCATGTCGATCGTGGAATGATAGCTTTGTTTCAAGAGACGGAGACGATAAACGAAAGATTGAATTACCTGATTGAACTAGGATTACAGCACGAGCAACAGCATCAAGAGCTACTTTGGACTGATATCAAATATATTCTTGGGAAACAAGCTCTTTCTCCAATTTACGCCTCCGATAATCCCGATAGAAAGCTAGGGATGGAGGGCGATTCACGTTGGATCGAGAAACCTGAAGGCATCTATCACATAGGTTTCGAAGGGGAAGACTTTAGTTTTGACAATGAGTTGGGCAGACATCGTGTTTTCCTTGAGCCATACAGCATCTCTAGCGCTTTAGTGACCAATGCTGAATATCTTGAATTTATTGAGGATGGGGGATACCAGAATTTTCGTTTTTGGTTGAGTGAGGCCTGGGCTTGGTTGAAAGAAACGGGAATTGAATCTCCTGAGTATTGGAAAAAGGAAGGCTCAGAATGGATGCGTTATTCGTTGGATGGATGGCAAAAACCAAATCCAAATGCCCCTGTCTCTCACATCAGTTACTACGAAGCCGATGCTTTTGCTTCATGGAAAGGGCAGAGGCTGGCAACAGAACAGGAATGGGAAGCTGCTAGTGATGATTTTGAGCACGGGAAGTTGTGGGAATGGACAGCAAGTGCTTATCTCCCATACCCTGGATTTACCAAAGAACTGGGAGCAATCGGCGAGTACAACGGTAAATTCATGATCAATCAAATGGTTCTTCGAGGAAGTTCGGTTGCCACGGCTGCGGGGCATTCAAGAAAATCATACCGGAACTTTTTTCCTCCTGACAAACGCTGGCAATTCAGTGGAATTCGACTTTGTAAATCCAACATCTAATCAAACATCAATGTCAATTAGCAACTTCAAAAAGGACGTTGACAAAGCGCTATCGTCCAATCCCAAGTCTATTTCGTCAAAGTATTTTTACGATGAAAAAGGCAGTAAACTTTTCCAAGATATTATGTCTATGGAAGAGTATTATTTGACGGATGCTGAATTTGAAATCTTTGATGAACAAGGCGGAGATATTGCCGAACAAGCATTTGGGAATGAGCAAGAGTTTGATTTGGTAGAATTAGGCGCTGGTGATGGATTGAAGACTAAATTGCTGATTAAACATCTACTGAAATGCGGTAAAAAGTTTGACTACATCCCTATCGATATTTCCGAATCTGCAATAGTAGGTTTGATTGAAGATTTGAATGCTGAATTCCCGAATCTCAATGTCCATGCTGAGGTGGGTGAATATGTGGAAGCTCTGAAGGTCATTAACGCACAATCCAACAATCGACCCAAATTAGTCTTGTTCTTAGGCTCCAATCTAGGAAACTTCAAAAAGGATGATGCAAGAGTATTCCTGTCTAAATTGAAAGAATCTATGCGTGTCGGTGATAAAATGTTGATTGGCATCGACCTGCAAAAGGATCCACACACTATTCGAAATGCCTATGACGATCCTCACGGAATCACAAAGCAATTCAATCTGAATCTACTGGAAAGAATGAATCGCGAGTTGGGAGCTAATTTCAACATTGACTTGTTTGACCATTACCAAAGCTACGACCCAACTAACGGAGAAGTTAGAAGCTACATCTACAGTAAAACTGCGCAAACCATTCATGTTGATGCATTGAATAAAGATTTTCATTTTTCAGCCTGGGAAATGATGCACACTGAAATTAGCCGAAAATATGCACTGCTCGAAATTGAAGAAATAGGAGCTGAAGTAGGATTTAAGACTTCAGTGCAGTTCGTTGATTCAAAGGGCTATTTCTCCGATACCTTATGGGAATTGACCTCATGATTTCATTTGTTCTCTTGTCACATAAACTAAAGTAAATTTATACTTGCATGACTGCCGTAAATCGAAGTGTTATTCTCACATGGACTTCCAGTCTATCTATAATTGCCGTTATACTCTGGAATTACTTTGCAAATTCAGGTGGAGTTTACAATCTCAGTATCAAGGATATTTCAGATAAATACACAAACCTTTTTACTCCAGCCGGATTCACTTTTGCCATTTGGGGAGTCATATATATTGGAATGATGGCTGTAGCGGTCGCTCAAATTATTAGACCAAAACTATTTCCATTAGATTCTCGAAAATGGTCTGTTTTACTCATTGTTCAGTCTGTATTCAATGGCTTGTGGATTAACTTCTTCCTTTTGGATATGCCGAGTATTGCTTTAATTACGATAGTACTTCTCCTTGCCTCACTGCTCATCCTCCTGAGGCAGATTCAATTTGAAGAACAAGTTTCATCATGGGTCAAGATTGTAATCGGATTGTATGCGGGTTGGGTTAGCGCAGCTACCATTGCAAATGCAGCAGTTGCATGCACAGCAATCGAATGGGTTCCTTTCGCCTTAGATCCAGTGATCTGGTACAAAATCATGATAGTTACGACAGGTCTATTAGGGATTCTTGTTTTTTCCAAATGGAGGAATCTGGCGTATATCTTTGCTCTGGCATGGGCATTATTTGGAATAGCGATGGCACGTTCAAATGAGACAATACTATTTCAATTTGCGTCGATTGCATCAATTGCGATGTTGATCACTTGTCTTGCAATAAAGTTAAGGGGATGGCAAAAAACAAAGCAGCTGTCGTGATCTGAATTCAACATTACCGTGACTTTCTTGTTATGCCTATCCAAGATATTTGTATCAAGAAATTCTTAGAATATGCAGAAATTAGCACTTATTTTACTTTTGTCAATTAGCATGATTGCTTGCGCTGGAGATGGGAGTAATACCGCATTAAACGACCACAATAATCAAATAGACAACATGAATAATTTAGAAATAGCCACTCTTGGAGCAGGATGTTTTTGGTGCGTAGAAGCCATTTTCCAAAATCTCGATGGCGTTGAAAAAGTTGAGTCCGGATATTCAGGAGGAAGTGTAAAGAATCCTGCCTACAGAGAGGTCTGCAACGGAACGACTGGTCACGCCGAAGTAGTTCAAGTCTATTTTGATCCTTCGAAAATCTCCTTCGCTGAAATCTTAGAGGTGTTCTTTGAGACACATAACCCTACAACTTTGAACAAACAAGGTGCTGACGTTGGAACTCAATACCGCAGCGCTGTATTTTTTCATAGCCCTGAGCAAGAGAAAACGGCAAATACCGCTATCGCTGCAGCAAATGAAAGTGGAAATTGGGCTGATCCAATTGTTACAGAGGTGACAGCTTTCAATACTTTTTATCCCGCTGAAGATTATCACCAAGACTACTACAATCTTAACGGTTCTCAACCGTATTGCTCTATGGTGATTACCCCGAAAGTGGATAAATTCAAGAAGAAATTTAAGGAGAAGCTAAAAGAAGAAGCTCAATAACAAACCAATAGTCCTGGAATTGCGAAAGGAGATCTGATAAAGGTCTCCTTTTATTTTTCCAAAGATTTCATTTAGCGGACTAGCTCAATATTCCCGCTGTATGATTTGTCGCTATTCTTATCGATAAATTCGTAAAAGTAAACTCCTTCAATCGCAGAATTCCCTGAAACTCCGTTTTCACCGTTCCAAGTGCGGCCTGGAGAATCTGATTCAAAAACGACTTGACCCCATCTGTTGTAAATTCTGAATTGAAATGAACTCGGAAGATTATCAATGACAAAATCATCATTAATTCCATCATCATTGGGACTGAAAACATTTGGTATAGTAGGAGGGCAGTCCAAATCGATACTCACCCATTGACTGCTGCTTCCACTGCCATCATTTGAGTTTACAGTCAATTGAACTTCGTAAATACCGTCTTCCGTCCAACAAATCGCTGGAGGATGTTCTCCTAAATATTCCGAAGGATCACCATTTTCGAAAGTCCAAATGTATTGAATGGGGTTAAAGCTTGAAGCACTCTCAAAATTGAAACATTGTGCCTCACATTGAATTGCAGGCTGGGATGTAACAATGAAATCCGATATTGGAGGCACATCTGCACAAACTTGAAATTCGACAATCTCAGGGGCATCCTGTACAGTTGGAATAAACGCTGTAGAAATTGCTGAAATCGATTGACTGCTGTATTCAGCCCAGGTTTCTTCAAAAATCCCAGGGAAGGATTGAATAGTGTAATCCGATGTTCCACAACCTGCATCACCATTGGCCATGGTTCTAATTAAATAAGTGTCTCTTATTTTCCCGAGCACATGCATATCACCCACTAGAATCAAACCTCTATTCGCAAAGGCATCCATTCCCAAAACATAATTGGTAAACTGAGTCTCGTATTGATACAGCTTGCACCAGTTGATGGAAAAGTCATTCGTATTTATCGACATCACCGCTGGACTTCTGCTGTTTGGATTACCGGTGTCAAAATTTATTGCAATGGTCTGATTGTCAATGAATGCAGCACACCTCGCTTGTTCATCAGCACTGTTTCGGTCGTAGAAATAGCTGTTCAGTACATTACCATCGGTATCCGCTTGAATTAGAAAGACATTCCAATTCATATCTGTAGTGGCATAACGCCCAATTAGGTAGAGCCTTTCCGACTCATCAATCAGGAATTCCTCTAACTCATCATCATAGTCAGTGCTTAAGTGCTTCGTCCAAATGGGATTTGCTTCTAAATCCAATTTCATCAGAAATAAGTTGAGAAAGTTAAATGTGGCTTTGCCAGTCCCAGCTATGTAAATAGCGTCAGCTGTTCTTATGATCTTGATTTCATTCAAGTGATAGTTGAGGCTGTCAATCTGTTTAATCCAAACCACTTCGCCTTCGTCGTCTATCATTAAACATGCAATTTCTGAATAGGAACCAGCCCCGTAGGAAACCCTTCCAGTTAAGTAGTAAGAATCTTCGTAGGGATATATTCCTGTTAGATGCAAACCGTTGCCAGAATAAATGGTCTTTGCCCATACCAGCTCACCATCTTGGTCTGTTTGCATAGCCCAAGTCTGACTGTTACTGGTACCAAAAAGTAGGAATCCTGTTTGATTCGGAACAATGTGATTAATAACACTTGGAATGTTGAAATTGGTGTATTTCTTGCAAAACACCTTGTCTCCAGATTCATCAGTGAGGAGGAGGCCGGGATAGACTGTTCCTAATCCAAATCCAGCCAACTGCATTCCCGTAATCACATAGCCGTTATCGAGAATCTTCACCACATTGCCTTGTTCTCCAGCACTTGCGCCGTAGGCCTTAAAATAAGAAATCTCTTGAGCCGACAAGGTGCTCGGTATCAACGAGCTTAGAACAATCGCGGAACATACTAGAAGGAAATACTTCAACATTTTATAAATTTACCTTGCATTGGCTAGTGCGAGACATCTATGAAACGCTAAATTCCGACATTTGGTTGTTTCAATCCTCTAAATTGAACCCCTCCAATAGATTCTTGTTAATTATAAAAAGCATTGCATCATGGACAGAAAGAACTTTATTAAGAGATCGATAGCACTCAGCGTAGCTGGTGTCATTGCACCAAGCGTGCTGCAGTCCAAGCAATCTACTTATGACAAACTTTTGGACCAAGTTGGATTCAACCACATCCCAAATGAGGAGAACAAAACCATGAATACAGTCCTTCATAAAGCAGAAACTCGCGGCCATGCTAATCACGGCTGGCTTGATTCTCACCATTCTTTTAGCTTTGCCAATTACCACAATCCCGATAGAATGCATTTTGGTGTTCTCCGGGTTTTGAACGATGATAAAGTTGCGGCAGGAAAGGGTTTTGGAAAGCACCCTCACGACAATATGGAAATTATTTCCATTCCTCTTGAAGGAGATTTAGAGCACCAAGACAGTATGGGCAACGTTGCCACCATCAAGCAAGGAGATGTTCAAGTTATGAGCGCTGGCACTGGGGTCTTTCACAGTGAATACAACAAGAATAGCGATGCAGATGTGAAATTCCTTCAAATCTGGTTGTTCCCAAAGACCAAGAATGTGGAGCCGAGGTATGATCAGATTTCTATTGGTACTATTGAAAAGAGGAACGAATTTTCACAAATACTTTCACCAACTAAGGATGATCAAGGAGTTTGGATTCATCAGGATGCTTGGTTTTACTTAGGGAAGTTCGATTCGGACGTTACCCTTAAACATCAATTGAAGAAATCTGGAAATGGATTTTACATCTTCGTTTTGGAGGGAAAAGTTATCGTAGAAGGTCAAGAGCTTAGCAGGAGGGATGGATTTGGATTATGGGATTTGACGGAGATAAACATCAAGTCTTCTAATGACAGTCATGTGCTCTTGATGGAGGTCCCAATGAATTTGTAGTGTCTTACATATAAATAAGAGTTCATGTTTTGTGTAATCTATTCATTTGATGTTAAGCCCAATCTCGTTGGTCAATTTAAAAAATCA